>Ga0307414_10000270_pt1 | contig 32016 bp, 23 predicted proteins | sample DK1Ometagenome_FD_203804 | JGI IMG/M metagenome (GOLD analysis project Ga0307414, IMG submission 203804) | Maize rhizosphere microbial communities from greenhouse at UC Davis, California, United States - DK15-O-3 | ecosystem: Host-associated > Plants > Roots > Rhizosphere > Soil | place: USA... | reverse complement strand
AGTTCATAGGTCACCTGCGCGCGGCCGCCGACATAGGTCAGGTTCTTCTGAATGCCGCGCCGGTCCTGGCACAGCTTCAGGATCGATCCCAGATAGTCGTCGGGGACATAGATCACCGCTTCGATCCAGGGTTCCTTGATAAAGTCGATATAATTGGCCTCCGGCATGTCCGCCGGATTGTGGAGCTGCTGCACCGACCCGTCATTCATGTGGATGTCATAGACCACCGAGGGCGCGGTGGTGATGAGGTCCAGGTCATATTCGCGCGTCAGCCGCTCCTGAATGATCTCCAGATGGAGCAGGCCCAGGAACCCGCAGCGGAAGCCGAAGCCCAATGCGGCGCTGGTCTCCATCTCGAAACTGAATGACGCGTCGTTGAGGCGCAGCTTGGCGATGCTGTCGCGCAGCTTTTCAAAGTCGTTCGCATCGACCGGAAACAGGCCGCAGAACACCACCGGCTGCACTTCCTTGAAGCCCGCCAGCGGTTCGGGCGCGGGGTTCTTGACCGTGGTGACGGTGTCGCCGACCATCGCCTGCGCGACTTCCTTGATCTGCGCGGTGATGAAGCCGATTTCGCCGGGGCCGAGTTCGGCCACCTGCTCGATCTTTGGCCGGAAACAGCCGACGCGGTCGATCAGATGCTCGGTGCCGCCCTGCATGAACTTGACCGGCAGGCCTTTTTTCAGGATGCCGTCGATCACGCGGACCAGGATGACGACGCCGAGATAGGGGTCGTACCAGCTATCGACCAGCATGGCTTTCAAGGGCGCGGTGCGGTCGCCCTTTGGCGGGGGGATTTTGGCGACGATCTGTTCCAATATGTCGTCGATGCCGATGCCCGATTTGGCCGAGGCGAGCACAGCTTCGGACGCGTCGAGGCCGATAATGTCCTCAATCTCCGCGCGGACCTTTTCCGGTTCGGCGGCGGGGAGGTCTATCTTATTGATAACAGGGACAATTTCATGGTCGTGCTCGATCGACTGATAGACGTTCGCCAGCGTCTGCGCCTCCACCCCCTGCGCCGCGTCCACGACCAGCAGCGCACCCTCGCACGCGGCGAGGCTGCGGGAGACTTCATAGGCGAAGTCGACATGGCCCGGCGTGTCCATCAGGTTCAGCTCGTAAGTTTTGCCGTCCCGCGCCGTGTAGTTAAGGCGCACCGTCTGCGCCTTGATCGTGATGCCGCGTTCCTTCTCAATGTCCATGTTATCAAGGACTTGCGCCGACATTTCGCGGTCGGTCAGCCCCCCGCACCGTTGGATCAGCCGGTCGGCAAGCGTTGACTTGCCATGGTCGATATGCGCGATGATAGAGAAGTTACGGATGGAGCTGAGTTCGGTCATCGCCGCCCGATAGCAGCATGTCCGGGCGCTGTCAGCAGCCTTCGCTCACCCCGCGCGGCGCAGCGCCGCCGGACGCACGGGCGCCAGCAGGCTGAGGTCCACCGGCTCGGCAAACTGCAGCCCGCACCGATCCTCAAAGCACCAGCGCACCAGTGCCTGCACGACATAGTCCTCGGCCAGCTCCACTTCGAAGCGGGTGCCCTCGGGAATGTTCCACACCCCCTCCACCAGCGCGCCGCCGGCGGAGATGTTGCGGATGCGCGCGGGATGGGGATGGCCGTTGTGGCGAAGGACGGTGGAGCGCAGCATCGTGCGCCGCTGCTCCCGCCCATTCCGGAAGCCCGACGCAACTGCTTGCCCGCTATGGCCGGCGAGATGGTCCAGCGCCTCCCGCGCCGTCATCGGCTTGCCATAGATGAAGCCCTGAATGTGGGAGCAGCCCAGCGAACGGATGAGGTTCAGCTCGTCATGCGTCTCCGCGCCCTCCGCCGTGGTGTCCATCGCCAGCGCTTCGGCCAGCGAGACGATGGCGGTGATGATCGCGGCGTTGCGGTTGCCGGGCATGGCCGCGCCGCGCACGAAGCTCTGGTCGATCTTGATCTTGTCGAACGGCGCTTTCTTCAGATAGCCGAGGCTGGAGTAGCCGGTGCCGAAGTCATCGAGCACCAGCCGGACGCCGAGGCGCTTCAGATTGGCGAACATCGCGTCGGTTTCGTCGCTGTCGTTCAGGAACACGCCCTCGGTGATCTCCAGCTCCAGCCGCTCGGGCGCGAGTTGAGAGGACGCCAGCGCGCTCATGACCAGCGAGGGCAGGGCGGGACTGGCAAACTGGATCGGCGAGACGTTAACGGCAACGCGGACGTCGCCGGGCCAGTCGGCGACTTCATGACAGGCCGTGCGCAACGCCCATTCGCCAATCTGCGCGATGAGTCCGGTTTCCTCGGCAATCGGGACGAACAGCGTCGGCGATATTTCGCCCCGCTCGGGATGGGTCCAGCGGAGCAACGCCTCAAAGCCGCTGATCTGTTCGGTGGCTGCGCAGACCACCGGCTGGTAGCGCAGATGCAACCCGCCGCTGTTGATAGCCTCGCGCAGGTCATGTTCAAGCTGCCGGCGGTCATCGGCGCTCTTGTGCATGGCCGGTTCGAAGAAGCAGTGATTTCCCGGCCCCTCCGCTTTGGCGGCGTGAAGCGCCAGGTCGGCGTTGCGGATCAGGTCTTGCGTGGTCTTGCCATGCTGGGGAGCGATGGCAATGCCGAGCGAAGCGCCCACGACGACCTTGCTGCTGCCGATGACATAGGGTTGGGAAAGACTGACGATTGCGGCTCGGGCGATGTCCGCCAGCGATTGTGTCGATAGCGCGCCTGGCAGAATGAGGTGGAACTCGTCCCCTCCCTGGCGACCGACCTCGCCGACGGAGCCTGCTATCCGTTGCAACCTCTGGCCAGCCTGGCGCAGAAGGTCGTCGCCGGCCGCATGCCCCAATGTGTCGTTAACCATCTTGAAGCGGGCAAGATTGAGTATCATCAGAACGCAGTCGCCCGGCCGGCCCGAAGCGTCGCTGATGAGCCTGTCGAGCGTCCGCCGCATCTGGACCCGGTTGGACAGGCCGGTGAGGCTGTCATATTGCACAAGGCGGGCAAGCTCCGCCTGCGACTGGCGCATCTCGGTCAAGTCCGTGCCGCTGCCGCGGAAACCAGCGAAACGTCCGGCGGAATCATTGAATGGATTGCCCGAAAGGGACCACCAGCGTTCATCGCTGCTCAATGCGGCGCGGACGGTGATGTCCGAAAAGGGAATATGTGAGGACAGATGGAAACTGAGCGTCCGTTCGCGTCCCGTACTCTCGTCATCGATCAGGTTCAGCAGCGGGCGGCCGAGCAGTTGCCGGATGTCCATTCCGAGCGCGGATGCAAGCGTGCCGGAGACATAGGTCAGCATTCCATTGCGGTCCGTCTCCCAAAGCCAGCCACGACCGGCTCGCTCGAATTCGGCCAGCAGGAGATCGGCATGGCCGGGTTGGGATGCCTGAACGGCGGATGCGGACTTGGTCCGGTTTCTTGATTGAAGGGCGGTCCAAAGTCCCGCAGCGAACAGGATGAGCGTTATGAGGGCGGTGCCCCATCCGCCAGCTGAAAGCGTCAGGCCAGCACAGATCCCCGATGCCAGGATGAACAATATCGCGACGGCCGGTTCCCGCCAATGGGCGCCGGTTTTGCGTTGAAGAGAGGGCTGAGCGTGAAGCATCGCATTCCCGAATGCCACAGAAGATTTAACAAATGCTGGACATCGGAGAGGTGGCCAGTGAAGCAAAAGGAGGCCGGGCGACTTTGGAAGTCCGTCGGCATTCTCCCCACACCATTCCTGATTTCAGCTTGCGCGTCCTATATTCGGCGTTAGCATCACGGAAAAAGCGGGAGAGCTTCATGCGGCATGTGGCGGTTATTGGTTCAGGACCCGCAGGCTATTACACCGCCGAGGCCTGCCAGAAGAGCTTCGGCGAAGACGTCCATGTCGATATCATCGATCGCCTGCCGGTGCCCTATGGCCTGATCCGTTTCGGCGTGGCCCCGGACCATCAGTCGATCAAGGCTGTGTCGCGGCGGTATGAGGCGGTGGCGCTGTCCGAGAATGTCCGCTTTGTCGGCAATGTGTCGGTGGGGCGGGACATCAGCCTTGGCGAGCTGCAGCAAATTTATGATGCCGTTGTCCTGGCGACGGGCGCTCCTCATGATCGTCCGCTTGGCATTCCGGGTAGCGACCTGTCCGGCGTCGTCGGCAGCGCTGCGTTCGTCGGCTGGTATAATGGCCATCCTGAATTTGCCGGACTGGAGCCGCGCCTTGGCGGGCCGGGCGCGGTGATTGTGGGCAATGGTAACGTGGCGCTGGACGTCGCGCGCATCCTGGCGAAGACCGACGCGGAACTGTCCGGCAGCGATATTGTCGCGCATGCGCTGGAGCAGTTGCAACGGTCTGCGATCCGGCACATCACCATATTGGGCCGGCGCGGGCCGCATCAAATTGCGATGACTCCGAAAGAACTCGGAGAACTGGGCCATCTGGAGCGCGCCGCGCCGCGTGTCGATCCGATCGATCTGCCGGAGGAAGGGGCCGACGCGCTGCTGGAACCGGGCATGCGCAAATCGGTCGGCCATCTTCGCGACTTTGCGGCCAACCCGGTGGCAAAGCCGGTGACCATCGACTTCGACTTCTTCGCCATGCCTGTCGCGATCGAGGGCGACGGAAAGGTTGAGCGGATCATCGTCGAACGCACCGTCCTTGACGATCAGTTGCGCAGCCATGGCACCGGCGAACAGTATAGCATCGACTGCAGTCTGGTGGTGAGCTGCATCGGCTATTCAACGCCGCCCATCGAGGGGGTGCCTTACGAACATGGCCGGGGCCGGTTCGCCAGCGATGAGGGGCGCATTCTGCCGGGCTTGTATTGCGTGGGCTGGGCGCGGCGGGGGCCGACCGGCACCATCGGCACCAACCGGCCCGACGGCTATATGATTGTCGAGAAGATCGCGGCCGACATTGGCGAGGGCGGGAGTAAGGCGGGACGGCCTGCGCTCGATGCGCTGCTGGCACGGCGGGGCGTCGAGATTGTCACTTTCCGCGATTGGCAGAAGATCGAGGCGGCGGAAATCCAGCGCGCGCGGGCGGGTTCGCCGCGGGAGAAATTTGTGGCGATTGAAGAAATGATCCGGGCGAAAGGGTAATCGGGCCATTCTCTCCCGATCACGATAACTTCTCTATCTTCGCGTATATCGGTGTTGGTTCTGATGGACGACCGGCCTGTTGGATAGGGAAATGTTGGATCGGTTTTCGACGCAGGTACGGCCGAAACCACTGTTTTTGGCGGCGCTACAGTCGGATCTGCGGCGGTGGCAGGGTAAGTTACGATACCATGCCCGCCGGACAGCGCGGGCAAATGGCGTTAAGTTAAAGAACAAGGGTGACAGTGATGAAGTTCATGTCCGAGGCGGAATCCGCTTCGCTGGTCTCGCATGAAATGGCCTATGAGGCCGCGCGGGAGGCGTTTCTCGCGGTTGTCGATGACGCCGTGATTTTTCCGGCGGTGATCGCGCATGGATCGTCGCCCACGAACCGTTTCTCCATCAAATCGGCATCGACGGGCGAGTTCGCGGGGCTGAAGGTCGGATCCTTCTGGCCTGGCAACGGCGAGCGCGGCTTGCCCCGCCATAATTCGCTGATTCTGCTGTTCGACCAGAGCGTCGGCCGGATCGAATGGGCGATCGAGGCAGGCAAGGTGAATGCCTATCGCACCGCTGCGGCCGACGCGGTGGCGGCAGATGTGCTGGCGCGTGCCGACTCCTCGGTGCTGGCCATCTTCGGCGCTGGGAACCAGGCGCTCTACGAATGTATCGCGATAGCGCGCATCCGCCCGATAAAGCAGATTCTGGTGGTGGCGCGCGACGCGGCCAAGGGCGATGCGTTTGTCGCCGCGCTCAAGCAGGAGGGGCTGGAGGCTGCCTGCGCCGACGCGCAGGAGGCGTGCGAGCGGGCGGACATCGTCGTGACGGCGACGCCTTCGCGCGCGCCGCTGTTCGATGCCGGCTGGATTCGCCCCGGCACCCATATTGCCAGCATGGGATCGGATGCCGCCGGCAAGCAGGAACTGCCGCCGGCCCTGTTTGATCGAGCGGCCTTGTTCTGCGACCTTCCCTCGCAGGCGGTCGTCATGGGCGACCTGCAGCATTTCGGGGGCGACAAGAGCCGGATCGTCGCGATTGGCGACGTTCTGCGCGGACGGGTCAAGGGCCGCACTTCGCCTGAGCAGATTACCCTGTTCGACAGCTCGGGCATCGCGCTGCAGGATCTCACGATCGCCCGGCGGCTCGTGGCGGCGCGGAGCTGAGCTCTCGTTGCGCGTTATGGTCAGGGCAGGGGCGCTAAGCCCATATTTCCTGGTCACGACGGTAGAAGATGCCGCCGCCGCGCATCAATTTGGCGAGTCTGCTCCATGGCGCCTGGCTAGAATGCGTCATCATCGCGGTGATGACTGAACCGCGGCCCAAGCCGCTCAACAGCAATTAAGAGGTGAATGAAATGTCCGATTCCGATGGCCTTTCCGCCACACTTGACCAGAAGGTCGGCGCCGTCATCGACATGCGCGCCTATGCGGCCGGAACGGTACCCTCGAACGACTGGTTCCAGGGCAGGGCGGAGCCAGCCTTCGCCGACGCCAAGGCGCAAGTGGCGGCGTTCGCGCTGCGTGGCGAAGGCCAGGTTGAAGCGCTTCCGACAGACGAACTTGTACTCGTCCTCTCCGGTCGTCTTGAAATCGAGAGCGAGGCCGGGACGCTGGTGATCGAGCCTGACGCTAGCGCCGTCCTGCCGGTCGGAACCAGCTTTCGGTGGCGCGCCTCCGATGACCTGTTGGCGATCGTCTATGCGGCCCCGGCCGACGCGCCGGGAAGCGCGCCCGTGCCGGTCCTGATCGACAAGAATGCGCAGCTGTCGCCATCGAATCCGCCCCCGGCGGAAAATCTGATCGGTGCGGTCCCTTCGTGCCGCGCCTATTCCGATTATGTGTCGGCCAACAAGGAATTCGCCTGCGGCACCTGGGACTCGACGCCCTATCGCCGGCGCCAGATTCCCTATCGGCAGGTTGAGTTGATGTTGCTGCTGGAAGGAACGGTCACCTTCAGCGACGCAAAGGGCCGCGTCACCTTCAAGAAAGGCGATGTCTGCATGTTCGTGCGCGGCGATGGCTGCGAATGGCTCAGCGAGGAATATGTGAAAAAGGTGTACGCCACCCAGCGGCCGGTGGCCTGATACCTGGTGGTGGAAATAATGATTCATGCTGGGTCTTTGCCGACATCGGCCCCTCCCCGGCACGGGGAGGGGGACCACCCGTAGGGTGGTGGAGGGGGCTATCCTCTAGGCGCAGCATCGTAGGGCGAACCCCCTCCACCACGCCGCTTCGCGTCGCGGTCCCCCTCCCCGTGCCGGGGAGGATAAAGTCCGCTCATCGCCCCTATCGGTCATTCTCAACGCGCCCTACTATTAAACGGCAGCATCATCTGTCGCGATGGACGCGTTTCGCCGCATGAGTGCGTCGCGTCGTCTTGACATTCAGAAGATGTTGCCAGTCGGAGCGCGCTTAATGATGAAGATCGGTGTCACCACCAAGGAAGCAGACAAGGGGGACATGGTCAAGGCCGTTCACGGCTATGACTGACTCTTCTGTGCACTGGAGACCATTATAATGCCTGCGCCGCTGCGGTTCATCCAATCCACGCCCACACTGCCTGCCGAGGCTGACGCCGTTATTATCGGGGGCGGCATCATCGGCACCTTCACCGCTTATTATCTCGCCAAGCGCGGGCTGAAGGTCGCGCTGGTGGAGAAGGGTGTCGTCGGCGGCGAACAGTCGAGCCGCAACTGGGGCTGGTGCCGGCAGCAGAATCGCGACGAACGTGAGTTGCCGCTCGCCACCAAGGCGCTCGACCTCTGGGAGCAGTTCGGCATCGAAAGCGGCGAGGATACGGGCTTTCGCCGCTGCGGCCTCTTCTATGTCAGCAATGATGACGAGGAACTCGACACCTGGGCGCGCTGGGGTGAATATGCACGGTCCGTCGGCGTCAAGACGCGCATGCTGACCAGTGACGAAGCTACACAACAGGGGAGCTTCACAGACAGGCGTTGGAAGGGCGGCGTGCATTCGCAGAACGACGGCATCGCCAATCCCGGGCTGGCAGTGCCCGCAGCGGCCAAGGCCGTTATGGCGCTCGGCGGGACGGTGCATCAGGCCTGCGCGGCGCGCGGCATTGAGACCACGGGCGGCGCGGTGAGCGCCGTCGTCACCGAAAGGGGGACGATCCGCACAGCAATGGTCATTCATGCGGGGGGAGCCTGGGCGTCCTCATTCTGCAACCAGCTCGGCGTCCGCTTCCCGCAGGCGACCGTGCGTCAGACCATCCTCGCGGTAGGGACCGGCCCGCTGACGCTGCCGGACGCTTTCTACAGCGATTCGATTTCAATCACCCGGCGCGGCGACGGCTGTCATGCGCTGGCGATCAGCGGCCGGGCGAAGGTCGATCCAACGGCGCAGTTCGTGCGGTTCAACCGCGAATTCATTCCGATGTTCAGGAAGCGGTGGAAGAAAACATCGCCCGGCGGTTTGCACGGCATTCGCGCTGGCCATGAAAGCCTTTCGCGCTGGCGGCTGGATCAGCCAACGCCGATGGAGGCGATGCGCATTCTCGATCCCGTCGCCGATCCCAAGACTGTGCGCCTGACGCTCAGTCGTGCGGGCAAGCTGATTCCGGCGCTGGCATCGGCGCCGATGGTCGCCAGCTGGGCCGGCTTTGTCGACAGCACGCCCGACGGAGTGCCCGTAATAGGAGAAGTGCCGGACGTGCCCGGCCTGATCCTTGCGGCAGGCTTCAGCGGACATGGCTTTGGCATCGGCCCGGGCGCTGCCTATCTGGTCGCTGATATAGCCACCGGGCAGGAGCCCATCGTCGATCCGCGACCCTATCGGCTTTCCCGTTTCAAACGGGGTGAAAAGATCGACGTTTCGGAGTTTTAGGGCGGCGTCATTGCGGCTCGGTATCAGGCCTTGATCGGAGCCGCGCCGCCCGCGACGGTCCGGCATTCGTACACGGTCGCCCATTGGTCGCTCTCGGCCTCGAAGCGCACGGTGATGGCGTTGCCGGTCAGCAGATGATCCGGGATGGGATAGCTGATGATATTGCGCTGAACGGTCGGCTCTCCTGCCAGTCTTTCCCTGACAAGCTGTTGACCGTTGACCAGAATGACAAAGTCCCTGTGCCGGTCCGGCCCGGCATAAGCGACGCGCAGCTCCACCGGCCCCGGCCGGATCGCCAGCTTGAACTGGAAAAAGCCCTTCATGACGACGCGGCCGCGCTCGGCTAGATGCTCGACCGTCCCCGTGTTGGGCGTGCCGGAAAATTCATGGTCGCGCTCGGGCTGCATTTCGCCCAGGCGGATCGTGTCGATGGTTCGTGCCAGCGCTTCGGCCTGCTCCCGCGCGTTCGCCAGATAGGCGGCTTCCGCCACCGTCCATTCCGCCGGGGTGAACCGGCGGAAATAGACGGCGGTACGGCTGTCATGCTGATTGAAGAAGGGCTTGAGCACCAGCTTTTCCGGCCTACTCTTCGCACCAAGCGCGAATGCGGGTTCCTCGCCGATCTGGCGCAGCCCCTCGCTCGCCGCGCCGGAGACGATCACAGGGTCGAAATATTGTTCGCGCGGCTCGCCGGATGGCCCGAGGTCGGCGGCCATGACCATCGGCCCGTAAAGATAGGCCTGAATACGGTCATCATCAGGCATGGTTTCATGGTGAAGGCTCATCGGCAGCGTCAGGTCGATCACGTCGCCCGCCGCAAGCTGGTCCAGCATCAGATAGCGGTTCGCCACCGTCGCGCGCGCGGCCTTGCCGTTGATCCTGATCCGGGGCGCGGCGCACCATGCCGGTACGCGCAGGCCCAGATCGACGGCGGCATCCGCGCTGACCACATGGAGGCGCACCTTGTCCTTGAAGGGGAAGGCCGTGTCCATTTCCAGCCTGACGCCCTTTTCCGTCCAGTCGAGCGAGGAGGGGTAATAGAGGTTGACCAGCACCCTGTCGTCCTGACGCCACCAGATGCTGTCGCCATGCTTGGAATGGCTTTCCATGCCGGAACCGACGCAGCACCAGAATGCGTTGTCGGGCGTGGAGCGGACGCGGCCGAAACCGGAGGCCAGAGGCGTGAAATAGCTGAACATCCCCGTTTCGGGATGTTGTTGCGACATGATGTGGTTGAGGTGCGCGCGCTCGTAAAAGTCGAAATAGCGCGCATCCCCTGTCCAGCCATAAAGATGGCGGCTCAGTCTGAGCATATTGTAGCTGTTGCATGCTTCGCAGGTTTGCTGGCCCAACCGGCCGGCAAGCTTGCGCGGCTGCCCGAAATGTTCGTGGTTGGAATTGCCGCCGATCACATAGCTATGGTCGCGCGTCACCGTGTCCCAGAAGAACATCGCCGCCCCCGCGCAGTCATGCCGATGCTGCTCCGACGGGGCGACTTCGTACAGGCGCGCCAGCCCGATCAGCTTGGGAATTTGGGTATTGGCATGCTTTCCGTTCAGTTCGTCGCGCCCTTGCGCCAGCGGATCGAGCACCGCGCCATGGCGAAGGCGTTCCGCAATCTTCAGCCAGCGGGCATTGCCGGTGCGCGCGTAAAGTTCGGCATAGCTTTCGTTGATGCCGCCATGTTCGGCGACGAGAATCTGCTGGACCTGATCGTCCGTCAGGCTCTCGACGATCGCGCCGAGATAGTCGGCGAGGCCGATCGCCACATCGAGCGCGACGGGGTCCTGGCAATGCAGGTGAGAATCCAGCGCACCGGCGAAAAGCTTGTGATAGGTATAGATGGGCACCCAGCCGTCGTTGAGGCCGAACCCGGAGGTGCGGATGTCCCCGCGCCGGAGTTCCTCGAACACGGCTTTGCCATCGACCGTCTTGCCGTCCCGATCGACCGTGGTCGCGCCCGCATAGCCATCGCCATGTCTCGCCTGCACCGCCGCCAGCTCGCGGGAGATGGCGAGGGAGCGGTCGCGAAAGCGGCTGTCTCCCGTCTGGGCAAAGACAAGGCTGAGCGCGGACTGATAATGGCCAAGGCTGTGCCCGGCGATGCCCAGCGCTTCCCAGCCGCCATATTTTTCGCCCTTGGGCTCAAGACCCGCGAACAGGCGGAAATTATGAAGGAAGCGATCGGGATCGAGCGAAAGCAGGTAGCGCTTGTTGGTTTCGACCGAATCCAGAAAAATGGACGGCCTCAGGCGGACCTGAGACAGGGGGAAGGGCTTGGCCGGGCCGTTACCCGCAGGTGATTGCCTAAAATCGTCGGCCGTCCACCCGGCGCTGGCCCCTGCGCTGGCAATGGTCGTCAGCCCCGTCATTCCCGCCAGGACACCGCGCCGTGAAAGCCTGCTCATCCAAATTCTCTGCCATGCATTATCGAGATCACGGTATGCGACTGGCTTTAGCCGCCGAATCGCAGTGTCATCGCGCGCCCTTCATAGGTAACGTTGCGCAGCGCGGGCGCTGGCGCGACGGCGCTGGCATTGGCGGGATCGATGATGACGATATTCAGTTGCCGCTGCCGGATCATGCCGGGAAAGCTCCCTTGGCGCGCACCGATGGACAGCGTTCGCTTCGCATCGTTCCAGCGCAGCTCGTAACGGGCGGACTGGCCGCGCTCGTACGCATAGGTTTCGTTGTCGTCTTCATAGATGGTGAAACTTCCATCCGCGCCAGGATAAACCCGGATTTCCAGCGGCGCGTCCGGCTTTTCGGTCGCATATTGCACGACCGGCCCCATCGGGATGATCGAACCGGCGCGGACGTAGAGCGGGATAACGTCCAGCGGCGCTTCGCGTGTGACCGTCTGTCCGCCCGCATGGCGTTGGTGAGTCCAGAAATCATACCAGTCGCCGCCCTTTGGCAGATAGGTGGTCATCGACAGGTCGTGCGAGGGTTTGGCGGCCGCCATGGCCCGAAGCTCGCTCGGTGTGCGCCACGCCAGCCGCAGCGAGCGGCCGCCACCGCTTTGATAATAGTCGATGCGGACAGGGACACGCTGCCCCTTGCGCAGCGTGCGTTTCACGCCGGCATAGCGGTTGCCGCCGTCTTTCCAGTCCTCCAGGACTTTCTCGCCGTCCAGATACAGGCGATAGCCGTCATCGCCCGACAGGCCGATTTCATATTCGCCGTCTTCCGGAGCGACCAGTTCACCTTCCCAGCGCGCGGAGAAGTCGGTGAGGGCCGTAAGCCCGGCCGGCATTTCCGCCAGCGGCGGCCCCGGCCAGATATGGTCGACCCGCTCGTCAATCTGTCGCGGACCCCGGGGCGTGTCGAAGTTGCGGCCCTGAAAATATTGCACGCTCAGTCCCTGCTTTCCATCGCGGGTGCGCAGGTGCGCGGCGGGGATCGTCGCGGGGGGCGGCGGCTGGATATGGTACATCGGCCGGGTGACGGGGTGGACCAGCAGCGAGGACCCGAACATGAAGCTGTCGTTGATGTCGTAAGTCGCCGGGTCCGCCGCGAAGTCCATCGGCAGCGGCCGCATCAGCGTATAGCCGTCCAACGTCACGCTGGCGCTGAGACTATAGGTGTAGGGCAGCAGGCGGTAGCGCAGATGGACGGTGTCCAGCAGCGACTTGTACATCGCCGGGTCCATGTCCTTGAAGATATAGGGTTCGCGCTCGATGCTGGTGCCGTGCACGCGCATCAGCGGATTGAAAGCGCCATATTGGAACCAGCGCGCGAATAGTTCGCGATAGGCCGGGTTCTTTTCCCCGCCCTCATAATCATCGACAAAAAAGCCGCCAATATCCTGCGTCCAATAGGGGTTGCCCGTGACGGTGACGTTGACGCCGCCCGCGACCTGCTTCTTCAGCGTATCCCAGCTTGCCTTGGTGTCACCCGACCAGGATGCCGCCGCCGTCCGCTGCGCGCCCGCCCAGGCGGATCGCGTCAGCGTGAGCACGCGCTTGTCGCTTGTCGCGCGTTGTCCGTCATAGGTGCCCTGGGTGGTCAGCAGGGTATAGGGGTTCAGGTAGCGCGAGAAATCGCCCATGGCGTTGCGGCCCAACGCCTTGGTATCGACGACGTTGGAGTGGGGATCCCACATGGCGGAGCTGGCCTCCACCTCCGTTCCGTCCATCCACAGGGCATCGACGCCCTTGTCGAGCAGCCCCGACTTTATGTGCTTGAAGTAGATTTCGCGCCCCTTGGCGCTGTAGGCGTCATAGACGCGCGCCTTCTTCGAAATCCAGTGCAGCGGTTCGAACCGCAGGCCATATTGGTCCAGTTCCTTGGCCAACGGCGTGTCGTTGCCCACCGACGGCCAGATCGAGATCATGAGCTTCATGTTGAGCGCGTGGATGGTCCGCGTCATCCCCTCCGGATCCGGGTAGCGTTCGGGGTTCCAGATCATGCCCGACCAGGTGCCGTCCTTGTCGCTCCCCCAATATTGCCAATCCTGCACGATGTAATCGAGCGGGAATCCTTCCTTGCGGAAGGTGCGGGCGACCTCGACCAGCCGCTCCTGCGTCGGATAGCGCTCCTTGCTCATGAAGAGGCCGAACGCCTGCTTGGGATACATGGGCGCCTGGCCCGTCAGCCGGCGATAGGCGCCGACCACATCATCCATCGTGTCGCCCGCCATCAGATAATAGTCGATCCCGCCCGGCGCGTCTTCGGCCCACAGACGCGCGCCCTCGGCACCGTCGGTAAAGCGCATCTGCGAATAGGTATCCCACAGGACGCCATAGCCTTCGGTGGACAGCATGACGGGAATGATGATGCCGATATTGGTCTGGACGAGTAGCAGATCCTTGCCGCGCCGGTTGACTTCCTCATCGTCGGTAAAGCCGAAGCCGTAGATGCCCTCGCCGGGTTTCAGCGTGAAGCGGTTCTCGACTTCATAGGTCGGCGAGTCTGCGACGGTGCGCGCGGTGATTGCCTGCGGCGCACCCGCCTTTTCCCGCGTCAGCAGCCGTCCCTTTGCGTCGAAAAAGCTGATCGCCCCGTCGCGCTTGTCGATTTCCACCCGGACCTTGTCGCCGGTAAGGCTCAGCGTTGTGTCGGTTTCCTCGACGGTGAACCGCACGGATTGGGGCACGCCAGTGACGACCAGGCTCGGGTGGTGCCAGTGCGACCGGCCCAGACTCGCGTTCACGCGCACGACGTCCGGAGCGTAGAAGAGGATCGTCTTGACCGTCCCGTTCAGCCGGAACTGAACGCCGTTGCGCAGCTCGACGAAGCGGAAGGCTGGGGAGGAAACGACATCGACATCGGCGATCTGGCCGTTCGCGGCAAGCCCCGAATGCACGTCCCTTGCCGCCGCAGGCGCCGCAAGCGCCATGGCCAAGCCGACCGTCGCAACGGAAAAACAGAACCGATTCCTCATCATCACCCTCTTATTTGTCTGAGTAGTAAGGATCGGTTGCCATGATTGAGGAGTGATTGCAACCCACAGTTCGAGGCGGGCCGGCGCTCAGAGACATGGCCGAGGTTTGTGCTCGAAGCTCGAAGCTTGGAGTCTGCCCCAACCGAACGGAGTGGCTCGGATTCACCACATGCCGCCTTGCCAAGCTGCATTGAGCATGACCTGTAGGGGTGAATTTCTGCCGTTCGGCCCCAAGTCAATTCCGCCGTCCCTGCGAAGGCAGGGACCCAGCTTTTTCTTCAATCTTGTCAAAAAGAAGCGGGGTCCCTGCCTTCGCAGGGACGACGGCTATCTTTTTCTCAACGACAGCAACAACCCGCAATGGGGCATTCATTAAGCCGCTTGGTATTGACTGGCCGAAAGACGGAATATTCTGTAAAAATCCTCGCAAGCCCCAGCATTAAGCGCCGCATGCCGTCGATATTTGACAGTTGCTGCTGGCGATTGCCGTCATGATCGATGATCGCCAGTGATCCGAATTCGATGTTGGGGCACTCGCAAATATCTGACTCTATGTAGTCATGGAGCTGAAATACGAATCCCCCCAAGCTGTCATGAGGGGCGGTATTTCAAATCCGCAAACGCCAGGTATGGACCTGGGGGTGAGGCAGCAGATGACGGGCACAATTTCAATCCCAGCCGGATCGATCCCAAATGTCGCGCAGAGCCGGGCAACACCCGCCGTCGGCGTCAGGCTCGCCAATATCGACGCGCTGCGCGGTTTCGTGATGGTGCTGATGTTGCTGGACCATTTGCGCGAAACCTGGTTCGTGCATTATGCGGTGACCGATCCTGTCAATGCGGCCACTATCCTGCCCGCGATGGGCTTCGCCCGCTTTGCGGTGAGTTTCTGCGCCCCGATCTTCGTGGCTTTGACCGGCCTGGGCGTCTATCTGTTCAGCACCAACCACAGCGTCGAGGAAACCACCGCCTATCTGGTGAAGCGCGGATTGCTGCTGATGGCGATCGAGCTGGTCTATCTATCGCCGCTCTATTGGGGGATCGTGCCGCAGCCGACTTTCTGGCTGCAGGTGATCTGGTGCATTGGCCTCAGCATGATCGCGCTGGCCGCGCTGATGCGCCTTCCGCGCCCCACACTGATTGCTGTCGGTCTGGTGCTGGTCTGCTTCCATAATCTGCTCGATCCGATCCAGCTGACGAAGGACGATGCGCTGTTTCCCCTCTGGGCGATGCTGCACCAGCGGGACGCGATTGACCTGCCATTCGGCTTTGTCGCCAAGACGACCTATCCGATCCTGCCATGGCTTGGCGTGATTGCGCTCGGTTTCGGCATCGGCCCCTGGTTCCGGGGGGATGTCGCGCCCGAGGTCCGGCAGCGGCGGTTGCTGATGCTGGGTTACGGCATGATCGCGGCGTTCGTCCTGCTGCGCCTGCTCAATGTCTATGGCGACAAGCCCTGGTCGATCGTCGAAGGCGATCCGGTCCGCAGCCTTCTCAGCTTCATCTCGCTGACCAAATACCCACCGTCGCTGCTCTTCCTGTTGCCGACGCTGGGAGGGGGTGCGCTGCTGCTCGTGCTGTTCGAGCGGATCAATTCGTCGCGGCTGGTCGCGTCGCTCGCGGTGTTCGGAGCGGCGCCGATGTTCTTCTACCTGCTCCACCTCACCGTCCTGCGCGTGCTGTATCACAGTGCGCTGGCGATATGGGGGCCGAACCAGGGGCAATATTATGCGTTCGACAACTACAATTGGGTATTTGTCTGGTATGCCGCCATGCTCATTCCGCTCTACCTGCCGACGGTGTGGTTCGCGCGTCTGAAGCGGCGTCGCCGGGACATCGCCTGGCTCAAATATTTCTGACGCGGGCAGGGTGTTTATACCAAGTTGCGTCGGGGATGACTTAAGCTGGGTCGTAGCTGCCATTGAAAAAATGTAACGGTCGCCCCTGCGCAGGCAGGGGCCCCGCTACCTTTTCCTTTATCTCAAACAAGAAAAGCGGGGTCCTTGCCTTCGCAGGGACGACGGAATTGGCTTGGGACTGAATGTCTGGAATGGCCAATCCCAATATATATCGGTCAGGGTCAGCGCTCATCGCCGAGTGGCGGCTGAACCGTCACAGAACTTCGAACAGCCCCGCCGCGCCCATTCCGCCGCCGACGCACATCGTGACCACGACATGACGGACGCTGCGGCGCTTGCCCTCGATCAGGGCGTGCCCGACCATCCGCGCGCCGGACATGCCGTAGGGGTGCCCGATGGAAATCGCGCCGCCATTGACGTTCAGCCGGTCGTCCGGAATGCCGAGAACGTCCTGACAATAGAGCACCTGCACGGCGAAGGCTTCGTTCAGTTCCCAAAGGCCGATGTCTTCCGTTTTCAGCCCGAACCGCTGGAGCAGCCTGGGCACGGCGAACACCGGGCCGATGCCCATCTCGTCCGGCTTCGTCCCGGCAACGGCCATGCCGACATAGCGGCCGAGCGGGGCAATGCCGCGATCCGCCGCCAGTTTTGCCTCCATGACGACGCAGGCCGATGCGCCATCGGACAGTTGGCTGGCATTTCCGGCCGTAATGAAGGCGTCCGGACCGGCGACGGGCTGAAGAGCGGCCAGCCCTTCCAGGGTGGTGTCCGCCCGGTTCCCTTCGTCCCTGACAAGGGTGACCTCCTTTTTTGAGACTTCCTTGGTCTCCTTGTCCACCACACTCATGGTGGCGGCCACGGGTACGATCTCGTCATCGAACAGCCCGGTTGCCTGGGCAGCGGCAGTGCGCTGCTGCGACCGGAGCGCATAGGCATCCATGCGCTCGCGCGTGACGCCATAGCGCCGGGCCACGATCTCTGCCGTTTGCAGCATCGGCATATAAGTGTCCGATTGCATGGCGAGAAGTTCAGGGTCCGGCTCGATCCAGAGGCGCTGGGTCTGGACCATGGAGATCGATTCCACACCGCCGGCAACGATCACATTCATCCGGTCGACGATCACCTGCTTGGCCGCGGTCGCGATCGCCATCAGTCCGGAGGCGCATTGGCGGTCGATCGACATGCCCGCGACCTCCACCGGCAGGCCGGCGCGCAACGCCGCCGTGCGCCCGATCGTCGCCTGCACGCCCTGCTGCAGGGCGGCGCCCATGATGCAATCGTCGATTTCCTGCTCGGCAACACCGCTACGCTCCACGGCCGCGCGGATCGCATGGGCGGCCAGCGTCGGCGAAGGGGTTGCGTTGAACGCGCCGCGATAGGCCCGGCCAATCGGCGTGCGGGCGGTGGAGACAATGACGGCGTCGCGCATGGCTGAACTCTCCTGTCTGGTTTCCGGCCAATCTAGCCCAGGCGCCCGGAATGGCGCAATGCGTCCCTGCTGCGATCCGCCGAAAAAGACAAAGGGGTCAGCCATTTCTGGCTAACCCCTTGAAAAAGTCTGGTCGGGGAAAGAGGATTCGAACCTCCGGCCCCTGCCTCCCGAAGACAGTGCTCTACCAGGCTGAGCTATTCCCCGACCGGGCCGGAATCAGCGATTGACCCCGGCAAGGCAGGCGGCGTCTATATAAGCGGGTCCCGCAGGTTGCAAGTGAAGAGATAGGGCATTTTTGCAGGGTTCGTCGACCGAGGTCACAGCAATCCGGCGGCGCGGAAGCTGAAATATCTGGCGGGCGTCAGAATGAGGTGATCGACCAGTTCCAGGTCCAGTGCAGAGGCTATCCGGCAAAGCCGCCGTGTCGCATCAATGTCGGCGGGGCTGGGCGCCGGGTCGCCGGAGGGATGGTTGTGGACGAGGATGAACCGTTCATGCTGGCGCGTCAGGGCCTCATGCACGATATGCCGGGCGTTGAGCTGCACCATGCTGCCGTGACCATCGGTCCGCTGATACAGATGCGCGATGCCGCCGTGGTGATCGAGGAACACTATAGCAAGGGATTCCGCTGCGAACTCAGCCTGTCCCGGTGAGGCGGGATCAATCCCGTCAGGTCGGAACAGGGGCAAATGCGGAACGGCGTTCATGTCCCATATCTGGACAGAAATGCGCAGCCGGGCCAGCGCGGCACCATCCATTTTCGAGCGGTCGGGTGACTCTCGGCTCCATTTTGAACCGGCTTTATCCGTCGGTTCGGCAGGAATGGGGTGGGTGAGCGGTCATAATCCTCCCCGGCACGGGGAGGAGCTAACGTCCGCAACGACCCAATATGTCTCATCCACGCCAAACATTTTCCACCGATGGACCCGCAGGTCCGGTTGAGCTAATTCCCCTTGTAGCCCTGCAATCAAGGATTCCCCGGTGACTGACGCTCCTCATTTTGAACAGCAATATCTGGACCTGATGCGGCGGGTCTGGTCGGCGGGATGTGAGAAGGTCGACCGTACGGGCGTGGGCACGCGCTCCCTGTTTGGGCAGACCCTGCGCTTTTCGCTCGCGGATAATGCTGTTCCGCTGCTCACCACCAAGCGGATTTACTGGAAAACGGCGGCGCGGGAGGTGCTTTGGTTCCTGTCCGGCGTCACCAACATCCGGCCGCTGGTGGAGCAGGGGGTTCACATCTGGACCGACTGGCCGCTCGACGCCTACCGCAAGGCGAGTGGCGAGGATATCAGCCGCGATGACTTTGAACGCCGTATCGTCGAGGATGAGGAATTCGCCCTGGAATGGGGCGATCTGGGGCCGGTCTATGGCGCGCAATGGGTGAATTGGCCCCGTTACGAACCGCTTGGTGACGGAATCTACCGGCGGCATGAAAAGGGGCACAACCAGATTGCTGCTTTGGTGGACGGGATCAGGAATAATCCCGGATCGCGCCGTTTGCTCTTCACCGGGTGGAATGTGGATGAGCTGGAAGAAATGGCACTGCCGCCATGCCATATGACCTATCAATTCCATGTCGCTGACGGGAAGCTGTCCGGCCTGTTGTTCCAGAGGAGTTGCGATCTGGCGCTTGGCGTTCCGTTCAACATCTTTTCCGCCGCGCTGCTGGTCCGCATGCTGGCGCAGCAAACGGATCTGGAGCCTGGCGAGCTGGTATGGAACGGCGGCGACGTTCATCTTTACCTAAACCATGAGGCGCTGGTGGAGGCGCAGTTGGCGCGCACGCCCCAGGGAGCGCCGACGTTGCACCTGCTCCGGCGGCCGGAGAGCATTTTCGACTACCGGATCGGGGATTTCGAAGTGCGGGACTATGCGCCGCAGGGGCATATCGCCGCGCCGGTGGCGGTATAGCGGTCCCCCTTGTCTATCGGGAGGCAATGAAATATAATAACAATGTAAAGCAATAATAATCTGATCGCAGATGGCTCGCCATCGGAGAGGATGGGACAGAAATGGTCCAGGACCGGGACAGGCAGAATTTGCCGCCGCTCAGCCTTCATGTCCCCGAGCCGCATTTCCGGCCGGGCGATGAGGTGGATTTCAGCGACCTGATCGTCCCCCCCGCCGGTGAGACGCGGCGGCCCGACGAAGCCTCGGCTCCAGCGGAGATTACCGATCTCGCCTATGGGCTGGTGCGTGTTCTGGATGACGAACATAGAGCGATCGGCCCGTGGGACCCGCGCCTGGACGGCGCGACGCTGCTGAAAATGCTGCGGGCGATGGCGCTGACCCGCGCCTTTGACGAGCGCATGTTCCGGGCGCAGCGGCAGGGGAAGACCAGCTTCTACATGAAATGCACGGGCGAGGAAGCCATCGCGGTCGCCGCCGCCTTTGCGCTGCACCGGGACGACATGTGCTTTCCCAGCTATCGGCAGCAGGGCCTGCTCATCGCCCGCGATTGGCCGCTTATCGACATGATGAACCAGATCTATTCCAACCGCGCCGACCGCCTGCAGGGCAAGCAGCTTCCCATCATGTATTCGAGCAAGGAAGCGGGCTTCTTTTCCATCTCCGGAAATCTTGCCACCCAATATCCCCAGGCTGTCGGCTGGGCGATGGCGAGCGCGTCCAAAGGCGACACGCGGATTGCCGCAGCATGGTGCGGGGAGGGATCGACGGCGGAGGGCGACTTTCATTCGGCCTGCACATTCGCCAATGTCTATCATGCCCCTGTAATCCTGAATGTCGTTAATAATCAGTGGGCTATTTCCTCTTTCTCCGGCTTCGCGGGAGCGGAATCGACCACGTTCGCGGCCAAGGCCATCGGCTACGGCATCGCCGGGTTGCGGGTGGACGGGAATGATCCGCTGGCGGTCTATGCGGCAACCAAATGGGCCTCGGACAGGGCGCGGGCGAATGCGGGGCCGACGCTGATCGAACATTTCACCTACAGGGTGGAAGGGCACAGCACGTCGGACGATCCCTCGCAATACCGCTCCGCCATGGAGGGCAGCAAATGGCCGCTGGGCGATCCCATAGTGCGGCTGAAGCGCCATCTTGTGAACGCAGGAATCTGGAGCGTGGAACAGCATGCGGCGATGGATCTTGAGGTGGCACAATATGTGAAGGATTGCGCAAAAGAGGCGGAAACTAATGGTGTTTTAGGACACGGGCTGCATCAGCCCCTGGAAACGATGTTCGAAAATGTCTTCGAGGACATGCCCTGGCATCTGCGCGAACAGTGCGACCAGATGCTGCGCGAAGCCAAGGCGGCGAAGCTGTGAACGACGTTGCGGTCCATACGCGCCAGATGAGCATGATCCAGGCGATCAACAGCGCCATGGACGTCATGATGCAGCGCGATCCCGATATCGTCGTCCTGGGCGAGGATGTGGGATTTTTCGGCGGCGTCTTCCGCGCCACCGCTGGACTTCAGGAAAAATATGGCAAGACGCGGGTGTTCGACACGCCGATCACCGAATGCGGCATCATCGGCGTGGCGGTGGGGATGGGCGCGTACGGCTTGCGTCCCGTGCCCGAAATTCAGTTCGCCGACTATATCTACCCCGCCCTTGATCAGCTGGTGTCGGAAGCGGCGCGGCTGCGCTACCGGTCCGCGGGCGAGTTCACCGCCCCCATCACCGTGCGAAGCCCCTTTGGCGGCGGCATCTTTGGCGGGCAGACGCACAGCCAGAGCCCGGAAGGCATTTTCACCCATGTTTCCGGCATCAAGACCGTCATTCCTTCAACCCCTTATGACGCCAAGGGGCTGCTGATCGCGGCGATCGAGGATAATGACCCCGTCATCTTCTTCGAGCCCAAGCGGATCTATAACGGCCCATTCGATGGCCATTATGATCGCCCGGCGAAGAACTGGGCCGACCATCCGGAAGCTCAGGTTCCAGAGGGCTATTACCGTATCGATCTGGGCAAGGCGCGGACGGTCAGGGAAGGGGAGGCGTTCACCATCCTCTGCTATGGCACCATGGTGCATGTGGTTTCCAGCACCGTCGCCGAGATGGGCGTCGATGCCGAAATCATCGACCTGCGCACGCTTGTCCCCCTCGACATCGAAGCCGTCGAGGCATCGGTCAGGAAAACCGGCCGCTGCCTGATCGTGCATGAGGCCACCCGGACAAGCGGCTTTGGCGCCGAACTATCCGCGCTGGTGCAGGAGCGCTGCTTCTACCATCTGGAAGCGCCGATCGAGCGCGTGACCGGGTTCGACACGCCCTATCCGCATTCGCTCGAATGGGCTTACTTCCCGGGGCCTGTCCGCATCGGCGAAGCGATCAAGACCATCCTGAAGGATTGACGCATATGACGCGCTTTACATTCAATCTGCCGGACATTGGCGAGGGGATTTCGGAGGCGGAGATCGTGGACTGGCGGGTCGCCGTTGGCGATATTGTCGAGGAAGATCAACATATTGCCGACATGATGACCGACAAGGCGACAGTCGAAATGGAATCGCCGGTTGCCGGGCGTGTCTTGGCGCTTGGCGGTGAAGTCGGCGATCAGGTCGCCATCGGGGCCATGCTGGTGGAAATCGAGACGGCGGATGGTAGCAGGCCCGAACAGAATGCGGCCAGCGAGCCAGAGCCCGTTGAGAGCGCGCCTGAAACGGGCGGGGAGGGGCGGGCTGTACCTGAAGCCACGACCCGGCCAGCCAGCAGCGTCCTGGCCTCCCCAGCGGTCCGGGCGCGGGCAAAGGCGTTGGGGATCGACCTCAGCCAAGTTCATCCGCAGGGCGATCGCATTCGCCATGCCGATCTGGACGCCTATCTGCTGTACCGCAAGGGTGAGGGCTACCACGCGCCAGGCTCTTCCAGCGTCAGGCCGGACGAGCAAATCAAGGTGATCGGTTTGCGGCGCCGGATCGCCGAAAATATGCAGGCTTCCAAACGGCATATTCCGCATTTCACCTATGTCGAGGAAATCGACGTCACGGCGCTAGAGGCCATGAGGGCCGACTTGAACGCTCATCGTGGAGACCGGCCGAAGCTGACCATGTTGCCGTTCCTCATTGTCGCGCTGTGCAAGGCTGTGCCCGATTTTCCGATGATCAACGCCACCTATGATGACGAAGCGGGCGTCGTTACCCGCCACGGCCGCATTCATATGGGCATGGCGGTCCAAACGCCCGGCGGCCTGATGGTGCCGGTCATCCATGATGCACAGGATATGAACATCTGGCAGTTAGCTATTGAAATCGCGAGGCTTTCCGACGCAGCCCGCACGGGCAGGGCGGTCAGCTCCGACTTGACGGGCGGCACCATCACACTGACGTCGCTGGGCGCCCTTGGCGGCATTGTTTCAATTCCGGTGATCCACCGGCCGGAAGTGGCGATTCTAGGAGTCAACCGCATCGTCGAGCGCCCGGTCATCGTTGATGGCGAGATTGCGGCCGCCAAGCTCATGAACCTGTCGATGAGCTGCGATCATCGCGTCGTGGATGGATGGGATGCGGCCAGTTTCATTCAGAGCGTGAAAAAGCTGCTGGAGACGCCCGTGCTGTTGTTCGATGAATGACCGCCTTATTCCGACCTGCTTTGAGGACGACCTACTTTTCGCGACAGGTAGAACTCGAATCGTCGTCCCTGCGAAGGTGTACGGTTTCTGGAGGTTGGTTGGGGCGAGATGGTGTAAGCAGAGGCTTGGCGTGGCTAGGGAGTCGGGGGACATGCCGGGTCATGGTGCAAGTTCCCGGGCGGGTGCGATTCGTGCTGGCGGTGCCCGTGGTTGCCGCCGGCGTTCGCAGGTCTCGATCACAATCATGTGCTCGCCGCAGCACGGGCACGGCCGCCGGTGGCCAGCGGGCTCATCGACGTTGTGATTGGCCAGTTCGGGCGCAACTTTGAGCAACTGGCGGGCGAGTGCCAGGCTGGTCTTGCGGGCGGATCAGGGGTCCCCCTAGGGGAGTTATTCAGGACTGTTTGGTGCGGTCGAGAGGCATGAAAACCGTTATCATACAACCACATACTGACCGCTAAATCTCTAAACGGACTCAGTTTTGTCCTCATGCCCACTCATGCTGCTGCTGGGAAGCGCAGAGGAAAAGGTGGAATGGAGGGTGGAGCGGCTAATGCAAAAGTTCAGGGTTCTCGTGGATGTTTCCGAGTACCTCAACAGGAGTTGTGAGAAAGCCAATGACCTGCTCGTACTCACCGGTAACGGCACCGGTCAAATCGTGGTGTTTGTGGACCGCCTGGAAAGAGCCGTCTCGAAACTCTACCACGGACGGGTGGGCACCTGGACGCTCCACGACGATATCCCCCTCGTAAATTTCCTGACCGTTCTTATCGTGGAGACCTGTGAATTGCATAATCGGGTATAGGTCGCCGTATGCACCTTCCCCATCGAGTTCCATCGTATTACCAACACCGTTTGGTGCATATAGAGTAGTAACGATGTGCATACTTCGCTTGTTGTTGTTCCAACATCGGAACTTAATTTCACGTTTCATATGCACATATTGAAGCATGAAACTAAAAAATCCCAAATGCGCGGAGTGGATAGGAGTAACGGGGCTAGGGGTTATTCCCTCTAGCTGTCTTGATCGCCCATCGGACGAGTAACCCGACGCCTATCGCGATGACGACGGAGGGTAGCAAAACCTGGGTCAGAAAGCCCTTCTCGCACGCCGTGTCCGGCGCGCAATCGCCCAAAGCATCAGCGACTAGCAGAAATAGGAATACAGGGACGCCCAAGGCGGCAGAGGCAATACAACCCCATCGCCCTTCAACCGTTGATCCACCTTTATACCCGCCCTCGCTCATTGGCATTGGATAGATCAGTATTCGGCCTCTGCAAAGAAGCTGATGGAGGGCTGTTCGAATCAGCGAAAGCGCACCCCAAAAAGGGTGGAATGAAAGGTGGAATGACACGCAACCCGACGCCGTAAAAGCCTAAGTATTTTAAATACTTAGGTTGAGTTCTGGTGCGGTCGAGAAGACTCGAACTTCCACGGCCTTTCGGCCACAACGACCTCAACGTTGCGCGTCTACCAGTTCCGCCACGACCGCACACTAAGAACTGCCGGGCAAACCGGCATCTGGCAGGCCGGGCCATTAGCAAAGCGGATCGGGGTGCGCAACCAATGAAAGCCTACGACCGCGATTTTTCCCAAATCGGCCTGGAAGAGACGTCAGGCGCCGCCGTCGGAGAATGTCAGCGTCAGGTTTCGCGCGTTCTTGGGAATGTCGATCCGGCTTTCATGGAAACTGGCCTGATCGCCGGGGCCAAGCTGTCTGACAGGGGGACGGATGGTCCAGCCGAAGACGAGCCGGTCCTGGTCGTCGCGCATTTCCACGATGATCGGCGGAACGGCGATCGTCCGGTCGCTGGCATTCACGATGCGGCCGGAAAAGGCGAAATATTCGTCGCCGGAGGGCAATTGCCGACGCTCCGGTTTGCGCGGCATGTCGAGCAGCAGATCGGGATCGCCGCCTTCGGGCGCGAGGCCGATGTTCACCGCCCAGTTCGGCGCGCCGAAATAATAGAGCCCGCCGCCGAGCGCCGTTACCGCCAATGCAAAGGTAACTGCCGCCGCCGTCCACATTTTCGCGGGATTGCGGCGTGGCCGGAAGGGCGGTTCATGGACGAAGCTGCTGCTCGCGGCCTCCGGAACGGGTTCGCGGTCGGCATCGGCAACGGGCCGCTCATAGTCCATCTGGGGCGGCGGCGGTGCCGGTGGGTTGCTGGCGGGCGGCGTTTCGGCTGGAACCTCGGTCGAGGTCCCTGCGACGGCCATTTCGGCCACGGCCGGTTCGCGAACCGGAAGGGCGGGGCCCTCCTCGAACCAGCTATGCTTGCATGCGGCGCATCGGACCGAACGGCCGCTGGGGCCGATGGCGGTGTCAGGCACAATATAGCGCGTAGCGCATTGCGGGCAGACAAGGATCATGCCGCTTCTAACCACAGCTTGGGGAGAAAGAGCAAGGGTTCAAGACGGGACTTCTTGTTTTCCCGGCTTTACGGGCTGGGCATGGCTGTGCGATGGCACAATTGTCACGGGGCGAAGAGTAGGGAGCGGGCGGACCAAATCATATGTCCAGCATCGTCCAGTTTGAAAATGTCGGACTGCGCTATGGTCCGGGGGCAGAGATACTGTCCGACGTCACCTTCTCCCTGAGCAAGGGCGCATTCTATTTTTTGACCGGCGCGTCGGGCGCGGGAAAGACCTCGCTGCTGAAGCTGCTGTATCTGGCGCAACGGCCGAGCCGGGGGCTGATCCGCATGTTCGGGGAGGATATCGTGACACTGCCCCGCCACAGGATGCCCGGATTCCGCCGCCGCATCGGGGTGGTGTTTCAGGACTTCCGGCTGGTGCCGCACCTGTCCGCCTTCGACAATATCGCCCTGCCGCTCCGGGTTTCGGGCGTGAGCGAGAAGGAGCTGGAAGCGCCGGTCGATGAACTGCTCACCTGGGTTGGCCTCGCCGACAGGGCGCGCGCGCGCCCAGCGACCCTTTCCGGCGGAGAGCAGCAGCGTGTCGCCATCGCCCGAGCGGTGATCGGCAGGCCGGAGATATTGGTGGCCGACGAGCCGACCGGTAACGTCGATCCTGAAATGGCGCAGCGCCTGCTGCACCTGTTCGAGGCGCTGAACAAGCTGGGAACGACGATTGTCGTTGCCACCCATGACGTCCATCTGTTGAGCCGCGTGCAAAACCCGCAGATGATGCGACTGGACAAGGGGCGTCTTTCGGACCCCACCGGCTCATTGCGTTTTCCGCCCCGCGCCGCCCAACCGGCCGCGCAGGACGAGGCCTGACCGTGGCGATGCAGCAGTCCAAAGCCAGCAAGCATGCCGCCATCCGCCGGATATTGCCGGAGGGCCGGCTATCGGGGCCGATGCCCTGGGTTATCGCGATCATGATGTTCCTCACCATATTGGCGGCGGCGGCGGGTATCGGCCTTGACCATGCCGCCCGGTCCCTGCGCGCCGATCTGGCTGGTCGCGTGACGGTTCAGATCGTCGAGGCGGACGCTGGTATCCGGGAAGAGCAGGTGGGGCGCGTCATCACCGAATTGCGCGGCCGTCCGGGCGTCACCGGCATAAAGCGGGTGAGTGACGCGGAGATGGAGGAGGCGCTGCGGCCCTGGCTGGGCGAGGAGATGCTTGACGGGGAATTGTCCATTCCCGCGTTGATCGACGTCGATCTTTCGCCGGGCGCTGGCGGGGTGGATGCGCTTCGCGACGCGGTCACTGCCATCGCCCCCTCGGCCCGGGTGGAGCCGCATGCCGCATTTCTGGGACCCTTGGCCCAATTGATAAGGGCGCTGAAGTGGCTGGCCATCGGGCTGGTGCTGCTGATGACGCTGGCGACCGCCGCCACCGTCGTTCTGGCGGCGCGAGCGGCGCATAACAGCCACCGGACGACGATTGAGGTGCTGCACCTGATGGGCGCGACCGATGTGCAGATCGCGCGGCTGTTCCAGCGGCGCATTGCGCTGGACGCGCTGTTCGGCGGGGTGCTGGGGTTGCTTGCCGCAGGACTGGTACTGGCGCTGCTTGCGGCGCTGGTGAGGGACATCGGGTCCGATTTGCTGCTTGCCGCAACTGTGCCGGATTATGGCTGGGCCATGCTGTTGCTGTTGCCGGCGGGCGGGGTCTTGCTGGCGATGCTGACTGCCCGGATTACCGTGGTTGCCGCGTTGAGGCGAACGCTGTGATCCGCCGTCTCACAGCCTTCATATTGCTTGCCTGGCTGCTGGGCTTTGCATGGTTCGCCTTGCTGCTGCCCCAGCCGCTCAGCGCGTCGCGGCACACCGACGCCATCGTGGTATTGACGGGTGGCGCGGGACGCATCGGCCGGGGTCTGGCGCTGATGCGCGCCGGTGCGGCGGACGCGATGCTGATTTCCGGCGTTGACAGGGATGTCCGTCCGGCGGAGCTGGCAGTGGCTCATGAAGCGCCGGAGACGCTGATCGAATGCTGCGTCACGCTGGGCCATGAGGCCGTCGATACCCGTTCCAACGGCATAGAGACGGCGGACTGGATCAAGCGGCGGGATTATCGCTCGATCCGCCTGATCACCACCGACTGGCACATGCGCAGGGCGCGCTTCGAACTGGATCAGGCCATGCCCTCTGGCGTGACGATCTGGGCCGACGCGGTGGGCAGCCGTCCAAGCCTGAGCATGCTGTTCAAGGAGTATAATAAGTTTCTGCTCCGGCGGGCGGCCGGCCTGCTGGGAATTTGATCCTCATGACCTGGCTTCGTTCCCTGCTCTATGCCGCTGTTTTTTATCCCGGCAGCGTGATTTACGTGATTGGAGCGATGCTGGCGATACCGGCGGGACAGCCGGCGGTGATCCGTGCCGCACGAAGCTGGGGCCTGTTTCACCATTTCTGCATTGTCACCCTGCTGGGGCAGCGGATTCGGGTAGAGGGCGCGATGCCCGAAGAACCGGTCCTATATGTCTTCAAGCATGAATCCATGTTCGAAACGATTGAATTGCTGCGCCTTTTCCGGCGGCCCGCCGTCGTTGCAAAGGCGGAGCTCATCCGGATTCCGCTGTGGGGTCGGCTGGCCCTGGCGCATGGGGTCATCCCCGTCGAGCGGCAAGCGGGGGCCAAGGCCTTGCGCATGATGATGAAGGCGGCGAACACGGCGCTGGCGGACGGTCGGCCGCTCTGTCTGTTTCCGGAGGGAACTCGCGTTCCGCACGGGCAAAAGCCGCCGCTCCGGTCCGGTTTTGCCGGGCTTTACAAGATGTTGAATGTGCCGGTCGTTCCGGTGGCGGTGGATAGCGGCAGGTTGTCCCCGCGAAAAAGCTTTCTGAAGCGGCCGGGCGTCATCACCTTCCGCGTCGGCGAGAGGATTCCCGCCGGGCTCCCCCGGGCGGAAGCCGAGGCGCGCGTTCATGCGGCGATCAATGCGCTGAACGGTTAAGAGGCTTGCGTCACCCCGGCGAAGGCCGGGGTCTCCAGTCTCTTGGCGGTGTGCCATACTGATGGAGATTCCGGCGTTGGGCTACGCCCGTCTTCGACTCCGCCGGAATGACGCCAAATTTATTGGTCGGGCATCATTGCAGCTCGATTCATTCGTGCGTGCGGCCGAAGTCCGGGGCGGCGTCGTCCTGTCCTTCCTCGATGATCGAGCGGCGAACGGCGCGGGTGCGGGTGAAGAGGTTGAACAGGGCGTCGCCGTCATTCCAGCGGATCGCGCGCTGCAGGGCGGACAGATCCTCCGAAAAGCGCTGAAGCATTTCCAGCACGGCATCCTTGTTGGCCAGGAACACGTCGCGCCACATCGTGGGGTCAGACGCCGCGATGCGGGTGAAATCACGAAAGCCGCCCGCCGAATATTTGATGACTTCGGACCGGGTCACATCTTCCAGATCGCTGGCTGTGCCGACGATGGTATAGGCGATGAGGTGCGGCAAATGGCTGGTGACCGCCAGCACCAGATCATGGTGCTGCGCGTCCATCGATTCGACATTTGCGCCCACGCGCCGCCAGAATTCGGAAAGCCGCTCGACTGCGGTTGGTTCGGCGTCCGCCGGCGGGGTGATGATGCACCAGCGCCCCTTGAACAGGCTGGCAAAGCCTGCTTCCGGCCCGCTATTCTCCGTGCCCGCCACGGGATGCGCCGGAATGATGGTATGGCCGGGAAGGGCGGTTTGCAGCGCCGTCAAAATGCCTTCCTTGCAGGAACCGACATCGCTGACGATGGCGTCGGCGGGCAGGTCGGCCGCGATCTCCGCCGCCGCCGCGCTCATGGCGCCCACCGGCACGCACAGAATGACGAGGTCTGCGTCGATCACCGCTGCGCCGGGCGTGTCGCTGACATCGTCGCAGAATTTCAGGCGTCTTGCCGTTGCCCGCACCTCGTCGCTGGCGTCATGCCCGGTCACGCGGACCGTCGGCATTTGCGCCTTGATCGCGCGCGCCAGGGATGAACCGATAAGGCCAAGGCCGATGATGGCGACGCGGGAGAAAGGCAGCATCAGTCGCGCCCCTCCGCCATGTTGCGCAGCAGCCGCGCGATGTCGCGGGTCTGATCCTCCGTACCGATGGTGATGCGCAAGCCCTGGGCAAGTCCCTGGCCGGGCAGCCAGCGGGTGGCGTAGCCCGCATCCATGAGGCCCCTGTAGGCGGTTTCGGCGCTGAGCTCGCCCTCGAACAGGATCAGCAGGAAATTGGCCTGACTGGGCACGGCCTTCAGGCCATGATTGCCCAGGGCCTCGATCTCCGCGGCCAGCCACGCGCGCCATTTGCGATTATGCGCGCGGCTCCTTTCCACCCATTCGACATCGCCAATGGCGGCGGCGGCGGCCGCCTGTCCTGCCGTCGTTACGTTGAAGGGAGCGCGGATGCGGTGGAGCGCGTCGATCACTTCGGCCGAAGCATAGCCCCAGCCGATGCGTTCGGCCGCCAGACCGAATATCTTCGAAAAGGTGCGCGTGACAACGACATTGGCGGCGTTTCTGGCCAGGTCCATTGCGCCGTCGTCATCTTCAGGCGCCAGATATTCGGCATAGGCCTGATCGATGACGAGCAGGACATTGCCCGGCAAGGCGGCGTGGAGCCGGGCGATCTCTTCGCGCGTCGAAAAGGTGCCCGTCGGGTTGTTGGGATTGGCAAGAAAGACGACGCGGGTTTTGTCCGTGACGCAGGCCAGCAGCGCATCGACATCGGTCGCGTAATCCTTGTCCGGCGCAACAACGGGCGTTGCGCCCACCCGCCGCGCGGCGATGTCGTAAACCGAAAAGCCGAAGCGGACGTAGAGCACCTCGTCGCCGGGACCGGCATAGGCGCTCGCCGCGATGTGCAGCAGTTCGTCCGACCCGGTGCCGTAAATCACCCGCGCGGGATTAAGGCCATGTTGGGCGGCGATCGCCTGCCGCAGGGCCGCCGCGCCGGGATCCGGATAAGTGGCCAGATCGGCGGTCGCCGCCATGAAGGCTTCGCGCGCCTTGGGGCTGGTGCCGAGCGGGCTTTCATTGGCCGACAGCTTGATCAGCTTGCGGCCATCATCGCTGGCGGCTTTGCCAGGCACATAGGGCGATATGCCCAGAATCCAGTCTTTGGGTTGGGGTTTCGTCATCGGTGCGCTTTAGGGTTGAAACGCGTTGAGGACAAGTGCAGGCGATGGAACCGCATCATCGCGGGGGGGAAGATATCATGCGCGGCGGCACGGCAATCTGGCGGCTTCTGGAAGCGGCGCGGCGGGCCAATCTTGATGCTGCGGGCGCGCCTCCTCCAATGCGCGGGACCAGCGGAATTACACGCCGAAGGCTTCTTGCCGGCATGGCCGCCGGAGCAGCGGCGCCTATGCTCGGCCGGGCCGCGCCCGCGTTGGCGAGGGCAGAAATGCGGGTGGCCATCATCGGCGGCGGCCTTGCCGGGCTGACGGCGCTGCGCCGTCTTAAAGATGCAGGCATTGCCGCAAGGCTATATGAGGCGCGGGGGCGTCTGGGCGGACGCATCTTCACGGTGGGACCGAAATCAGGCGCGCCGGTCCCCGCTGATGATGGCGGGCAGTTCATCAATGGCGACCATGACGACATGCTGGCGCTGGCCCGCCGCTATGGTCTGCGGCTGATCGACCGGGGAGAGATGGATGGCCGCACGCTTGTGATCGACCGGGGCAGGCTTGTCCCGGAGGCTGAACTGGTTGAGGATCTGCGCCCCATCGCGGCCCGGATCGCAGCGGATGCGGAGGCTCTTGACGCCGATTATGAGGCCGCCGCCCCTGCAATCGATGCCCTGTCGGTGGCGCAGTATCTGGACCGGCATGGCGACGCGCTTCCAAAGCCCTATGTCCGCGCCCTGCTGGAGGCGACAGTCCGCACCGAATATGGTCAGGAGCCGGCCGATGCTTCCGCCTTGGAACTGATCTTCAACCTGCCTGTCGTCGATGGCGCGCATGCCGAACTGATTGGCGCAAGCGATGAGCGCTATGTTCTGGCGGGCGGATCGGGAACCTTGACAAGCGCGCTGGCCAGCGACCTGATGCCGGAAATCGTGACCGGCCATGCCCTGGTGGCGGTGGAGAAGGCCGGAGCCAGGGCCAGGCTGCACTTCGCCAATGGCGAGATGGACGAAGCGGACAGGGCGATTCTGACCGTTCCTGCGTCCCTGATGCGAACCATAGATTTTCGTGGCCTTCTGCCCGATCCCTGGCGGGCTTTTGCCGGAGAAATCAGCCTGGGCCGCAATGAAAAGCTGAATGCCCTCTATTCCGGACCAGTGTGGAAGACCATGGGCGCGGCGGGCGACTGCTGGCCGTTGCCGGGCGGCTTTTCAGAGGTCTGGGATGCGGGCGCGGGGCAGGGGGCAGAGGAAGGCCTTCTCACCTGGTTCATGGGCGGCGCGCAGTGCGCCACGACGGAGGCGATCGACGCAGCAGCGCTGAGGGTGATGTTCGAGGGCGAGGCGGCACCGGCACTGCCCGGACTTGCGGCCACATCCTCCAGATGG
>Ga0307414_10000268_pt1 | contig 32688 bp, 30 predicted proteins | sample DK1Ometagenome_FD_203804 | JGI IMG/M metagenome (GOLD analysis project Ga0307414, IMG submission 203804) | Maize rhizosphere microbial communities from greenhouse at UC Davis, California, United States - DK15-O-3 | ecosystem: Host-associated > Plants > Roots > Rhizosphere > Soil | place: USA... | reverse complement strand
CCAATCTGAGTAACTTCTCTACGAATACCAGTAATGGTTATGTGACCATAGACCCATTGAACGGAAGAATTATTATTCCTTTGATTGAACCTTTTGGGAAGGATCTTGCCGATCAGTTTAGTCCGGCAGAACAAGCGCTGATAGACAAATACACCTATACCGCTTTGTATGATTCGACGAAGGTGATTGCACAGCAGTTGTTCACGAAACAAAACCGTTATGTGATTAAAGGTGCTTATCAAAGTCAGGTTGCTTCAGAGTTTAGCTTAAATGCGATCAACGTTCCTGAGGGCTCGGTAAAAGTATTTGCCGGAACGATTCCTTTGCAGGAAGGGGTGGATTATACCGTGGATTACCAAGGGGGAAGGGTCCGGATTCTGAATACGGCCATTCTCATCTCCGGTCAGCCGATAAAGATTTCTACAGAAAATAATGAGCTTTTTGGTTTACAGCAGCGTTCCCTGTTTGGAACCCGTCTGGACTATAAGGTGAACAATAAGTTGAATTTGGGGGGTACGATCATGAACCTCACTGAAAAACCACTTACTCCAAAAGTAAACCTTGGGGAAGAGCCAATTTCAAATACCATGTGGGGACTGGATCTGAACTATAGCTCACCTTCCAGGTTCTTAACGAAGTTGGTGGATAAGCTGCCCTTCATTTCTACAAAAGTACCTTCCAGCTTTAGTTTCTCCGGAGAGTTTGCACAACTGGTTCCGGGACACCCTTCAGCGTTGAACTTCGGTGGCAAGAAAGGTGGCGTAAGTTACCTGGACGATTTTGAAGCATCACGTTCGGTGATTGACCTGAAAAGTGCAGTAGCATGGCAGTTGTCAGGTACGCCTCAGATGTTTTCTGAATCTTCGAGGATGGACGATCTCAGCTATGGCTTCAACAGGGCATTGATTGCTTTTTACAACATTGATCCTATCTTTTACAACCGGACCGATGCGACGCTTCCTTCTGCATTGAGGAACAACAAAAACGAGCTTTCCAATCACTATGTGCGTCAGGTGATCGAACAGGAAGTGTTTCCTTTTAAAGAAATCGGAACAGGCCAGCCATTTGCTTTGCCAACCTTAGATGTTGCTTTTTATCCGACGGTCCGCGGTCCTTACAATTATACGCCAACAGGTTTTGATCCTACAGGTGCATTGAATAACCCACGTACCCGTTGGGGTGGTTTGTTTAGAAGAATTGAAACCAACGACTTTGAAGCTTTGAACATTGAGTTCATCGAACTTTGGGTAATGGATCCCAATATTTACAAACCAAATTCTTTGGGTGGTGATCTGTACTTTAACATTGGTAACATCTCTGAAGATATTCTGAAAGACGGACGTAAATCATTGGAGAATGGTTTACCTGCAGATGGTGATCCTTCAAAATTTGATGAAACGAATTGGGGAAGGGTTCCGAAGTTGCAACCGGTAGTTCAGGCATTTGACAACGATCCGAATGCGAGAAAAGCACAGGATGTTGGGCTTGATGGAATGGGCAATGCAGATGAACAGCGAAAGTTTGCTACTTTAATCAACCAGATCAAAGGGCAGTTAAATCCGGATGCTGCTGTGAAGATCGAAAATGACCCTTCATCAGATGATTATACCTATTTCAGAGGAGGAGATCTTGACCGTGAAAATGCAGGAATCTTAAAACGTTACCAGAAATATAACGGGACAGAAGGAAACTCTAAAACGGCACAGCAGTCGCAGGCCGATTTGGGTGTAGAAAATTCTGCTTCTACTTCTTTGCCTGATGGCGAAGACATTAACAGGGATAACAACATGACGCAGTCTGACGAGTACTTTGAATACAAGGTATCGATGCGTCCGGCAGACCTTGTGGTGGGACAAAAATACATCACTGATAAAGTGACTTCACAAGTGAAACTGGCGAATGGACAGACACAAGCTGTTACCTGGTATCAGGTCCGTATTCCATTGGCACAACCGACGAACGTAGTTGGAGGAATTCAGGATTTTAAATCGATCCGTTTCATCCGGATGTTCATGACCAATTTCGCAGATACTACGGTATTAAGGTTTGGAAAAATCCAATTGGTAAGAGGAGAATGGAGACAATACAATGCCAGTAATGAAGCTTCAAAAACGATAGTTGACCCTGCTTTAGGAACGATCAGCCCTGATCAGTCCAAGATTGAAGTGGCAACAGTGAATATTGAAGAAAATGGTAAACGTACGCCGATCCCTTATGTGATTCCTCCGGGGATTGAAAGAGAACGCGATTTTAGCAATTATCGTGGGGATACCCGTCAGAATGAACAATCTTTGTCGGTAACGATCAGGGATCTGAAAGATGGTTATGGCCGTGCCGCTTTTAAAACTGCCTTTAACGATTTCAGGTCTTACAAACATTTGGAAATGTATATCCATGCGGAAGCGTTGGGATCGAACATCTTAAATGACAATGACCTGAGTGCATTTTTACGTATTGGTACAGACAATCAGGACAACTATTATGAATACTCACAGCCTTTAAAGGTAACGCAGCCGGGAACAAATGATCCGAACAACATTTGGCCTGAGTATAATAAAATGGACATCCAACTGGAGCTTTTCCAGAAAGCAAAGCTGGCTAGAAATAATGCAAAGACGTCTACAGGTGCACCATGGCCAATTAACATTCCCTTTAACTATATTGTAAATGGTAAAGTGATTGTCGTAAAAGGGCAGCCGGACATGAGTAAGGTCAGGGTCTATATGCTGGGGGTAAAGAACCCTTATAAAAACGTAACAGGGAATGACGACGGATTGGATAAAAGCGCGATCATCTGGTTTAATGAGCTTCGTTTAACAGAGTTTGATGAACGTGGAGGCTGGGCAGCTACGGCAAGATTGAGTGCGAAACTGGCTGACTTTGCAGATGTGAATGTTTCAGGAAGTAAATCGACCATCGGATTTGGTTCTTTGGAAACCCGTGTGAGTGAAAGAAACAGGGCAGACAATGTCTTCTTTGACATTTCTTCGAGCATGGAGCTGGGTAAGTTTTTCCCTAAGAAAACAGGGATTAAAGTGCCTATGTTTGTGAGCTATTCCAGTCAGGTAAGTACTCCTCAATACAACCCGAGCATGCCGGATATTGAATTGAAAAATGCGCTGGATGCTGCGACAAAATCCGAGCGGGATTCTATCCTGAACTTTGCTCAGGACTTTACCACCAGAAGCAGCATCAACTTTACCAATGTAAGAAAGGAAAGGACCAATCCGGAGCAGAAACCGAAGGTTTGGGATATAGAAAACTTTAACGTCAGCTATGCGTATACAAAGTATTCACACCGCGACTTTATCATAGAAAACAATTTTCAGAAAACATACCGCGGTTCCCTGGCTTATAATTATGCAGGACCAGCGAAGACTTATGAGCCTTTCAAGAAACTGATCAAGTCGAACACATTGGCGCTGTTAAAAGATTTTAACTTCAGCCTGATGCCAACAGCAATTAATTTCAGGATTGATGTAGACCGTTTCTATTCGGAAAACAGCCTGAGAAACAATGATCCGATGAATTCGATTCCGGTGAATACCACGTTTAACAAAAACTTCCTGGTATCCAGGGTGTATGGGATTGCCTGGAACCTGAGTAAATCGCTGACATTGGATATTGATGCAACGAACTATTCGATCATTGATGAGCCTTATGGAAGAATTGAAGGATTGAAAAGAGATACCTTATGGCAGAACATGATGAGGTTGGGCAGAACTACAGATTATAGCCATAACCTGAACGTTACCTATGCCTTGCCAATTAACAAGATTCCGGGCTTGGACTGGGTGAATGTGGCCACACGTTACGGTACAAACTTCAACTGGCAAACAGAACCGCTTTCTACGTTGAGAGATCCAAATATCAACCTTGGAAATACGGTTCAGAACTCAAGAACAATACAGATTAATCCGACCTTTAACCTGGCTTCACTTTACAATAAATTTGGTTTCGTGAGGAAATCAGGTACTGCTGCCGATGCAAAACAAACAGGCTCAGGCGTATTGATCGGATTGTTAACGAGCATTAAAAATGTAGTGGGCGCTTATACCCAAACCAAAGGGATCTTCCTGCCTGGTTATTTGCCAAAGACGAATGTTTTCGGGATAGACAATGCGACAGGTGCACCGGGATTAGGATTTGTTTTGGGAAGTCAGCGGGACATCAGGGAAGAGGCATTAAGAAGAGGATGGATTACGACGGATACTTTGCAATCTCAGTTGTACATCAATACGATGAGAGAAGACCTGAGCTTAACGAGTCTAATTGAACCGATCAAAGACCTGACGATTACGCTGACTGCGAACCGAAATAAAACGATGAATTATTCTACGAATTTCAGGTATGATGATCTGAGTAAAGGATTCCAGAATTTCAGTCCTTTTACTACAGGTGATTACAGCGTTTCCTTCATTAGTCTGGGAACGGCATTTTCAGAGAAATCAGGAAGTACGATGTCTAAATTGTTCAATGAGTTTATGGCGAACAGGCAAGTGATCTCTCAGCGTCTGGGTGAGTCGAACCCGAATTCCTCAGGAATAAGAGGTGGAGGTTATGCAGATGGTTATGACAAGAACTCACAGGATGTGGTGATCTCGGCCTTCCTTGCAGCCTATTCCGGAAAGAGCGCTTCTTCTGCGAGTTTGAATTCTATGCCTAAAGTTCCATTGCCAAACTGGCGTTTGAATTACCGGGGTTTAACGAGAATCACATACCTTGCTGAACACTTCAGCTCTATTGATTTAAGACATTCTTACCGCTCGGTGTACAGCATCAATAGCTTTAACTCTTTATTGAAATATGAAGAGCGCAATGGTGGGGTAAGCAGCAGAGATAAGAACGATAATTTCCTGCCGCAATTCCAATATGCACAGGTGACGATTGCAGAACAATTCTCCCCGCTGATCGGGATTGATACCCGCTTAAAGAATAACCTGACAGCGAACTTTGAGATCGGCAGAACACGTTTATTAGGGCTAAGCCTGGCCAATAGTCAACTGGCACAGTTGACGGAAAACAACCTGGTCTTTGGTCTGGGATACCGCACTACGAAGTTCAGGTTCCCTTTCGGATTGTTTAAACAATTGAAGATGGACAACAATATGGACTTTAAACTCGATGTTGCGGTGAGGGATAACAAGACGGTGATCTACCGGGCTGATGTTGCGGAAGCGGAAGTATCCTCGGGAGCAAAGAACATTACTTTGAGGCCGAGTGTGGATTATATCCTGAACCAACGCTTTAACGTAAGGGTGTTCTATGATTCGAATATCACCAAACCTTATACTTCACAAACCTTTAATACCTCATTCAGCAACTTTGGATTTAGTTTGAGGGTAACGCTGAATTAGGCATTGTTATAAATGCGCAGATTAATTACCTTTGAAAATAAAAATAAATATACACATGAATTTTCCATCAGAATTAAAGTACACTAAAGACCACGAATGGGTTAAGATTGAAGGTAACGAGGCCTATATCGGTATTACTGATTTTGCACAACGTGAGTTAGGTGATATTGTATACATCGATATTAACACGGTAGGTGATGAAGTAGGTAAAGACGATGTTTTCGGAACAGTAGAGGCTGTTAAAACCGTATCTGATTTGTTTATGCCGGTAACTGCAACCGTATTGGAAACCAACCCGGAATTGAATGACAACCCGGAACTGGTAAACTCTGATCCTTATGGAAAAGGCTGGATGGTTAAAGTTACGATCTCTGATGCTTCACAAGTGGATGGTTTATTAGATGCTGACGCTTACAAAGCCCTTGTAGGAGCTTAATCAATGAATAAAATTAAAGCGTTAAAATACCAGATCTGGGCCATAGTGTGGACGGTAGTTATTTTGATCCTTTGCAATATAGAAATGCCTGTCTCTACTAATGGGACAGGCTTTTTTTTTGAAGGATTTGATAAGATGGTGCATCTTGGGTTTTTCTTTGTTCTGACCATATTGCTGTTTTATGGAAGGATAAATTATACCCATAACTATAGTTTTCGCTCGCTGACGATTTTTAAGATCATCCTGATCACCGCTGCTTTGGGCGGTGGCATCGAATTGCTTCAATGGAAAGTATTTACCTACAGGGCGGCAGAATGGTGGGACTTTGCCTGCGATATGGGCGGCGTATTTATGGGCGTTTTCAGCTTTATACTTTTGCATAAATCTCATTATAATGAAAAAGAACATCAGTAGATTATTCCTGCTTTTGCTGGTACTGACGGCCAGTAGCTGCAGTATTTTTAAGCCGGGTTGTAAATGCCCTCCGGTAAGCTACAACAGCTATCCTCAGCGATAAAAATAACCTGTATTCATTATGTTACTTTGTTGTGACTTTTTGATTGCACAAATCATCCTTTAGCCGCGCTGGAAGCTATTTCTGAGAGGAGCAGGGGATTTTGTTTATTTGGAACTATTATAAATTAAGCCTAAATTGCGCCTTGATTAGGGAAGGAGTCAATATTGTCCTTCGAAAATTAAAATAAATTAATAAAGATGAAACTTTCACAATTGAATCCGGGGGAACGAGGCACTATAGTGGCATTTACTGATTTGGAAATGTCTGTTAAACTAATGGAGATGGGCTGTTTGCCTGGAGAGGTTGTAGAAGTAGAACGGTTTGCTCCGCTTGGTGATCCGATTGCCATTCGGGTCTCAGGTTATCAACTTTGTTTACGTAGAAGCGAAGCATCTAGCATTATAATTCAGTAGTAATTTGGCAAAGGATTTGAAAATAGCTCTGGTTGGGAATCCCAATACAGGCAAGTCTACTCTTTTTAATCTGCTTACAGGATTAAATCAAAAAATTGGAAATTTTCCGGGTATTACCGTTGATAAAAAAATAGGTTACTGCAAGCTTCCTGATGGCAGAAGTGCAGAGATCACCGATTTACCTGGAACTTATAGTTTATATCCGAAGAGTAAGGATGAAAGTATTGTCTTCCAGGTGTTGGCCGACAAGAACAATTCAAGCTATCCCGATATGGTGGTATTGGTTGCCGATGCAACCAATCTACGAAGAAATTTATTGCTTTATTCGCAGGTTGCTGACCTGCAGGTGCCGGTTTTACTGGCACTCAATATGACCGATCTGGCGCAAAAAGAAGGGATTAATGTCAACGTTAATTTGCTTTCGAAAAGATTGGGCATCCAGATTGTTGCGATCTCTGCGCGAAGCAATAAGGGGCTGACTGAATTAAAACAAGCGATCAGCAATACCACAAAGATTGCTACGCAGTTGAAAGGCACTGACGTACTTGCGCTGGCTCCTGAAGCGATTCAGAAAGTAAAAGACAAGATCGGAACAGAGAACGATTATTTTGCATTGCAGGTATTGCACCAGCATTATAACCTGGATCACTTTTCTGAGGTAGATCATGCAGGGTTTGATCAGATCAAAAAGACGACCGGTTTTGAAACCTCTAAATTGCAGACAGAGGAAACGGTTGCACGTTACCGTGATCTGGGAAAGGTCCTGACTGGTGTAGTCGAAGATACCGGAGCGGCAAAGAAGTTTGCTTTTAGTGATAAAATCGATTCCGTCCTGACCAATAGATTTTGGGGCCTGATCATCTTTATGGGCTTGTTGTTCTTCTTATTTAACGCCATTTTCTCCTGGTCGGCTTATCCGATGGAGATGATTGAGTTTATCTTTGCGAAATTACAGGAACTGGGGCATGAATATTTACCTGCCGGGCAGCTTAGTGATCTACTGCTGGACGGTGTGCTTGCCGGTTTAGGTGGGATCGTGGTTTTCATTCCGCAGATCGCTATTCTCTTCGCTTTTATCTCGATTCTCGAAGACACCGGCTATATGGCCAGGGTGACTTTTATGATGGACCGGATCATGAGAAAATTTGGCTTGAGTGGAAAGTCTGTGGTGCCAATGATCGGAAGTCTGGCCTGTGCTGTTCCTTCCATCATGAGTGCCAGAAATATCGAAAACTGGAAAGACCGCATCATTACCATTATGGTGGCTCCTTTAGTGAGTTGTTCCGCAAGGTTACCTGTATATACCTTATTGATCAGCCTTGTTGTTCCTGAAAAAATGGTTTGGGGCTTCATTAACCTTCAGGGTTTAACCCTGATGGGAATGTACCTGATCAGTATTGTTGCAGCGATATTGGTGGCTTTTGTCATGAAATTCATTCTGAAAGCAAAAGAGAAATCTTATTTCATTATGGAAATGCCGGTATATAGAATGCCGAGGTGGGGAAATGTGCTTTTCACCATGTATGATAAGTCTAAAACCTTTGTATTTGAAGCGGGTAAGGTGATCATTGCCATTTCCATTGTGCTCTGGGTAATGGCGACTTATGGTCCTTCCGAGCGTTTTGCTGAAATTGATAAAAAATACGCCGCTATAGAGGCTCAAAAGGATAGTGTGCAGATTTCGACACTCGAAAGGGATAAGTCGGCTGAAAGGCTTGAAAATTCGTATGCAGGGATTCTGGGTCATGCCATAGAGCCGGTCATCAGGCCTTTGGGCTTTGACTGGAAAATTGGGATTGCACTGATTACTTCATTTGCTGCAAGGGAGGCGTTTGTAGGAACAATGGCCACGATTTACAGTGTGGAAGGTGGAGATGAGAACGTGATGCAGATACGGGACAGTATGCGGCAGGCTAAAAATCCGAAAACGGGATTGCCGGTGTTTACTTTTGCAACTGCATTTTCATTGATGTTGTTTTATGCTTTTGCAATGCAGTGTATGAGTACGGTAGCCGTGGTGTTCCGGGAAACAAAATCCTGGAAGTGGCCGATGATACAATTGGTGTATATGACCGTGATGGCTTATGTGGCCAGTTTAATTGCTTATCAGTTTTTAAAGTAATATATTGAATTATTTAACGCATAGGACATGAATAAAAGAATGGAAAAATTGCTTAATGAGCAGGTTAATTTAGAAATGTATTCGGCCAATGCCTATTGGGCAATGTGTTCCTGGTTCTCGGACAAGGATTTGGATGGATTTGCTAATTATTTTAAAGTTCAGGCGAAGGAAGAGCTTTTCCATGCGGAAAAACAATTCAATTACATTCATGATGTCGGCGGTAAGGTCACTATAGATGCAATTCAGCAACCTGAATCTGACTTTGGCTCTGTGTTGGAGATTTTTGAAATCACCCTGGCACATGAGAAGGCGGTTACCAAAAGCATAGGAAACCTGATCAAAGCGGCTTTTGAGGAAAGTGATTTTGCCACCCATACTTTTTTACAATGGTTCGTTACCGAGCAGGTAGAGGAAGAGGCCACGGTATCACAGATCATCAGCAAGTTGAAGATGATCGGGGACAATTCTTCGGCCTTATATCTGCTGAACACCGAATTGGCGCAAAGAACATTTAATGCGGCCACCGGTGGAGCGGCCTAAGCGTCGCTTTTAATTAATTTCCTTATCTTGGAAGCGTGAAAAAGGAGGAGATCTTAGCGCAATATATGCCCCCGGGAGCGGCACCAATTATCGCAAAGTGGATAGATTATTTTCAATGTGAGTTTAAAATATCTAAAAACAGAGCGACGAAGCTTGGTGATTACCGTCATCCTTATAAGGATTTGGGGCATAAAATATCAGTTAATAATGACCTGAATGCCTATGCTTTTTTAGTCACCACTGTACATGAATTTGCACATCTGCTGACCTGGAATGACCATAAGAATAAAGTAAAGCCTCATGGTGCAGAATGGAAGCACAATTTTAAAAGGATGATGGCGCCATTTATTGAACAAAATGTCTTTCCCCAGGATGTTCAGCAGGCGATTGTGAGTTACCTGAACAATCCTTCTGCAGCAAGCTGTACTGACCTGAAACTTTCCCGCGCATTGAAAAAGCACGACCTGCCTAAAGATGCTTCCCGATTAGAGGAACTGCCTTTAGATGCGGTATTTACCATAAAAGACGGTCGTCAGTTCAGAAAAGGAGAAAAGCTGCGGAAGAGATACCGTTGCCTTTGTCTGACCAATGGCAATGTCTATTTGTTTAACCCTTTAGCGGAAGTAACTTTAGCCGCTACAGGCACATAAACAGCTTCTTTGTCTTCCACTTTCCATTTAAAATTAAGTTTTTCATTTCTGAAATTTTGAGGATTGCTTTTTAAGCTGTCGATGAATGCATCGGGTTCTTTTACCAGGATACTGGCGGTATAGCCACTCTGTGCTTTGCTTTTCAGTTGAATGATATTTTCACCAGGGATGTCAATAAACTGATCAAATAACATTTCATACTGGTTGTTTCCGGCAATAGCTTCGTCCAGGGTCCTGATATTTTGTTTGTAATCATCTTCCTTTAGGGTGTTGTCTTTTATTGATTTTAAGGACAGATAAGGCTTGGTCTGAAGGACTGAAGCGGAGTTTGCCTTGCGTTGTTCCTTGCTGAAGGCAATGTTATTTCGCAGAAAAATACGGGTGTCTGTATAGTCGTTATTGGCTTTCTTATTTTCCTGAACGAGGATCAAGCTGTCGTTCTTAAAATAATATTTTTTAGTCAGCCTGTTGATGAGTCCGTTATCCCGTTGTTCCACGTATAGTATGGCTTTTCCATTCGCACTGTACCTTTCTGCGTACATGGATTGTTCGCCCTGCAGGTAAACAAGGCTGCTTTGTTTTTCCAGTTGAGCCAGGTTGGCATCTATCGAATCGGCTAAAATCCCGATGGAGTTATCGGTCATCGCAGTTGCAACAGACTGGCTGATCAGGTCTGCCTGGGGATGTTTGGGTTGTTGACTGCAGCTGAATATGGTGACTAGAACAGGTAGGCAGGATAGGATATAAGAGGTTTTCATGGCATTTTTTTTCTGACAGTTTAAAGAAGGCCATTATCGTGCCAGCGAAGTAATTTGTTGATTTTCATGAATACTGATGATAGTTGACTCGCTGATATCCAGTGCTATATTGTTAAGTAATCATGAATTTATCTTTGGAATAGTGCTTTTATTAATTTTAATACGCTATTTATGTGCTTTATTGATAATCGTTTATTTATGTAAATTTTATTTGTCATTATTATTTGTATTTTAGATATAAATATTAAATATATATACTTTATGAAAAAAGAATACTTAAAAATCAGCATTATTGCCGGTATGGTTTGTATGCTATCTTATTCCTGTAAAAAGGGAGAAGAGAAAGTTCAGGAAGTGGCTAACAACAAAGCCGAATCTGTTTTAGCTTATATTAAGAATATGGGTTTTCCCGCGTCCTCCATTAAAGATATTGGAGACGAATATATTGTAGAGGGAGATTTATCATTTCCTAAAAACATGTCTATACCGACACCAGGTGATCCGAAGACAGAACAGTACTTTACCGGTTATTTAGTTAGCCCGGCAAACCGTACCAATATCAGGGTATATGTTGACCCATCAATGACGAGCATGCTTAATGAAGTTAATTCTGCGGTTAATCAATGGAACACAGTTCCAAATACCAACATTCATTTCAATGTAGTTACCAGTGGACCCTATGACATCCTTGTGCAGGATGCAAATCTCGGCGTAGGATATTGTGGCGTTGCCAGATTTCCAAAAGATGGCGTCGCAGGGGGATTGATCAGGATTAATAAAGGCTATATATCTGGTAATAGTTTCGATCAGCGGCAGCGGACAATAGCACATGAATTAGGGCATGCAATAGGATTTAGGCATACAAACTGGGCTGGAAACGGGGAGTCTCAGAACGGAACTGATGATATTGGAACTCCTGCAGGTGCCATTGATGTTCCGGGTGCCGGAGGTACGGATCCGGGATCGCTTATGAATGGAGGGCAATGTGGTTCAGGTGCGAGCTTTCTGTCCGAGAAAGATAAACTGGCCACTGCTGTTTTATATCCGGTGGCAGCTGGTAACGGTTCTTCAGGTACGCTTTCCACTATGGCAGGGATTGATATCGGTCTGGACGACGGGGTATATTTCTGGGGCCTTTCTGGTCAAGTAACTAAAGGCAATTCTACGCTCATTTATGGACCAACCTCTGGTTATGTCTTACCGGCGGGTAAAAGCTACGCTGATGTTGTAGATATGGGAATTGCAAATACGGGCTATAGTTATGTATGGTATAAAGATGGAACAATGTCTGTGGGTAGTGCGAATAATTTAGGGAACTTCATCGCACCAAAACCTTATGTACTGCCTGCGGGAAAAACACCTGCCGACCTGGTTGGAATTGCAATTGCTAAAAATACCAGCTGGTGTTATGCCTGGTATACAGACGGAACGGCTTCTGCGGGTAATTCTACTGATTTAGGTGCTTACATGGGATTGTATAACTATAGCTTGCCTCCTGGAAAAACTTATACAGATATTGCAGATGTTGGGATTGCAGCGAGTTCAGGTTGGTGTTATGCATGGTATAAAGATGGAACAATGTCTGTGGGTACTTCAGATGATTTTGACTATTATATTCCTTTAAAACCAATGGATTAATTTAGAATTTTAAAATAGATCACAGGCCATTTCAGGAAAGCTGAGGTGGCCTGTGGTTTAAAATCAATAGACTATTAATTTCTGAATGGTTTCTTTTAACCTGCTTTTGGCAAGAAAGCTTTCTTCCAGGACTTTACTCATTGGAATAGCGGTATCCGTGCTTGCACAGCGCATTACAGGGGCATCCAGATGCTCAAAACAATGTTCGGCAATCCATGCGGTCAGTTCAGCTCCAAAGCCGCTGCTTAACGTATCTTCGTGTAAGATCAATACCCTTCCTGTTTTTTTTACTGCTGTCGCCACTGCTTCCTTATCCCAGGGTTGTAAGCTGCGTAAATCCAGCAGGTTGATACTGAGTTCCGGATGTTCATCTATATAAGACAGGGCCCAGTGGACGCCAAGGCCATAGGTGATGATGCTCAGTTGTTCGCCTTCTTTAATCAGATTGGCCTTACCAATTTCCAGGGTATATTCCCCGGTAGGGACTTGCCCGCTTAAACTGCGGTATAAATATTTATGTTCAAAAAATAACACCGGATTCGGGTCATCGATGGCAGAAAGGAGTAAGCCTTTTGCATCGAAAGGGAAGGCCGGGTACACGATTTTTAAACCAGGAGTTTTTGTAAACCAGGCTTCGTTGCTTTGGGAATGAAAAGGGCCTGCGCCTGTTCCTGCCCCAGTAGGCATTCTGACTACTACGTCGGCCTTTTCTCCCCACCGGTAATGGGTTTTTGCAAGGTTGTTTACAATCTGGTTGAATCCACAGGTAACGAAATCAGCAAACTGCATCTCTACTACTGCCTTGTAGCCATTGATAGAAAGGCCTAATCCGGCGCCTACAATCGCTGATTCGCAGATTGGGGTATTGCGGACTCTCGCCTTACCAAAAAGGTTTACAAAGCCATCAGTGATCTTAAAGGCCCCGCCATATTCGGCAATATCCTGTCCCATCAAAACCAGGTTGTCGTGCTTTTGCATGCCAATCTTTAATGCGTCTGTGATGGCGTCAATATACCTGATTTCTGTGGATGCTTCATTCGGTTCAATATGCCGGTAAGTATGCGCTGCATACATGTCTGCCGTTTCGGTGGCGATATCTGCTACCGGTTCTTCTTCCAGAAAAGCAGCTTCTACTTCCTGCTCAATTCCGGTTTTAAAATCTGCTTTAATGTCTGCAATACTTTCCAGGGTCAATACTTTTTGTTCCAACAGGTATTCTTCAAAGCATTTTACCGGATCTTTTTTTGCCCAGAGGTCAAACAGTTCCTGCGGTACGTATTTTGTTCCTGAAGCCTCCTCATGGCCTCTCATCCTAAAGGTAAGACACTCTACGAGTACAGGTTTAGGATTTTCTCTCATCTTTTCGGCGATGCCGGATAGGGTATCGTAAACTTCCAGGATGTTATTCCCGTCTATTTGTAGGCCTTCGATTCCATATCCTGCAGCCCTATCCACGAGGTCTTTACACTTAAACTGCTCATTGATGGGGGTGGAGAGCCCATATCCGTTGTTCTCAATTAGAAAGATAACAGGTAGGTTCCATACTGCAGCCACATTGATGGCCTCATGAAAGTCGCCCTCACTTGTGGCACCTTCTCCGGTAAATACCAGGGTGGCCTGTTTTTTATCGGCAATGAGGTCTGCCAGGGCGATGCCATCGGCAAGTGCCATCTGAGGACCCAGATGAGAAATCATTCCGATGATTTTATATTCCTGTGTACCAAAATGAAAGGACCGGTCCCGGCCTTTGGTAAAGCCGGAAATCTTGCCCTGCCATTGGGCCATCAGCTTTTTTAAAGGAATATCCCGGGCGGTAAATACGCCCAGGTTTCTATGCATGGGAAGGATATATTCGGTTTCCTTCATCGCTAAAGTACTTCCTACAGCAATGGCTTCCTGTCCGATTCCGGAAAACCATTTGCCAATTCTGCCCTGACGTAATAAGATAAGCATTTTTTCCTCTACCATTCTTGGGTAAAGCAACTGCGTGTATAAATCTAATAAGGTAGCATCATTCTTATCTTTTCTGTCAAACTGCATAGTTATATGTTTTTGTCTGCTTTATTTTTCTCCTGATAGAGTTTGGCAAAAGACTTCGGTGCTACTTCCGGCATACTGCGGTACCTGCCCCAGGTCTTTTTGAAAAGAAACTTCAAAAAGAAATTTTTGATCTTTCCGCTCACCATATCCATTCTTGATCTTTTTTGCATTCCTGTATTGAACAGTTTCCAGCCAATTTCTTCCGATTTACTGTTCTCGTGATCTGCTGCAGCATCTCTTCTATTGAGCAGCAGCATTTTATGGATGTCTATTTTTACAGGACATACTTCCGAACATTTCCCACATAAGCTGGAAGCATAGCTCAGGTGTTTAAAGTCTTTCATTCCCTTTAAATGAGGAGTGATGATGGAACCTATAGGTCCGCTATACGTGGTGTTATAGGTATGTCCGCCAATATTTTTATAGACCGGGCAGGCATTCAGACAGGCCCCACACCGGATACAATATAGGCCCTGACGCTGATCTTTCTCGGCGAGCAGGTTGGTTCTTCCGTTATCCAGTAGGATGACATACATTTCTTCCGGACCGTCAGTTTCTTCCGGACGTCGGGGGCCACTTAAAATCGTATTGTAAACGGTTAGATTTTGTCCTGTACCATGACTGGCAAGCAAAGGCCAGAAGAGGTCCAGGTCTGCCATGGAAGGGATGATTTTCTCAATTCCTACAATGGCAATATGGATTTTTGGAAAAGTGGTACATAACCTTGCATTTCCCTCATTTTCTGTCAATGCAATACTTCCGGTATCTGCGATTAAGAAGTTTCCTCCGGAGATGCCGATATCCGCTTTCAGGTATTTGTCCCTGAGCAGTTCTCTTGCTTTTTGTGTCAGCTGTTCCGGTGTTGCGTCAATGGGTGTTCCAAATTTATCATGAAACAGTTTTGCAATTTCTTCCTTACTCAGGTGCATGGCCGGAGTTACAATATGGTAGGGTGCCTGACCAAGGAGCTGTACAATGTATTCGCCCAGATCGCTTTCCAGAGATTCAATATTGTTTTTTTCGAGGAAATCATTCAGATGTATTTCCTCGGTGGTCATGGATTTTGATTTGATCACCGTCTTTCCGCCATTGCGCTGGATGATGTTCAGGATTTCTTTTTGGGCCTCCTCTGCATCATTTGCCCAGATCACTTTTCCTCCCCTACGCTGAAAATTGGATTCAAATTCAGGAAGAAACTTATCCAGGTTCTCCATCACACGCCATTTAATCACATGAGCCTTCTTCTTTGAGTTTTCTAAATTCTCAAACCTCGAGGTTCCCCTTTCTACTGCAACATTATATTTGCCAATATTATGATTAATTGTCTTGCGATGCCCTAAATCAAAGGCCTTTTCATCGGCCTTAACCAAAAATTCATCAGATATCTTCATCATCTTCAAATATAAAAATAATTAGGCTTCGGTAATGATCTGCCTGATTTATTTACCAATCTAATGTTTTTTATTACTTCTGAAATGCATTCGGGAATTGAAGGTACACCTTTCGGGCTTTCGACGAAAAAAAATGTGTCTGTTGGTCGAATAGTAATGGCAGTTGGTCGACTGTTACTCCGGCGTGGTCTAATGCGTCAAAAAGCGCTGAAACGTTTCTCAGCAGATGGCGTCTTATCTACAAAACAACAATTAAATAATTAAAAACTTAAAATATAAAAGACATGAAAACTTCGATCAAAACCTTATTCACTTCAGCTTTAACTGCTATCGTTTTAACTTCTTCAGCCTTCACTACTTTCGCTAAAGACATCACACCAGTAAGCGCATCCGCTAACGTAAAATTCAATAAAGTAGTGGTAACCGGAAACGCCAAAGTGGTACTGGTACAGGGAAAATCAGAAAGCATCACTACAAATGATGAACTGACTGCAAATACTACCGTTCAGCAAAAAGGATATACTTTATACATCAACTCTACTGAGCAAAGTCCTGCAACGATCTATATCTCTGTAAAAGACCTGCAAAGAATTGATGCTGCCAACACCGCAGAGGTAAAGACCCGTGGTAACTTTGATCTTGCCGTTCTTCAGATCTTTTTAAAAGATGGTGCTAAAGCAAATGTAAATGCAAAAGTAGGTAGCCTTTATACCGATATGAAAGACCAGTCAGATTTGAAATTAAGCGGTTCATCTGCAGAACACAACCTGGTTAGAAATGATGTTTCTAAATTAAACCTGAATGATTTCGTAATTGCCAAACTATAAAAGCCGGTAATTTAGAGACAAGAAAAGGAAATCCCTTTTACAAGAAACCGCTGATCCGATCTGCGGTTTTTTTGTATATAAAAAAACCTGCGCAAGGCAGGTTTTTCTGAGGTTAATTCTTTGGTGTTCCGTCGTCGTTCTTGTCTACTTTAGGACGGGTAGCACGGTTGGCCAGCTCCCATGCCGTATAGTAAACCAATCTTGCTCTTTTGGCAAGCATCGGGAAATCTATTTTGCTGACTTCATCTCCAGGTTGATGGTAATCTTCATGAACACCGTTGAAATAGAAAATTACAGGAATCCCGTGTTTGGCAAAGTTGTAATGGTCAGAGCGGTAGTAGAAGCGGTTTGGATCCGTTCTGTTATTATACCTTTCATCCAGATTGATATTTACGTAATCCTTATTTGCTTTTTTACCGATTTTGTCCAGCTCCGAGCTCAGCATGTCTGAACCGATGATGTAAACAAAGTTATTGTCTGACGCATGGTCTTTATCACCTCTACCGATCATGTCGATGTTCAGGTTGGTGATCGTGTTTTCCAATGGGAATACCGGATTTTCGGAATACCATTCTGAGCCTAACAGTCCTTTTTCTTCACCGGTAACGGTCATAAAGAGGATGCTTCTTTTAGGTCCTTTACCTGCTTTTTTTGCTTTAGAAAATGCCTCAGCCATCAGGAGTACACCTGTTGTTCCTGAACCATCATCATCAGCTCCATTGTTGATTTTATCAGGTCCTTTTGCTTCCGGCGTGATCCCGATATGGTCATAATGACCAGTCACGACTAAAATTTCGTGTTTAAGTTTAGGGTCCGAACCTTCCAGGAATCCCAATACATTTTCTGCTCTTACTTTGGTTTCCTGTTTCTTCGCATTTACAGATACCGGAATGGTAATCTCCTGTGATGCCGGTTTGCCGCTGTCTGCAATTTTCTTTTTCAGGTCAGCGATATTTGTTTTTGCGCCAGCAAGAATCTGATTGGCCAGTGTGGTCCCGATCATGATCGTTGGAAGTCCTGCCGGAGCTTTCCTTCTTTCCATTTCTTCCTTAGACTTCATCACCAATTGTGAAGAAAGAAGGTAGGCTTTCAGATTTTCAGGCATAACGTCAATGGTAGGGTCGATGACTAATACCGCTGCTGCTTTCTTTTCTGTTAAATATTTGATTTTTGCAGTGGCTGCGTTTCTTGAATTTGAGGAAACAACGCCACTTGGATCTCCTGATTTGAAAAGCATCACCACTTTTCCGGTAACGTCTATGCCTTCAAAGTCATTGTAACCTTCTTTGGTCAGGCCATAACCAACAAATAAAACGCTGTTGGCATTAAAGGCATAGCCTTCTCCTGAAACAACTTGTGGGACGATATAAAAATCTTTTATAGCTTCTGCCGGCTGTCCGTTGACCGTTAAGATCTGGGAAAGCGAGGTGTTGACCATATCGACCGGCTGAAAATAATCTCCATTTACCGGTCCTTTCAGGCCCAGGCTTTTGAAATATTTTTTAATGTAATCAGCGGCCATCCATCCGCCCTTCGTACCTGTTTCCCGGCCTTCGTAGGCATCGGAAGCAAGTACAGACAGGTGTTTATAGGCATTGTCTTTAGTGATGGTTTTACTGAACCTGACGGCGTCCTTATTTTGTGCGGAAGCAGAACAGGCCATTGTAAGCACAAAACTGGCGTACAAGAAATGTTTTTTCATGAGTTAGTAATTTGGTTAGAGGTTGGTTTAGTTGGTACGTCTGGAAATTAGCAGGAAATTTTATCAACTCTATCTTCATGCCTTCCACCTTCGAAAGGGGTATTTAAGAAAGTTGTGGTCATTTCCTTTGCCAGGTCTTCAGAAACAAATCTTGCCGGGATACATAAAATATTAGCATTGTTATGCATTCTTGCAAGAACTGCTATTTCATTCAGCCAGCAAATAGCAGCACGGATCTGCTGATGTTTGTTGGCAGTGATTGCAACACCATTTGCACTTCCACAAACCAGGATCCCAAAGGCATATTCCTTACTTTCTACAGCCGATGCCACAGGGTGGGCAAAATCAGGATAGTCGACAGACTGTGCGGAATGTGTCCCAAAGTCTTTGACCTCATAATCAGTTAGAAAGGATTTTAGCAACTCCTTGTATTCGAACCCTGCATGGTCTGCACCAAGTGCAATTTTGATTTTTGTTTCTGTTGACATCTTCAAAAATATATAGAATAATAATAAACCTGCGTAACCTTCTTGTTAGTCTTTTCTTACTTTGGCTACGCCATAAAGTTCTTTGTTTTTCTTGCGTTCAATGTTTGCTGAGATGTAAATACTCAATTCATAAAGCAGGAATAAAGGAAGGGCAACAATCAGCATGGTATAAGGATCGGCAGTAGGTGTAACGATAGCTGCAACGATCAGGATCAATATCGTAGAATACCTTCTGCTGGCACGCATAAATGCGGGCGTCATCACACCTAACTTTGATAAGATATAGATGATTACCGGAAGCTGGAAGATCACACCAGAACCCAGTGTTAAAGTCATCACAGAAGAAAGGTAGGAATCTATCGTAAAGGTATTCTGAATTTCCGGACTCACCGTGAAGTTGGTGAGGAAGTTGATAGACAGCGGGCAGATCATGTAATATCCGAAAAGGATCCCCAGAAAGAATAGAAAAGATGCGAAGGTGACAAAGCCGCTGGCAGATTTTCTTTCATTTTCATGAAGGGCCGGTTTAACAAATAACCAGAGTTCGAACAACAGATAGGGAATACCTAAGATGATCCCAACCATCACACAGGAATTCAACTGGAGGGTAAATTGCCCGGCCATTTCTGTGTTGATGATCTTTGCGTCAATTTTGGTGATACAGAAGTCGGAACCTATTGAAGGAAACTTTTCTACAAGTTTACACATCATTCTGTAGGTCCAGAAGTTGGGGTTTTTGGGCCCCATAATAATGGTATTAAAGATAAAGTCAGTATAATAGAACGCTCCTGCAGTTAGGACAAGGACCACGGCTAGTGCGCGTAACAGATGTTTTCTGAGGACATCAATGTGGTCAAAGAAAGACATCTCTGCCTCTAAAGTTTTTCCTTTTTCTTTTATAGCACCAATAAGGTCCCTTTTCTTAGTATCACTCATGTACGTTATTTGTAAAACAAAAATACCATTCTATTGTATTCAGAATGGTATTTACGTTTTAAATCTACTAAATAGTTTTTCTATTCTGAAAATTCGAAGGTTTCCATAAACTTCGTGGTAAAATTACCAGCCCTAAAGTTAGGATCTTTCATCAGTTTTAAGTGGAAAGGTATCGTAGTTTTTACACCTTCAATTACAAATTCGCTTAAAGCACGTTCCATGGTACTGATGGCTTCTTCGCGTGTTTGCGCAACACAGATTAGTTTAGCAATCATTGAATCGTAGTTTGAAGGGATTTGATAACCTGCATATACATGTGTATCTACCCTTACCCCATGACCACCCGGAGAGTGGAAGTTGGTAATTTTTCCAGGACAAGGTCTGAAGTTGTTAAAAGGATCTTCAGCATTGATCCTGCATTCGATGGCATGCATATCCGGTAAGTAGTTTTTTCCGGAGATTGGAACTCCTGAAGCTACTTTGATTTGTTCCTTGATCAGGTCGTAATTGATCACTTCTTCTGTCACCGGGTGTTCTACCTGGATGCGGGTATTCATTTCCATGAAATAGAAGTTGCGGTGTTTATCCACAAGGAATTCGATCGTTCCGGCGCCCTCATATTGTACCGCAATGGCACCTTTGATGGCTGCTTCACCCATACGTTCGCGAAGTTCTGGTGTCATGAAAGGAGATGGCGCCTCTTCTACCAGCTTTTGATGGCGGCGTTGAATAGAGCAATCTCTTTCTGACAAGTGACAGGCTTTACCATATTGATCTCCGATGATCTGGATTTCAATGTGGCGTGGGTCTTCAATATATTTTTCTAGATAAAGACCATCATTTCCAAAGGCTGCACCTGATTCCTGTCTGGCGCTATCCCATGCATTTTCAAAGTCTTCATCTTTCCAGACTACACGCATTCCACGGCCACCACCACCGGCAGTAGCTTTAAGAATGATAGGGTAGCCCATCTCATTGGCGATTTTAATACCTTCTTTAAAATTGTCAAGTAAGCCTTCCGAACCTGGAATGGTTGGAACACCTGCTTTTTTCATCGTTTCTTTTGCGGAAGCTTTATCACCCATAGAGTTGATTTGCTCCGGAGTAGCTCCGATAAATTTAATTCCATAATCACGGCAAACGGAAGAAAACTTAGCGTTTTCAGATAGGAAACCGTAACCTGGGTGGATGGCATCTGCATTGGTTAATTCTGCAGCCGAAATGATGTTCGGAATGCTCAGGTAAGAATCCTTACTTGGTGGCGGTCCTATACAAACGGCTTCATCGGCAAAGCGTACGTGTAAACTCTCTCTGTCTGCAGTAGAGTAAACCGCAACGGTTTTGATGCCCATTTCTTTACAGGTGCGGATGATGCGTAAAGCAATCTCGCCCCTGTTGGCAATTAGTATCTTTTTAAACATATATGTCTATTAAGTAACGAGCTGTTGATCTTTAGCCTATCAGGTTTTAGATTCAACAAGCCGGATTACATAGGTTCAACTAAAAATAACGGTTGGTCATATTCTACTGGAGAAGCATTTTCTACAAGAACCTTAACGATCCTTCCGGAAACTTCACTTTCGATTTCATTGAACAATTTCATGGCCTCAATGATACAGATCACTTTACCTACCGCGATTTCATCACCTACATTGGCGAAAGAAGGTTTATCTGGGCTTGATGAACGGTAGAATGTTCCGATCATTGGTGATTTTATAGTGATGTATTTAGAATCGTCTTCAGCAGCAACGCTTGCTTTTGTTTCTGTTGGTGCTACCGGTTGTGGTGCTACTGCAGCCGGTACTACTGCCGGAGCAATCTGAGCTGGAACAGTCGCATGAACAACTGTAGGTGCCTGATTGGTTTTGATAGTAATTTTGAAGTCTTCCTGCTCAATAGCGACTTCATTTACGCCCGAACGAGAAACAAATTTAATAAGTTCCTGAATTTGTTTGATATCCATTTTTTGGTGTTATTTAGAGAAAACAGTATGTCTTAACAATTACCTAAGTTAAGATTAATTATTTTAATAAAATTTAATAAGCCCATTTTAAGTACACGGAACCCCAGGTGAAACCGCCTCCAAATGCTGCCAGGATAATGTTATCGCCTTTTTTTAATTGGCTTTCCCATTCCCATAAGCAAAGAGGGATCGTACCATTGGTGGTATTTCCGTAACGTTGAATGTTGATCATCACTTTTTCTGTGCCAAGGCCCATTCTGGATGCAGTAGCATCGATGATCCTTTTATTGGCCTGATGAGGAACCAACCACGTGACATCATCTGAAGTCAGGTGATTTCTTTCCATGATCTCAGCAGCAACATCTGCCATATTGGTCACCGCAAATTTGAATACCGCCTGGCCTTCCTGATGCACCACGTGCTCATTGTTGTCTACGGTTTCATGGCTTGCAGGTCTGGCAGAGCCTCCCGCTTTCTGATGTAGGAATTGTCTGCCGGCACCATCGCTTTTCAGGATGGAATCCTGAATTCCCATTCCTTCTTCATTAGGCTCTAAAAGAACAGCACCGCAGCCATCACCAAAAATGATGCAGGTGGTGCGGTCGTTATAATTGATGATCGATGACATTTTATCACCACCAACAACCAATACTTTTTTATGTTTACCCGATTCGATGAACTGTGCTGCGGTAGAAAGTCCGAAGATGAACCCCGAGCATGCTGCCTGCAGGTCGTATCCCCAGGCATTTTTGGCGCCAATCTTATCAGCTAAGATATTTGCTGATGCGGGAAAAGGCATATCAGGTGTGGTGGTACAGAAGATGATCAACTCGATCTCTTCGGCAGAAATCCCACGTTTTTTAAGCAATCCGTTCACAGCCTCAACAGCCATGTGTGAAACACCTAATCCTTCACCCTTTAATATTCTCCGCTCTTTGATACCGGTTCTGGAAGTAATCCATTCATCCGTAGTGTCTACAATGGATTCAAGCTCTTTATTAGTCAGTACGTAATCTGGTACGTAACCATTAACAGCCGTAATCGCAGCGTGAATTTTATTCATTTTCAATGTTCCTTATTTAAATGCAGCTTGAATTTTACCTACCAAGCCAGTAGTAATCATGTCTCTGGATTGCAGGATCATGTTTTTGACTGCCGTCGGACTTGAAATGCCATGACCTATGATCACAGGGGCATTGACACCTAGAACCGGGCTTCCGCCATAGTTCTCATAATTAAAGCGGTCAAAGAACTCGTCTTTTAATCCTCTTTTCAGGGTCAGTACGTAAAATGATTCTGCCAGTTTCAGCATTACATTTCCTGTAAATCCATCGCACACAATGACGTCGGCTTTATCGTTGAATAAGTCCCTTCCTTCTACATTTCCCACGAAGTTGAAGAAATTGGTATCCTTCATTAAAGGGAAGGTCGCGAGACTCAGCATGTCGCCTTTCTCGTCTTCTTCACCAATATTCATCAGGGCCACTTTAGGATTGGCAATTTGCATCACATATTCCGCATACAAACTTCCCAATATACCAAACTGAAGCAAGGTATCCGGCTTGCAATCGGCGTTTGCGCCAACATCAAGCATGAGGCCTACGCCACCGCTAAGTTTAGGAAGAAAGGTTGTGAGACATGGCCTGATGATTCCGGGAATAGTTTTTACGCTAAATACGGCACCAACAAGCATTGCACCAGAGTTACCGGCGCTGGCAAATGAATTGAGTTTACCTTCTTTAAGTAAGGAAAAGCCGACAGCAATACTGGAATTTGGCTTTTGAACAATAGCCTTAGTGGGATGTTCGCCCATACCAATCACTTCTTCGGTATGAACATATTCAAAGTGATCCGGATTGAATCCGTTTTCAGTGAGAAGGGGCTTAATCTGCTGCGTATCTCCGATCAGCACTATGTGCTCTCCGGGAGATAACAATTGATGGGCAGCTATTGCTCCTAAAACGTTTGCTTTAGGAGCATAGTCTCCGCCCATTATATCGAGACCTATTTTCATAGTAAAAAATCAGTTTGTGTTAGAAGGCACAATTGCCTTTGTTTCCAGTCGCTAAAGGTAAACTTAAACAGACTTAAAACACAAACTATTTTTCAAGAAAATTAACCTATTGAAGTGTTTTCAATAACCAATTTACCGTTGTAGTATAGGTTACCATCAACGTTATATGCATGGTGAGGTACGTGAATTGCACCAGTGGTTTGACAAGTAGCCAAAGAAGGAGCTACTGCTTTATAGTGAGTTCTTCTTTTATCTCTTCTACTTTTAGAAATCTTGCGTTTTGGATGTGCCATTGCTGATTTGTTTAATTATTATTTTAATTTTTTTAATGCTGCCCAACGCGGGTCATCATCGTTGTTTTCTTCTTCTTCTTCTTGTGTTCCGGCCGATAAACGTTCCAGTCTCTCGATCATTTCCTGATCGCATTTCTGGCCATCGCCGTCCTGCTCACAGATTTTAATATAAGGTACTGAAACATTGATGAGTTCGTAAATCGGAAGGGCTACATCGAGCTCACTTTCTTTTTTACTCAGGACAATGATTTCTAAATCATCACTTTCCAGTTCATCTTCAGCAAACTTTACGATCTGCCTTTCCTGTACTTCTATTGGTGCATTAAATTCTGATAAACATTTATCACAATCCAATACGATTGTTCCTTTGATGTGGAACTGCAAAATTAACATTGTTTCCTGTTTATCCAGTTCAATGTCAACTTTTAAAGTTCCCTTTTTTACTAAAGAGTATTCAAAGGCGTCAAAAAAGCTGTTATCAACGTCAAAGTCAAACTGATGCTTGCCAATTTTTAAGCCGGTAAAGGGGATTGAAAATTGTTTTAGTGGTTTCAATTGTAACAAAATTTTAGCCCGCAAATGTAGGAATTATTTTATAGAATTAAAATGTTTTTTAATTCTAATTTGCATCATCTTTTGTATCTGCTGCAGTTTCAATAATTTTTCCGCCACTTCTGAGCTGGTTTTTCAATAATTCTTCCTGTTCTCTTCTGTTCCTCACGATGTGAGTTGCTGCAAATAAGGCTTCTATAAACGAAGTCGGATCTGCGACGTTCTTTCCGGCAATGTCGTATCCTGTGCCATGATCTGGTGAGGTACGGACGATTTTCAGGCCTGCAGAGTAGTTTACTCCGGTGCCAAAAGCGATGGTCTTGAAAGGGATTAAACCCTGGTCATGGTACATCGCTAAAACCGCATCAAATTGTTTGTATCCGCCTTTCCCGAAAAATCCGTCGGCAGGGTAGGGACCAAAACAAATTACTCCTTTATCGAAGGCTTGCTGGATCGCCGGCATAATTATTTCTGCCTCTTCTTTGCCTAATAGTCCGTTGTCGCCGGCATGCGGATTCAATCCAAGCACGGCAATTTTCGGTTTTTCAACCCAGAAATCCTTTTTTAAACTTTCGTTCATCAGTACCAGTTTCTTCACAATGGCTTCTGTAGTGATGCTTTTGGAAACGTCTGTGATCGGAATGTGGCCGGTAACCACACCTACCCTGATGTCTTCGCTCAAAAGGAACATCAATACGTCATTACTTCCACTGCGTTCCATCAGGTATTCTGTATGTCCCGGGAATTTAAAGGTTTCTGACTGGATGTTATGTTTGTTGATTGGTGCGGTGACCAATGCTTCAATATCGCCTTTGATTAAGTCTTCTGTTGCTTTCTCCAAAGAAATTAAGGCGTATTTCCCGCCAATTTCATTCGCAACGCCAAGGTCGATCTTGACATCTTCTTCCCAGCAGTTGATGATATTTGCTTTTTTAGGATTGGCAAGTTGCGCTTCAGTAATTACATTGAAGTTAAAATCGCTAAGGCCTAAAGCCTTGCGGTGGTATGAAGCAACCTTGGTATGTCCGTAAACGATGGGTGTGCAGTAATCAAGAATCTTGCTTTCAGCTAAAGTTTTAAGGATGACCTCTAAACCAATACCATTGACATCACCTATGCTTATTCCAATTTTTATTTTATTGCTCATGCTTCATGAAAAATTTAGCGCAAATTACAGAAATCATTTTAAAATGGCCGGATTTTTCCTGTTGAAGGCTGAGTTACAGCGCTGGATTTATCGCTGACCAGCTTATTTTTACTATTTGTGAGGTATTGAAAAGCCTTATATTCTACTTCTCCCTAACGCTTCACATTCCATGCGGAGGTTCTTATCGCATTTGTCATTAAAAATGAAAAGCCCCGTTTTAAAGCCTTTAAGGGCCTTTCGCCCGAATGTTAGTCCAATACTCGCAAAACTTTGCTTATTTTGCAGCTTTTAGGAGGAGTATATATGAGTTTGGTTAGGGCAAAAAAGCATTTAGGACAACATTTTTTAACCGATAAGAAGATTGCGGCAAAAATCGTAAACGGCCTGGTGCATACCGATCAGTACAAGCAAGTGCTTGAAGTTGGTCCCGGAATGGGAATTCTTTCTGATATTTTATTGGAACGGGAAGATCTGGAGACTTTTCTGATCGACATCGATGTAGAATCTTACCATTTTCTTCAGGAAAAATACCCTCAATTGGGAAGTCGGCTGATTAATGGCGATTTTCTGGCTTTAGACCTGTCTTCAATATTTAAAGAAAAATATGCGATCATCGGGAACTTCCCTTATAATATATCTTCCCAGATTCTTTTCAAGATTCTGGAAAACAGAGGGCAGGTAGTAGAGATGGTCGGAATGTTTCAAAAGGAAGTCGCGGAACGTTGTGCCTCCAAGTCCGGGACCAAAGATTATGGAATTTTGAGTGTGCTGATTCAGGCATACTATGATATAGAGTATTTATTTACCGTGAAACCGGGAACCTTTAACCCTCCGCCAAAGGTCAACTCTGGCGTAATCAGGTTGAGTCGTAATCAGGTGGAAAGTCTGCCATGCGATGAAAAGCTATTTTGGAGAACGGTGAAAGCCGGATTCAATCAAAGGAGAAAGACTTTGAGAAATGCGCTTTCGGGTGTCGTTCCAAAAGATAAAATGGACGATCATATTTTCTTTGATAAACGCGCGGAACAGTTAAGTGTAGAGCAGTTTATCGAACTGACACAACACTTAGCCAATCTTTCACTCTAATAATCTTCATTTTAATTGCAATGAGCAAAGGGAAAATTTTAATTGTTGACGAATTGCATCCTGTTTTTAAAGAGCGTGCAATAGCTTTAGGGTATGAAGTGGATGATGAGCCTTTTTTTACCAGAGCCCAAACTTTAGCTGCGATTTCTGCTTATCAAGGAATTGCGGTAAGGACAAAATTCAGAATCGATGAGGAGTTGATGGCCGCTGCGCCTTCACTTAAATTTATAGCAAGAGCCGGAGCGGGTTTAGATAATATTGACGAAGCTTATGCATTGAGTCGTAACATCACTTTACTGAATGCGCCTGAAGGCAATATGGATGCCGTAGGTGAACATGCGATCGGTTTACTGTTGTCCTTAATGAATAATTTTCGAAATGCAGACCAGGAGGTGCGCAACGGCATCTGGGACAGAGAAGGAAACCGGGGCTATGAGTTAAAAGGAAAGACTGTTGGCATCATTGGCTATGGCTTTATGGGACAGAGTTTTGCAAAAAAGCTTTCCGGCTTTGAAGTGAATGTAATTGCTTATGATAAGTATAAAACAGGCTTTACAGATACTTATGCGAAAGAAGTGAGCATGGAAGAGATCGTAAGGCAAAGTGATGTGTTGAGTTTACATATTCCGTTGACAGGAGAAACACGTCAGATGCTCAATGAAGAGTACCTATTTCATTTCCGTAAGCCTTTCTTTTTTATCAATACTGCAAGAGGAGAAATCGTGAATACAGCAGCAATACTGGCTGCCATTAAATCAGGTAAGATTCTGGCCGCGGGGTTGGATGTTCTGGAGGTTGAGAAATTTCCTGCATTGGCAGATCAGCACTGGTTTTCTGACCTTAAAGGTGTCGGGAAAGTGATTTTAACCCCACATGTTGGGGGCTGGACCTTTGAATCTTACCGTAAAATATCAGAAGTTTTAGCAGAGAAGCTTTCTTCTGTCATTTAAACATACATTTTACTTAAACTACCGAAATTCAAATTAAATAATTTGTTTTTGTGGTTGTACCCCATTATCTTCGTTTTTATTGAAGCAAGACTATGTAGGTTTAATAACCGATGTAGTCTTGTTTGTTTTTATAGTAATACATAAAATAAATTGAGCTATGACAGAGGTTACCTATTATACCCAAGATGGTTTAGACAGACTAAAGGAAGAATTACATCATATGAAGACTACCGGAAGACAACAGATCTCTAAGGCAATTGCCGAAGCCAGAGATAAAGGTGATCTTTCTGAGAACGCGGAATATGATGCGGCAAAGGAGGCGCAGGGTTTGCATGAAGCTAAAATAGCAAAATTGGCAACAACACTCTCTACAGCCAGATTAATTGATGAATCTAAGCTTGATACCTCGAAGGTATTGGCATTATCTATAGTAAAGATCAAAAATATTAAAAACGGAGCTACCATGTCTTATCAATTGGTAGCGGAGAGTGAGGCCGACCTTAAAACGGGTAAAATCTCCGTAAAATCCCCGATTGCCCAAGGTTTATTGGGGAAATCTGTAGGTGATAAAACTGAGATTCAGGTTCCTGCAGGAAAGATTGAATTCGAGATATTAGAGATCACCCGGTAATCCTTTAACATTTTATACAATGGCAAGCATATTTTCAAAAATAGTAGACGGTGAAATCCCTGCACATGTTGTAGCGGAAACCACAGAATTCCTGGCCTTCTTAGATGTAAATCCCCTCACTATGGGCCATGTCCTGGTGATTCCTAAAAAGGAAATTGATTACATTTTTGACATGGATGAAGAAAGCTATTTCGGACTAACCTTATTTGCTAAAATTGTAGCTACAGGATTGAAGGAAGCTTTTCCCTGTAAAAAAGTAGGCGTTGCCGTGATTGGCCTGGAAGTACCTCATGTGCATATTCACCTCATTCCTATGAATGCAGTGAATGATATGAACTTTAGTAAAGAAAAGCTGAAACCTTCTCAGGAAGAACTGGAAGAAGCTGCGATAAAGATCAAGGCTGCACTGAGTGAAACTACTTCTTAACTTAAAGAGTAAACATATTAGTTTATACCGTAGAAAAGGCGGGTATCCATCATGGAATACCCGCCTTTTTTGTTTTTAAAATGTATTTGAGAAGGACATGTCCTTTGTTATTTCCGAGGCTCCCCTCTGGAAACTGTAATTGATCTGCTCCGGATCCGAAATGATGTCGCAGATCAGTTCATCAACTTGGTCTTTATCTACATTTGGCATACAGATAATGTGGGACAAGCCGCTTTCCGAAGCCAGTTGCCATTTCTGACAAACCCATTTTGAAGGAGCAGGAAAAACAACAGTGATGGCATTCTGATTTCTCCAGGCTTCAATTCCCAGGCTTTTCAACTGTTCTTCTGCATAAGCAGCAATGGCGAGACTGTGCATGGCTCTCTCTTTTAGGCCTTTCATTCCTAATTTTTTCAAGGTATACCACAGAAATAATGGGCTGTGTCCATTTCTAGAACCAGTGATGGTGGTATCCACACTGCCGATATAATCTATAGAACGGGCGATCCTGTCGCGGTTTGTTTTTTTAACGATCACCAGACCACAAGGCATGGGAGAGCCCAGGAACTTATGTCCACTGATGGCGATGCTGTCTACACCATCGGCAAAGTCAAAGGCTGGACGGGGTTCAATAAAGGCGCTGTAACTTCCTGATAAAGCACCATCAGCATGGATGTAATGGTTTTTGATGGCCAGATTTTTCAGGATTCCTTTAATCCTTTTCACGTCATCCCTTGCTTCTGTCATGGTTGTTCCTATATTGGCGAAGATCACTACCGGGAGCTGACGGTTCATGAGGAGACTGTTGTGCAGGTCTTCATAATCCATTTCTCCATTGGCCTGAGAACGGATCGCGATGTTGGGCATGTTCAGTAGCAAAAGGTTCTTCTGAACGCTATAATGCGTTGAGTCGGAATAATAGACCATCGCCTTTGGATAAAGTTCTCTGGCGAGGTAGAGGCCATACATGTTTCCTTCTGAACCTCCATTGGTCACATATCCCCACCAATTGTCTTGTTGCGCACGGAAGAGTTCAGCAAAGAAACGAACCACATCTCTTTCCATTTCTCTGGTGTCTACAGCATAAGTAGATTCCGTAAAAGGATCTCCAAGGTTATTGATCGGATATTGCAGGAAGGGAAGGAGCGGGGTATAATCAAAATCTTTAGATACGGGATAGCCAAGGAACAAACGGGTTTTCGATTGTACCTTTTCATATAGCTCCGCGAGTCTTTTATTATCTTCAGTTGAAAGATTAAATTCCATGGTTATTCAGATTTTCTGGAATCAAATTTATATATAACCAGTTAATTGATCTTTAAATTTGATTATAATAGAAAATAAACACTTAATTTGTTGTTTGATTAGTCTTATTGATCTAAAATGAGGTTGATTATTTTAAAATTCAGAAAAACCAGACTAGATGGAACAGTTCGATAAGATGGATCAACGCATTTTAAATACGCTACAACAAAATGCAAGGCTGAATACAAAGGAGATTGCACATAAAGTGGGTTTAACCGTTACGCCGACTTATGAACGATTGAAAAAGATTGAGAAATCCGGCGTGATCAAGAATTATGTGACTTTACTGGACAGAGAGAAGATAGGCAAGACGCTGGCTGCATTTTGCAACGTTACTTTGCAGGTGCACTCTCTTCCGCTATTAAAAAAGTTTGAGGCTGCGATGAGCAAGCTCGATGAGGTGATGGAATGTTATCACGTTGCCGGAACCTATGATTATCTGTTAAAAGTGGTGGTTAATGACATGAACAAGTACCAGGATTTCTTAACCAATAAACTGGCTGCGATTGAGAATATCGCGAACGTGAATAGTTTATTTGTGATGACCGAGATCAAGCACAATACCGCCTATGTGATCGAAAAATAGGGATTTATCTTAATTTTTCGTTGTTCTTGTGTCGGTCTGTATCTCTGATGGTTTTCTTAATCAGATTTTTTTCCATGGCTTCAGTCAGGTCGATTCCGGTCTGATTTGCCAGGCAGATGAGTACAAACAAGACATCAGCCATTTCATCAGCCAAGTCTACAGCTTCATCGCTTTTCTTGAAAGACTGTTCTCCATATTTTCTGGACATGATTCTGGCCACTTCGCCCACTTCTTCCATGAGGATCGCTGTATTGGTGAGCTCATTGAAATAACGGATACCTGTATTTTTTATCCATTGGTCTACGGTTTCCTGTGCTTCTGCTATGGTCATACTATTCTTTATTTTTGGTGTCTATCATGATGGTTACCGGGCCGTCGTTTACCAGACTGATCTTCATATCTGCGCCGAAGATTCCTGTTTGCACCTCCTTTTGGAGAAGGCCGGATAGTTTTTTGATCATTTCTTCGTAAAGCGGAATGGCCTTGTCTGGTCGGGAAGCTCTGGTAAAGCCAGGTCTGTTGCCTTTTTTTGTCGCAGCAAATAAAGTAAACTGACTAATCAGAAGAATATTCCCATCTACATCTGCCAGTGATTTATTCATCAGGTCATTTTCATCTCCAAAGATTCTCATATTGGCGATCTTCTGACTCAGCCAATCCAGGTCCTCGTCAGTATCGGCATCTTCAATGCCTAACAATACCAGGAAGCCGGTATTGATGCTGCCGGTTGTTGCTCCTTCGACTATACAGCTTGCTTCAGTAACTCTTTGTATAATTGCTCTCATGGGGATTTAAGCGCGGGTTTCGTTTCCATTGTAAATGCTGAGGTAGCTTTCATACCTGCTGATTTCGATTTCTCCGTTTTCTACAGCGGTGATGACCGCACATCCAGGCTCATTGACATGCCTGCAATTGTTGAACCTGCATTGATTGAGTAAGGCCCTCATTTCTCTGAAATAATGACCCAGTTCTTCAGGCCTGATGTCAAAGATGCCCAATTCTCTGATGCCGGGTGTATCAATCAGGTATCCTCCGAAGGGAAGGGTATGCATCTCTGCAAAAGTAGTGGTATGTTGTCCTTTATCACTTGCTTCGGAGATTTCGCCTGTTTTGATGCTTCTGCCCGGAAGCAGGACATTGATCAGACTTGATTTTCCTACTCCTGAGTGTCCCGAGAATAAAGTGGTTTTATCTTTTAACAGGCTTTCGATCTGAGGAATATTGGTGCCTTCCAATGCCGATACGGTATAGCAAGGATAACCGATGTTCTCATAGATGTTTTTGTAATCTTCCAGAATAGCTAACCCATCTTCATTAAATAAGTCGAGTTTGTTAAAAATCAGGACCGCCGGAATATCATAGGCTTCCGCGGTAGCTAGAAATCGATCAATAAAACCTAAGGAAGTTCTTGGTGAAGCGAGGGTCACGACCAAAAAAGCCTGATCCATGTTGGCTGCAATGATCTGCGCCTGCTTAGATAGATTTATAGATTTACGGATGATGTAATTCTTCCGATCGTGTAGTTTATGAATAACACCATTGTCTGAGTTGGGTTCGAGTTCAAATTCAACCTGATCGCCAACAGCAATGGGGTTAGTCGTTTGAATGCCCTGAATCCGGAACTTCCCTTTAATACGGCAGTCGTAATCGACACCATTTTCTGCGTGTACCTGATACCAGCTCCCTGTTGATTTTATGACTAATCCTTGCATATGATGGGGTAAAGGTAAGAAATTTCAGGGGCTTGAATCTTTGCTTAATGAAAATTGCGTCTTTGAAGAATGAAAACAGGTTGTTGTTTGGGGTCTTAAAATCATAACTGAAAATGAGCGACTTAACTGTCTGACAATTTGCGGACTTGCTTTAATATGCTTCAACCGCAAACTTTTGAGAAATCAGATAAATATTTTATTAATCAT
>Ga0307414_10000266_pt1 | contig 32800 bp, 30 predicted proteins | sample DK1Ometagenome_FD_203804 | JGI IMG/M metagenome (GOLD analysis project Ga0307414, IMG submission 203804) | Maize rhizosphere microbial communities from greenhouse at UC Davis, California, United States - DK15-O-3 | ecosystem: Host-associated > Plants > Roots > Rhizosphere > Soil | place: USA... | reverse complement strand
TCTGCTCCGAAGAAACCGAACCACAAGCGGACTTTCCGGACTCGACAACGAAGCGGCCGTTTACTCCCCTCCCGCTTGCGGGAGGGGCTGGGGGAGGGCCTGTTAGGATTGCGCGGTGACATGCCCTCCCCTAACCCCTCCCGCAAGCGGGAGGGGAATGGCATCTTCCCACAACTTTCCCGCCATGGTCATTCCCGCTGACTGTCGGACAGCGGACTGTCCGAAATCAGGAGTGAGCCTTTGGCAGGCCAACGACAGAAAAGTTGCGCAATTGAGTCACTCATTATGCATTCCGGTATCAATCCCCGCCTCCCCTTCCCACCCGGAATGGCGTTTCGGCGATGCCCGGCACATCCACCTGAAAGCTGAAGATGCTGCCCGACAGGGGATTGTCCTTCAGTTCCTCATCGGAAAGTCCCGTGCGGGCCGTGGTGACAAAAGCGGTGCGGTAATCGGGGCCGCCAAGGCAGATCATGGTCGGGCGTTTGGCGGGCAAAGGCACGTCCGCCACAATCTCGCCCACAGGTGACAGCCGGACGACGCGGCCGCCGTCGAACAATGCGGTCCAGTAGCATCCTTCCGCATCCACCGACGCGCCATCCGGGCGGCCCTCGCCCATGGGGAACTGATGAAAAATACGGCTGTTGGCGATCGTGCCTGCCTGACCGTCAAAATCATAGACGCGCACGGCGTGGCTTGGCGTATCGGCATGGAAAAAGCGCTTGCCGTCAGGCGAGAAGGCGGCGCCGTTGCAGGTGAGCATGCCACCCTCGATCTCCAGGACCGTCCCGTCATGGCCCAGCCGGTAGAGCGCGGCATTGCGCGCGGACTTCGTCATGTTGACGCTGCCGGCCCAGAAGCGTCCCTGCGGATCGGTACGCCCGTCATTGAAACGCAGGTCCGGCTCTCCCGCGAAAATTTGCGGTCCGAACGGTTCCGGCTCGCCGTGAAAATCGGGAAGCAGCGCAAAGCCGTCCTTCATGGCGAGGACAAGGCCGCCGCGGTCGGTAAAGGCAAAACAGCCGACGGGGGCGTCGAACATCCTGCACTCGTCGCGCCCGGTTTCCGGATCGAGCCGGTGCAGTTCATTCATGGCGATATCGACCCAGTAGAGACGCTGTTCCCCGGCGTGCCAGCGCGGTCCCTCGCCCAGTTCGGCCTTCGCCTCCAGCACGCATCGCAGCTTCTGCATCATGATCGCCTCATCCTGAAAATTTTAACCAAGGTCATTTTCATTTCGTCTCGTGCTGGCTATCTCCATTACAGGCGAAAAAGAAAGGTCAAGCATGGCAAAGCCCGAAAGCTGGCGGCTCGAAATCGAAAATTATCCCTTTCAAGTCGCCGTTGAAACCCGGTATCAGGATCTGGACACGATGGGCCATGTCAACAACGTTGCCATGGCGGCAATGTTCGAAACCGGGCGCATCCGCTTTCATCATACATTGGGCCGGCATCCCAAGGACAAGGGCGTGCGTTGGATGGTGGCCGCGGTAAACATGGCCTATGTGCATGAAGCCCATTTTCCTGACGACATCATTATAGCCAGCGGCATCGGCCATATCGGCAACACAAGTTGGCACATTTATTCCGCCGCGTTCCAGCATGGCGAATGTGTCGCGACGTGCGACACGGTGATGGTGACTCATGGACCGGAAGGACGGCGAACCATCGGTGATGGCATGCGACAGATGATGCAGGAGCATTTCGCCCTCCCACGCGATGGAGTGGAGTCGTGAAGGGAACAGGCGTCCCAAGCCCTCTCCCCTTCAAGGGACTGTTGCCGCGCCGCTTGCCGCTCTCCCCCAAACACCCTATCTTCCAGTCATGTCCGAACCGATCATCCTGACCCCGTCTGCCGCCGCGCGCGTTGCGGTTATCGCCGCCCGCCAGGGCAAGCCCGCCATTCTTCGTCTGGCGGTGGAGGGCGGGGGATGCTCTGGATTTCAGTATCGCTTCGGCCTGGCCGACACGATCGAAAGCGACGATGTCGCGGTCGAGCAGGATGGCGTCAAGCTGGTGGTGGACACGGTCAGCCTGGACCTGGTGCGCGGCTCCGCCGTCGATTATGTCGAGGATTTGGGCGGTTCCGCCTTCAAGGTCACCAATCCCAACGCGGCTTCCGGCTGCGGTTGCGGTTCGAGTTTTTCCGTCTAAGACACATCCTTCATGCTTGTAAGCCGGCTTTCGCTGGGATCAGTGGAAGGATCATGACCGATGCGCATTGCCACGTTCAACATCAACGGGATCAAGGCGCGGCTTCCCCGCCTGCTGGAATGGCTGGAGGAAACCCGGCCCGATGTCGCCTGCCTTCAGGAACTCAAGACATCGGACGAAACCTTTCCGGAGAAGGATATTCGCGACGCGGGTTATGGCTGTGTCTGGCATGGCCAGAAGGGCTTTAACGGCGTCGCCATATTGGCGCGCGGCGAAGATCCGGTCGAGGTGAAGCGCGGTCTGGACGGCGAACCGGAGGACGAGCACAGCCGCTATGTCGAGGCGGATGTGAAGGGTGTGCGGGTCGCCAGCATCTACCTGCCCAACGGCAATCCGCAGCCGGGGCCAAAATTCGATTACAAGCTGCGCTGGATGAAGCGGCTGCGCGACCGGGCCGCAGAGATCTGGACGGAGGAAGTGCCGGCGGTTCTGGCGGGCGATTATAATGTCATTCCCCATGACCGGGACGTCTTTTCCGTGCAGGCCATGTGGGACGACGCGCTGATGCAGCATGAAAGCCGCGCGGCCTATCGCCGCTTGCTGGCTGACGGCTGGACGGACGCGCTGGCGAGCCGTCATCCGGCGGGCGGCGTCTGGACCTTCTGGGATTATCAGGCGGGCTGCTGGCAGCGCGACGCGGGTTTCCGCATAGATCATCTGCTGCTCAGCCCCATCGCTGCCGATCGTTTGATCGACGCGCAAGTGGACAAGGAATTTCGCGGGCGGGAAAAGGCGAGCGATCATGCGCCGGTGTGGGTTGAATTGCGCTGAGGTCTAGGAACGCTTCGTGCGGGGTCTTTATTGTCATTCCCTACATCGTCATCCCCGCGAAAGCGGGGACCCAAATCGCCCCGATTGCCTGCGGTGAACCAAGAGGATAGATGGGTTCCCGCTTTCGCGGGAATGACGGGTTTGGGCAGCAAGAACGGCGAGACCCCGCCGACATCGGCCGTCCTGCCATGATACCACCTATTTTCATCAAAATGTCATCGCCCAGACACATGGATTTCATCCGCCCCGGCTAAAGCCTGCCACGAAAGCAAGCTGACACGGGACGAAAGAAATGAGCGCGATTGCGGAGACAGGTTCGGGCAGGACAGTGCGTTCGTGGCGCTTCCCGGCTGTTCCGGCATTTCGGCTCCGGCCCCCGGCATTGCGGCGTCGGCCGGAGCGGCCATGCCATTGCCTGCCGTCCATGGCGACGTTCCTGATCTGGGCGACCCGCCATTCCGGTTGAAAAGGGGCGCTCTCAAGCCGCTTGTAACCGATGCCAAATTGCCTACCTTTCCGGGAACCATTGCCTGATTTCCCAAAGGGTTCCCCATTTGATGCCATCCGTCATTTCCGTGTCCGGCCTGTCGAAAAGCTATGCGTCGGGCACGAAAGCGCTCGACGCCATTGATCTGGAGATCGAGAAAGGCGAGATTTTTGCGTTGCTTGGCGCGAACGGCGCGGGAAAGACGACGCTGATCAGCATCATTTGCGGCCTGGTGACGCCCAGCGCGGGCCGGGTGCGGGTCGACGGCTATGACATTGAGCGCGACTACAAGAAGGCGCGGTTGAAGATCGGGCTGGTGCCGCAGGAAATTTCGCTCGACATGTTCGAGAGCGTCCTGTCCACCATCAATTTCAGCCGGGGCCTGTTCGGGAAAAAGCCCGATGCCGTCTTCATCGAAAAAGTGCTGCGCGACCTGACCCTGTGGGACAAGCGGCACGCCAAGTCGATGGAGCTTTCGGGCGGGATGAAGCGCCGGCTGATGATCGCCAAGGCGCTGGTGCATGAACCCGACATATTATTTCTGGACGAACCCACCGCTGGCGTCGATGTGGAGCTGCGCCGCGATATGTGGGAACTGGTGCGCCAGATGCGCACACGCGGCGTCACCATCATCCTCACCACCCATTATATCGAGGAGGCCGAGGAGATGGCCGACCGGGTCGGCGTCATCGACAGAGGGCGGCTGATCCTGGTAGAGGACAAGACCGCGCTGATGAAGAAGCTGGGCAAGAAGACGCTGACCGTACACCTGAACGAGCCATTGCACGCGCTGCCGCAGGGCCTGTCGGACTGGGACCTGAAGCTGGCCGACGATGGCTCCGAGGTCGAGTATATTTTCGACACCAAGGCAGAGCGAACGGGCATATCGGCGCTGCTCGGCCGGATGGCCGACCTTGGCATTGCCTATCGCGACCTCAATACGCGGCAAAGCTCGCTGGAGGATATTTTCGTCGGCCTTGTCCATCAACCTGTGCGAGAGGAGGCATGATGGGCCTCAATTTTCGCGGCATGCTGACCATCTATCTAGCCGAACTCCACCGGTTCCGGCGGACGATCCTGACCAGCCTGATGACGCCGGTCATTACCACCTCGCTTTATTTCATCGTCTTCGGATCGGCCATCGGCTCCCGCATGACGGAAATCGACGGGGTGCCCTATGGGTCGTTCATCGTGCCGGGGCTGATCATGCTGTCGATGTTCACCGAGAGCATCTTCAACGCGAGTTTCGGGATCTTCATGCCCAAATGGACCAAGGCGATTTACGAGCCGCTTTCCGCGCCCATTTCCGGCTTTGAGATCGTGCTGGCCTATGTGGGCGCGGCGGCGACCAAGTCGATGATGCTGGGCCTCATCATATTGGCGACGGCCAACCTGTTCGTCGATGTCACGGTGGCGCACCCAGGGGCGATGGTGGCGTTCATGGCGCTGATCGCGATCAGCTTCTGCCTGTTCGGCTTCATCCTTGGCATATGGGCGAAGAATTTCGAGCAGTTGCAGGTCATTCCGCTGCTGGTCGTCATGCCGATGACCTTTCTGGGCGGGGCCTTCTATTCCATCGACATGCTGCCGCCCGCCTGGCGGACGGTGACGCTGTTCAACCCGGTGGTCTATCTCATCAGCGGCTTTCGCTGGACTTTCTTTGGCGAGGGCGATGTCAGCATCGGCATCAGCCTGAGCTTTACCCTGCTGATGCTGACCCTGTGCCTTGCCGCCATCGTCTGGATCTTCCGGACGGGATACCGCCTGAAGGAATAAGGCGCTGAAATATTCGCCACATCGCGCGCTGTCTGTGCTAACGGCCCGCGATGCTTAACCTCAACGACATTACCGTTCGCCTTGGCGGGCGCGTCATTCTCGATCGCGCTAGCGCGGCGCTGCCCCCGCGATCCCGGGTTGGCCTGATCGGCCGCAACGGGGCTGGCAAATCGACCTTGATGAAGGCGATCATCGGCCTCATCGAGCCCGATGAGGGCAGCGTCGACATGCCGCGCGACACGCGCCTTGGCTATATCGCGCAGGAAGCGCCGAGCGGGACAGCGACGCCCTTTGAAACCGTGCTGGCCGCCGATACCGAGCGCGCCGCGCTGCTGATCGAGAGCGAGACCTGCGAAGATCCGCACCGGCTGGGGGATATTCATGACCGGCTGATCGCCATCGACGCCTATAGCGCGCCCGCGAGGGCTGGGCGCATTCTGGTCGGCCTCGGCTTTGATGAGGAGATGCAGGGGCGGCCGCTCGACAGCTATTCGGGCGGGTGGAAGATGCGGGTGGCCCTGGGCGCGCTGCTGTTTTCCGCGCCGGACCTGCTGCTGCTCGATGAGCCGTCGAACCACCTTGATCTGGAAGCGACGTTGTGGCTGGAAAATTTCCTGAAGGACTATCGCGCCACGATTGTCGTCATCAGCCATGAGCGCGACCTGCTGAACAATGTCGTCGATCATATCCTGCACCTGGAGCAGGGGAAGGTCACGCTTTATCCCGGCGGTTATGACGCGTTCGAGCGGCAGCGGGCCGAGCGGCTGGCGCAGATGGCGGCGGCGCGCGAGCGGCAGGCGGCCGAACGCGCCAAACTGCAGGATTATGTCGCCCGCAACAGCGCGCGCGCCAGCACCGCCAAGCAGGCCCAGTCACGGGCCAAGGCGCTGGCGAAGATGCAGCCCATCGCCGCCGTGCTGGAGGACCCCAGCCTGTCCTTCGCCTTTCCCGATCCGCAGGAACTGCGGCCGCCGCTCATCACGCTGGACATGGCGGCAGTGGGCTATGACGAGCGCCCGATCCTGCAACGGCTGAACCTGCGGATTGACCCGGACGACCGGATCGCCCTGCTGGGCAAGAACGGCAATGGCAAGACGACGCTCGCCCGCCTGCTCGCCGCGCAACTGGCGCCGATGGACGGCAGCATGAGCGCGTCGGGCAAGATGACTGTCGGCTATTTCACCCAGTATCAGGTGGAGGAGCTGGATACCGGCGACACGCCGCTGGAGCATATGGCGCGGCAGATGAAGGGGGCGACGCCCGGCGCAGTGCGGGCGCAGCTTGGCCGCTTCGGCTTTTCCGCCGACCGGGCGATCCAGAAGGTCGGGTCGCTGTCGGGCGGGGAACGCGCGCGGCTGGCCCTGGCGCTCATCACCCGAAATGCACCTCACCTGCTGATCCTCGATGAACCGACCAACCACCTTGATGTCGATTCGCGCGAAGCACTGGTGCAGGCGCTCAACAATTATTCGGGCGCGGTGGTGATCGTCAGCCACGACCGGCACATGATCGAGCTGGTCGCCGACCGGCTGGTGCTGGTCGATAGCGGGCTGGCGCAGGAATATAATGGCACGCTGGAGGACTATACGGACTTCGTGCTGGGCAAGGGACCAAGCGCCGCGGCCGCAAAGACCGACAAGAAGGCGGACCGGCGCGCCGCGGCCGAAGCGCGGGAACGGGCGCGGACATTGCAGGCCGATGTCGCCAGGGCGGAAAAGACGCTGTCCGAACTGACCGAAAAACGGTCCCGGATCGAGCGGGCGATGTTCGATCCCGCGACCGCCGGTCCGGAAGAAAAAAGTTGCACGATGACTGAACTGATGAAACGCCGCGCCGAGGTTGAGAAAGCGATCGAGGCGGCCGAGCAGAATTGGCTGGAATCGTCCGAAGCACTGGGTCAGTAATGCTGATCCTTGTCGATGCCGATGCCTGCCCGGTGAAGGAAGAGGTCTACAAGGTCGCCTTTCGCCACGAGGTGCCGGTGACGATCGTCAGCAACAGCCCGATCCGGATTCCGGCGCATCCGCTGATCAGCCGCGAAGTGGTGACCGCCGCCTTCGACGCGGCGGACGATTGGATCGCGGAACGGGCGGGGCCGGAGACCATCGTCATTACGGCGGACATATTGCTGGCGGACCGCTGCCTGAAGGCGGGTTCCGTCGTCATCGCGCCCACGGGCAAGCCGTTCACGGCCAACTCCATCGGTAGCGCCGTCGCAACGCGGGCAATCATGGCCGATCTGCGCGCAGGGGGCGATGCCATTGGCGGTCCCGCGCCGTTTACGAAGGCTGACCGGTCCCGGTTTCTGTCGGCGCTTGATGAGGCGCTGGTGCGAATGAAGCGGGGGCGGTGAGGGAATTAAGCCGCCTGGCGGTGATCCAGCCGGACGGCGATCCGGCGGATGAGATCGCTGGGCCGCGCCGGTGCATGAACGCGGGCGCAGGCGGGTTTTTCAGTGGTCAATGCCTGCATTCTTTCACATATGCGGGCAAAGGCGTCCTGCTGTGCGGTCATGGCGAGTCCCTCGGTTGAGGACCATGAGCCTAGGACGATATGGTTAATGACTGGTTGAGGTGGGGATAGCGGATAGGGGTGGTGAACTGCCACTCATGCCCTTCGACATTAAACATTGCTTTGTGGCCGGTCCGCGCCTACCGACAGCGCTTCACGGCATAAGCCGCAATGCACGCGTCCGGCGCGTCCCTTTCCTGATTGAACGAACATGCTTTTCCCTGATCTTCCGCCGCTTCTGTCCGAAGCCCTGCAGACCCGTGGCTATACCGCGCTCACCCCGGTGCAGGCCGCCGTCGTGGTTGACGAGGCCGCTGGTTGCGACCTCATCGTTTCGGCGCAGACCGGGTCCGGCAAGACCGTTGCCTTCGGGCTGGCCATGGCCCCAGAGCTGCTGGACGCCGACGGCCGCGCCCCGGCCACGCGTGCGCCGCTGGCCCTCATCATCGCGCCGACGCGCGAACTGGCGCTGCAGGTGAGCCGGGAGCTGATGTGGCTCTATCGCGAGGCTGGCGCGCGGATCGCGACCTGTGTCGGCGGCATGGACGCATCGAAGGAGCGCCGCAACCTGTCGCAGGGCGTGCAGATTGTCGTGGGAACACCCGGACGGCTGCGCGACCATATGGAGCGTGGCGCGCTCGACCTGTCGAGCCTGCGGGTGGCGGTTCTGGACGAAGCCGACGAAATGCTGGACATGGGGTTCCGCGAGGAGCTGGAGGAAATACTGGATGCAACGCCGGAGACTCGGCGGACCCTGTTGTTTTCGGCCACCATGCCCAAGCCCATCGTGGCGCTGGCGAGGCGCTATCAGCGCGACGCCCTGCGGATTTCCACGGTGGGCGAGGATCGCGGCCATGGCGATATCAGCTATCAGGCCGTCACTGTCGCGCCGTCCGACATTGAACATGCCGTCGTCAACCTGCTGCGTTTCCACGAAGCCGAGGCAGCGATGCTGTTCTGCGCCACGCGCGACATGGTCCGCAATGTGCATGCCAGCCTGACCGAGCGCGGTTTTGCCGCCGTTGCCCTGTCGGGCGAGCACAGCCAGAATGAACGCAATGCCGCGCTTCAGGCGCTGCGAGACCGGCGCGCGCGAGTGTGCGTGGCGACCGACGTTGCCGCGCGCGGCATCGACCTGCCGACCTTGTCGCTGGTTATCCATGTCGATCTGCCGCGCGATGCTGAAACACTTCAGCATCGGTCCGGCCGGACCGGACGGGCAGGCAAGAAGGGGACCGCCGTGCTGCTGATCCCCTATCCGCGCCGCAAGCGCGTCGAATCCATGTTGCGCGGGGCGAAGATCAATGCCGAATGGATCAACGCGCCCACGGGTGATGACATTCGCCGCAATGATCGGGAGCGGCTGCTTGCCGCGCTGCTCGAGCCAGTGGAGGTCGATGACGAGGACCGGGCGCTGGCCGCCCGCCTGCTTAGCGAACGATCGGCCGAAGATATTGCCGCAGCGCTGGTCCGCGCCCATCGCGCGCGTATGCCGGTTCCCGAGGAACTGCTGGATCGCGGCGAAGGCCCTGCGCAACGGCAGGACGGCCCCCGGCCCGGCTTTGAGGATACGGTCTGGTTCCGGATGGCCGTGGGCCGCCGGGATAATGCCGATCCCCGCTGGATCCTGCCGCTGCTCTGCCGCCGCGGCCACATCACGCGCGGGGAGATCGGCGCGATCCGCATTACCGCGAACGAAACCCTGTTCGAAGTGCGCCGCGCCAGCGCCGGGCGCTTCATGACGGCGGTCAAGCGCACGGCAAAGGACGGCAGCGGCGATGAAGACAGCATCCTGATCGAGGAAGTCCAGGGCGCGCCACGCGACGTGGCCCGGAAAAGAAAAGCCAACGGCCCCCAGCCGGAGCGGCACAAGCCCAAGCGCTTCACCCCCAAAGGTCCGGGCGGGCGGCCAAACCGCGACCGGCCCGAAGGCGGTCGTCCCAGGCGGTAGGTTTTTCCGACCCATTCATTTTATTGCCGGAGGAACAGGCGGCTCAAGGGCAGGGTCATTTTGTGCATGACCGGTTGGGGGTGGGAAGCTGCCATTGAAACGGCGTCATCCCGGCGAAGGCCGGGGTCTCCCAAACCTTGGTTGTACGCTACTGATGGAGATTCCGGCTTTCGCCGGAATGACGCGTGTTGAACGGCAGATTCGACCCAGCAATCAGCCATGCATTAGGCGGATCGGTATGAGCGGCCTCTTGTGCGGACTTGCCATTGCGCCTGTTTGCCGCTAGGGGCCGCACTTCGCTGAATTCACGCATCCACAGGCTGGTCGGAAACCAGCCGCCTACCGGAGCAGATCGACATGAAACAAGATACCCATCCCGATTACCACTTCATCACCGTACAGATGACCGACGGCACGTCGTTCCAGACGCGCTCCACCTGGGGCAAGGAAGGCGACACGATGACGCTCGACATCGATCCCACCTCGCATCCCGCCTGGACGGGTGGAAACCAGCGGCTCCTGGACGCGGGCGGTCAGGTTGCGCGCTTCAACAAGCGCTTCGGTGGCCTCACCCTCAAAAAGGGCTGAGCTATCGTCAAACGGAATGAAAGGGCGCCGGTTTCGGCGCCCTTTTTAATGCCCGAGTCTCCTTCGGTCCCGACGCAGTGACGAGTCCTCTGTTACAAAAAAACAAGCAAGTCATGTTCATCTGCGGTAACATGGCCGTGGTTTAAGTTTTGTGGCTCCCGGTCTGTCACTGGGAGAGGAGTCGTCATGGACGACCGCAATATGGCGATAATTCCTGGCCCTCGAGGACCAGGCCCAGCCATCACCAGGGCCGGGCCACCGTCGGCGCGCCTTCTGTTGCAATTTGCTGCGGTGGCGATCCTGGCCCTTGTCAGCACAGTCCATGTCCGGGCAGGTCCATTCGAGGACGCGCAGGCGGCGCAGGCCAAGGGCGATCATGGCACCGCGGCGCGGATTTACCGCTCGCTCGCCGATCAAGGCAATGTCGCGGCACTGACGCAACTTGGCATATTGTACCGCCTCGGGCGCGGGGTGCCAAAGGATCTTGACGAAGCCATGGACATGCTGCGGCGAGCGGCCTCGCTCGGGTCCGTCGGCGCACAGTTTCAGGTTGGCGACATGTATCTGCGCGGCCAAGGCGTCGAACAGGATTTGCTGGAGGCCGCCCGATGGTACACCCGTGCCGCCGAACAGGGGCATCCGGTGGCGCAATATAGCCTCGGCGTCCTGTACAAGCTGGGCGGAGGCGTGCGCAAGAGTTCCGCCAGATCCGTCAAATGGCTGGCGCGTTCGGCCGTGCAGGGCGTGCCGGAGGCGCAATATGAGCTTGGGCTGTCATACGCTTCGGGCGCGGGCCACAAGAAGGATTTTGTGGCCGCCTATAAGTGGCTGTCCCTCGCCCGCGCGGCGGCCTCCGACAGCAGCACGCGGACGCGCGCCGCACAAGCGGCCGCCAATGTCGAACGCAAGATGACCTCAGAGCAAGTCGCGGCGGCCCGGGAACAGATCAGGGAATGGCAGCCGACGCGTGAGAGAGGGGCGGCATCATGATCGGTCGAATCCTCAACAGCTATTTGGTTGTTCTCATCGCCGGTCTTGCCAGCCTTGGGATAACCGTGGGCGTCTGGCAGTGGCTGTCGCTGGAGCAGAAGCAATCGACGGCAACGACCTTCCAGCTCGAAGCGGAGCAACGTGCCGAAGCCATGAAGCGGCAATTTGCGTCGGAAACCCATCTGATCGATGCATTGGTTGCCTATTACGGCGTCTCGGGGAAGGTCGGCCCAGAAGCATTCGCGGCATTTTCAGGGGCATTGCTGTCGGAAGTGACAAGCATAGAGGCTGTGCAGTTTGTGCGGGCGGGTCCAGATCCAGGCTATTATCCGGTCGAATATTCTCAGGCGCCCGATGGATCGGTGCCGGACCATCTTGGCTATGATTGGGGAAAGGACAACGCCGCGCGGGCAGCGCTGGCCGCTGCGCGCGACAGTCAGGAAATTAGCGCCGCAGCCCATATTCAGTTGCCAGGCGTGCCGGATGACGATCCGCATATAGCGGTCTTCGCGCCGGTATATGCCCAAGGGTCCGAACCCTTGGCGACACCGGACCTGCGCCGCGCCCGGTTACAGGGATTTATCGTCGCCATCGTCCACATCGCCGATGTCGTATATGGGGCGATGGACCTGATGCCGAGCAGCGGCGTCGATATCTATCTTCTGGATGCGAGCGCGCCGGCGGGCCGCCGGGTCATCGTGTCGCTCTTGTCGCCAGAAAGCGAGCGGCGGCAAGGGGCGAGCGAGAGGCCGGCGGCCCCTCCCGTGGATGCCGAACTTTACCACTCAAGCTCGCTCGTGGTGGGCAGGACGGTGTTCACCCTCTATGTTGCGGCCACGGACGCCTATGGCGGGAAACCGGGGATGTTGGCGCGACCGACAATCGCCCTTGCAGGCGGCCTGGCCGTCACCCTGCTGCTCGTCGTCTATCTTCTGTCCCTGGCCGACCAGCGGCGCAGGACCGAACATGTTGTAGCCGAACGCACGGCCGAATTGCGGCAGCTAAACCGCGAACTCGAAGACCGGACACTGCAACTCGAAATCTCCGAGCGGGATTTGAGGGCGGCCAAGGACAAGGCGGAAGAAGGTACCCGGGCAAAAAGTCAGTTCCTCGCCAATATGAGCCATGAAATCCGGACCCCGATGAATGGGGTCATTGGATCGGCCGATCTGCTGGGCGATACGGAACTGACGCCCCTGCAGCGGGAATATCTGCAGATGATAACCCAATCGGCCGATTCACTGCTGCACCTCATCAACGACATATTGGACTTTTCAAAAATCGAGGCGGGGCGGCTGGAACTGGAAACCGCACCCTTCCATCTGCGGGATGAATTGGCCGACACGATGCAGGCCTTTTCGGGTCGCGCGACGCAAAAGGGGCTGGAGCTGGCCTGCCATGTTGCGCTCGACGTTCCCGATGATCTGCAGGGAGATCGCCACCGCCTGCGGCAGATACTGGTCAATCTGGTCGGCAACGCGATCCGCTTCACTGAAAAGGGCGAGGTGGTGCTGGATGTGCGCGTGGAAAAGCAGGGGAACAATTATGTCGGCCTGCATTTCGCGGTCAGTGACACCGGTACAGGCATAGCCCTCGACAAGCAGAAGATGATTTTCGAAGCCTTCTCTCAGGCCGATGCCTCATCCACGCGCCGCTTTGGCGGGACAGGCCTTGGCCTGACGATCGCATCCCAACTGGTTACGCTGATGGGCGGACGGTTGGAAGTGGAGAGCAAGCCGGCCAGCGGGAGCATCTTCCATTTCAGCCTGCCCTTCACGCTGGCGGAGGAACGTGCGCCTGACGAACAGACGCTTCAGCCCAGCCTGCATGGGCTGCCGGTGCTGATTGTCGATGACAATGAAACCAACCGGCGCATACTGGAAGAGATGCTGCGGGGATGGGGCATGAAGCCTCACATGGCCGAAAGCGGCGTACATGCCCTCGCATCCCTTCGCCGCATGGCGGCGATGGGCAGACCGTACCGATTGGTTCTGCTTGATATGCTGATGCCGGTGATGGACGGCATCGCGGTTGCGGATGCCATTGCCGCCGAAACGGCCATTGGCAAGCCGGCCGTCATCATGCTGTCCTCGGCGCATAAGGACGATGTTGTCCGGCGTGCTGAAACCCTGGGAATCAGTCATTTCCTGTTGAAGCCCGTCCGGCAATCGGAACTGCTGGAAACCATTTTCGCCGTTCTGGGCGTTACTACCGATGAGGCGGCCGTGGCGGCGCAGCCCGTCCCGGAAGAGATACGGCCCCAAAAGGTGCTCGTGGCTGAGGATAATGCCGTCAACCAGCGTCTCGTCCAGCGTTTGCTGGAACGGCGCGGGCATGTGCCGACCATCGTCGGCGATGGGGCCGAAGCGGTCGCCGCATTGTCGAACGGCTCCTTCGACCTGGTACTGATGGATGTCCAGATGCCCAATATGGACGGGTTCCAGGCGACGGCGGCCATTCGCGAACGGGAGAAGCAGACGGGCGGCCATATTCCGATCATCGCCATGACGGCGCATGCGATGAGGGGGGATCGCGAACGGTGTCTGGCGGCGGGCATGGACGGCTATGTCTCCAAACCCCTGCGGTCGGATGACTTTTATGCTGCCGTCGAAAGTTGCGGGCAGGATCTGGCGGCCGCGTCTTCCGGCGAGGTTCGGAAAAGCAAGGGGGATGAGAAGGAAAGGAGGGCTTGAGACATGGTCAAGCTGGATTGGCGGAAAGCGCTCGAAAACGTCGATGGCAGCGAGGAACTGCTGCTGGAGCTCGCCAAGCTGTTCATTGAGACACAGCCGGACATGATGGCCCAGATCAGTACGGCGATTGCCAATGCCGATGCTTCGTCCCTGCATCGCGCCGCGCATAATCTGAAAGGCTCCGCCCGCATTTTCGCGGCGGGCGAGACGGTTGAACAGGCAATGCAGCTGGAGGTGATGGGGGCCGACGGCGATCTTCGCGGCGCGGCGGAATGCCTTCCCGCGCTGGATCGGGCCGTCAGCGAACTGACGGCGACGCTCGCCGAACATATCGCGCGCGCGGGAGCGGGGGAGAGAAACGGGCGGTAGCTGCACTGCGCTGCGGCGTGAGCATGGCGGCATCGGCGCCGCCATCGGGCAAAAGGATGAAGTGCCATGGCGAACCGACATGATATCACGGTCCTTCTGGTGGAAGACAATCCGCTTTATGTCCGCCTCATCAAGCGGCTGCTCGGGCGGTCCGAGCATCCCGTATTCGATGTGCAATCGGTAGGCACTCTTGCGGACGCGATCAGACGGCTCGGCGAAGGCGGGATCGACATTGTGCTGTTGGACCTCATGCTGCCTGACAGCGCCGCGCTCGATACCTTTTACCGGATGCAGGCCCATGCCGCGGACACACCGATAATCGTGCAGAGCGCGATGGACGATGTCACGCTTGCCAGCAAGGCGGTGGAGGGCGGTGCGCAGGATTATCTCCTCAAGGATTCGATCAACGGCGTCTCGCTGGTTCGCTCGATCCATTATGCGATGGAGCGCAAGCATGCGCGGGGGGCAGAATGGTCATCGGCCATGCTCCATCTGGCCCAGCAGCAATTTCTGAAGGCCGCCTATATTTGCGGCCTGGACGACAATATCCGCCAGCGGCTACTCTTTCCGGAGCGGGCGCAGATCGCCGCATTGCCGTTCAAGCGGGACGAAGGCGGACATGTGGAAACGGTCTTTGCCTATCGCGTGCAGCATGTGCTGACCATGGGGCCGACCAAGGGCGGCATCCGTTATCATCCTGACGTCAACCTGGGCGAAGTTGCGGCGCTGGCCATGCTGATGACCTGGAAATGCGCGCTGACGAAGCTGCCGTTCGGCGGAGCGAAGGGCGGCGTCAGGGTCGATCCGTCATCGCTCAGCTGGGAAGAAATGGAACGGCTGACCCGGCGCTATACGTCGCAGTTCATCGACATCATCGGGCCAGACAAGGATATACCGGCCCCCGACATGGGCACCGACGCCCAGGTCATGGCCTGGATCATGGATACCTATAGCGAGCATGTCGGCCATTCCGTGCCGTCCGTGGTGACGGGCAAACCGATCGTCCTGGGCGGATCGCAGGGGCGGCATGAGGCGACAGGCAGAGGCCTCGTCTACCTGATCGAGGATATATGCGGCCAATTGGGCATAAAGATGGATGGCGCGCGGGTGGTCGTGCAGGGGTTCGGCAATGTCGGGGCGCATGCTGCGACTTTTCTGGCCAAGTCCGGGGCAAAGGTCATCGGCGTCAGCGATGTGAGCGCCGCGCTTTACAATGACAAAGGGCTGCCGATTGACAGGCTGATCGAACATGTGCGGCAGAACCGTCTGCTCTGGAATTGCCCGCTCGGGGAGAAAATCACCCAGAATGAGCTGTTGGAACTGGAATGCGAAATACTGACGCCCTGCGCGCTTCAGAAGCAGGTCACCGCCGACAATGCGCATCGGATCAATTGCCTCGTCCTGGCCGAGGGCGCCAACGGCCCGACGACATTGGAAGCCGACGAAATATTGAAGGACAGGGGAGTCATCCTGTTGCCCGATATATTGGCGAATGCGGGCGGGGTGATCGTTTCCTATTTCGAATGGGTACAGGGACTACAGAACTTCATGTGGCCGCTCGAAGAAGTGAACGCCCGCATGCGCGCCATATTGACCGATGCCCTTGCCCGCACGCAGCGCAGAGCAGCGGCGGAAAAGGTCGATCTGCGCACGGCTGCCATGCTTGAAGCGCTCAGCCGGGTCGGCGACGCCAATGTATTGCGCGGCATATATCCATAGGGGCGAAGCGCGACATAAAAGGTCCGCCAGGGACGAGACCCCTCGCCTGGCGGACCTTTTCATGTTTTGACGCGAAAGGACGATTATTCGATGTCGTCGTCCGCGTCGGGTCCGGTCATCAGGGCTTCGGCGACGCTTTCGGTCTTACCCCGGATCGCCTTTTCAAGCTTGTCGCAAAGCTCGGTATTTTCCTTGAGAAATGTCTTGGCGTTTTCGCGGCCCTGACCGATACGAACCGAGTCATAGCTGAACCAGGCGCCGGATTTCTCGACGATGCCGGCCTTGACGCCAAGATCGAGAATCTCGCCAATCTTCGAGATACCCTCGCCGTACATGATGTCGAATTCGACCTGTTTGAAAGGCGGGGCGACCTTGTTCTTTACGACTTTCACGCGCGTGGTGTTGCCGACGATGTCGTCGCGGTCCTTGATCTGACCGGTGCGGCGGATGTCGAGGCGGACGGACGCGTAGAATTTCAGCGCATTACCACCCGTCGTCGTCTCAGGATTGCCATACATCACGCCGATTTTCATGCGCACCTGATTGATGAAAATGACCATGCAGCGCGAACGGCTGATCGAGCCGGTCAGTTTGCGTAGCGCCTGGCTCATGAGACGCGCCTGCAGGCCGACATGGCTGTCGCCCATTTCGCCTTCGATTTCCGCACGGGGAACAAGCGCGGCAACCGAGTCGACCACCAGCACGTCGATGGCGTTGGAGCGGACCAGCGTATCGACGATCTCCAGCGCCTGCTCACCCGTGTCGGGCTGCGAGACGATCAGTTCGTTGATATCGACGCCCAGCTTCTTCGCATAAACCGGGTCGAGCGCATGTTCGGCATCAACAAAGGCGGCCGTCCCGCCAGTCTTCTGCGCCTCGGCAATGGCATGAAGGGCAAGCGTCGTCTTGCCCGAGCTTTCCGGCCCGTAAATTTCAATGACGCGCCCGCGCGGCAAGCCGCCAATGCCAAGTGCGATGTCGAGGCCCAGCGAGCCGGAGGAGATGGCTTCCACCTCCATCTTTTCACGGCTCCCCAGCTTCATTGCGGAGCCTTTACCAAAGGCGCGATCAATCTGCGACAAGGCGGCTTCGAGAGCTTTCTGTCTATCCATATTGGCTTTTTTGTCCTCGGAATCGATAAGTTTCAGCTGTGCGGCCATAGCCCCGTTCCCTCGTAGGTTGATCGCGCGCTTCAATCAACGCGTGACCGCCATGTACCGCATTTGTTCCATAGGAACAATAGGGGAACGGAATTTTTTGCGGAAGAGGAAATTACATCATGAAATCGCGAAAAGCTGCTCCAGCGCCTGTTCCACATTCGCCATCGTGTAAGGCTTTTCAAGACGCGGGCATTCGGCGAAGCGATCCGGCATGTCCTCGGTACTGCCGCCGGTAACGAACAGGAATGGCACGCCCCTTTCCATCAATATGTCCGCGGCGGGCCACACCATGTCTCCGCTCAGATTGACATCGAGAATGGCTGCGTCGAAGCCGCCCATCCGCGCATGGCGGCACGCAGTGATCAGTCCGTCAGCGGTTCCGGCGACGGCATAGCCCAGGCTGTCCAGAAAATCCTCCAGCATCAGGCCGATCATCGGTTCATCTTCGACGATCAATATGGCTTTACGTTCCAGCATGCTGCCTTATCTGCCCCAACCAATTGTAAACAGGGGCTAAACCAGAAATCATCCCCTGCCAAGCGCATCGCGGGCAGCTTCGGCGAGCTGCGTCACGGAGAAAGGCTTGGGAAGGAATGCCACATTGTCAATGTCGATGGATTTGCGCAACTGCTCTTCCGCATAGCCGGACATGAACAACACAGGAATATCAGGCCGCGCCTCCCGCGCCAGGCGTACCATGGTCGGTCCATCCATGTTTGGCATGACGACGTCGGAGATCATGAGGTCGATCTGTTCGCCTCGCGCCAGCACTTCCAGCGCTTCTTCGCCATCATTAGCCGTCAGCACCGTATATCCCTGCCGTGACAAGGCGCGCTCGGCAACCGACCGGACCATGTCTTCATCCTCCACCAGCAAAATGGTACCCGTGCCCCACAGCTCGTTCTTTTTGTCCTGCGCCTTTGATTTGGCCGCCGGAACGGGTGCCGGCGCGGCATAGACGGGCAGGTAGATGGTGAAGCTGGTCCCCTTCCCCAATTCCGAATCCGCGAAGATGAAGCCGCCCGATTGCTTCACGATGCCATAGACGGTGGAAAGGCCAAGGCCGGTGCCCTTGCCCACTTCCTTGGTCGTGAAAAAGGGCTCGAAAATCTTGTTGAGAATATCGGGTGAAATACCCATGCCGGTGTCCGTGACCCGCAGCGCGGTATAATCGCCCACGGGCAGAAATTCGCTCCGCATCTCCCGCACCTGCCCGGCCGTCACGCCAAAGGTCTGGATCAGCAGGCGTCCCCCTTCCGGCATGGCGTCGCGCGCGTTGACGGCAAGGTTGACGATCACCTGCTCCAATTGCCCGGGATCGGCACGGACCGCGCCAAGGTTGCGGCCATGGCTCACCTCCAGCGTTACCGTGTCCCCGATCAGGCGTTGCAGAAGGTTGGATACTTCCGAAATGACGTCGGGAAGCTGCAAGATCTGGGGACGCAACGTCTGTTGGCGGGAAAAGGCCAGTAATTGCCGGGTGAGGCTGGCCGCCCGGTTGCTGTTCCCCTTGATCTGCTGAATGTCGTCATAATCGCTGTCGCCCGGCGTATGGCGCATCATCATCAGGTCGCAATGCCCGATGATGGCGGTCAGGATGTTGTTGAAGTCATGCGCAACGCCGCCCGCCAGCTGGCCGATCGCCTGCATCTTCGTCGCCTGCGCCACCTGCCGCTTCAGTTTCGATTCCTCGCTATTGTCCTTGAGGCTCAGCAGCACGGCCGCTTCGCCCAGGCCGCGCACCCCGGCAAGGCTGAGCGCCACCGGCTCGTCCGGCTGCGACCGCATGCGGACGGCGACGTCGCCGGAAAGCTGCTGCCCCACGGCATAGCGACGGATCGAATCCGCCACGGCCGCCTGGTCTTCTCTTATCACCAGGTCGCCGGGATAGGAGGGTTTCTCGCCCTCCTTGACGCCTGCCGCGCGCGCAAAAGCGTCATTGTAGAACAGGAACCGCCCTTCCCGGTCGGCCATGGCAAGGCCGAAGGGAAGCAATGAGAGCAGGGTTTCGATATAGGACAGGGCATTGCCGCCATCGCCGCCGCCCGCCTGTTCATCGAGCATGAGCAGCAGCATCGGGCCATCCGGCCGATCGCGACGGACCGGGATCTGAAGCAGGCGGATGGGGATGGCGTTGCGCTCTTCCCGCGCAAAAAAGACGCGGCCCTTATTGTCGACGCGCATGAAGGAGGCGAAGTCGCGGCCGGTGATCGTGGCGTCATGACGTCCCGTGGCGCGCAGCAGAAAGGCCGGATTGGCGGCGCGGATGCGCCCTTCCCCACCGATCAGCGCCCCCATGATGCCCGCGTCGGTAAATTGCCGCCCGGCTTCCCCCAACAGCAGCCGCATATAATCGTCGATGATGTTCGCCTGCTTCACCGGCATGAAGCGCCAGAGGAGATAATCCTCCGACCGCCCCGTCCGCGTCACTTCAACATCGACCCGCAATGCGCCCTTGCCAAGCCCGTTGATCCGTCCGACGCCGTCCCGCCAAGCCGCGCGACCCGCCGTCGCCAGCTTTTCCGCCCCGTTGCCGTCGAGCGGCAGGCCGGGGGGCGTTGGATAGCCTTCGAACCAGTTGCCGAACAGATCGCTGGCGCAGACCAGCCGGCCCGCCCGGTCCGTAACGGCGATGGCGGTATTGGAACTGTCGGCGGCAGCGCGGGCAATCGTCCAGTCGGGAAGTTCCCCCTGCACCACCGGCGCTGCGGGAAACAGCTTCCGGCAATAATAGGCCAGCACGCTCGCGCCGATGATGGCCGCGCCAAACCCGGCCGCAAAGCCGGGCTCATCCATGATCCAGTAAAGCAGGGCCGCGGTCAGCAGAGCGGCAAGGCCGATCAGCGGGATGACGCCGCGCAAGGATGCCTGCCCGACCAGCATCGCTACATCGTCCCTGTCATGAGCCAAGTCCTGCGCCGGCACTGGTCGTCCTTACATTGACACGAGCGTTAATGCCTTATCGGGCATGGCGGGGGAAGAGAACAGGTTTCTGGATGTAGGAGCCAATCAGTACGCCCTGAGTCCATGATGGGAATGAGAGATTGTTGAGGCCCACCATTCGCGCAGCCTCTGCGTCTGATATCATGCCACCCCGTCCCCATCGTCCGCATTTTGTTACGGATCCGAAATTTACCTAAGTAGCCGACGGAGAAATAGAGTTTTTTGTAATGGGACAGCAACGGGCGTGGTTTATTTGAACCCGCCGTGGAAACCTGCAGTTATTTGGCGAACAGCATGTCGTCATTGGCGAAGCTTTTGAATTCCAGCGCGTTGCCGCTCGGGTCGCAGAAGAACATGGTTGCCTGCTCCCCCACCTGCCCCGCGAAGCGGACTTGCGGCTCAATGCCGAAACGGACGCCCGCCGCCTTCAGCCGTTCGGCCAGCGCGTCCCAGTCCCCGCGCTCCAGCACGACGCCGAAATGCGGCACCGGCACATCATGGCCATCGACCGGATTAAGCGTTGATACCGCCCGCGCGGTGGGATCGAGATGCGCGACGATCTGATGCCCATACAGATTGAAATCGATCCAATGGTCGGAACTGCGTCCCTCTTCGCAACCCATTATCCCGCCATAGAAGGCACGAGCGGCGGCTAGGTCATGGACGGGAAAGGCCAGGTGAAACGGGCGCATGGGAATCCTTTCTGCTGGGTACCGGCCTGCCACAGTTGAAACGATCGCGAAAGCAGGCAATAGCGTCGAGCGTGCTCACACGTCATCCCAACATCGCCGCCCTTGCCCTCGGGTGCCTGTCCGCCACGGGTTTCGCGCCGCTGGGGCTTTGGCCGCTGACGCTGGTCTGCCTAGCGCTGCTCATCCTGCTGGTCGAGCAGGCGGAAAGCCTGAAAGATGCGCTTGTCCGGGGATGGTGGTTCGGGGCCGGACATTTCACCGCGGGTCTCAACTGGATTGCCCACGCTTTCACCTTTCAGGACGCAATGCCACACTGGTTCGGATATGGCGCGGTGGCGCTGCTATCGCTTTACCTGGCCGTTTACCCAGCGATAGCGGCCGGGCTGGCATGGAAATATGGGCGGGCGGATCGGCGGCAGCTGATATTGCTGTTCGCGGTTGCCTGGATGGTGACGGAATGGCTCCGCGCGAACATGTTCACCGGCTTTGCCTGGAACCCGCTGGGCGCGATCTGGATTGCTGTGCTGCCGCTCGCCGAAAGCGCGCGGTGGATCGGGACGTTCGGACTTTCGTGCCTGACCATGCTGGCGGCGGGCATGCTCTTTCTGGCCGTCCGTCGTGAGTGGCGCCCGGCGGGGACGGCGGCGCTGCTCATCACCCTCCTGGCGGGCATGGCCCACCTCACGCGGCCGGCGGATCCCGCCCCGAGCCGGGACGTTCCGATCCGGATCGTCCAACCCAATATCGGACAGCAGTACAAGCATGTGGCCGCCTATGAGGAACCCAATTTCCAAAGGCTCGCCATATTGTCGGGTCAGCCGTCCGATCGCCCGCGCCTCCTTTTCTGGCCGGAAGCGGCGGTTCCGGCGATATTGGACTTCGAGACCGAATGGCGGGACCGGCTCGCCGCGCTGCTGGGTCCGCGCGACCTGCTGATGACGGGCGGCCTCAAGCTCTATTACGAGGTGGTGGACAAGGGCGGCTATCAGGCGACGACGCTGACCGGCGCAAGCAACAGCCTGTGGGTACTGACGCCGGACTCGCGGCTCGTGGCTCGCTATGACAAGGCGCATCTGGTGCCCTATGGCGAATATCTGCCGATGCGGAACCTGCTGGAGCCTCTGGGCCTGTCCCGGCTGGTGCCGGGCGATGTCGACTTTCAGCCGGGTCCGGGGCCGCAGACGCTGGAACTGCCTGCAGGGGACGGCCGCCCGCCGCTGAAGATGGGCGTTCAGATATGCTATGAGATTATCTTCCCCGGCCATGTGGCGGACGCGCGCGACCGGCCCGATTTCCTGTTCAACCCGTCGAACGATGCCTGGTTTGGAAGCTGGGGGCCGCCGCAGCATCTGGCGCAGGCCCGCTTGCGCGCGCTGGAGGAGGGCATTCCGGTCATTCGCTCCACGCCGACGGGAATCTCCGCGGTCATTGCCGCCGACGGCGCGCTGATTGACAGCGTGCCGCTTGGACAAGCGGGCGCTATCGAGGCTTTTCTGCCCGGCAGGCAAGCACCAACCCTTTTTGCCCGGCTGGGCAATCTAGCGTCGTTCCTGTTTGCCCTGGCTTTATTCTCTCTCGCCATTGCCTTGCGCCGGTTGAGCCGCTAAGGGATATAAGGAAATCTTTATATAGGTCATGTTGCCGATCCGGGAGCTTTCCTAAACCGCGAGAAGTACGGGAGTATCATGCGCAGTTCCTATCTCTTCACCTCCGAATCTGTGTCCGAAGGCCATCCCGACAAGGTATCGGATCAGATCAGCGACGCGATCGTCGATCTGTTCCTTTCCAAGGATCCCGAAGCGCGCGTGGCGTGCGAGACGCTGACGACCACCAACCGCATCGTGCTGGCGGGTGAGGTGCGCTGCTCCGACCGCGATTTCATCACGGCCGACGGCGAGCTGACTGCGCAGGGCAAGGCCGAAATCGAAAAGGCGGCGCGCGAGACGGTGAAGCGTATCGGCTACGAGCAGGACGGCTTCCATTGGGAAACGGCTGAATTCTCGAACTATCTGCACGGCCAGTCCGCCCATATCGCGCAGGGCGTCGATGCCAGCGGCAACAAGGATGAAGGCGCGGGCGACCAGGGCATCATGTTCGGCTATGCCTGCGACGAAACGCCGGGCCTGATGCCCGCGACGCTCTATTATTCGCACAAGATCCTGGAAAAGATGGCCGCCGACCGGCACAACAGGGTCGTCGATTTCCTGGAGCCCGACGCCAAGAGCCAGGTGACGCTGGCGTTCGAGCATGGCAAGCCCGTCCGTGCCACCGCGCTGGTCGTCTCCACCCAGCATAATGCCTCGCTCAGCAACGGCGAAGGACAGAAGACCCTGCGCGACTATGCCAAGGGTGTGATGGCCGACATTCTGCCTGCCGGCTGGCTGCCTGCCGACGACGCCATTTACGTGAACCCAACCGGCCTGTTCGAGATTGGCGGTCCGGACGGCGATGCGGGCCTCACTGGCCGCAAGATCATCGTCGATACCTATGGCGGCGCGGCGCCGCATGGCGGGGGCGCTTTTTCAGGTAAGGACCCGACAAAGGTCGATCGTTCCGCCGCCTATGTCAGCCGCTATATGGCCAAGAATGTCGTGGCGGCTGGCCTTGCGCAACGCTGCACCATTCAGCTGTCCTACGCCATCGGCGTTGCCGAGCCGCTGTCGCTTTATGTCGACACGCATGGGACGGGCACGGTCGATGAAGCCAAGATCGAGGCGGTGCTGCCGCAACTCGTGCGCCTGACGCCGCGCGGTATCCGCATGCACCTGTTACTCAACAAGCCGATCTATCAGCCCACGGCCGCCTATGGCCATTTCGGCCGGGAAGCCAATGGCGACTATTTCACCTGGGAGCGGACCGATCTGGTCGATGCGCTGAAACAGGCATTCTGAGGCGGCGAGCGGGACATTCTGGCCCTCTCCCTTGATGGGAGAGGGATAGGCAGGCTTGGGAGCTTTGCTCCCTAGCCGGACTTGGGTGAGGGTGAAGCGATTGCATGGCAATCGCGCGGGCCTTCGGCCCGCTCACCCTCATCCAACTTCGCCTAAGCCCAGCTACGCCGGCGCGAGGCTCCGTATCCTTCTCCCATCAAGGGAGAAGGCTCAAAAAACCGCAAAACCCGGATCTACCTCAGCCGCCAAGATAGGAAACCAGCTCCGGCTTGCTGACGGCTTTGCTCTTGTCCTGATCGGCCATGGCGAAGGCTGCGTTCGCCCATGCAGCGATCTCCTGATCGCCCAGCTGCTGCCCGGTGGCGGCCGTTTCGGCCTTTTTAAGCGTCGTCATCCATTCGGCGAATTCCTGCGCGCTCAGATCGCCGCTTTTGTCGGCGTCATAGGTGGGGAATTCGCTGTCTACGACGGCCGCCACATCGACGGTCGTGGCTTGCTGGGACGGCTGGGGGGTGGCGGCAGATTCCTGCGGCGGGGCGACCGCGCCCTCCGGTGTGGTCGTCTGCGCCAGGGCAGGCCCGGCAATCAGAAGGGCGGCGGAACCAAGAATGTTACGTAGCATCTGTTTCTCCACAATTTTTTCGCGAGTCCGAAGGATGGTGGGCACGCCCAGACGATAGGCGCTTTCTCCCGTTTTCGTTCCTCAACCTGCGGGCATGAGCCTTCGATTTAGCCGGACGCTCTTTCGCCTTACCCCCCACCCGCGCCAATCCCGCGTTGAACCGTTGAAGGATTAAGGGCTGCCCCCGGCAATTGCCCTTCCGGGGCTGGCCTGCTAGCGGGCCGTCCATCATCATTCATTTTCAGGATTCGCCAAATGGTCCCGCGCTATTCCCGTCCAGACATGGTTGCCATCTGGGAACCGGAATCGAAATTCCGCATCTGGTTCGAGATCGAGGCGCACGCCACCGACAAGCTGGCGGAGCTGGGCGTGGTGCCGGCAGCCGCCGCCAAGGCGCTATGGGACTGGTGGGCGACCAATCCGAAGATCGACGTAGCCGCCATCGACGCGATTGAGGCCGTGACCAAGCATGACGTGATCGCCTTCCTGACCTGGGTTGCGGAAAATGTGGGCGATGAAGCGCGCTTCATGCATCAGGGCATGACGAGCAGCGACGTGCTCGACACCTGCCTCAATGTCCAGCTCGCGCGCGCCACGGACATACTGCTGGCCGACATCGACAAGCTGCTGGACGTGATCAAGCGCCGCGCATTTGAGCACAAGCTGACCCCGACCATCGGCCGCAGCCATGGCATTCACGCCGAACCGGTGACATTCGGCCTGAAAATGGCGGAGGCCTATGCCGAATTCGCCCGCTGCCGCACCCGGCTGGAGCAGGTCCGCGCCGATGTGGCCACCTGCGCCATTTCCGGCGCGGTCGGCACCTTCGCCAACATCGATCCGCGCGTCGAGGCGCATGTGGCGGAAAAGCTGGGCCTTGCCGTCGAGCCGGTATCGACGCAGGTCATTCCGCGCGACCGCCACGCCATGTATTTCGCCACGCTGGGCGTCATCGCTTCCTCGATCGAGCGTCTGGCCGTCGAAATCCGGCATCTGCAGCGCACCGAAGTGCTGGAGGCGGAGGAATATTTCTCGCCGGGCCAAAAGGGCTCCAGCGCCATGCCGCACAAGCGCAATCCGGTGCTGACCGAAAACCTCACTGGCCTCGCCCGCATGGTGCGCGGCTATGTGACGCCCGCGCTGGAGAATGTGGCGCTCTGGCACGAACGCGATATCTCGCACAGCTCGGTCGAGCGCTATATCGGCCCCGACGCGACGATCACGCTCGACTTTGCGCTGGCCCGCCTCACGGGTGTCATCGACAAGCTGCTGGTCTACCCCGCCCGCATGCAGAAGAATCTCGATCGCATGGGCGGCCTTGTCCACTCGCAGCGGGTCCTCCTCGCCCTCACCCAGGCGGGCGTCAGCCGCGAGGATTCCTATCGCTTGGTGCAGCGCAACGCGATGAAGGTTTGGGATTCCGACGGCGCGCTGTCGCTGATGGAACTGCTCAAGGCCGATCCCGACGTGACCGCCGCATTGAGCGCGCAGGAGATCGAGGACAAGTTCAACCTCGACTATCATTTCAAGCATGTGGACACGATCTTCGACCGCGTCTTCGGCGCGCATTGACGGGATCGTTTCGCGGCAAAGCTGAACACTGGCATGCAGGTCCAAAATCGCTTAAGTTCTAGCCTTAGAACAAAGTGAGGGCGTGCATGCAATTTCTCCGAACCGCATCCTGGGTGGCGCTGGCCGTGGTGATCGTGGTGTTCGCGGTCAACAACTGGACCCCGGTGACGGTCAATCTGTGGGACGGATTGCGGATGGACACGAAATTGCCCGTGCTGGTCATTGGCGCCTTCCTGGTCGGATCGGTGCCGCTCTGGCTATATTACAGGGCGATGCGGTGGCGGCTGAAGCGGCGGCTGGACACGGCCGAACGCGCGCTTTCAGACAATCTCGCTCTGTCTTCCTCTCACATGGCGGCCACTGACGGCGCGCGACCGCGTGCAGCCGCGCCTACCCCTGTCCCACCCGGTGTCATATGAGCAGCCCCATCTATATCGCCATCGACACACCAGACCTTGAAAAGGCCAAGGATCTGGCGGGTTCGGTAAAATATCATGTCGGCGGCCTGAAGCTCGGACTGGAGTTTTTCTGCGCCAACGGCCATCACGGCGTGCTGGAGATGATGAAGTTCGGCCTGCCGATCTTCCTCGACCTGAAACTCCATGACATTCCGAACACGGTCGCCAAGGCCATACAGGCGCTGCACTTGCTGGAACCGGCCATCCTGACTGTCCATGCGGCCGGCGGGCGGGCGATGCTGGAGGACGCAAAGGCTGCCGCGAATACCGGTACCAAGGTTGTCGCGGTGACGGTGCTGACCAGCCTGGACAGCCGCGACCTTAATGATGTCGGGGTCATGGACCCGCCACATGGTCAGGTGGAAAGGCTCACCAACCTTGCGCGCGAAGCCGGGCTCGACGGCATCGTCTGTTCCGGGCAGGAGGTCGCGGCCGCGCGCAAGCTGTGGCCAGACGGCTTTCTGGTCGTGCCCGGCGTGCGTCCGGCGGACGGCCGGATGGGAGACCAGAAACGATCGGTCACCCCGCGTCAGGCGCTGGACCATGGAGCATCCATTCTTGTCATCGGCCGCCCGATCACCCAGGCTGCTTATCCCGACCTGGCGGCACGCGAGATTGAGGCGACGCTTTAGCAATCCTCCGCATCCTCGACCGCGGTTCTCGACACGCTCGAAACGAACGGGTTAAACTTCAGCCAAAACAGTCTAAACCCCCGCCATGTCCCGAATCGCCATCAAGATCTGCGGCCTTTCCATGGCCGAAACGCTGGACGCAGCCATCAAGGCTGGGGCGTCGCATGTCGGCATGGTCTTTTTCTCCAAGAGCCCCCGCCTTGTGGATTTCGAACGCGCCAGCGCATTGGCTGCGCGCGTACCCGCCCATGTTCGCCGTGTCGGCGTCTTCGTTGATGCGGACGAGGAATTGCTGGAACGCGCTATCGCCTCTGGCCGGCTTGACGCATTGCAGCTCCATGGCAAGGAAACGCCCGAACGCGCCGCCGCCATTGGTGCGAAATATGGCCGCGACGTCTGGAAAGCGATATCCGTGAAATCGCGCGCCGACCTGGACCAGGGACGCGCTTTTGCCGCTGCCGTCCAGATGCTGCTTTACGATGCAAAGACGCCCGAAGGGGCGGCCTTACCCGGCGGCATGGGCGTGCGTTTTGACTGGAAGCTGTTGCAGGACTTCAGTCACCCCCTTCGCTGGGGCCTTTCGGGCGGGCTCGACCCCGCGAATGTCCGGGACGCCGTCGCCATTACCGGCGCGCCGCTTGTCGATGTTTCCTCGGGCGTCGAAAGCGCGCCGGGCATCAAGGATGTGGACAAGATCGCCGCCTTCTGCAAAGCGGTTTCGCAACTATGACGATCAAGAACAGCTATCGCAGCCAGCCTGACGAGCGCGGGCATTTCGGGCAGTTCGGCGGGCGCTATGTCGCCGAAACGCTGATGCCGCTCATCCTCGACCTGGAGCGCGAATATCGCGCCGCCAAGGCCGACCCGGCATTCGAGGAAGAGTTCCAGTACCTCCTGCGCCAATATGTCGGCCGTCCCAACCCACTCTATTATGCCGAGCGGCTGACGAAGGAACTGGGCGGCGCGAAGGTGTATCTCAAGCGCGAGGAGCTCAATCACACCGGCGCGCACAAGATCAACAATTGCATCGGCCAGATCCTGCTCGCCCGCCGCATGGGCAAGACGCGCATCATTGCGGAAACCGGCGCGGGCCAGCATGGCGTCGCCACCGCCACGGTCGCGGCCCTCTTCAACCTGCCCTGCACCATCTTCATGGGCGCACTGGATGTCGAGCGGCAGCAGCCCAACGTGTTCCGCATGAAGCTGCTGGGCGCGGAAGTGCGCGCGGTGGAGGCGGGCGCGCGGACATTGAAGGACGCGATGAACGAGGCGCTGCGCCACTGGGTCGCCAATGTCCACGACACATTCTACATCATCGGCACGGTCGCGGGTCCGCACCCCTACCCCGAGCTGGTCCGCGATTTCCAGTCGGTGATCGGCCGCGAAACGCGCGAACAGATATTGGAGGCCGAAGGCCGCCTGCCCGACATGCTGATCGCCCCGGTCGGCGGCGGGTCCAATGCCATCGGCCTCTTCCATCCCTTCCTCGACGATGAAGGTGTGGAGATCGTTGGCGTGGAAGCGGCGGGCGAAGGGCTCGACACGCCGCGCCATGCCGCCAGCCTTGCGGGCGGATCGCCGGGCATCCTGCATGGCAACAAAACCTATCTGCTGCAGGACGAGGACGGCCAGATCACCGAGGCGCACAGCATTTCGGCCGGGCTCGACTATCCCGGCATCGGCCCGGAGCATAGCTGGCTGCATGACATCGGCCGCGCCCGCTATGTGCCGGTGACGGACGATGAGGCGCTCGCCTCCTTTCAGCGGCTTTGCAAGCTGGAGGGCATAATCCCGGCGCTCGAATCCGCGCACGCCATTGCCGCAGCCGAACGGATCGCGCCGACGATGGACAAGGACAAGATCATCGTGGTCAATCTTTCCGGCCGAGGGGACAAGGATATCTTCACTGTCGCGAAGGCTTTGGGGGTGAAGCTGTGATCGGGATCGAAAGGACATTCCCCCTCTCCCTTGACGGGAGAGGGTTGCGCAGACTTGGCAGCTTGCTGCCTAGTCGAAGCTGGGTGAGGGTGAAGCGCTTCCCCAGGAAGCGCGCGCTGCAAGGCAGCGCTCACCCTCTCCAAGTCCGCCTAACTCCGGCTGTCGCCGGAGCAAGGCTCCCTATCCTCTCCCGTCAAGGGAGAGGAGAATGACCGTGGACCGCCTTTCCACCCGTTTCGCCAAATGCCGGGCCGAGGGCCGCGCCGCGCTTGTCTGCTTCGCGACCGGAGGCGATCCGACGCCGGGCGACACCGCGGCCATTCTCGACGCGCTGGTGGAGGGCGGAGCCGACATCATCGAACTCGGCATGCCATTCACCGATCCGATGGCGGACGGTCCGGCCATTCAGGCGGCGAACCTCCGCAGCCTTGGCGCTGGCACGAAGACCGCAGACATCCTGCAGATGGCGGCCGAATTTCGCGCCCGGCATCCGCAAACGCCGCTGATCCTGATGGGCTATGCCAATCCCATGATCCACAAGGGCGGCGACTGGTTTGCCGAGCAGGCCAAGGCATCGGGCGTCGATGGCGTCATCTGCGTCGATCTTCCCCCTGAAGAGGACGGCGAGCTTGGCCCGGCGCTTCGGGGCAAGGGGCTGCACTTCATCCGTCTCGCGACGCCGACGACCGATGCCGCCCGGCTGCCCGCCGTGCTCAATGGCGCGAGCGGCTTTCTCTATTATGTCTCAGTTGCTGGGATCACGGGCAAGCAGCAGGCCGCGCTCGACAGCATCGAGGAGGCAGTCGCCCGCCTGAAGGCGCAGACCGCCCTCCCCCTCGCCGTCGGCTTTGGCGTGCGCACGCCGGAGCAGGCCGCCGCTATCGGCCGGGTCGCCGACGGCGTCGTCGTGGGTTCCGCCATCATCGACGTCGTTGCCCAGCACGGCGCATCGGCCCCGCCCTTCGTCAAAAACTATGTCGCATCGCTGAGCGCCGCCATCGCCAGTGCCGCTAAGGAACCCGCCGCATGAGCTGGATCAACCGCGTTCGCAAAGCCATCCCCTTCATTGCGAAAAAGGAAACGACGACCGACAATCTTTGGCACAAATGCGGCCATTGCGGTCAGATGATCTTTGTGAAGGAATGGCAGGAGAATCTGTCGGTCTGCCCCAAATGCGACCATCACGGCCGCATCGGTCCCACGGTGCGGTTCGAGCAGATTTTCGATGCCGGAAGCTGGAAAGTGCTGCCCACGCCCGTGGTGAAGGAAGATCCGCTCAAATTTCGTGACAGCAAGAAATATACCGACCGGATCAAGGCCGCCCGGAACAGCACGGGCGAGCAGGACGCGCTGATCAACGCGCGCGGCACGATCGAGAAAATGGCCGTCGTCATCGGCGTTCAGGATTTCGCCTATATGGGCGGCTCGATGGGCATGGGCGTTGGCGCCGCCTTCATTCAGGGGGTCGAGGAAGCGATCAAGCGCAAATGCCCCTATGTCATCTTCACGGCCGCCGGCGGCGCCCGGATGCAGGAAGGCATCCTGTCGCTGATGCAGATGCCACGTGCGACCGTCGCCATTCAGAAGCTGCACGCGGCGGGCCTGCCCTATATCGTCGTCCTTACCGACCCGACCACTGGCGGCGTCACCGCCAGCTATGCGATGCTGGGCGACGTGCAGATTTCCGAACCGCGCGCCCTGATCGGCTTTGCCGGTCAGCGGGTCATCGAGAACACGATTCGCGAAAAGCTGCCCGAAGGGTTCCAGCGCGCCGAATATCTGCTGGACCATGGCATGATCGACATGGTCGTCCACCGCAGCGAGTTGCGCGCGACGCTCGGCAAGGTCATCGGATATCTGTGCCCGAACAAGGCCGCTGCCTGATGCGCAGCCCCTCCCCTGAGCGGGAGTAGCAATGATGGCCGACCACGCGCATTCATCCGATCCCGCCGTCCAGTCGCAGCTCGACCGCCTGGCGCTGCTTTCGCCCGGCCGCGACATATTGGGGCTGGAGCGGATCACGACGCTGCTCGCCCGGCTCGGCGATCCGCAGCTCGGGCTTGCGCCGGTGTTCCATGTCGCCGGCACCAACGGAAAAGGCTCCACCTGCGCCTTCCTGCGGGCCGCCCTGGAGGCGGACGGGAAGAGCGTTCACGTCTTCACCTCCCCGCATCTGGTGCGCTTCAACGAACGCATCCGGCTGAATGGCAAGCTGATCTCCGACGCATATCTGGCCGAACTTCTGGCGCGGGTGCTCGATCGGGCTGACGGCGTCGGCGCAAGCTTTTTTGAAGTGACCACGGCCGCAGCCTTCCTTGCCTTCGCCGAAAATCCGGCCGACGCCTGCATTATCGAGGTGGGCCTGGGCGGACGGCTGGACGCCACAAACGTCATCCCTGCCCCGGCGGTATGCGGGGTCGCGCAGCTCGGGATCGACCACCAGTCCTTCCTCGGGAACACGCTGGTTGAAATCGCGGCCGAAAAGGCCGGGATCGCCAAGGCCGGGGTGCCGCTCGTCACCATGAAATATCCCTCACATATCGCCCAGATCATGGAAGCGGCGGCGGGGCATGCCGGGGCCAGCTTGAAAGTCATGGGCCGCGATTGGGATGCCGCCGTTTACCGCGACAAGCTGCATTATCGCGACGAGGACGGACGGCTGGAGCTACCCTTGCCGCGCCTGTCCGGACAGCATCAGCCGATGAACGCGGCGCTCGCGACCGCCATGCTGCGGCACCAGAGCGCCCTGTCCCTCTCTGAATCCGCGCTGAAGGCCGCGCCCCTGTGGGCCCAATGGCCCGCCCGCCTGCAGCGCCTGGATCGGGGGCCACTGACCCGGCGCCTTGCGGAAGGAGCCGAGGTCTGGCTCGATGGGGGGCATAACCCAGCCGCCGGTCAGGCGTTGGCCCAGCATTTCCACGCTTCGCTGCGCCCCGGCAAGAAAGTCCATCTCGTCCTTGGCATGCTCGCCAACAAGGATCCAATAGGTTTTCTCGAACCGCTCAAACCGTTTCTGGCGAGCCTGCGCGCCGTTCCGGTGCCGAGCCATGATCACCATGACCCAGCCTATCTCGCCAGCCTTACGGAAAGCTGGGGAATGAACAATTCAGCGCATGCCAATGTGGCCGACGCGCTGACGGCGATTATGGATGATGGGGCAACCATCCTGATTGCCGGGTCGCTCTACATGGCCGGCGAAGTGCTGCGCGATAATGGGCAGCTGCCTGACTGACCAAAAGGTGGCTCATTGATATTGACGTGTTCCGGGTCATTGCTGCCGTCCACGGAATTGCCCCGGAATGTTGGAAAACCAACTTGACACAATTGACACTGAGCAGTGTTGAATTTGCAGGATAATTTACCTGTTGGTAGGAAATTGTTGGATCGGGATTTTCCAACATTTCCCGCTGATTACGAAAGTTCACTTTTGGAAAGAGCCGGAAGCATCGTAGCCTGGGGATAAGGCTGTAGGACAGGGGGTTTTTGATGTCCGATCAGCGCAACTTTTCTGTCGTTGGCCTGCCAAAGGCTCACTCCTGATTTCGGACAGTCCGCTGTCCGACAGTCAGCGGGAATGACCATGGCGGGAAAGTTGTGGGAAGATGTCATTCCCCTCCCGCTTGCGGGAGGGGTTAGGGGAGGGCATGTCACCGCGCTATCCTAACAGGCCCTCCCCCAGCCCCTCCCGCAAGCGGGAGGGGAGTAAACGGCCGCTTCGTTGTCATGTCCGGAAAGTCCGCTTGTGGTTCGGTTTTTTCGGAGCAGAACGGCCACCATCGACCCAAAAGTCTTTGGCTGCCGACGTTCCGTAACCTCGTCACCC
>Ga0307414_10000265_pt1 | contig 32893 bp, 26 predicted proteins | sample DK1Ometagenome_FD_203804 | JGI IMG/M metagenome (GOLD analysis project Ga0307414, IMG submission 203804) | Maize rhizosphere microbial communities from greenhouse at UC Davis, California, United States - DK15-O-3 | ecosystem: Host-associated > Plants > Roots > Rhizosphere > Soil | place: USA... | reverse complement strand
ATCATTGCGGTAGGAATTATCATTTTCGGTTCTTTATTCCTCTTGTTTCTGATTGTTGCGGTTGCCGGTTTATTTGGAATCTGGGACTCCAATGTATACAGTTATTTTCCGGTGAGCATGGTCAACGAGGATTACCTCAGTTCTTTAGTGGTCGCTGTATTCATTGTTTTTGCAGTTCCATTGCTGGCCTTGGTACTGTTCTCGGTCCGTGTTGCTTTTAATGGCAGGGCGATTAATAAAACACTTTCCTTTGGCCTGTTGATTATCTGGCTGGGAGGCGTAGTCGTGAGTATATTTTACATCGCTAAAATCACGACCGAGTTTAAGGAAAGCGCAGAACTGGCACAGGTTACGCCATTGGTTGCGCATAAAACCATTTTCCTGACGGTAGATAAAACGCGTTTCTTTAGTAAGGAAGATAGCGTTAATTATCAGATTGAGTCCTACAATCAGAATGGACGCAGAATCTTAAACGATCATCATGGCCCTTTTGATGAGCCAAGAAATGTAAACCTTAGAATTGAAAAAAGTGACAATGGAAAAAGTGAGCTGGTTAGAAATTATAGTGCACAAGGAAAAACTTTTGAAGCTGCTTTAAAGCAAGCGCAAAACATCCGTTATGAATTTGTACAAAAGGATTCCCTGTTGAATTTCAGTTCCCGCTTACAGCTGACAAAAAAAGCCAGCTGGAGGAATCAGGAAGTAGATTTGATGCTGAGGGTGCCTGTAGGTACCCATTTAAAAATCAGTCGTGATCTGGAATGGTTTTTAAATGGGTACAATTACTGGAACTGTAATGAAGATGGAAGTACTGAATTCACCGAGTGGATCATGACAGATACAGGCTTAAAATGTCTGAATGAACGTAAAGATTCAGACAACGAATAACTATTTTACAGTGTAGCGGTAGACAGATCGGGTGACATTCCCGAATTTGTCTACCCCTTCAATTACTGCTCTGTAGGTTCCTTTGCCATCTGCATTAAAATACTCTAAAGTTAGTGGCGCTGTTCCGGAAGTAATTACTTTTGGATTCCAGTAAATGGTTGTTCTTAAATCATTAAAATTATACGTGTTTGCAGGGTTGATATATTTTGGCATATAAAACTCTCTCTGTTTGCTGAAGCCTTTTGGATTGAATTTTAACATGTTCTGCTGAGGCAGCATTTTTTTTAGATCCGCAATGCTCATGGTACTTTTCTTGATTTTCTTTGTATTTACTACCAATACACCATTGGTATTGTACATCCTGTTTACCGTTCCAAGTTCGTCTTTAGTAAAGACCTCTACAGATTCTACTTCAGTAGGAACGACACTCAATAACGCGAGGTAATCTACTGCCATTCCGTTGATGAAAATCTGTACAGGAACTCTGCTTCCGGCTTGATAATCCCGGGTGACATAGAAATTGTTTTCAAAAAAGGTAAGTCCCATGGCCATGGTTTGCAGGCAGAGCGCAATGGAATTACAATCTTTCAGTCGTTCCCCATCGATCACTGTTCCCGTGATGGAACTCAAGCCTGCCAATGCAGAGTGGTCCGCATGGCTAGGTTTTTTAACTTTAGCCCCTTCGATTTTTACTTCTTTTAAGGTGCGCAGGTAGTTGTACTGGCGCTTGCTGTTACTGAGGTAAGCAGATAGGGTACTGTCAATATTGCTTACTTCTTCTGCCGGATAAGGATTTTTACCGACCTCAGGTAAAGGTGATCCATCCAGCATGATCATCAGGTTGGAACCATTCATACTGTATTTAGCATTGATCAATACTTCTGAGGAATCCGGAATTGATAAGTTAGGGAAAGCGAAAAGACCAGATGGACTGGTAATCGCTTCCGAAGAAATGTTAGTTCCCGGAACAGTTAAGCGTAAAGCACCTTTTCTTACCGGCATTCCGGTACGGTCCCTTAACGTTCCCGTGATGCGCATGTCTTGTTCCGGTAAATAGGTTACAGGAGGGAATTTATTGGCTAGAATATCTTTATAGGCAAAACGGCGGTATCCTTGAGTCAACATCAGTAGATCAAGGTCTGCCAGTTTTTTCTCATCCGGTTTAGTGAAATAGTAATTTGGCTTTTCAACGTACCCCTGCAAATCTGAAGTCAATAAAAGGGAACTTAATATGGTCGTCTCTGTGTCTTCGTCAACCGGAACTTTAGTTTCGTCAGTAACGGAGATGGAATAATTTCCTTCGAGTGGCTGAGTGGCATTCTTAGGGCTAACGGTCAGCTTTACTTTTTGTCTTGGTTTATAAGACGGAAGGTCTGATTTAAAGGAGAGGCTTTCATTTGTCGGATAGTTGAAGGCCAGTCTTTCACTAATTGGCTCTCCCGATTCAGAGAATAAAGTGACCTGAACAATTCCGGCAGGGAATTTATCTTTAGGAATCTTTGCGGAATTGACCTGTGTGGCCAGACGTGTTTTTGCAGCATAATAGATAATGCCGCCCTGGGTAGCTACAATAAAGAAGGTTTTTCCTTTATTTTGCTGAAAATAGGTGTCGTTGGCCAGAATTTTAAGGTTAAAAGCCACTGGGTCTGTGTTGGTGATTTGACTGACGATGCCTGAGGGGATCGCTTTAGGTAAATCAAAGCTTTTGCTCGTACCATCTTTAAATGTAATGTTTGCTTTATAGCTTTTGTCAGTTTCTACATTCAGGTAAAAAGAGCCCATTCCCAAGTGGCTGGAGTTGAAATTACTAAGCGTATTCCCTTGATTGTCAGTGACTGTTCCTTTAAGGTCTATACCTAAGCCTTTAGCAGTAACAGCTTTGAAGCTTACACGCATAGCCAGGCCGCTGATCATCTCTCCGCCTTCAGGAAAAAACTGAATATCATGTGTGGTCGCAACCGGTCTTAAATTAAAGCTGTTGGTGACAATATCTTTATCTGTTAGATTGAGTTCTGTTACCAGTTCCCCATTGGTGATGAGCTCATTTTTCCTGGGTTCAATCTTTATTTTTAGAATCCCGTTCTGGTCCGTCGTTCCCTTTCCTTTACTAACTACATCATAATTAGAGATCACTTTCCAATTGACAATTTTATTTGCCTGTGCTACTTTGTCCGGATTTTTAAACTGGACCATGGCCTCAATGCTCTGACTTTTATCACTCTGTGTGTTTTTATAGCTGAAATGAGTGATCAGTTGTTTGTCAATCGCTTCTCCGATAGGAATCGTTTTGCTGAAAAAGAACTTGTCGCTCGAGTTGAGCATCCATACCGTATAAGCCCTGATGTAATAATTTCCTTGTTTATAGGTTCCGGGTGTAAGCGGAATATTTCCGGTGGCCACAGCATTCACTGTCGGCAGTTTGATGGTTTGCACCAGGGAATCTTTGGCATTTACCACATCGATATAAACAATCTTACTAAGCTGTGATGGAATGTTTTGCTCCATTGTCAGATAAGCCTTAAACCATATGGTATCAGCAACGCTATAATAAGGTTTATCAAAATGGACATAGACCTTTTCTATGGGATGTTCATCCGAAAGTTTCTTGGTTTTGCTAATGATGTTGTCTAGGACGACACTGTCTTGCTGTGCACTGGCCGAAAGATGCGCAGTACCGGATAGCAGTATAAGGGCAATAAAGAAGTTTATAAATCTCATCAAAATAGTTCAATACGGTTAATATGGCTAATATATTCATTTATGAGTTGAATAGCCATATTAACCGTCATGTTTAACACTTTTTGACATTCGGTTTATCCCTTCGCAGGAAAAATATGGAAGCTTAGCCATAAGATCAGGAGCAGCAAAAGCGGGAATAAAGCAGGGAAAAGCATGGTGTTGATATATAAGAAGATAAACGTCAGTATCCCGGCGAGGAAGACGATCGCTGCTATCTTCGACGTTTTCCTGAAAAACAAGACCGGATAAAATGGATGGCACCATAAGATATTGAAATTGTGCCGCATCAGATCCAGATCTGAATAGATAGAGAGGTAAATAAGAAGCAGACCGGCAGCACTCAGAAGAAGGAGAAAAGATCTACTGAGGAGAGCTGCTGACCGTTTTAATACAGGATGTTTTCGGATGTTGATCAGTACTCTACCCAGGATGGAAAATAACAGCAATAAATTTAAGCCATAAAACAAGGCGCTAATCAGGGAAGTCCTGCTATGGGGATTAGCCTTATATAAATAAGTGACGGGGCCGGAGAACTTGTGTTTCGGGAATTGCATTTCGTCGATTCTTTTTCGCAGGGTATCGGGTAAAAATAAACTTAGGGTTCTGTTGGTAAGGGTATCTGATTGCTTGCCAAGAAAGCTGTTCATGCCAATCATTTCAAACTCATTGTGTTCCAGGTAGGGTGCCAATAGTTTCCGGATGGATGCTCCTTTTCCTTTGCTGACTTCAGATAGCGACTGGTCAAAACCAGGACCTATGGCTTCTGATAAGAGGTCGATGATTTTAGTGGAACAGTTTTGCCCGACGAAATCATAATTATAAGCCCTGTTTTCAGGTTTTATTTGTATCTGTAGAATGGAAATGAGCTTGGTTTTCTCGGTTTCGCTCAATTGCAACTTTTGTTCTGTAACGGATTGTTCATCCATCAGATAGGAACGGATAAAGGTCTGGTAATCTATCTGGGAAAGAAAGTATTTCATCCTGCCATGGAGAAAGTTGAAATAGAATCCCGGGTCAGTGGTGTCAAAGGTTCCATAATTGTAAACCAGATCCAGTTGATGGGCTTCATCCCTGATCCGGATGGCGCTATGACCAAACAGGGCATAGATATACCGGTCGGTTTTTTCGCAGGTCAGCAGGCTAACAGAAACGTTGTGAATGCTGGGGATAGGACTTGATATACTTGATTTTTGACACAGCAGGAAAAAAATGCTGAGGATTAGAAACCTTTTTAATATTCTCATTAGAAGCAATCTGGAGCAAAAAAATCTGTTGCAAATATGCCAATATTCTGTTAATAGAATATAAAATGAGGATTATCTATTAGAGAATAGAAAAAATGAGAAGGTGGTAAAAATAATTAACCCGGTATAGTCTCACTATACCGGGTTACAAAGAGACTTTCTATTGCCTATTTAAATTCAATGATGAAATCTTCCAATGGTGTACGTACCTTTTTCAGGTTCACTAACCAATCACCACTTTCGTCTCTGTATCCTAGAGGTAATAAGGTGGTGGTACGAAGGCCTTTTTCTTTTAGTCCTAGCAACTCATCCAGTGCTGCCGGATTGAAACCTTCCATTGGGGTTGCATCAACTTTTAATAAAGCGGCTTCTGCCAGGGCAACACCAAAACCGATATAAGCTTGTTTTGCAGCGTGGTGGAAGTTTTCTTCAGGAGTTTTTGCTGTATAAGTAGCCACAAGATTGTTGACATAGTCTGAGTGTGAATCCTCAGGCATGCCACGCTCTCTGTTACTATGTGCAAATACGCTTCTGATGTTTTCTTCCGTGTAATTTTCCCATGCAGCAAAAATTAACAAATGTGAAGAATCTGTAATCTGAGCTTGTCCGTAAGCAACAGCTTTGATTTTTTCCTTTAATTCCGGATTGGTCACCACAATAATTTTGAAGGGTTGTAAACCAGAAGAAGTAGGGGCAAGGTGTGCTGCAGTAAGGATCTGGTCAACCTTATCCTGTGAAACTTTCTCACCGTTCATTTTTTTTGTGGCATAACGCCATTTTAATGCTTCAATTAAGCTCATATTCTTATTTTTTTATCTAAAATTTTTCTTTTTTTGCGTGTAAGTTATATAGCGACTAAATAAATAACACTGTTAGCAAATGTAGGTATGTTACTGATATCTTGTCCATTGTTTTTTGCTTTTTACTTTTAGATGATACTTGATTGTGACAAAAAGTATGCGATAACATTTGGATTAGTTTTTTTTATTCCGTAAAATCGTTTATTGTTATGCAAGCATAATTGTTTTGTAGCAAACTCAATCAAATTGAAATTGTTAATCTAGAGCAAGATCAACATTAAATGTTTCTTTGAGATGAACCGAATATCAATTTAACCCTATCTAAATATGAAAAAGATCCTACTAAGCTTTTTACTGGCTGTGCCTATTTTAGGCTACTCCCAATCCTTTCAGGTAAACCTTCAAGGCCAAAAGCAAACCGCCATGGGAGGTGCCGGAACAGGTGTTGCCCTGGACGAAGCTGCTGTATTTTTTAATCCGGGAGCAGTTTCCTTCCTGAAGAAAAATGGTATTCAGGCCGGTATCAGTCCACTGTACCTTAAAACAGCGTTTCGCGAGAATGGTTCCAACATTACGGAATATAATAAAGATAAAATAGCAACCCCTGTGATGGGCTATGCGGTATTCGGTTCACCAGCCAACCGTCTTAGATTTGGTATCGGTATTTACACTCCATTTGGTGGTGCAATGCACTGGAAAGAAGATTGGACAGGTAAATATACCGTAACCTCTCTTGATTTACATGCCATTTATATCCAGCCAACATTAAGTTTAAAAATAACAGACCATATCGGTATCGGTGGTGGTTTGGTTTATTCTTTAGGAAAAGTGGATTTAAGGAGAGCCGTTCCAATTACTAAATCAAATGGAGAAGCCTCGACTGCAAAACTAAAAGGTGATGCAAAAGATTTTGGCTGGAATGCAGGTATCTATGTTCAAACGGTGTCCGGTGTTTCTATCGGAGTGACCCATCGTTCACAGATCACTGCAAAAGTTAAAAATGGCGATGCCATTTTTGATGTTCCGGATGCTTTGAGGGCGACTATTCCAACGAAATTTAATGCAGAACTTCCTTTGCCGGCAACAACTTCGATTGGTTTGGGCTTCTATCCTTCAGATAAAACTACTATTGCGGTTGATGTGAATTGGGTACACTGGAATAAATATAAAGAACTGGCTTTTGATTATGATAACAATGCCAGAATTCCTGATACTAAATCACCTAGAAATTACCATGATGCTGCGGCCTTCCGTGTGGGAATTCAAAATCAAACCACTAACAGGTTAGCACTTCGTGCAGGTATTGGATACGCCATGACACCGGTAGGAAAAGGTTATGTAACACCAGAAGTTCCGGATGCAGACCGTCTTTTGCTAAGTGCAGGTCTCGGCTTTAAAGCATCTGAAAGATTCCTTATTGATTTGTCTTTCCTATATGAAAATGTGAAAGCCAGAAATGAAACTAATATTGAAACAGGCCTGAGTGGTGAGTTTAAAACTGCAGCATATATCCCAGGTATTTCTTTCTCTTATAAATGGTAGTTAACTTTTTCAGAAAAAACGTAATGAAATCAAATTTTATATATAAAAGTATTTTTGCAGTTGCTATTCTCGGAATGGCTTCCTGCAAACCAGAGCTTAAAGACGTTACTCCTACTAAAGGAACGGCTGATTTTTCAAGATATATTGCAGTGGGAAATTCACTCACTTCCGGTTATGCGGATAAAGGATTGTATCTGGAAGGACAGAAAAACTCTTATCCTGGAATGATTGCCGAACAGATGAAGACCGTAGGTGGCGGTGCTTTTTATACGCCGTTTTTTAAAGACACTGAAGCCGATGGCTCTGGTCATCTGGTGTTGAAAGGATTCGATGCGAAAGGTTTGCCTCAAATCGGAGAGAAAAAAGATCAGTTGGCAGTCAGGTCTACAGCAGGTGGTGTAGTGCTATTTACCAAGTATACCGGAGAGCTCAACAATTATGGCGTTCCGGGTATCAAGCTGGCGCACATTACTTTTGGCCCTTATGGAAATCTGAATGGATTTTATGAAAGACTGTTGCCAGGTGATGCACCTGGAAATAATACGGCTTATCTGGATTTTGTAACAGCTAAACCGTATACTTTCTTCAGCATGTGGTTAGGTAATAACGATATCCTGGGATATGCAAGTTCAGGAGGTGCTGATCCAACTGACCAGCCAACACCTAAAGCAACCTTTACGGCTTTATATAATCTGGCTGTTAATAAGATGACCGCAAATCAGGCTAAGGGCGTAGTTGCAACGATACCTGATGTATTGAGTACTCCTTATTTTAACACCGTTACCCTGGCTTCATTACTTGCCGCAGTGCAGGCAAATGCGCCGACAGTAAAAGACCTGTATATCAAAACGGGATCAGGTGCAGTAAGACCGGCAACGGCGCAGGATTACTTCGTGCTTCCTTTGCTTTCTGCGGGAGTGATTGGAGTGCCTACAGGTGGAATCCCTTATGGTTTACATCCGCTAAATCCAATCGAAAGTAAATGGGTTTTAGACAAAGATGAGGCTGCTATTGTGGCTGATTATACCAATGCTTATAACAACACTATCAAAACTGTGGCCGCAGCCAAAGGTCTTGCCGTAGTGGATGCTTATATCTTATTGAAAGAATATGGAGCTGGTAAAGATGTAAACGGGGTAAGGGTAAGTGCAGCTTTTATCACCGGAAATATCTTTTCTTTAGATGGTATTCACCTGACGCCGATGGGATACTCGATTGTAGCCAATGAGTTTATCAAATCCATCAATGCAAAATATGGTTCTTCTATTCCAATTGTAGATGTAACGAAATATAGAGGGGTAAAGTTCCCTTAACTTAATCAGATAAAGGATTTAAACGCGGTAAGATAAGTCAGCACCTATAGCAGACTTATCTTACCGCTTTTTTGTAGATTTATTGGCTGTTTGAACCTAAAAAACTCTAATACCCTTCGGGACTGATCATCAAAATGATTTATGCTATTCAGACCTCAAAGAAATGCGAACTAAAAGAACCTAAATAAACCAAGCATTATGAAAAAGAATCCACTATCTGATTTAACTTTAGACGAACTGTATAAAAAGAAAAAAACGTTGCAAGGAGCTGTAATTGGTTTGGGAATAGTAATGGTAATTGCATTTTCAATTCTTCTTTACCTCGTTTTTAAAAGCAAGAACTTTGTGCTCATCACCATTATCCCCGCCTGTTTAATTTCACTTATTCCGGCTATAGTTGGCCTGGCTCAGATCAATTCGGAAATAAAATTGCGTAAGGGCAATTAGTAGCTTCACCTGATCCTGTTCAGAATGAAATCTATAAGCCCTATAGCTACATTAACATCACATTATATCATGCAGGAAAATAACGATTTTTGCCGTTCATGATAATAGCTATCTGCTGACTTGAATTTAACCTACGTTTTTACGCAGTTTTTAACAGTATGAATTTTTAAGTTTCTATATTCATGTAACTTATAGACTTAGATAAATAAAATTTACATGAATAAAAGAGAATACACGCTGAATGAATTTATTCTGGAAGCCGCAGAAGATCCGAATGAAAATGATTTCTTTGAGCTGGAAAAGCCGGCATTGCTGGAGGTAAATCTTAAGAATCAAAAGATCATGGCCAAAGCCGGATCTATGGTTGCCTATATAGGTAATATTGATTTCAAAAGAGAAGGTATGATGAGTAAAGGACTTGGAGGCTTACTTAAGAAAGCTATTTCGGGAGAAGGTACTTCGCTGATGTACGCTACCGGAACGGGTAAATTATATCTGGCTGATGAGGGTAAAAAGGTGAAGATCATTAAACTGAAAAATGAAGCCATCTTTGTGAATGGTAATGATGTTTTGGCCTTGGAAGAAAGCATTCAGAACGAGATTAAAATGCTAAAAAGTGTAGCTGGTATGATGTCTGGGGGTTTGTTTCAGGTAAAACTGTCTGGTTCAGGTTACATTGCGATCACGACCCATGGAGAACCTATTTTATTAAAAGTGACTCCTGGTCAGCCTGTATTTACAGATCCGAATGCGACTGTGGCCTGGTCTGAAAACCTGACTCCAAAAATCAAAACCAACTTGACATTTGGTTCATTTATCGGCCGTGGCAGCGGGGAATCCTTCCAGCTGGAATTTATGGGCGAAGGATGGGTATTGGTACAGCCTTATGAAGAAGTGAAATACGCTGCTAAATCTTAAACCATTAGAAAAAGGATTAATCAGCAATAATAAAAGCCCTGCAGGACATTGATGTTTTACAGGGCTTTTATCCTATTGATCCTATTTCTTTAGCACATACTTGTCTGCCAATGCCCCGGTGATTTCTTTTCCTTCCATATCCAGTTGAATCAGTTTGTTTTCTCCAACAAAATAGATGCCTGGCTGGTCTTTTAATCCAATGAGTTCAACCTTAGAACCACTACTGTCCCATTTAAATGTGCCTTTATCTTCAGGGAACTTTGTGTCTCTGCCCATATAATTCCTTTTCAGGACAAAAGTCATGTCCTGGTTAAGGGTAAGTTCTGTCTGGATTCCTTCGCAATCTGCACAGGGAAGAATTCCCCTATAGGTACCATTCCAGTCCAGTGAATTCTGGGCATTATGGCCATCGTTAATGGCTGTATTATCTGTTTTTACAGTACTGTCTGCCGTTTTTGTCGTTGCGGTACTGTCTAAGCTTGTTGTCTTCTTTGTTTCATTGGTACAGCTCCATAATAATACAGATACTGTGGCGAGGGTTAAGATTTGTTTTTTCATGGGGTGTGTTTTTTAATAATCATGATGGTTTCATGAATATGGATTTTTTTAATTCAAACGGTTTGAGGAAAGTTTTGTTTTACAAAAAAAGTGGTTTGAATTGATCATCCAAACCACCTTTCTTATCTAGTCGCTGTTTTTTAGTGCTTCAGCTTTGCTTTAAAGACTTTCTCCAGCTTTTCCAACTTGGGAAGAATCACCATTCTGCAATAAGGCTGGTTTCCATTTTTGTTAAAATAATCCTGGTGGTAGCTGTCTGCTACATAAAATGTTGAGGCTTTATTGACGGCAGTCACCACCGGCTTACCAAAAGCTTTGGTATCATTCAGCTCTTTTTTATATTTCTCAGCAATTTGTTTCTGCTCCTCATTATGATAAAAAACCACAGAGCGGTATTGAGTACCTACATCTGCACCCTGACGGTTTAAAGTGGTCGGATCATGGCTTTTCCAGAAAACCTCCAAAAGCTCATCATATTTTATTTTAAGCGGATCATAAGTGACTTCAATGACCTCTGCATGTCCGGTTGTTCCGGTACATACATCTTCATAAGAAGGGTTGGCTACTTCTCCGCCCTCATAACCAGACCTAACACTGCTGACTCCGTTAAGTCGCTGAAAGAGCGCTTCTGAACACCAGAAACATCCCATGCCAAAGGTGGCTTTCTGTAATTTTTTTGCTTGTGCATCGGCTGGCTCGGCTGATAAAGTTGATAAGAGAACTAAGATCATAATTGATATATACTTCATAATGATTAATACAAGTTAAAAAACGGTTTCAAGACATAATTACGTAAGAGTAGGCTTTATAGTTTTTCCGTCATACCCTTCGTCACCTAAATTACATTTAGGTGATAATTCGATTTTTTATTCCAAAAAATGTGTATAACTTAAAGTAGTTATTTGCAGCATGTTATGCAAGTTAAGTCTGTATATTTAACGTTTATTAACAATTCTTTCCTAGATTTATCCTGTTAATACCTATAAATACATCAATATGTCAACACCTTATATTCCAAGTTTAGACCTGAGCTCATACATCGATGGAGATGAAGCGCAGCGTAAAAAGTTCTCTGACCAACTGGGCAGGGCCTTCAATGATTCTGGTTTCGTAACCATCACTAATCATGGTGTAAGTCAGGAATTGATAGATAAGCTATATAAAAATATTCAGGCTGTTTTTGGATTGAGTCCTGAGCAGAAAAAGAAATACGAAAAGGTAGAGCTTGCCGGACAACGTGGATACACCAGTCCTGGAAAAGAAACCGCTAAAGGTGCTAAAACAGCAGATCTTAAAGAATTCTGGCAGATTGGTCAGGAGGTGACAGATGGTGATCCGATCAAAGCGGAATATCCTGATAATGAGGTGTTGGAAGAGCTTCCGGAATTTAATGAAGTAACCCGTGAAATCTATAAAGCTTTAGAGGACAATGGTAAGCACCTTTTACGCGCCATTGCAACTTACCTGTCATTGCCAATTGATTATTTTGATAAACACGTACATAATGGTAACTCCATCCTAAGAGGAATTCATTATTTCCCGATAGAAAATCCGGATGCTTTACCTGATGATGCAGTGCGTGCAGGTGCTCATGAAGACATTAACCTGATCACTTTACTGATTGGTGCGAGTGCAGATGGATTAGAAGTTCTTACCCGCAGTAATGAATGGCTGCCAATTAAAGCAGGTCATACCGATATCGTAGTAAATGTTGGAGATATGTTGCAACGTTTAACAAACAATAAATTGCGTTCTACAACACACAGAGTGGTAAATCCACCTCGTGAATTGATGAAAACCTCCCGTTTCTCTGTTCCTTTCTTTTTACATCCACGTTCTGACATGGATTTAACCAGTCTGGAATCTACAATTGATGAGGCACATCCGAAAGTATATGAAGATATGACTGCAGGGGAATATCTTGACGAGCGTTTAAGAGAAATCGGATTAAAGAAATAATCCATTTTCGATGAGTTATAAAAAGGGTTCTTAATGAAAGTTAAGGACCCTTTTTGTTAAAGTTCACAGACAGAATTCAAGCTTATTTTTTTCTTGAATATTTGATCTCCATGTTTTTCATTTCTTTTCCGTCCATGTTACAATACATTTCCAGGATCTGGTTGTCGTCATCTACAAACTTCATCACCTGACGAATGTTGGTGTCTTTCCCTGTCATCGGATCGACACAGGTGCCCTTAAAGTTGATCGACTTGGAAGCATCGTCCCATGTACCGTCCATGTGCATAATTCCTGTACCCATGTTGTCTACCCAAGTGCTGACAAAAGCTTTCTTTGCATTGTCATAGCCCATGATGCTCATTCCTTCAAATGGCATTCCCATCATGGTTCCTTTGAAAAGACATTTTTGATAACGGCCGCCCATAATCATTGAATTTTCTGAACTTCCTTTACTCTTTTCCGGAGGTGCTCCGGGTACCATCCACATGGTTACCTCTGCATCCCATTGCCCATTATCCTTAGCCATCATTTTGTGCACATCGCCGGGGGTCATATAGGCTTGCCATGCTTTCATCATGGCATCATCCTGTGCCTGAACCCGGCAGGTTATGACAAGCATCAGCAATGCCATAACAGTTAATGTTAACTTTTTCATTTCATTAGTATTTGGTTTTGTATGGTACTAACTAATTTACCTTTAATTTGGAAGGTATCAAAATAAAAGTTATCAAAAATGTTACAATCCGGTCTGCTCGATTTCCCTTAGTCACTCCCCTTTTCTATTGCTCTGTAAATGGCATCCTGAATTCTTGGTCGGATTTTCATGTTGCCTAATTTCTCTGATACCGAGGGGTTTACCCTGTTGGATAAAAAGACGTAAACCAAACCTTTTGCCGGGTCTACCCATACACAAGTCCCGGTATATCCGGTATGTCCGTAGGTTTGCGGAGAGGCCAGTTCTGAAGGATATTTCTTGTTTGCATCTGGATCCCAACGGTCAAAGCCCAACCCTCTTCTGCTCACATCGGATTGCTTTTGGGTGAACATGTCTACGGTTTGTGACTGAAAATAACGGTTGCCTCCATAAGTGCCTTTATTTAGTAACATCTGGTAGATGATGGCCACATCGTTTGCGCTGGCAAATAGACCTGCATGCCCGGAAACGCCTCCTGCCAATGCAGCCCCCTGGTCGTGTACATAGCCTTCCAGTAGGGTTTTCCTGAAATAGGTGTCCTGTTCTGTAGGGACAATCTGATCTTTGGTAAAACGGTTGCGGGGTAGGAAGCCTGCGGTTTGCATCCCAAGTGGTTTATAGAAGTTTTCCCATACATAGGTATCAAGAGGAATTCCGCTCAGACGTTCTGAAATTTCTTTCATTACATACATGCTGATGTCGCTGTATACGTACTTACCGCGGGTTTGAATCGGGGAGTTCAGCATTTTTGGCCACATGAAATCTTTAAAGAACCCTTTTTTGATGTAGTAGAAGTCGGCTACTTTCGTTGGATAAGCAGCACTGGAATCCCTGCTGTAATCTCCTGCTTTTACAAAATTGTGGAAAGCGATATAGGGAATGAAGCCTGCCTGATGCAGCATCACTTCGCGAACCTTAATGTTGTTCATTGGTGATAACCTTGCTTTGGGAATATAGGCTCCGATATTTGTATCCAGATTCAATTTGTGTTCTTCAAAAAGGCGCATTACCGTTGGGGTAGTGGCGGTGGTCTTTGTTAAGGAAGCCAGATCGAAAATGTCCGTTACTTTTTCAGAGAGTCCGTTGTTATAGGTGTGGTTTCCATAAGCTTTATTGAAAATGACCTTCCCATCTTTGGCAACCAGCACCACGATTCCGGGAGCCGCCTGAGCGCGGATGGCTTCGTTGGCGATGTTGTCAATCTCTTTTAGGTTGTCCGAGTTGACGCCCGCATCTTCTGGAAGTGTGTACTTTAAGCGGGTAGGGCTGGTTAGGGTTCCTGATCCTGTTGTGTATTTTGGTGAATAATTGGCAGTTAGTTTTTTGCTGGTGCCGATTCCGCCAAAAATCATTTGAGGAACAGTAAGGGCAGCTTCATCGCTGTTCTGGTCAGACCAGATCAAGGGAGCGCTGAGTCCATCAAAGGCGAGCAGACTTCCGGTTTCACCGAAAAGGGAGATGATTATTTTTTTACTTTTTGCCAGACTGTTGATGAAGCCCATATTTCTGGGATCGTTTACGGCTGAAACGGGTAGGGAAACGATCACGAGGTTGAAGTATTTAAGGTCGTCTTCCAGGTCGTTTAATGTGGTTGAGCTTAGATACTGATCGGAAGAGAAGCTGCTCACTTTTGTGTATTTGTTGAGCAGGCTGTCAAATGTGCTGTGAAAGGAAAAGCCAAGGCTTACTGAGGCGATGTTCTTTTTGTCCAGGTCAATCAAAGGGATAATGTTTTCCTGGTTGTTCAACAGGACCGTATTGTTGCTGATGGTACGGAGAAGAGATAATTGTTGTTGATTTTGCTGGTGATTCTGCGCACAGGCATTGAAGGTAAATAGGGCAATGAAACTGATGGTGATGATTCCGGCAAAGTTATTTTTTCTCATATACTTTTTCTCCATTAACATAGGTTTTTAATACTTGTGTGTTTAATATTTTTGAAGGATCGCTATTCATCAAATCCTGGTCAAGAATGATGAAATCGGCGAATTTGCCCTTTTCCAGACTTCCTTTTTCTTTTTCTTCAAAATTTGCTTTTGCGGCCCAGATGGTCATTCCCCTAAGCGCTTCTTCTCTGCTCAGGGCGTTTTCCATTTGAAAACCTCCCGTTGGGAAGTTCTTCGCATCTTTTCTCATTGTGGCTGCATAAAATGTGAAAATCGGGTTAATGTCTTCTACCGGAAAATCGGTACCTAAAGGTAACCAACCATTTTGCTGCATCAATTGTTTGTAGGCATAAGCACCTTTTAGGCGTTTTTCACCCAGGCGGTCGCCAGCCCAGTACATATCTGAAGTGGCGTGGGTAGGTTGAACAGAAGGCACTACATTTGCATTGCCAAACAATCCAAAATCTTCCGGAGCAACGACTTGTGCATGCTCTATCCGCCAGCGTTTATCATTTTTTCCGCCAAGTACTTTATTGTAAATTTTCAGTATGCTTCGGTTGGCAGAGTCACCGATGGCATGGGTGCACATCTGGAAATTGTGTTTGGCGATCTTTTCTGCAACCTCTTCGAAATGTTTTGGATTGCTGAGCATAAAACCTGTTTTATTGGGTATATCATGGTAAGGGTGCAATAGGCAAGCCCCTCTGGAGCCTAAAGCACCGTCGGCATATACTTTAAAGGCACGCACATTCAGTCGGTCGGTCTTAATGGCCCCGCGACTGAATAAGTAAGTATAATTAGGTTCGCTATCTGACAACATCAAGTATAAACGCATTTTTAGGCTTTTTGATGTGTGGAGCTTTTCTATTAAGCTGATCAGATTGGCATCTACACCGCAGTCGTCGATGGTAGTAAGTCCCGCAGCAAAACATTTTTCCTGTGCATCCAATAATATTTTCTCTGCCTGTGAAGCTGTTGATGGAGGGATTTTGCTGTTTACAAGGTCTACAGCATTGTCGATCAGCAAGCCAGTCAACTTTCCATTGTTTTCTACAATTTCTCCACCCGTAAGTGCATAACTCTTGGTGATACCGGCGGTGATTAAGGCTTTTTGGTTGGCTACTGCGGCATGCCCGTCGATTCTGGTGAGCAATACAGGACGGTCGGGGAAGAGCAGATCCAGTTGTTCTTTGTCGGGAAATTGTTTGTTGCTCCAATCGTTCTGATCCCAGCCTCTGCCGATCAGCCATCCTTCCGGATGAGTTTTTGCAAATTCAGTTAAGCGGCTGGTTACTTCCTGCCAGCTGTTTGTCCCTCTTAGATCGGCGGTTTGAAGACTTTGTCCGTAGCCGAAGAAATGAGCGTGGGCATCAATAAAACCAGGATATACCGTTTTTCCGGTAGCATCCACTTCTTCTGTTGCGCTAAATTGTTTTTTGATTTCAGTACTGCTCCCTACTCCAATGATCTTACCGTCTTTAACTGCAAAGGCTTCTACAGTGTCAAATTTATCATTTACGGTGTAAACCTTACCGTTATATACAATTAAATCGGCTTTTTGGGCGTTGCAGCTACAGAAAAGTAAGCTGCCGATTGTCAGGGTTGCTAAGAGGTTTTTCATGAGTTTATGTTTTTTAGCTGGTAGAAAGCGATCATCATCTTAATTTCGTTGGATGATCTGTAAGATCATGTAGGTTTCGTGAGTTAAAGATAGTATGAAAATTCTGTCTGATTCTATCAAAAAACAATATATTTCCATGAAAAAGACAAATTATATACAAATGAAAAACAAGGATTGAGGCTTATTTTCCTTAAATTAGCCACCTTTACCAGCGAGAAATAAATGTCAGATATAATACAACTGTTACCGGATAGTGTTGCCAACCAGATCGCAGCCGGAGAGGTGGTGCAAAGACCGGCATCAGCCGTGAAAGAGCTTTTGGAGAATGCGATAGATGCAGGTGCAAACAAGATACAGTTAATTCTAAAAGATGGCGGCAAAGGGTTGATCCAGGTGATCGACAATGGCTGTGGAATGAGTGTTACAGATGCGCGTATGTGTTTTGAACGCCATGCAACTTCTAAAGTACGAAAAGCCGAAGACTTGTTTGCCATCCGTACGATGGGCTTCAGAGGGGAAGCAATGGCTTCTATTGCTGCGATTTCTCAGATAGAAATGAAAACGCGCAGGCATGAAGATGAACTGGGGACAATGGTGGAAATCGAAGGTTCTGTTTTTCTGAAACAGGAACCTGTGGCAACTGCTGAAGGCACAAGTATCAGCATCAAAAATCTTTTTTATAATACTCCGGCAAGAAGAAATTTTCTGAAAAGTAATCCTGCAGAAATGCGCCATGTATTGGAAGAATTTCAAAGGGTATCATTAGCCAATCCTACGATTGCCTTTAGTTTGCATCATGATGGCGTAGAGATTTTCCGTTTGCCATCTTCCGTTTTAAAACAACGAATAGTCCATTTGTTTGGAAATAATTATAACCAGCGACTGATTCCTGTAGAGGAAGAAACGAGCATCATCAACCTGAAAGGATTTATTGGAAAACCTGAGTTTGCCAAGAAAACCAGAGGGGAACAGTTTTTCTTTGTCAACAATCGCTATATCAGGGATACTTATCTAAATCATGCGGTCAATAAGGCTTATGAAGACCTGTTGCCGGATGATCATTTTCCGTTATATGTCTTGTTCATTGACATCGACCCTGCGAAGATTGATGTAAACGTCCATCCGACAAAAACAGAGATCAAATACCTGGATGAAAAGTCCATTTATGCGATCCTTCATTCGGCAGTAAAACGGTCTATCGGTCGGTTTAACATCAGTCCGACAATTGATTTTGATCAGGAAACCGGTTTCAGTGGAATGATTACGCATAAAGCCCCTGAAGAGATTGTACCGCCAAGCATTAGTTTTAATCCGGATTTCAATCCTTTCAAAGAGTCGCAGCCAAGTAAGGAACCCACGGTGTTTTCCAGAAGCGGAGGCGCGGGAAGTAGTATCTCTCCAAGTACAAAGAACTGGGGTTCTTTGTACGAGATCGCTAACCACACAGAAGCAGAACAGACTGCGATAGATTTACCGGGAACAGCCCCTTTGCCTGATGATTCATTGGAGCCTGTACAAAAACAACTGATGCAACTGCACAACCGCTACATCATTTCTCAGATTAAGTCGGGATTGATGCTGATCGATCAGCAGGCCGCGCATGAACGCATTCTTTATGAGCGTTTCAGCAAAAATCTGGAAGACCGGAAAGGTGCTTCTCAGCAAAGCCTTTTCCCACAAACGGTGACTTTAAGTCCAAACGACTATGAACTGGCGAAAAGTTTGCTGGAAGACATTAAAAGTTTAGGCTTTGAAGTAAGAGAATTCGGTAAAAATACGTTAATCATCGAGGGAATCCCCGTAGATCTGGGCAGCAACAATGTGCATGAAACAAAGTTGTTTGAACACTTGATCGAAGGGTTTAAAAACTCCCAGCAGGAATTGAAACTGGATAGAAGAGATGCTTTGGCTAAAAGTATGGCCAGAAATAGTGCCATTAAGAGTGGAACAGCATTGGGACAACAGGAAATGAATACGCTCATAGAGCAACTTTTTGCCTGTCAAACTCCTAACTTTAGCATTAGTGGAAAGCCGGTGATTCAAACCATTGGCCTGACAGAATTGGATAAGAAATTTGATAAATAGATACGATGAATAACATTCATATACCACCAGTTGTAAAAAACCTGCTCATTATTAATGTGCTTTTCTTTGCTGCTAAATACGTGATGAAAAGTACGGGGATCGACCTGGATTATATACTAGGCGCCTTTTATTTCGACTCTCAGTTTTTCAGGGTATGGCAGTTGATCAGCTATATGTTCATGCATGGTGACTTTATGCACATCTTTTTCAACATGTTTGCCTTGTTTATGTTTGGCGGAGTGATTGAAAGTAGGTGGGGAACTAAGCGGTTTATCAATTTCTACCTGATCACAGGTCTGGGAGCGGTAGCATTGCAGATGGGTGTTCAGGCTTATGAAGTTTATCAAATCACAGGATCGGCTATTAACAACCCTGTAATGGTAGATCTTGGAGCAACTATGGGAGCTAATATGGATGCAATAGCGATATCTGGAATATCAGATATGGGGAAACAGACCCTGATTGGAATATATGGTTTTCCTATGGTAGGTGCTTCTGGAGCAATCTTCGGACTGTTGGTAGCTTTTGGAATGCTATATCCGAATACTGAGATGTACATCATGTTCATTCCTATTCCGGTGAAGGCGAAGTATATTATTCCAGTATATATTCTAATGGAACTTTCATTGGGCGTTGCCCGTGTGCCCGGCGATTCTGTAGCCCATTATGCCCACCTTGGTGGTGCATTACTAGGCTTTATACTGGTGAAATTATGGAAAGACAAGGATAACAACAGATTTTATAAGTATTATGAATAAGAATCTCTTCCAGGACCTGAAGTATAAGGTATTCCAATCAGGAAACCCTTTGTTTTTTTATATAGGAATTAATGTGCTCATTTTTTTGGTGTTGACATTGATAGGGCTTCCTTTCTTTCTGTCCGGAACAGGGAGCGCTGATTTTTCTCTTCTCATCAGGGAGTATGCAGGTTATCCGGCAGCGATTGATAAATTGCCAACCCGGTTTTATACAGCAATCACTTATCAGTTCTTCCATGAAGGAGTAATGCACCTGTTGTTCAATATGCTTTGGCTGTTTTGGATGGGGAAAATCTTTCTGGATTTCCTGAAACCAAGACAGTTTCATTTCGTATATCTCGTTGGAGGCATTGCAGGAGCTTTAACGTATAGTTTGGCTTACAATATTTTTCCGGTTTTCTCTGATAGTATCGCTGGAGCTACAGTAATTGGTTCTTCCGCTGCAGTAATGGCAATCATCGTCGCCACGGCTACATTGGTTCCCGATTATAGCATCCGTTTACTTTTTCTTGGGGATGTGAAACTAAAATACCTGGCGATCGGCTATATTGCCCTGGATCTGATTGGCATTGCTTCTGTAAATGCAGGAGGAAGTTTTTCACATCTGGGTGGTGCGGTACTGGGATTCGCTTACATTAAACTGCTGCAAAATGGAAAAGACTGGAGCAATCTTTTTAAAAGAAAACCTAAATTAAAGGTGGTTAGAAATGAACAGGCAAAATCTTCTGCTAACTCAAGAAGTACAGGAGTTAATCAGCAGGAGATCGATGCGATCTTAGATAAGATTTCTAAATCAGGATATGATCAGTTAAGCAGGGCAGAAAAAGAGACTTTATTTAAGGCAAGCAAACATTAATGAAGAAATCTAAACCGACATTTCTTGATAAACTGGTTCGTTTCCTGGCAATTCTGCTGGCGGTAACTTTACTGCTGGGCTTTATGGCGGGAAGATTCGATCCCAGATCGTATCAATTGATTGCTTTTTTCGGTTTAGCTTATCCGTTTATTTTGTTCCTGAACATGTTTATGATCCTTTGGTGGTGCATCCGTAAGCGATGGATCTTTGCCGGAGCTACGCTGGTTTTGATCCTCATGGGATGGCAGGCATTGACCGCGACGATGGGCATCTCCGGAGAAACAGGAAAAGGCCCTAAATCTGATCCCAAAGCACTGCGCATGATGACTTATAACGTGCATAGCTTTAAACCCTATGGGCAGGAAAATATCGAGTCCGTGAAACAACAGATGCTGGAATTGATTGGTAAAGAAAATCCGGATGTCATTTGCTTCCAGGAGTACTTTACCCGCAGGAAAGGATCTTTTGATATTACTGATAGCTTGAAAAAGATTCTGAATACCCGATATTTTTATTTCGTTCCTTCAAGTGAGAACAATTATGAAGCGACAGGGCTGGCCATCTTTTCCCGTTACCCGATTCAGGATAAAGGAACGATTGCTTTCGGCCCGAATTTCGGTGGCAATGCTTCCATCTATATCGATGTGGAAGTGAACAAAAAGAAGCTCAGAGTGTACAATCTGCATTTACAATCCATCTCTTTTGATAAGCAGGATTACAACTATATTGATAAGGTAAAGAAAAAGATGGATGCGGAAATTAAACCCTCCAAGCGCATTCTGACTTTGCTCAGGAATGCCTTTCTGAAACGAAGTGAGCAGGTAGATATCATGAAGGAACACATGGCAAAATGCCAGAGTTCTTTCATCATTGCCGGCGATTTTAACGATACACCCGCATCTTATGCGGTAACCCAATTAACGAAATCATTAAACAATACGTTTCAGGAACAAGGAACTGGATTAGGGAGAACTTATAATGGTAAATTTCCCAACTTTCAGATCGACTATATTGCGACTACAAAAGACATCAAAGTGATGAATCACCTGGTGATCCCGGCGGAATTGTCAGACCACTTTCCTGTTCGCAGTGATTTGATATTAAATCACTAAAATTTTTACCTTTGCAAAATGGATACAGGTCTACAGCTCTACAATACCCTTACACGTAAAAAAGAAATTTTTGAACCGCTAAACGCACCTCACGTAGGTATGTACGTTTGCGGTCCTACTGTTTACAGTGACGTTCACTTGGGGAATTGCCGTACGTTTATCTCATTCGACTTGATCTTCAGATACTTAACTTATAGCGGGTATAAAGTCCGTTATGTACGGAACATTACTGATGCCGGCCATTTGGAAGGGGACCGTGATGAGGGGGATGATAAATTTGCAAAAAGAGCAAAGCTGGAGCAGCTGGAGCCAATGGAAATTGTACAGAAGTACACTCTTGGATTTCATGATGTAATGAGATTGTTTAATACATTACCTCCGAGCATTGAACCAACCGCTACAGGACATATCATAGAGCAGATTGAAATGATCAAAGAGATCATCAGCAATGGATATGCTTATGAGGCAAATGGAACGGTTTATTTCGACGTAGAGAAATATAGTCAGGAATATAACTATACCATTCTGACCAATAGAAACATGGAAGATATGCTGGCCAATACCCGGGAATTGGGTGGACAGGATGAGAAACGCGGGAGATTGGATTTTGCACTTTGGATTAAAGCGAAGCCAGAAACACTCATGCGCTGGACGTCTCCATGGGGTGAAGGTTTTCCGGGATGGCATATTGAATGTTCTGCAATGAGTGCCAAATACCTTGGTGAAGAGTTCGACATTCATGGAGGAGGAATGGACCTTGCTGCAACACATCATACGAATGAAATTGCACAGTCTGAAGCCTGCAGTCATAAACAACCGGCCAAATACTGGCTGCACACCAATATGCTGACGGTGAATGGAACGAGAATGTCTAAAAGCTTAGGAAATGGTTTCCTTCCTGAGGAATTGTTCAGAGGGGAGCATTTATTGCTGGAAAAAGGCTTTAGCCCAATGACGGTTAAATTCTTTATGCTTCAGGCACATTACCGAAGTACGCTTGATTTTTCTAATGAAGCATTGGATGCCTCAGAAAAAGGATTCAAAAGATTGATGAATGCCATCAGTCTGATGGATAAATTAAGCGCTTCGGAAAGCAGTGATTTTGAGATCGGCCCAATTATGGACAACTGTTTAAAAGCCATGAATGATGATTTCAACAGCCCTGTGGTGATCGCCGAATTGTTCGAAGCCGTCCGCATCGTCAATACGGTGTATGATGGTAAAGGAACAATCTCCGCTGCAGAACTGGATAAGTTGAAAAAGCTGATGAAAGATTTTGTGTTTGACATTTTTGGATTGAAAGCAGAAGATACTTCCAATCTGGAATTGAATTCGGTGCTGGACATGGTCATTGAGCTAAGAAAGACGGCTAAAGAGAATAAGGACTATGCCACATCTGATAAAATCCGTCTGGGTCTCCAAAGTATGGGCATCCAGTTGAAGGATAGTAAAGAAGGTACCACCTGGAATAAAGCTTAACATTGTTTAATTGTTAATTACTTTTTAAAGGTCGAAAGCAGTACAACGATTATATTAGTGCCCAAACTATACCTAAAACATGATGAACAAATTTTTATATACAATTATAGCGGTTTCTATGACCCTTGGTGCTTATGCACAAAAATCGGACGGAAGCACTAAATCCCTTGTTAAAGCCGAAAAAGAATTTGCAGAATACCTTGCTAAGCATGGTGCAAAAACTGCATTTGCTACTTATTCTGCGGATGATGCGTTGGTATTCAGACCCAATCCGGTAAATGCGAAAACTTTTTATGCTGGTCAGGGAGATGATAAAGGATTGAGCTGGAATCCGGTTTATGCTAAAGTAGCCAGAAGTGGCGACTGGGGTTTTACGACAGGTCCTTTTATTGCTGATGGTGAAACTAAAACCTACGGCCAGTACCTTTCAGTATGGAAGGCGAAAGAAGGAAAGTGGGAGTTAGCGATGGATTTAGGAATTACACATAATAAACCTTTAAACAAGGTTGAGCCATTATTTATCGAGCCTAAAGATTTTTATAAGCCTAAGTTCGCTGGTGATAAACAAAGGGCGGCAGGAGTTGACATCATTGCTACAACTGAGAAAACGCTGAATACGATGCTGAAATCATACGGCATTGCTGCTTTCGCTGGGTTCTTAAACCCTGATGCAAGGGTTTTGTTTCCGGGATATGAGCCGATCATAGGAAAGGAGAAAGCATTGGCTTTCTTTAACGGGATGGTTAAAAATGTAACCCTGAAAACAACTAAAGCCAATAAAGCAGACGGTGGTGACCTTGCTTATACCTATGGCGTGGCTACAATAGATTATAAAGCAGATCTTAGAGAAAGCTTTAATTACCTTTTTATTTACGAACGTCAGGCAGACCATAACTGGAACCTGATTGTACAGGTATTTGCACCTGCTGAACGTTAATCAAAAGAAAATAACTTATAAAGAGGTTTCTTAAAGATTTTATTTAAGAAACCTTTTTTTTGATCAACAAAGACATTCATGAAGAAGAATATACTATTCATTGCGGCCATTATGCTGGCCTTCCAAAGTCAGGCCCAAAAATTCGATTTACAGGGGCAGAGAGGGGCCAGGGGAATCATGCCTGAGAATACCATTCCCGGAATGATAAAAGCGCTGGATCTGGGTGTAAATACCTTAATTATGAATGCCGTGATATCGAAGGATAAACAGGTGGTTCTTTCTCAGGAACCTTATTTCAATTCGGAGATCAGCCTGAAACCGGATGGGAAGGAAATCACCTTGAAAGATCAGAAAAAGCATAATATCTATAAGATGGATTATGCGGATGTGAAGAAATATGATGTGGGTAGTAAGTTGCACAACCGGTTTCCAGGACAGCAAAAGTTCAAAGCTTATAAGCCGTTGTTAGAAGAAACGATTGATTCTGTGGAGAACTACGTAAAAGAAAACAGAATGGCAAAACCGAATTACAGCATCGAAACCAAGACCATTCCTAAAGGGGACAATGAGTTCCAACCGGAACCTGCAGAATTTGTAGACTTGATTATGGAAGTGGTAAAAAGAAAGAAAATTGAAAAAAGAGTTACTATTCAGTCTTTTGATGTCCGCACACTCCAATACCTGCATGAGCATTATCCTAAGATCAAAACGGCTTTACTGATTGATGAAAAGGAAGATTTTGAGAATAATATTCTGGAGCTGGGATTTAATCCTACAGTATATAGCCCATATTCTGTATTGGTAGGCAAAGGTCTGGTAGATCGTTGTCATGCTGCAGGTATTAAGATCATTCCATGGACGATTAATTCGACAAAACAGATGAAATATCTGATTGATCTTGGTGTGGATGGTATTGTTACTGATTATCCGAACTTATTTAAAGCGGAGCTTCTGGAGCAATAACATTTCTGCATACCATTAAAAAGGCCTTGAATTTTTTCAAGGCCTTTTTAATGGTATTTGTTTTAATCTGCTGTCAGATTAATATAAGTTTTTGATGATTTGTTCGATGCTTAAACCTTCCGCTTCAGCGCGATAGTTTCTCACAATACGGTGGCGTAGAATCGCCTCCGCAACGGCCTGTACATCTTCAATATCGGGCGAATATTTACCTGATATTGCGGCATGACATTTTGCACCGATCACCAGGAACTGAGAAGCCCTTGGGCCTGCACCCCAGCTGATGTATTTATTGATGTCTTCAGTAGCAGAAGGAGTATGAGGGCGGGTTTTAGTCGCCAGTTTTACTGCATATTCTACTACATTATCTGCAACAGGAATATTTCTTACCAGTTTCTGGAAATATTGAATCTGCTGTGCATTGATGATTTTTTTCAATTGAACTTCCTGATTGCTCGTCGTATTTTTAACGATTGTAAGCTCTTCCTCGAAGGAAGGATAGTCCAGGTGTACATTGAACATGAAACGGTCTAACTGCGCTTCAGGAAGGGGATAGGTACCTTCCTGCTCAATTGGATTTTGTGTGGCAAGGACAAAGAATGGATTGGGTAAAATATGTCTTTGACCAGCCGCAGTTACCGCTTTTTCCTGCATGGCTTCCAATAATGCGGCCTGCGTTTTTGGCGGTGTTCTGTTGATCTCATCGGCAAGGATGATATTCGAAAATATCGGTCCGGGAATGAACTTGAAATTTCTGTCTTCTCCAAGGATTTCTGCACCAATGATATCGCTGGGCATTAAATCCGGGGTAAACTGGATCCTGTTAAAATTAAGGTCCAGTACATTGGCTACAGTTTGAACAAGTAAGGTCTTTGCCAGGCCGGGAACCCCAACGAGTAAACAGTGACCATTACTGAAAATGGATATTAAAACGGATTTTACGACATCATTCTGTCCAATGACTACTTTGCCGATCTCGGCTTTAATATCCTTGTACGATTGATGTAATGCGTCTACGGCTTTTATATCGTTATCAAACTGCATAGACCTATTTTTTAGCCGTTTTAGTCCAGATTTTTAACTCATCACATTTGTTGTAATCTTCGTCAATTCTGATGTAAGTGTTTTCTCTTCTTTTCTCGAACCACTCGCTTAGGATACGGTCGATTTTACCTTGTTGTGCTCTTTCTTTGAACTTGGCATAATCCTGTTCCAGGTTTCCTTTATGAGGTGGAATTTTAGATTTAAGGTAAAGCAATTTATAACCTTCTTTACCATCTTGACCTGTGAAAAGGACCGGTTGAGAGATCTCACCAACTTTCATGGTATCTACCACCAAGAATACTTTAGGGTCAAGCTTATCAGCAGGGATAAAGGTTGTTCTTGCAGTTACGTTATCTGCATAAAGGATCATCCCGCCATTGTACTGAGATTCTTTGTTATCTGAATATAAAGATGCCGCTGTAGAAAAGGTGATTTTGCCAGTTTTAATGTTTGTATAAAGACTATCCGCCTGAAGCTTCACGCGATTTAAACTCTCTGGCGTGGTCTGAGGACGAATCAGAATGTGACGGGCCTGAACCTGTTCACCACGACGTTCAATTACCTGTAAGATGTGGAAACCGTGCTCTGATTCAAAAACAGGAGAGATCTCACCAGCTTTCAGTTTGAAAGCCCATGCAGTAAATTCTTTCACCATTCTGGTCCGGTCAAAGAAGCCTAAATCACCACCATCAGGTGCCGATCCTGGATCTTCAGAGTAAGATTTTGCAAGGAAAGCAAAGTCTTCACCGCTTTTTACCCTAAGTCTTAAAGCATCGATTTTATCATAGAATTTTTGTTTCTCCGCTTTGGTCAGTTTTGGGTGAAGGACAATCTCTCCAACCTCAAATTCTGTGGGAATATCCGGAAGACTATCTTTTTTATACCCATCAAAATATTTTTTAACCTCCAGAGGAGTAATGCTTACATCCTGGGTGATGTGGGCCTGCATCTTGTTAGAAATCAGTTGTTCCTTTAAATCAGGTCTGATCTCATCTTTATATTGAAGAACAGAACGGTTTAAGAATTGCTCCAGACGTTCTTGTCCACCGGCACGTTGGATCTGCATACGCATCCTTTTGTCCACTTCTTCATCTACCTGCGCTTCATCCACAGTGATAGAGTCAATTTCTGCCTGTTGTTTCAGCAGTTTCTGAGCAAGCATCTGTTGCAAAATATAGCATTTTACCTTTTCATCAGCCGGGTTTCCCGAATTCAGATATTGCGCATATTGCTGGTTCAGGTCCGATAATAAAATGATATTATTCCCTAATACTGCAACCACTTTATCTATATTTTTCTTTGCTGGTTGTGCTTGTGCGTTCAAAAACAAACAGATGAATCCGCCTGCAATCGCTAAAAATTTCTTCATTCTATGTACGTTCAATTATATTCTTTTTGCAAATTTAATATTAATAATCTTCAGGCGGGTATATTTATAATTTCGCCAGTTTTCTTAATTCCGCCTCGTATATCTTTACCGGATACTTCTTTCTCAATGCGGCCACCCATTCTCTTTCCAGGACCTCCTGGTAATCATTGATGACCTTTCCTTTTACCTCTTCAAACGGTCCATCGTTATAAAAGAGTTTGTTTCTTTCGTAAAAATTGCGGAGTTGGCCTTCATCATTCTGTGCTTTATCCCAAACCTTTAATTCCGAAATGTTAAACATCAGTACCGCATTCTTATATTCATTCATGACCATCGAATGCGTTGCTTTTGTGTTGGAAATCTTCTTCCTGGTACGTAAAGCAGCCTCGTAATTCTTTATTTCTGTAAGATAGGCTGTATCCTTATCAAAACCCATTTCTATGGCATCGAGTACTTTAAGTTTGAAATTCAGGTAAAGATTTAAATAATCTTCCAGCTCTTTAAACGCTGCATTTGCAGTTCCAGAGTGGTTTTTTTTATAAACCCACATAAATTCTTTGCTGCCCACAGGCCTCCCATTGATACTCGCCACATTTTGTGCAAATGCGCCGGCAAAGGTCAGGCTGAAGATAATAATGCAATAAGTTTTTCTCACGAAAGATATATACTATATATATTTTAAGGCATAAAAGTAACAAATAAAGGCGCTATAATAAGATATTTAACTAATTTTAACAGAAAAAAGATTTCCAATAAAATCAGCATTAATGGCCAGCCAACTTACAACTAACGGAGACGCTTTACGTTTATTTTTTACAGATGATATTTATTTGATTAGAGGAGAGGAGATTTTATCAACGGATGAAGTAATTGTTTCTGAGGATCAGCTGATTAAATCAGTTCCTGAGGCTTCGGTTAGTCCTGTGGTTTCGTTGCCACGCGCGCTCGACGAACCTGAAAAAATCCCCTCTTTTAAATTTCTGGGTAAGAACAGCCGCAATATTCTTATTCTCGTGAATGATCCCGAGCATGAGGTAAGTGATGAAAAAGGGAGAGAATTATTGCGTAAGATCGTAAAATCAGTAAACCTCAGCGCCAATGATTTTGCTTTGTTAAATTATGCCAGTTATACCGGGACAAGTTATGCACAATTACAGCAGCATTTTTCCAGTGTACTCATCTTTGCTTTTGGTGTGACACCTGAACAGTTGAAAATGAAGGCGTATCCTCAGAACAGCATTGTATTGGAGGAAGGGGTAAGATTGATCTTCTCCTCTGAGTTGAAAACGCTGGAGGGAGATCCGACAGGTAAGAAAGTATTATGGGGCAGCCTTAAACAATTAGGGATATGAGAAAAGAACTGGTGTTTGCCACCAACAATAAACATAAAACAGAAGAAGTCGGCAAGCTTTTGCTGAACGAATATAAGGTACTTAACCTTTCAGATATTGGTTGTGCTGTAGATATCCCGGAAACGGGTGATACTTTTGAAGAGAATGCTTTTTTAAAAAGCAGTTATGTAGTGAAAAACTACCAATTAGATTGTTTTGCAGACGATAGTGGGCTCGAGATTGAGGCTTTGAACAATGAACCCGGGATTTATTCTGCCAGGTATTCAGGACAGAAGGATGATCAGGTGAACCTGAAACTGGTGCTTCAGAAGATGGAAGGGTTGAGCAATAGAAAAGCCCGTTTTAAGACCGTAATCTCTTTGATTCAGGGTGAAAAGAACTACTTTTTTGAAGGCGTAATAAATGGACATATCCTGGAAAATCCTGCTGGTGATCAGGGATTTGGATACGATCCTATTTTTGTACCTGAGGGATATGAGCAGAGTTTTGCCCAGATGAATATGGAACAGAAGAATCAGATCAGTCACCGGGCCATCGCCATGCGTAAGCTTATTGCTTTTTTAAAGGAACAACAGCCGGCGCTTTAATCGCATTGGTTTTAAGCGGAAGGCCTTTCAGGCTATCCGCTTTAACAGGTACTTTGGAAAGACTGTCCGCTTTAACTGCCGGTTTTATCGTTCCCGGCTTAATGAGCTCTGTTTTTGTCGAGTCTGTTTTAAGGCTTTCTTTTCCTCCGGTTTGCTTCAATGGTACTTTGGGTACCACATTTCCTTTTTCCGGAACAGCAGTTGGGTCATCCTTGTCCTTAGGTTTCAATGGCATTTTTGGCCCCTTAGGTCCCGGTGCTTTCTTTGCCCCTGGTTTGGGCTTCGGCTTTCCATTGATCACTTCTTTCTTTGATAAAGGCCTAAGTTCCGGTTTCCAGGTAAATCCGGTCAAGAATACATCTTCTTTGAGTTCTTTTATTGGTGTTCTCGCTCCTTCAGTATCTTTAATAGTGATGATGTCCTTGATTTCCTTATTTTGAAAAATAATTTTTATCCTGGCACTCACTGTTTGGTTCATTTCAGTATAAATGCTGTCTTTTTCTTTGTTGAAATAAATGCTTTCTGCATTCCCGTCTACAAACATCCGGTTTAGTTTACCATCGATGAAAAAGCCAGTAATGAGTTTTCCTTTAATCTGGTTGTACCTTGCTGAATCCTGATTTACGTTTACCATGAAACCATTGTTGAGTACCTGTGACGTATTCAGCTGTTTATTTTTCAATTTCAGGTAAATGGTATCACCGGTTTGCTGAGATCCTTCTGCCCATAATACCGGACTTCCATACCAGCGTAATGTAGAATCTGAGCTTGTATAAAACAGGGAATCTGCTCTTGCCTGCATGTTCGACTTAAACACCCTTACATTGTGATATGCTTTAATTGCCCTGGTTCTGATCGTATCAGCAGGATTAAAGGGAAGGGAGTCCTGGACTGAAGGTTTTGTGCCTGGTTTTGTGACAGGCGTTTTTCCTCCCGCCCCTTTTTTGAGGTCGGTTGCTTTTTTGGGATCACTGCCTTTTTTGGCATCTGTGGTTTTGGCCTTTTTAGGATCTGCTTTAACAAGCTTCACCGAATCTTTTGCTGCAGGCTGAATCACTTCCGCGGCCTTTAACACCGTCAGGATGGTGCTGTCGGCGAGAACCTGTTTTGCCGCTTTTTTAACAATGGGGACTTCCTTTTTCTTAATCGGAATGCTGTCTTTTTTCAGTGGGATATTGTCTTTTTTAAGGCTGTCTGTTAACCCCGGAATTTTAATTTTTGTACTGTCGCTGAGCGCAACAGGTTTATTTCCTGTTTTTGGATTTTTATCATTTTTGTCTCCCTTTTTTGGTCCTTTTTCTTTTGTTTCGGAGACCGTTGTTCCTTTTTTATCTCCAACTTTCTTCTCTTCTTTTTCCTCTTCGCCCATTTCATTGTCCTTTTTAAGTACCGGAGAGGAGATGAGTTTCAATGTTTTTAAAAGGACCATTTGCGTTTCCAGGGTGTCGGCTCCCATCCACAAGCTATCGGGACGAAGCTTTTTGCCCACCATTACAGAATCTGAAGTACCTAACCCTATGTAAGGATTTTTTGTCACGATGGTCCGCTGGTCTATCTTGTAATAATAACCCAGTTGTCCATACATCACCGTTTTATCTGTAGTATCTTTAAATACGATGTTTCTTACCGCTTTACCATACCCGGCAATTCCGTCGTAATATAAGCTGTCTCCTTTTAAAGATTTGGAGCCCTGAGTGTACAGGTTTTTCTTCCCGAAGTAAGCATATTGTGTTTTGGTATTGTACGCTCCGTTTTCGGTATAAAGGTTATCGTCCTTTCCCATAATATTGGTGGGGCCGTAGAAATAAGTCCAGTTGGTTAGGGTGTTGTATCTTAACGTATCTGATTTAATGGTAGATTCAGGGGTAACGACAACTACATTATAACGGAAGTAAGCATCGCGGCTGTTGGAAAAATAATAACCGTTTTTACTGGTTAGCGTGACATCCTTACTCACAATTTTACCTCCGGTCACATAAGTTCCTACTTTACTGCCAAGGTTGTAGTCCAGAATGTTGGTGGTCAATATAGACTCCTTATCAATCATTTTAACATTGCTTGTTAAATGGGCATTTTTAGTGTTCCCATCATAAGTAAGCCTGTCAGAATAGATGTTGATGGTGTCGGCCTGATTAATGTGCACATGATCAAAAGCATCAAACATGTTTTTTTCTTCGTAAAATACCGCACTGTCACAGGCAAGTGTGGCATTGTCTTGTTTGAACACAGGATTTCTTAGATAGGAAACAGAGCCGGAAGGAGTTTTCTTTACTGTAGTCGCAGTGGAACTTAACAGGAAAATCTTTGTTTTCTGTTGCGCGAGCAAAGAAAACGGTAGCAGGAATAGAATTAAAAAAAGGCGTAATTTTTGCACTTTACAAAGTTAGTTTTTTGCGTACCATTTCCATCGGAATATATTTGTTTTTTTCGTGTTATTTATTGATTTTTAAAGGTTCTCAAGAACTTACAGACTTGGTTTAGGGGGTGTGAACTGATCATGGGCATGTACGTTTCATTGGCAATTATCGGCTTTTTTTAGGATGATCAAGCTGGTATGAACTGGTGATTATCAACCTTTAAATTATTGTTTTTTTCTAAGGTATCCCATTGTGGTTTAAATTAAATATTTTTGAAAGATGTTACCTCTTCCTAATTTTAAAGACTACATCAGCCAAAATGCTCTTTTCACTGCAAATGACCGGATTCTTCTGGCCGTAAGTGGTGGCAGAGATTCTGTTTTAATGGTCCATCTATTTAAACTCTCCGGATATGATTTTGGTATTGCACACTGTAACTTTAATTTGAGGGGAGAAGAATCTGTGCGTGATGAACATTTTGTAAAAATGTTGGCTGCAACACTTGATATCCCTTTTTATGTGCAGCATTTTCAGACAAAGGAATATGCTGCTACGCATAAAGTTTCGATACAGATGGCAGCGAGGGATTTGCGTTATCAATGGTTTGAAGAGCTGAGAAGTAAGGAGGGCTATTCCTTCATCGCCCTTGCACAACATCAGGATGATGCCATTGAAACTGTTTTGCTCAACCTGACCCGGGGTACAGGGATTGCGGGATTACACGGCATTCTTCCCAAAAGAGGGCATTTAATCAGACCCCTTTTGTTTCTCTCCAGAACAGAGATCAATGAACTGATGGAAAGAGAACATTTCGACTATGTGGAAGACAGTTCCAATTTAAGTACCAACTATGCCCGGAATAAAATAAGGTTAAAAGTTTTGCCCCAACTGAAGGAGATCAACGGAAATCTCGAAGTTACTTTTCAGCACAACATTCAGCGCTTTGCAGATACAGAACAGGTACTGCAAAAGGTCGTGGCAGATTTAAGCACGAAGCTTCTCGTTAAAAAACAGGATGGCATTCACCTTTCCATTGCGGAAGTTAAAAGCTTGTCTCCGCAGAAATTGTTGTTGTTTGAGGTATTGAAGCCTTTTGGTTTTTCTGAACACCTGGTGGCCGATGTGCTGCAGGCATTGGATAAACAAAGCGGGATTTCATTTTTTAGCACTTCTCATCAGCTGACACTGGATCGGGAGGATTTGATTTTGATTCCCTTGAAAGATAGGGAAGCAACGCCCCGACAGCACCTGATCATACACGCCCGGGATCTGATTACCGTATTTCCTGAAGGAGAACTGGCGATGGTTACCCTTTCTAAATCGAAATTTGAAGAAACGCATTCGTTCAAAAAAGACCATTTTGAAGCTTACCTCGATGCGGAAAAGCT
>Ga0307414_10000264_pt1 | contig 32949 bp, 26 predicted proteins | sample DK1Ometagenome_FD_203804 | JGI IMG/M metagenome (GOLD analysis project Ga0307414, IMG submission 203804) | Maize rhizosphere microbial communities from greenhouse at UC Davis, California, United States - DK15-O-3 | ecosystem: Host-associated > Plants > Roots > Rhizosphere > Soil | place: USA... | reverse complement strand
GATCTTTATTCTCAATGGTATTCCATCGCTCGATTAAAAATCCATGCGGATTATTGTCACTTCGCGAGACATTCCGTAAACTTCCTTCTGTAATCAGACTTCGATGAACAATACTGGTAGCTCTTACAATATTTTGAACCGCATAACAGCGAAAACTATATGGATATACATTGATATCAATCGCTACGCTGTCCACTGCTATGGTCTGACTGATATTGCCTGAGATAATCCCTGCGTAATAACCATTCTCTTTTAAATCGTCATACACTCTTTTAGCAGTATCATCTGAAAGGTATAATGCCTTAGTCACATTCTCCTTTATCACTTGATCATCAGGATCCAATGTGAAAAAATATTTATGAAAGGTTTTTACATGATCTCTGGCTTCCACAGGAATATTATCTTTTCGATCTGAGGCATAAGCTTCCAACGCTTTGCCATTGGCGAGAATATAAATTTTGGACTGCATTTGAGAAACCAGACTAAAGCTTTTGTATAGCGCAAAACAGCTTATTAGCACGCATCCTATAATTACCAATAGGGAAAACACCCGTACTTGCCGAAAAGCAGTATCTATATTTTTCATTTTTGTAAACATGATCCTTTTATTTAATGATTCAGCCCTATTACGAATTTCCTTTTAGTTTATCTCCCATATAACTGTCTTTGTTTCCCAAATAGGGAGATGAAGTCTGGTGAGCGGACATGCTCTGAGACATCCGTCCTACTGCATTACCCATCGCATCGGCTGCCATTCTGACTCCTGTAGATGCGGTGTTAACCGCAGAACTTGTGGTACTACTGAAGATGTTAGTTACTTTTTGACTTAAAGCCCCACCTCCACCAGCATGTACAATATAATTAGCAACTGAGGGCACTGTAAAATAACCTACTATGCCAATAATCATAAACACCAGGTAAGCCATGTCTGTCCGGCTAAAGAAGGTATCTCCCTGATCGTTGACCTGGGATATATCCAGTTCCAACATCTTTTCCTGAATTTTACCTATAATACTTCCAAAAATATTTGCCACCGGAAGCCATAGGTAAATATTAATATAGCGCGCCAACCACACTGTCAGTGTATGCTGAAAACCATCAAAAACGGCAAGACCAAAAACCAAAGGCCCCAAAACAGAGAGTACAACCAACTGAAAAGTCCGTAAAGTATCGATACACAGCGAGGCGGCTTCAAAAAGAACACGCAAGATTTCGCTAAGCCACTCCTTTACCGAATTGCGAAAGTTGAATGAAGCCTTAGCCATTGCAAACTTGATATCATTTCCTATGCCTTCGAACATTCCTTCATTGGATGAATCGGAACCATCATGCGTATATTTATACCACCGCTCCTGATCTCCGCTGCCGGATGACCCTACATACATCTGCCAGGTATCAGTGCTTTTAATAGCTTGTTCTTTTTTCTGTAAAAGCACCTCAATGGCTTTATTGGATCCTTCCATCATTGATGCTGTAGCTGTGACGGTGGGTTTCATCACGCCGTTAATCATATCCAGTACCGAAGGAAAAATCATAATACAAAAGCCAATAACAAACGGACGGAAAAGAGGATAAAAATCTATAGCTTCGGCACTGGCAATATGTCTCCATACTCTTGAACCAATAAACCAAATAGCTGCAAAACCTGCTATACCCTGACCTACAGCCAAGAGGTTATTACATAAAGGCATCATCTCTTCATAAAGTTGATCAAGCACCGCATGAAGTCCGTTCATGTCGTCTGCCAGACTTTGCGCTTTAGCACTAAAAGAACATAATACAGTAATGATTATAACTAGAAAGGTCTTGTTTATCTTTTTCATAGCGGTAATTATCTAATTAATTACTTTATATAATTCTCGAAGCGTATTCACATCGTTATGTTCTTTGGAACGCTGTACTGCTAGTAGTGATGTATTAGCATTAAAACTTCTCAGGAATACCAATTTGTCATGCATGTCAGCAAAGATTCTGTCAATTGATTCCAATCGTTCATCATCGGACATTCGCAGTTTATTAGCGGTGAGAACCGTTGTGAGCTCATCAAGGTTTCGAAGACTTTGTTTGAATAAATTGCCGTAGACCTTCTCGATATAGCGTATTTCTTTGTCATTAAACAGACTACTCTTTTTAAACCGTTTCAATGCACCTTTATACTCCTTTACCAAAAGCATTTGGTAATCAACGATCTCTCCAACACGTTTGTATTTTCTAACTGTCGGGCTCACCTGCATCAATCCATCGAGGAAAGTCTTGTGCAGACTGAAATTCCCTTGTGACAAATCTTTAATGATTTTATAACCTCCATTGAGTATAACATAGCCTTTTTTCATATCCTGCAAAATCTGTTTAAACTGTGCAAGCTTTTCAATATTCAACAGCAACTGCTGCATTTCCTGTGATTGTGCCAAAACTTTTGATGGCACAAGCATTGATGAAAAAATGATCCAAATAAAAATTCGCTTTTTCATAATCCATCTTTTAAAATACCTGTTAACAACTGGCTCCTTTTAACTTCCCTGCTCTCCTTTATTCTGGACAAACGCAATACTTTTAGCTGATTACTAAAATGCTGAAGGAAGCTGTAATTATCTGTCATTCTATGGTACAATTTATCAATCCGTTCCAGCCGTTGATCATCCTTCATCTCCAACTGACCGTCTGTTGTGACTATTAGCAGTTCCTCTAAAGTGCTATTGCAATCAGCAATTAATCGACCGAAAACCCTTTTGATATACGCCAGCTCATTCCCATGAAACAAATCCTCTGCTCTTAAATGCGTAGTTATACCATGGTAACTTTTCATAATTTTTAATTGCAAGCCTATAATTTCTGCTACTCGGCTATATTTTTTAATTTTCGGATTTACCCTCTTTAAAGAGTTCAGATAATCGGTATGCAGCTTAAATTCTCCTCGCTTCAAATCCCCAATAGTACTTAGACCTTTTCTGGCAATCGAATAGCCTTTTTGCGCAGCATCGATATATACTTTTAAAGCAGCAATTTGTTGAAGCAAAACTTTGCGTTGTTTAAGCTGTGCCTGCATGTCAATTGTAACCAATCCAATGAAGAGCACCAATAACAATAGCTTTTTCATCTCCTTAATTTTATTTTAGAATACCATAAAACCTTCTAATGGTCTCTACTTCATGAGCTGACTTGGCTCTTTGCAGACTAAGGAGTACATTTTGTCTGTTAAATAGTTTGAGATCATTGTAATTGACATCAATCTGATGGGCAGCCTCACTGATAATCTCCAACCTTTTAGCATCATTCATCTGAGTAGTAAAAGAATCCAGTATCAAGAATATCTGATCTATGTTTTTGATACTCTCATCCAGAATACCTGAATACACTTTATACATATAATCCAGTTCTGCTTCGTTAAAATGACTGTCTTGTTGGAACAATCTCCAGGCACTTTCATACTCATTGACAAGCCGAACCTGTTTTTGGCTAACATCCCTTATTAATTGATAATAACTGATAATGGACTTCACTTTGGCCAGTTCTTCATAATAGTTATGATACAGATTGCGCTGTTTTTGAGTCCAGTCTGATATTTCATTTAGCTTTAGTTTTGAAAGGGTATTTTCTATTTTTTTCTGAGCATTCTGTAACCAAATCGTTTTGTTCTGTAAGCGCTGTATTCTCAAATCAATCGCTTTTATCACTTTCTTAACCGCTGCTTTTATTAGTCCTATTATCGGAAAAGCCGCTGCTGTTGTCGCTGGTTTGGCGGGAGTACTAACCAATAATATACACAGCAGACATAACATGATTTTTTTCTTAGTTCTCATCATTTTATTTTATTTAATGTTCCCTGATCTCATCTCCGCAGCCAGTGCTGTAATCCCCCTTTTAATATCTCCACCAAACTTTTTAGCATACTGCTGCACTTTTAGTTTCTCCGTCTCTTCTGTTGTATAAGCGAGGTATTCCTCCAGCGATACTTCCGTTCGGTATACTTTGGATTGCATGCCGCCTAATGAGATAAATACTTCCTTATACTTTTTGTCCGGATCATTGGCTTTATTTACCGAAAGCACCAATGCTTTTTCCTTTTCCGTTAGTCCCAAAAGCTCCTGAATCTGATCGAATTTATTTTGGTATTTACTCTGATCCAGCAAAATTTTACAATCGCTGTTATTGATAATGGCTTGCTTTACCACAGGTGATGAAATGATGTCTTCTACCTCCTGAGTAACCACAATAGCTTCTCCATAAAATTTCCGAACTGTTTTAAACAAATACTTTATGTATTCTGCCATACCTTCCTTAGCTATAGCTTTCCATGCTTCTTCAATTAAGATTACTTTACGGATACCTTTGAGCTTGCGCATTTTACTAATAAAGACTTCCATAATGATAATCGTGACAACCGGAAAAAGTATCGGATGGTCTTTGATGTTATCCAATTCAAATACTATAAAGCGTTCTTTTAACAGCTCCAGATTTTCTGTCGCATTGAGTAAATAATCAAACTCACCACCTTTGTAGTAGGGACGCAATACGTACATAAAATTGTTGATGTCAAAATCCTTTTCTTTTACCTTATCCCCCTCCAACACCTTTACAAAATCATCTTTGAGAAAATCATAAAAAGTATTAAAACTGGGAAATAGCTCTTTATTAGACTCCAGCTTTTCATAGTATAACTGAAGCGCATTGGATAAAGCCACATACTCACTACGATTAAAGGTTTCATTATCTTTTTTCCATAAGGCCAGCAGTAATGTTTTAATACTTTCCTTTTTCTCGGTATCCAAAGTATCGCTTTCTCCTATGTAAAAGGGATTGAATCGAATGGGATTTTTTTCATCATAGGTAAAATAATAACCACCTACCATATCACAAAGTCCTTTGTAGCTGTGTCCTACATCCACCAATACAATATGTGTTCCCTGTTCGTAATAACTACGGACCATGTGATTGGTAAAAAAAGATTTTCCACTTCCCGAAGGTCCTAAAATAAACTTGTTCCGGTTGGTACAAATCCCCATCTTAACTGGTTCATCACTAATATCCACGTGAACAGGTTTACCTGTCAATCGATTACCGAGACGAATTCCAAAAGGACTTAACGAAGAGCGATAGCCCGTTTCCATATTTAAAAAGCAAACGGCTTGTTCTGTAAACGTATCAAAACTATCATTCATGGGAAAGTCTGCTTCGTTGCCCGGAATTCCAGCCCAAAATAGTTGGGGAGCTCCTACCGTTTCTTCTTTGGCAGCTGCATCCATTTGTACCAAGGCAGAGGAAACCTTATTTTTAAGGTCTTTGAGTTCTTCTTTGTTTTCCGTCCATGCCAATACATTAAAATGGGCCTTTACAGCTAATCTTTGCTGACTGATGGCCTCATTAAGGAAATCGTTCGTAGCATCACGGGCAATACTGTTTTCACGGCTGTAAGCTGAAAGGGACTGCAAGCGCAATCTTTTACTTTCTAATTTTTGTAAAGTCTTCTGTGCATCTTCGATAAACAGGTATTGATTGTAAATATGGTTACATGACAGTAGCTGTCCCAGTGTTGAGGCAAATCCAATACTGAATTTTGATTTATCTGTAGAATAACGATCGTAGTTAATACGGGTACCGCATAAGGCAGGAAGATCAGCGGCATCTCCTAAGGTATACATTTGACAATATTTGTTACCTACCCGCAGACCATCATCAAACGAAATATCATTAAAAACAAAAGGACTTTCCTTTTCGGATAAAAAGCAGTATTTCTCAATCAGACCTATTTTACGGCTGTGGCTTCGCAGTTCCTCATTAGGCAGTCTACGTAACTTTACAAAACCACTATCTTCGAGTATCCTTTTGAATTGCCCTGTACAATCAATAAAATCCTGCAATAATTGTGCGTTAATTGTTTCCTGAGGAATCAGAGAACTTCTGATGAGATTGGAAAGTAAGGAACTCGAAGTTTTTCTGCCGGCAGGTTTTTTTGTAAGCAAAATGTAGCAGGAATGATCCAGAAAAGGACGTTCATTAAAAAAAAACTCACTACTACGGCTCAGAAAACTAGTATCTTCTTTAGTAAAATCAGGTTCATATTTACTATCTATGAACCAATCCTGCTTGTGCATGACAGTAAATTTCGGAAGAATCTTTACTGCCTTCACCCAATTTTGATGAAAGGCTTCATATTCCTGATCCGATAATGTAAATAGCTCCGGTAATGCTACCTCAAATACCACTGTTATATCGCCCTGTTTGGATAAGATACAGTCGTGCTGCACATCCATAATCGGTAAAATCTCGTCCATTCTCTTTTCCATCACCAATCATTTTTACCCTAATTATTATTTTCACTACATCCAGAAAACTTTCCTGCTATACGTTCGTACTGCTTTAGGTAGTTGCTTTTTTGACAACGCTTTCATCAGTCCGTATTCACCATATGTCTGACTCATCCGATAGATTTTCATAACCAATAAGGCTCCTGAAACAACTATAATTCCAACACAGACAAAAGACGGCACACCTAGAATATACAGTACTGCAAATACAACCATCAGCACAATAACTCCCGCTCCCAAATACCATATATACTGCGCTTTAAGTCCTTTAAATTCGATGCTTTGATTAATACCTTTATTAATTTGATAAACGCTATTTGCCATATCCCAATTTTAAATTTTAGATAGATACTGTTGGTCTGAAGTAGAATGGTTCTATACGTTTAAACTCCAAAAAAAGACTGGATTACAGTAGCCACAACTACCAGAAAGACACAACTACCAAACCATGCCGCAGCAACTTTTCCCGTATCAGGATCTCCTGCGTTCCACTTTTGATAAACCTTAACAGCACCAATTAATCCAAGTATGGCTCCAATAGCATACATCAACTGCGTTCCGGCATCAAAATAACTCCTTACCTGCTGATTTGCTTCATTAATGCCTGCAATACCATCCTGACCATAGATGCTGTTTTCTAGTGCAGATACCAACATAACCCCACTTATAAAAAGCACTTTTACAGCTCTAAACTTCTTAAATTTCCAATTCCATTTTTTCATAGCACATTTATTTAAAGTTTGAAATAATTTAGATAAAAAGCGGAGGATCTACCGCTGTAGTATCACCTCTTTCTCCTGTCACATCAAGCCATATCGCACCGGGACAAACAGGGGCTACTCCTCCGCAATTAGTATTTTAGTTTACGTTATCCCACAAGGCATCTACCTCCTGGAGCGTCAAAAGGAATGATTCCTGCTTTTCACATTCGGAAATAATTAATTCATTTAGGGAAGGACGAAAGGATGAATCCGCCAATAGAGGAGACGTCTGAAGAATGGATTGCAAATGCGCTTTAAAATGCTTCTTGCTCAACTTTTTTTGAATAGCATCAGTAATAGCTTCTTTTAAGCTTACTGTCAAATCTTCCACATCATTAAAGACCGGATCAACAGTCTCATATTGAACTGGAGTATTTAAAATTTCATCCGATTTTTGGTAATCGAAATAATAATTAGTTTTTGGAATTGGTTTTCCTAATAAACTGCGGAATTGAAGTTTCCGCTTTCCGGTTACTAAATCTCTGATATCATCAAAGTAATAACGCAACCCAACAAATAAATACCAAACTATTGATAGCAAAACAACCACAACTATGTAATTGTTCCATGAAATTCCTGATAACATACACCTTCATTTTTCGTTCTACATTAGTTCCTTTCTCTCAATCCGACCTTAAATGCCGTTAATCTTCAGTACATCACAAAGGAACAATTAGAAACCTCGCCCTACAAGTACAACTATTTAATTGTACCTCTGTACCTCAGTAGTTTCTTGAAAATGGCGTGGATTTTACGTTATAATTAGAATATTGTACTATTTAAGTGTAGTTTAAGTTCTACATAGGAACAATTCGTAGAACTACTTTCTTTTAGAAAAAAGTACTACGGTTGTAAACGACAAGCTTGTTTTAGTTTATCTAAAGTTGTATTGTTGATTCCGCTTTTATTCGGTTCCATGTTATTACACCTGCATAAAAGACAAATCAGAGCTATTAGTAAACATAAAACTAGCTAGGAAAAGAAGAAAATTAACGGCTGTACAACGGGCAATATCGAAATCCGAACAGGAATTGATGCAAAAAGCTTTTATAACATATAAATAGAAAATAAATAAAATAAGATTCCTCTAATTATAAGGGTTATTTATTAATTTAGGCAATTCGTAAAAAACCAAAGCTTTAGTATTGGTATAAATTTTTTAATAAATAATTGTTCCAAAGAATATAAAAATGAACAAACAACAACTTGCAGCTAAAATATGGGAATCAGCAAACCAAATGCGTTCCAAAATTGAGGCAAACGAATATAAAGATTACATCTTAGGTTTTATTTTTTATAAATACCTTTCAGAAACAGAATTACAATTCCTAAGAAAAGAAGATTTTACCGAAACTGATATAAAAGCACTGAAAGAAGAAGATGTCGAGAGTGTTGAACATATCAAGAAAAATATTGGTTATTTCATTGCTTATGATAATTTATTTTCAACATGGATAAACAAAGGAAAAGATTTTGATGTAGCTAACGTAAGAGACGCATTATCAGCCTTTAGTCGTTTAATAAGTCTAAAACATAAAAAACTATTCGATGGAATTTTTGACACCTTACAAACTGGATTAAGTAAATTAGGTGACAGTTCGGCCTCACAAACAAAAGCAATTAGTGATTTATTACATCTAATCAAAGACATCCCAATGGATGGCAAGCAGGATTATGATGTATTGGGTTTTATCTATGAATACCTTATCGAAAAGTTTGCAGCAAATGCAGGAAAAAAGGCTGGGGAATTTTACACACCCAACGAAGTTTCGGTCTTAATTTCCGAAATTATTGCCGACCATCTAAAAGACAGAAAAAAAATCCAAATTTACGATTCAACAAGTGGCTCAGGTTCCTTGCTGATTAATATTGGTAATAGTGTAGCCAAACATATCGACGATAGAAACAATATTAAGTATTACGCTCAAGAGCTCAAGCAAAACACGTACAACTTAACCAGAATGAACTTGGTAATGCGTGGTATTTTAGCCGACAATATTGTAACACGTAACGGTGATACATTAGAAGAAGATTGGCCCTACTTTGATGAAAATGATCCAATCCACTCTTATAATGCATTGTATGTAGATGCAGTAGTATCAAATCCACCATATTCGCAAAAATGGGACTCTTCACACAAAGAAGCCGACCCCCGCTATGCACGTTTTGGTTTAGCACCAAAAACAAAAGCTGATTATGCATTCCTGCTTCATGATTTATTTCATATAAAACCCGATGGTATTATGGCTATTGTTTTACCTCATGGCGTTTTATTTAGAGGTGGTGAAGAAAGTGTTATACGTGAAAAATTAATTGAAGACAATCATATTGACGCCATTATTGGCTTACCGGCAGGTATCTTTTTTGGTACAGGAATTCCAACAACCATCATCATTTTAAAACAAAAACGCACTAATACTGACGTGTTGATTATCGATGCATCAAAAGGTTTTTTCAAAGACGGTAAAAACAACAAACTGCGTGCATCCGATATTAAAAAAATTGCCGACACTATTCGAGATAGAATTCCGTTACCTAAATATTCAAAAGTTGTCGAAAGAGATACCATTCGTCAAAACGATTACAACCTTAATATTCCCCGTTATGTAGATTCATCTGAAAATCCTGAAACTTGGGACATTTATGCTTCCATGTTTGGCGGTATTCCGGAAAATGAAATTGATGCCTTAGCCAACTATTGGGAAGCTTTTCCTGGATTGCGTGAAACCTTATTTGAAAAGAATAATGAAGTAAACGCAAAACTAAAAGTAGACGATATCAATGCATCCATTACCAACCATAAAACAGTAATAGAGTTTGCAACTAAATTTGAAAAAGCCTTCAATGATTTTGGGAACTATCTAAAAGAGGAATTATTAACTAACTGTGAAACGGTAAAGATCAATCGCGAAAAAACCGTGTTAAGCAATGCCATTTTTAAGCGTTTAGATAACATTACTTTAATTGATAAGTACGAAGCCTATCAATTGCTTTCTGATAAATGGGATGTGATAAAAGTAGATTTAGAAATCATACAAACCGAAGGTTTTGAAGCTACGAAGATAGTAGAACCTAATATGGTGATTAAAAAGAAAAACGGCAAAGACGTAGAAGAGCAACAAGGCTGGAAAGGAAGAATTATGCCGTTTGAATTAATACAAGAAATCTATTTTAAAAAAGAGCTAAAAAGCCTCCAAGACAAAGAAAACCGAGTTCTGGAAATTGCAGCGGAATACGTAGAGCAATTGGATAACTTAGCACAAGAGGATAAAGAATCTGAAACCGTAAGCGAAGCACAAGACGCTTTTGTAAATGCCGAGATAATCAAAGAAGCCAAACGTATCAGAGCCGAAATTAAGAAGAAGGTTAAAATAGAAAAAAAATCCTTTGAAGCTATTATTTTAAAAGTAGACGAATTAATTACAGAAGAAAAAGCGGTAAAGGCAAAGATAAAATCTGAAACTACAGCCTTACACAATCATACTAAAATCTACATCGAAAACCTTTCCGAGGAACAAGTTTTACATGTATTGGAACTAAAATGGATAAGCCCAGTGGTTACTTCATTGAACAGTTTACCATCAACCATAATAAAGAATCTAACAAACAAAGTACAGCTTTTGGCAGACAAATACGAAACAACCTACTCTGGTGTAGCAAAAGAAATACACAAAGCCGAAAAAACCTTGGCTACTTTAATGGGCGATTTACAAGGAAACGAGTTTGACATGCAAGGATTAACGGAACTTAAAGCTTTATTAAATGGAGAATAATAAGCCACAAGTTCGTTTTAAAGGGTTTGATGAGGATTGGCATGAAAAGAAACTTGAGTATTTAGCAGACTTTTCAAAAGGTAAAGGATATTCAAAAAATGATTTAACTGAAAAAGGAATTCCTATAATACTATATGGTCGACTTTACACAAATTACAAAACTATTATTAAAAATGTAGAAACTTTTGTAAAAGCGAAAGGTATAAATATTTTGAGTAAAGGCGGTGAAGTTGTTGTTCCCGCTTCAGGTGAAACACAAGAAGATATTGTTAGAGCTTCGGTTGTAGAAAAGGAAAATGTCATTATAGGAGGTGATTTAAATATCATTATTCCAAATAATGAATTGAATTCTATTTTTTTAGCCTTGACAATCTCAAACGGAAAAGTATATAACGAATTAGTAAAAAGAGCACAAGGTAAATCAGTTGTCCACATTAGGAACAATGATTTAAAAGAAGCTTTAATTCCATACTCTAACAAAACTGAACAAAAAAAAATTAGCAATTTCTTTGAAAACATAGACAAATTACTAATAGAACACCAACAAAAACAAAACAAACTCAAAGCGCTTAAAAAAGCAATGCTTTCTAAAATGTTCCCACAACAAGGTCAAACCTTTCCTGAAATTCGTTTTAAAGGTTTTACCGGGGATTGGGATAAAACAATTATTTCTGAACTAGCTGATGTATCTACAGGATATGCATTTGACAGTAAATTATTTAATCGAGATGGTGAATATCTAGTAATTACCAATGGAAATATTCAAAATGAATTAGCATTTGTGGATTCATCTTATGGAAATCGAATTGATATTGACACTTCACTAGAGCATTACGTTCTTAATATTGGTGATATTTTAGTTACAATGGATGGAACTGTTGGAAGAACAGCAAAAACTTCAAAAACAAAACAGATACTTGCGCAACGTGTTGGAAGATTAAAAGCACATACAGAACCTGAATTTTTATATCAATTATTAAATACAGGAAACTTTTTTAAAGAAATGACTTTATTATCTACAGGAGGTACAATTAAACATATTTCGTTATCTAATATATCAAACTATAAAGTTTTAATTCCTACAGACGAAGACGAGAAAAAAATGATTGGAAATTATTTCAAAAACATTGATAATCTTATTATTAATTTAGAACTACAAATAATTAAATTTCAAAACATCAAAAAAGCGTTTTTAGCCAAAATGTTTATCTAAATAATACACTATGTCGTTTACTACTGAAACCGCATTTGAAGAAGCTCTAATACATTCCTTAATCACTCAAAAAGGTTGGGAAAACGAAGTATTAAAATATCCTACCGAGAAAGATTTGTTAGCCAATTGGGCAAATATCCTGTTTGAGAACAACAGAGCCATTGACCGCCTCAACGACCATCCACTGACTGAGGGCGAAATGCAACAAATTGTTGAGCAAATCAATACTCTTCGCACACCGCTTAAGTTAAACGGTTTCATCAATGGCAAAACGGTGGCTATTACCAGAGATAACCCAAACGATACACTACATTTTGGTAAAGAAGTAAGTCTAAAAATATATGACCGCCACGAAATCATTGGTGGCCAAAGTCGGTACCAAATTGCACAACAACCTATTTTTAAATCCAAATCTAATATTTTAAATGACCGTCGTGGCGATTTGTTGTTGTTAATCAACGGCATGCCCTTAGTTCATATTGAACTAAAAAAGAGCGGGGTTTCGGTTACTCAGGGATGTTATCAAATAGAAAAATACGCTCGTAATGGTCTTTTTTCTGATTTGTTTGCTTTGGTGCAAATCTTTGTAGCCATGGAACCCGAAGAAACAGTATATTTTGCCAATCCTGGTCCCGATGGTAAATTCAACAAAGATTACTATTTTCATTGGGCAAATTTTAATAATGAACCCATAAATTATTGGAGCGAAATTGCTTCTACCCTACTTTCCATTCCTATGGCACACCAGCTTATCGGTTTTTACACCGTGCCTGACAATACCGATGGAATTTTAAAAGTAATGCGTAGTTACCAGTATTTTGCTGCCAATGCCATATCCGACAAAGTAGCCAAAACCGATTGGAAAAACAAAAATGCTTTGGGTGGTTATATTTGGCACACCACAGGTTCAGGCAAAACAATGACGAGTTTCAAATCAGCACAATTAATTGCAAATTCTAAAGATGCCGATAAAGTAATATTCTTGATGGATCGTATCGAATTAGGGGCACAATCCCTGAAAGAATACCGTGGATTTTCTGACGAAGGAGAAGATGTACAGGCAACAGAGGACACCAGTGTTTTAGTAACCAAGCTAAAAAGCAACGACCCAGCCAATACATTGATTGTAACGTCTATTCAAAAATTGAGTAACATAAAAGACGAAGAAGAAGGGCTAAATGGACACGATATTGGGCTTATTAATAAAAAAAGAATCGTTTTTATTATAGACGAAGCCCATCGCTCTACTTTTGGCGATATGCTAATAGACATAAAAAACACATTTACTTCAGCCATATTTTTCGGTTTTACAGGAACACCAATTCATGAAGAAAACCAAAAAAAATTAAATACTACGGCAACAGTTTTTGGCGACGAATTGCATCGTTACAGTATTGCCGATGGTATTCGGGATAAAAATGTATTAGGTTTTGATCCTACAAAAGTATTAACTTACCGTGACCGTGATTTACGAAGAGCCGTGGCATTAGTAAAATCAAATGCAGTAGATGAAGCCGAAGCCTTAGCAGACCCAAAGAAAAGAGAAGTGTACAACAAGTTCATGAACGATCTGCGAATGGCCGGTCAGGTCGATACTGCAGGTACGTATGTAAAAGGAATAGAAGATTATATACCAAGTTCACAATATGATCGCGACGAACATTTCGAAATGGTAGTTGAAGACATATTACAAAACTGGTTTAGGCTAAGTCAAAACGGTAAATTTCATGCCATTTTTGCAACATCAAGTATAGCCGATGCTATAGATTATTACCAACTACTAAAAGCCACAAAACCCGATTTAAAAATTACCGCATTATTCGACCCAAACATTGACAATAATGGTAATAGTGAATACAAAGAAGACGGTTTGGTAGAAATTATTACCGATTATAACGAACTTTACAACCAAGATTTCAACTTAGCCAAACATGCCAAATTTAAAAAAGACATTGTTGCACGTTTGGCACACAAAGCTCCCTATATCAGAATTGAAAACAAACCAGAAGAACAAATCGATATTTTAATTGTAGTAGATCAAATGTTAACAGGTTTCGATTCCAAATGGATTAATACCTTGTACATGGACAAAATGTTGAAATACGAAAACATCATTCAAGCCTTTTCACGAACTAATCGACTTTTTGGACCCGATAAACCTTTTGGAACCATTCGTTACTACAGATTTCCAAATACCATGGAAAGAAATATTAACGATGCTATAGAATTATATTCCGGAAATAAAGTTACAGGATTATTTGTAGAGCATTTAGATGAAAATTTGAATGCAATGAATCATGTTTTTAGTGAAATAGCACAACTTTTCACAACAGCAAGAATAGAAAATTTTGAACGATTACCTGATAACCTGGCTGAAAGAGGGAGATTTGCTAAACTTTTTAAAGTATTCAATTTATACTTAGAAGCTGCTAAAATACAGGGATTCACTTGGAAAAAACTAAAATACGAGTTTCGTACTGGAAAAGATAAAGTAGAAATTGAATTAGCTTTTGATGAAAATATTTATTTAGTTTTAGTATTGCGTTACAAAGAGCTTTTTAGTGAAAATGGTGGCGGTAGTGCTTCATCAGATGTACCATTTGAAATAGAAGGGTATTTAACAGAAATCGATACCGGCAAAATCGATGCCGATTTCATGAATTCGCGTTTTGATAAATATCTAAAAAATCTAAAAGATAAAAATGTAGATCCACAAGAATTGCAAAATACCTTAAACGAACTGCATAAAACTTTTGCATCACTGACACAAGAAGAACAAAAGTTTGCCAACATATTCATTCATGATGTACAAAGTGGAATTGCAAAATTAGAAAACGGCAAACCATTCAGAGAGTATATCACAGAATACCAATACAATGCTAAAAACAACCAAATAAAAAAAATAACTAATATCCTTGGTTTAGACGAAATAAAGCTTCGAAGTTTAATTGACATAGGTGTCAATAAAGTAAACATCAATGATTACGGTCGCTTCGACGAACTTAAAAGCACAGTCGACAAAGAAAAAGCCAGAGAGTATTTCGAAAAATTAGAAAGAAATATAATACCACCATTCAAGGTAAATATTAGAATTCATAATATTCTAGAAAAATTTATAATTGAAGGTGGGTTTGAACTAGAGAATCAATTTCAGCTTAATAAAAACGTAAATAACTATCCACTACAAGACCAACCCCTTGATAAGGTTGCTGAAGATGAATATGAAATTTAAAAGTATTTACTTTTTTAGTATGATGCCCGATAGTGGTAAAATGTAAGCCGACCGTGTCATCACCCAAAGCGAAAACCTAGCCGATGTATTTTCAAAAGAAAAATAAACTAACAACCAACCAAATACAATGAATAATCCAGAAAGTGTAAAACTTGAAGTTTTTACAATTGCCTTAAAACCAATGAAAGGAAACCATAACAATAGTTTAGAAGATGTACTAATGAATACAGTTGGTATAAATCCAACAAACAATCTTTTTACTGAATTTGTTCAATTATTCATAAACCATATTGATTCAGGATATACAGAAGTTAGAAATAAAGCCTTCACATTATCAACAGATTCTGAAGAGTATGGATTTGATACAACTAATGAAAATATTTGGGGAGTTTTAAAAGGGGGACCTAAAGGATCAGGGAAAACAAAGTCACCCATAACAAATAGAGAAGAAGAAGAAGATTTAGGCGGGAATGTAATCAATGATAAGTATTTCTTTTTTTTACATTTTCCACTAAATGAAAATAAAGGCTATCTATTCTTTCAAACTTATGGTGGAGTAAGTATTAGAGGTGAATTCATCCAACATATTACAGACCTATTTAAAGTATCAGGTAAATATAATAAAGCGGTTCCACACCCTATATTACCAAATTGTATTAGAGATGAGTTTAAAGGAAATAGTAAGATTATTGAAATGAACTATATAACAAATGTACTTAGTTCATCGCTAACGGAAGAAAGCGCATTCGCGAATTTATGTGCTAAATACCATATCGAAATTAGCATAAAACCAACAGGAGATAATAAAATTACTCCAGACAAAGTTCATATTTTGAACAGAATATTTTCTAGCCTATCATTAAAAAATGCTAGATTGTCAGATTCTGTTAAGAAGAAAGTTGCTTTACAAAATTTAGCAACCAAAAAAACATCTAAATTTGAGATAGATACACATGATGTAATGCCTCGTATTTATCTAAATGGTAGAATAAATTTTGATGATAATGGAATTCCAGATTTTCAAGAATTAAAAACTTTTTGCGAGGATTTATTACGTGAATTGGTCGAAGGTCATTACTCTAAAATAGCAAGACAATGATAAAAAAGGTTTGGAATATTTATTTAAACGCAATGAAAAGTGTTTGTAAAAATGATGACAACACTACCAACAAACTTGAATTAACACTTGTTTATATAGCTATAGCTTGTATTAGTGTATTTCTCGTTTATTATAAAACTGAGAAATTTATAGAAGATGCCAAAGTCTTAGCAATGCTCTTGTCATTGTTTTCCGGTTTAATGTACAGCGTTTTACTAAAAATTCCAGACAAATTAACCAAACTTGAGACATTAAAAGAAAAAGAAGGTGAATCTATAGCTGAACTTAAAAAAAGGAATGAAGCGAATACACTCAATAATCGAACATTTAATTACCTAAAAAATTTCTCATTTACATTATCCTATGCCATTATTGTTGCAATATTTTGCATTTTTTTTGTTATACTAAGCTCCTTTTTTCATTCGCTGTTAGATTTTCATCTTTCAGAAGTCACATCAGATTTTAAGAAAATAAATTGGGTTTTGAGTCTCAAAGTTGGATTAATTATCCTTTACAGATTTCTTTTTCTTTTTTTAATGCTACAGTTTTTGTATTTCATCACAAAATCAGTTATTTATTTAACTGATTTCACATTGTATGAGTTTAATAACTTAAAATAATTTAACAAAAAAACCTCAAAGCTATCCTAAATACGGAAGAAGATCATTTAAACGATTCATCCGAAAAAATAATAGAATTATATGAAAGCTTCAAAAACGCCATTTTAAACTTAACGGACGATATTGAAATTGTCCCTAAAAAACTATACATCGCTTTCAAAAAGAATAAAAACATTGCCGATATTGTAATCCTAAAAAAAGGAATCAAAATTTTTATTAATCTCAAAAAAGGACAATTGGACGATCCAAAAGGATTAATGAAAGACGTTTCTGAAACGGGACATTGGGGCAATGGTGATTATGAGCTAGTAGTCAATAACACTACAAATCTAGAGTATATTATGAGTTTAGTCAAACAAGCTATATTACAATAGAGCACCTTCCTTCTAAGCAGGCGGTCGAAGGTTCGAATCCTTCTGCAATTACAAATTAAATTTCTCTCATCAAGTAGTAATCAAAACTAAATTCATAGAAAAAAAGAGTTTAGCTTTCTTCAAACTTAATTACCTTTGAATTATTGAGTTTCATAATTTTACACTAACGCATTATGGAAAGCATTCCAGTACGTCATATCAATGAACAAGCGGAACCCACACTATCCAGTAGTTTTAGTATTAGAGATATAACTTCTTTAATACTAGACAAGGATATGGTGCAACAACTTCATAGGCATGACTTTTTTTATATATTATTTATAAAAAAAGGTACAGGAAATCACGAGATTGATTTTACAAACTACGAAATAAAAGACCATACCGTTTTTATGATGCGGCCTGGACAAGTACATCAGCTCTTATTAAAAGCAAACAGTACTGGATACCTGGTCCAATTCAATTTAGATTTTCTATATTCTCACAATAGTGCATCCCAAAATCATTTAACCAAACTAATACAATACAATAATTACAATCTTGAACAAGAGGGATTCAATAAAATCGAGTACCTTTTAAAGGATTCTTTAAAAGAATACACAGACAAATTTAAAGGCTATCAGGAAGTTTTAAAAGCCAATCTTAGTATTTTTCTAATTGAATTATTACGACAAAGACAAAATAAAACAGTACGTACCCTGTCTACTAATTCGTATGCACAGGAAAAACTAGAACATTTTTTGGAACTAGTTGAAACTAATAGTACAACATACAAACAAGTATCTAAATACACTGATTTATTAAATCTTTCTTCCTATCAATTAAGTGCTATTACAAAGTTATTACTAAATAAAACACCTTCAGAAATCATTAATGATTATGTTATTCTTGAAGCAAAAAGACAATTATTAGCGACCTCAAATCAAGTAAGCCAAATAGCTTATCATCTAGGTTTTGAGGATGCATCGTATTTTACCCGCTTTTTTAAAAAACATACTAATTTATCTCCCGAATCATTTAGACAGAACTCAAAATAAGTCCTATTCTTCCTCGTTTTTGTCCTATAATAGAGATTTTCTTTCGAACTAATTTTGGCTTATAAAATTATTTTAAAAAAAAATCAGTATGAAAACAAAAATGAAACTAATGGCATCCATTAAAATTTGGTTAGCCATTTACCCATCAATTACTCTCTTTTTATTTCTGTTTGCACAGGGATTATCAGTATTACCTTTATATCAGAGAACATTTATTTTGACAATAGTATTAGTTCCATGGGTAGTGTTCATAGGTATTCCCGTTGTAGATTTTTTTATTAACACATTTACTGCAAAAAACAAAAAGTAAATTTCGATGACAAACCTTCACTTAGAATAATCGAGGAAATTTACAGGACACAAATACTAATAATGAAGTACTAATAAAATTTTGATGCGTTAAATAATCAAACTTAATGGAAGATTTATCTGAATTACCTAGACGAAAATTTTTTAAACAAACCGGCTTTGGAATCCTAGCAATTGCATTTCCATTTCATTTTAATAAAAATAATATCATGATGACTAAATTTAATTTTTATGACGTAATAATTATCGGAGGCAGTTATTCAGGACTTGCGGCCGCTATGGCATTAGGCAGAGCACTTAAACAGGTTTTAGTAATTGACAGCGGTAAACCTTGTAATGCACAAACGCCATTCTCACATAATTTCCTAACTCAAGATGGAAATACTCCAAAAGGAATTGCTAACCAAGGAAAGCTCCAGGTAGAAAAATATACCAATGTAGCTTTTTTTAATGGTATAGCTTCAAGTGGTTCAAAAATTGAAAATGGTTTCGAAATCAGAACTGAAACGGGTATAAAATTCCATGCGTCAAAATTAATATTTGCTACAGGTATAAAAGACATCATGCCTCAAATAGATGGTTTTGCAGAATCTTGGGGGATTTCAGTAATACATTGTCCTTACTGTCATGGTTATGAAGTACGAAATACAAATACAGGTATTTTAGCTAATGGTAACCATGCTTATGACCTATCAATACTAATCTCCAATTGGACTTCCACGCTAAAAATTTTCACGAATGGAAAATCAACAATGACAACAGACCAAATGACTCAATTGAAAAGACATAATATCAATATTATTGAAAATGAAATCGAAAAAATTGACCACAATAGAGGAAATATCCAAAATATAGTATTCAGGGATGGCACAAAAGCACCTTTAAATGCTTTGTATTCTCCAAGACCATTTGTTCAACATTGTTCTATTCCTGAATCATTAGGTTGTCTAATGAATGAAGAGGGATACATAAAAGTTAATACTTTACAAGAAACATCCATTGAAGGTATATATGCCTGTGGTGATAATACAACACGTTTAAGAACGGTAGCAAATGCAGTAGCAATGGGTACAGCAACTGGAATGTCTGTAAGTAAAAAAATGATATTTGAACAATTTTAGAACAGTCGATTATGAATAATTGGAATAATGATTACAAAGAATTTTGGAATGCAAGATATGGCGAAGTAGAATTTGTGTATGGTAAGGAACCTAATTTATTTTTCAAAGAATGGATACAAAAATTCAAGCCTAAAACTATCTTAATGCCTGCGGATGGTGAAGGAAGAAATGGAGTCTATGCTGCTCAATTAGGTTGGGCAGTAACTTCTATAGATCAAAGTGAAGATGGAAAATCAAAGGCACTAAAATTAGCTAGAGAAAATCAGGTTAGTCTTGATTATATAGTTGATGATCTTGAAGAAGTTCAATTTAACAAGGACTCATTTGATGCGATTGGATTAATTTATGCCCATTTTACTGCTGAAAAAAAGGCACAGTTGCATCAAAAACTAGATAATTATTTGAAATCAGGTGGTTTAATTATTTTTGAGGCTTTTAGTAAACTTCATCTACTTTATAATGAAAAGGAGCCAAAAGTTGGAGGTCCAAAAGATATTGGAATGTTGTTTTCAATTACAGAAATAGCAAACTACTTTGAAAATTACGAAATACTAGTATTGGAAGAAAAAGAAGTTACTTTAGAAGAAGGTAAATATCATAAGGGAAAGAGTTCCGTAATACGATTTGTAGGAATAAAAAAATAAAGTATTAAAAAATCAAAAAAAAGTCACTGTTTGTGGCTTTTTTTTATTGTAAATTTTTACTCATGAAAATAAAATACAACTCATTTTAATTTCAGATTTTTAGTAGAAATAATTTACTTAATGTGTTCAAACACAATTTAAAATTTATCCTATTCAACTTCATTTTTGTCCTGTCTTATAGCGTATCACTTGAAATATCTTTGTTTAAATAAATTACTAATTAAATTTTAAACAAATGAAAATCATTATCGTAGGTGCAACTGGCACCATGGGAACTCACTTAGTAAAAGCTTTAGAAAGTGAACACGAAGTAATAAAAATAGCATCTAAAAATGGTGATATTGATACAGATATCACCTCTGTAGAATCAATTAAAAATATGTTTAAACAGATTGGTTCCTTTGATGCATTAATATCAACAGCGGGACCAACATTTGTTGGCCCTTGGAATAAACTTGATGATAATACATTCAGAAAAGGAATTGAAGGAAAAATGATGGGACAAATTAATTTAGTACTGATCGGACAACACTATATCAATCCTGGAGGTTCATTCACTTTGATCACTGGAGCTTTAACAGAAGAACCTCAGATTAATTTTGCTAATGCATCGGCTGCTAATGGAGCAGTTGAAGGATTCGTTCGTGCAGCAGCCATCGAACTTGATAATGCTATCCGTATCAATGCAGTAAGCCCTACAGTTATTGAAGATTCTCCTCAGTATTTTCCTTTTTTCCCTGGAGAAATTCCAACAACTATGAGACAATTAGAATTTATGTTCCGTAAAAGTGTTTTTGGAAAAGTTACCGGACATATAATCAAACCCTAATACAGTACTAAATATTAGGTCATTATTTGCAATGATAATGATCTAATTCTTTTATATAGTTTCATCAAAGTTCCTGTCAATAATATCCATTTTTATAAAATGAGAAATTTTGAATTTAAGTCAAAAGTAGTATCATCGTTAAAAGAGTCTATTTATTTTTTGGAGGTAGAAATTACAAATTACTTCAGTTTTACTTAAATAAACATAATCAATAATTGAAAAATATTTATAGTAATCTGAAGTAAAAATCCCTTTCATAAACATTTTATGCAGCTATATTAATAAAAAACAAACCAGTAAGTAAATAAATATTATCTCTATGAAAATAAAAATTAAATTAATTAAAATATCAGTAATCGCATTATTTGCTATTGCAACAACCTCTGCACAAAATAATATAAATTGGGTACGTTACGAAGATAATTTTACCGACCTAAAAAAGGACACTGTAAAAAAAGGGCTTGATAAATTAAAATATATTCAGTTGAGTAAAAATATTAACATATCATTTGGTGGAGAAATAAGAGAGCAATTTCAATACTATGAAAACCAAAACTTTGGAGATGTTCCGCTTACGGTCTCAAACCCTAATACAGTACAAATATTGCACAGATCAATGGCACATGTTAATTTAGAATTGGGTAGAAAATTGAGACTGTTCACTCAAATAGGTAGTACCTTCAGATTTGGTAATGAAGATCCATTAGTTGCACAAATCGAGGAAAATAAATTAAACATTCACCAAGCATTCATTGATTATAAATTTCATAATAAATGGTTAGCAAGGGTTGGTAGACAAGAAGTGTTTTATGGAAACCATCGTTTATTTACTTTTAGAGAAGGTCCCAATAACAGACTTTCTTTTGATGCTGCTAAAGTTGTATATCAATCAAAGAAAAGAAAATATGACATGTTTATTATGACACCAGTTATTGCTAAAGAAGGGGTGCTTGATGACTCCTCTTTTAAAGACATTGTGATAGGTTTACACAGTACTGAGAAAATTATAACTGATTACTTAATAATGGACTCTTATACACTAATATTTAATACAGATAATAGAAGCTATAATTATCAAAAAGGTCACGAAAGACGCGAAACTTCGGGAATTAGATTATATTCTTCAAATCATAATTTTAATTATGAAATTGAAGGAAATTACCAAAAAGGAAAATTTAATGATTTAAAAATAGAAGCCTATAGTTTAAGTACTGATGTTAACTATTTATTAAATGCGAAACACAATATCATGTTGGGTATTAGTACTAACTATATGACCGGCGATAAATCTCCTAATGACGATAAATTAAATACATATAATTCAATGTTTTCGAAACCTCCATTCGGATTAGTAGCACCTATTGGTTTATCTAATATTGTGAACATAAATCCATATATAAAAATGAATCCTACTGTAAAAAGTAATGTATATATGGGTGTATATTGGTTAAAAAGACAAAGTAACCAAGATGGTACTTATGCTCCAGGTGCAGGAGGTGCAATTGAAACTCGGCCTATTCCAACTTTACTATATAGTTCTACTTCTAAAGATATTGGAACCTTATTTGTATTGGAAAGTAATTACTTTCTTAACAAAAACCTATCGTTTGGTTATGATGCATCCTATCTAACTGCTGGAAATTATCCTAAAGAAACTGGATCAGGTAGAAACATTCTATATCTCTCATTTAAATCAATATTCAAATTTTAGTAAATATATGAGTTCAAAAAATATATTACTAAATATAATAACAATAAGTTATACGTATTTAAATCCTGTCTTTCATATACTCTAACTCTAAAAACAAATAAATGGCCTACAAATTATTGGACAAGGATGACTCCGCATCATTAAGAAATAGCAAATTAATATTACCTCGTAAAACTGCTTTTTGGGCTGGTTTCTTTTACATACTATCGTTTGTGTCTATTCCTACCTTATTCCTTTACATCCCAATTCATAATCCTACCTTTTTACGCACTAAAGCAAACATCAACGATGTGGTTATTGGAGGAATTTTGGAAATAATAGTTGCATTAAGTTGTATTGTTACATCAGTAATTCTTTATAATGTATTAAAGAATCAAAATCAAACCTTAGCTATCGGGTTAATAGCATCTCGGATTTTGGAAGCAGCTACCATATTTGTTGGTGTATCATTTTTACTAGCATCAGTATCTCTTCATAAAATAGGAGCTAATGATACTTATATCCCAATTGCACATACACTTGCAATATTGTATGATAATATTTTTACACTTGGACAAGGATTTATGCCTGCCATTAATGATATTCTTCTGGGTGTATTACTTTATAAGTCCCGAACAGTGCCTCGCGGTTTGGCTGTAATTGGAATTGTTGGCGGATTTCCTTTAATTATTGGGTTTATTGCGATTATGTTTGGAATTATTGAACGAACTTCTATTTTGGCAGGTTTATCTGCTTTAATGGTAGCAGTTTTTGAATTCTTTTTAGGAATATATTTTTTGATTATAAGTATTAGAAAATCCAGCATCAACTAGTTGTAATGCTGGACTGACTTTATTTAATTTTCTAAAACATCCCCCTTGTAATTTCTGTAAGATATCTTTAAAAGATTCCATTTCCGATAATTCATTTTCCTTATCATAATGATCAATACTTACACATGTATTTTAATTTCTAATATTTCAGAAAATGTAGCTTCATCATTAGGATAATAAAAGCGTGCAACAATGTTACAATTTATAACATAAAATAAATTAAATATTGTTATCATCTGTACTAATTTTGTATTTTCCAAAATGAAGAAAAATGGCAAGGGCAATTGTACATCTGGATATGAATACTTTTTTCGTCTCCTGCGAAAGACTGACCAACTCACAATTGGAAGGGATTCCATTGATTATTGGTGGCGGTGACCGTGGCGTTGTAGCATCCTGTTCTTATGAAGCCCGGCATTTTGGTGTACGCTCGGCAATGCCAATAAACATGGCATTAAAACTTTGTCCACAGGCCAAAGTGATGAAAGGAGACATGGAATTATACTCTAAATTCTCCCATACCATAACGGAAATAATCCAGGAAAAAGCCCCAGTTGTAGAGAAAGCCAGTATTGATGAATTCTATTTAGACATCACTGGCATGGATAAATTTCATGGTAGTTACAAATGGACAAACGAGCTCGCTCATAGAATCACAAGAGAAACCGGACTTCCGTTAACTTTCGCCTTATCAATAAACAAGACGGTTTCAAAAATTGGTACCGGTGAAGGAAAACAAAAACAAAATTTGGAAATTCCCGAGCAGATGGTAAAACCATTTTTAAATCCTTTATCAATTAAAAAAATTCCAATGGTAGGCGATGCAACATTTCAGCTGCTATCCAGAATTGGCATTCGTACCATACAAACGCTCTCAGAAATGCCGGCGGAGGTGCTGCAACAAATGATTGGAAAAAACGGGATTGAAATTTGGAAAAAAGCCAACGGTATTGACAATACACCCGTAGAACCATACACTGAGAGAAAATCAATTTCTACTGAACACACTTTTTCGCAGGACACCATAGACATGGTAAAACTAAAAACGGTTTTAATGGGAATGGTAGAAAAATTAGCTTTTCAGCTTCGCAATGAACAATGGCTGACATCTACAATTGTGGTAAAAATTCGCTATGCCAATTTTGATACAGAAACCAAACAATGCAAAATTGCTTATACATCAGCCGATCATATCCTCAACAAACAGGTACTGGAACTCTTTGACAAACTATACCAACGCAGAATGAGATTACGCCTTATTGGAATTCGATTTAGCGGTCTTGTGCGAGGTACGTATCAAATTGATTTATTTGAAGATACGCAGGAAATGTTAGCCTTATATGCTGCGATGGACAGAATGAAAAGCCGATATGGTTTTGATGCCGTCATGCGTTGTTCCGGAGCATCATTTAAACCCAATAATAAAGATGAAATTTTAAAACGAAAAAAATAGTAATAGTCCTCATGTATCTCAATTGTCATTCCTTTCATTCATTGCGTTATGGCACTATTCCACTGGATGAACTTATTCTTCAGGCGGTCAACTGTGGTCTGAAAGCTATGGCATTAACGGACATTAATACAGTAACTGGAATTTATGATTTTATCACCCAATGCAAAATGGTAAATATCAAACCGTTGGTTGGAATGGAGTTCCGTTCTGGAAATGATTTTAGATACATAGGGATTGCTAAAAATGTGAGGGGTTTAGCAGAAATGAATCGTTTCTTAACACATCATAATTTCAAGAATATTCCGCTTCCATTAGTTGCTCCCGAATTCGAATCAGTAATTGTTATTTACTCTTTTACAAATGCTCCTTCACAGTTAAAGACAAATGAATTTATTGGTATCCGTCCGGAAGAAGTGGGAAAACTGTTTGCTTACAAAGGAAGTAAAGAGAAAATGATGATACTGCAACCGGTAACCTTTCGAACCAAAAAAGAATACCAGCTTCATAAAATTTTAAGAGCGATTGATAATAATATTTTACTATCAAAGCTGGACGCTTCACAAACGGCTACTTCATCAGAAATAATGGTTTTAGAAGAACGTTTATTAGCCGCTTATAAAAACTATCCCCAACTGATAGCCAATACGCAATCCATAATAGACAGTTGTGACTTTCAATTTGATTTTGAGACTCCCAAGAACAAAAAACATTATACTAATAACCGCGAAAATGATAAAGCACTGTTAACTTCTTTAGCACACCAAGGACTTTTATGGCGCTATGGCAAAAACAATATACAAGCTAAAGAACGGGTTGAAAAAGAACTCAAAGTTATTGATTATTTGGAGTTTAGTGGTTACTTTTTAATTACCTGGGATATTATTCGCTATAGCAATAACCGTGGTTTTTTGCATATTGGTCGTGGTAGTGGTGCCAATTCCATTATCGCTTATTGCTTAGGCATAACAGATATTTGTCCCATTGAACTGGATCTGTATTTTGAACGCTTTTTAAATGAAAACCGGAAAAGCCCTCCGGATTTTGATATTGATTGGAGCTGGCAGGAAAGAGATACTATTTTAGAATATATATTTAATAGATATGGATCTGAGAATGTAGCTTTTTGTGGTACCAATGTAGAATTTAAATACAAATCCATTTTCAGAGAAGTAGGCAAAGTTTTTGGTCTGCCTAAAGAGGAATTAGATCATCTGGCAAAAAATCCCATGAAGCTGCAACAAACCAACAGCGTAGTGAAAGAAGTACAGGAATATGGCTTGTTATTAGAAAAATACCCTAATCAACGGAGCATGCATTCTTGTGGTATTATTATTTCAGAAGAACCCATTACTAATTATACTCCATTAGAAATGCCTCCAAAGGGCTTCCCTATTGTACTTTTTGACATGCATATTGCCGAGAGTATTGGTTTTGAAAAATTTGACATTTTGAGCCAAAGAGGCATTGGCCATATTAATGATAGTGTCAAATTAATTGAAAAAAACAAAGGTATTCGGATAAACATTCGGGATACTTCACTTTCCAAAAATGAAAAGCGGGCAAACAACTTTTTGTCACAGGGCAAAACAATTGGGTGTTTCTACATTGAAAGCCCGGCGATGCGTGGATTATTGAGAAGGCTTAAATGTGATAATTACAAAACACTTGTAGCTGCTTCATCAATCATTCGCCCGGGTGTTGCAAAATCCGGAATGATGAAAGAATATATTTTCAGGCATAATAATCCTTCTCAGTTTGAGTATTTTCATGATGTATTTAAAGAGCAGTTAGGAGAAACTTATGGCATTATGGTCTATCAGGAAGATGTGATCAAAATTGCACTGCATTACGGAGGACTATCAGCCGCTGATGGGGATATTCTAAGACGTGCCATGTCGGGCAAAGGACGCTCATTAGCAGCATTGCAAAAAGTAAAAGATAACTTCTTTGATGCTTGCGCAAAAAAAGGGCATCCGGAGAAACTAAGTGAAGAAATCTACCGCCAGATAGAATCATTTGCCGGTTATTCTTTTTGCAAAGCACACTCTGCATCTTATGCCACCGAAAGCTATCAGAGTTTGTATTTAAAAGTACATTATCCCATTGAGTTTATGGTGGCAGTAATCAACAATCAGGGTGGCTTTTACAGAACGGAAGTATACGTACATGAAGCAAGAATGGCAGGTGCTGTAATACATAATCCTTGTGTCAACAAAAGCGAATACGAAACAACTCTGTATGGAAGTGATGTCTATATAGGTTTGATGCACCTGCAGAGTTTAGATAGCAAAATGGCATTATTCATGGTGTCCGAGCGGGAAAAAAATGGAGATTTTATTTCTTTGGAAGATTTTATTAACCGCATTCCAATGGGGATTCAAAGCATCAAAATTTTAATTTTTATTGGAGCATTTCGTTTTACCAATAAAACAAAAAACCAGCTCTTAGTAATTGCCAGTCTACTATTAAATAATTTAAAACCCGAGAATAAGAATTTGATGTTGATTCAGGAACCGGTTAAAGAATTTAATCTACCTGTTTTAAAACGTTCGCTATATGAAGATGCCTTTGATGAGATTGAATTATTAAGTTTTCCGGTTTCCTGCACAGTTTTTGATTTACTCAAAACCAGACATAAAGGAGAAATTATGGCCAAAGATTTAATTACACACCATAAAAAACAGGTCAAAATGATTGCTTATCTTATTTCACGAAAACAAGTACCAACTGTTAAAGGAACAATGTATTTTGGCACCTGGATTGATGAAGAAGGAACTTATTTTGACACTGTTCATTTTCCGGATAATCTTTTAGAATATCCGTTTCAGGGAGGCGGTTGTTATCTGTTACTGGGTAATGTAGAAGTAGATTATCATTTCCCAACAGTAACTATCTGTAAAATGGCAAAACTCCCCTTTATACCTGATCCCAGATATATGGATGCCAATGATCAGTATAAAACAGCCCGTAAAATTAAGGAAGACATTAGCAGTACACAACGCAAACCCTATCCACAGGAACATGAAATTAATTTACCCAGATATAAAATGAAGTAAATGAAGCAGTCATAAAAAAGGAATAAATCATAGATTGGAGAATATAGAACATGAAAAATTTAGAATACGCAATCGTTGATATTGAAACCACCGGCGGAAATGCTCGTGGTAGCCGCATTACCGAAATTGCAATCATAATTCATGATGGTAGTAAAGAAATTGAGCGTTTTGAAACATTAGTGAATCCACAGCAGGAAATTCCAATTCCTATTTTTGCACTTACAGGTATTAATAACGAAATGGTGAGTAAAGCACCCATTTTTGATGACATTGCTGAGCGGGTATTTGAACTGCTCTCCGGGCGAATATTTGTAGCTCACAATGTTAATTTTGATTACTCTTTTGTATATCATCAACTGGAAAAATCGGGTTTCACATGGACAGCCAGAAAATTATGTACCGTTCGTGCTGCGAGAAAAATAAAACCCGGATTATCATCCTACAGTTTAGGCAGGCTTTGCAAGTCATTAGAGATACCTCTGGAAAATCAACATCGTGCCGGTGGTGATGCTACCGCTACAGCAATATTATTTTCGCTATTATTACAATGGGATGCCGAAGGTATTATTCAAAAAATGCTTAAAAAAACAGCCGAAGACCAAAGGTTACCCCCTAACCTTCCGCCGGAAGATTTTAGCAACTTACCTGATAAACCCGGTGTATATTATTTTTATAATGAATTCAAAAAAGTAATCTATATAGGCAAAGCAATCAATATAAAAAAAAGAGTAACATCCCATTTTAGCGGGAATAATGTGAGCGCCCAGCGCCAAAACTTTTTAAAGGATATCCATGCCATATCATTTGAGATTTGTGCTACTGAACTAATGGCTTTATTACTGGAATGTTCAGAAATTCAGAAATTATGGCCCACATATAATAGAGCCCTGAAAAAATACCAACCCAAATATGGACTCTACCATTACGAAGCACGAAATGGTTATCTGTATTTAGCAATTGGAAAATTAAATAAATTTCAATCCAGTATAGAACAATTTGGCAGCTTATACGAAGCTATTAATTTACTGCAAAGTATGGCTAAACAATTTGAACTGGATAATCGCTTTTGCCATTACGGAAATACAATAGAAGAATATACCATTGTAAAAGAAACCGAAAGTTTACCTGATCGGGATACACACAATGAAAAAGTAGCTAATGCTATTCATTTTTTACATAGCAACAAACAAAGTTTCGCCATTATAGATAAAGGAAGAACAGCGGACGAGAAAAGCTGTATCTGGATCGAAAAAGGACACTTTTACGGCATGGGATACATCACCTCAGATGTGCAAATTACAAACACTTCTGAAATAAAGGAATATGTAACCTTATACAAAAGCAATCATTATATCATGCAATTAATATATAATTACATAGAGAAATATCCCGGAAAAATATTTTATTCCAAAAAGAAATAATTAATAAGTTTTAATTTTCTTTATAATTTTCTCCAATGTTTCAATGGCAATTTCTTTGTCTTTATCTTCTGCATTATAAGATTTACTGCGTACAGACTGATAAGAAAGCTCACTTTTATAGGGTGTTGAAAGATGGGGAATTATTGTTTTAAAAACTGCACTCATAGATTTAGCATTCAGGATTCTTGATTCATCGCTAGCTCTTAAAATTAAGCCTATTTGATCTGCTGATAAAAGGCAAGTGATTTTATTATCCTTGAGGTTCTCTTTTGGAGCATCTAAACTTTTTTGTGGATCATTTTGTATATTTTCACTGTGATGTTTTTTTTTCTCCAGATACGCTATTTCCTGCATAAACCAATCATTGATAATGGTTTTCAAATTTTGATTTTTAGGATTAAAACAGTTATTTTCATTAGAATACATTTGATTAAATTCTTTATATAAAAAAAGTAAGTTTTTCAATCTTTCACTTTCATTGTTATAAAAATCAATCTTTTGAAGTATGAAACTCTTAAAATAATTGATATATTTAATGCTATTAAAGTTCATATAAATAAGTAACTCATCCAATGCTGAAAAAGAACTCTCTCTTTTTGGAGCTTCACAAAAATTTTCTAATTCGTTAATTAATTCTCTGCGATAAAATACATCTCTATAAGGTAGCGAAACGCTACTCTTAGAAAATACAAAAGCATATAAAACCATTAAAACTACATCGGTTATTCCTTTATTATCCACAACCTTAATCAGCTTCGGTTTCAGCTGATCTAACTTTTGCTTCAATTCATTTTTAATAATAGAAAAATAAGTTACAGGAACACGCTCATCCCCGCATAAGTAAATAGAAAATCGATTCTCAATAAATGATAGTAATTCTTCTAAACTATTTATTAAAGCATCCATAACTTCAGAAAGTTCTTTTCTCTTAAAAACTTCTTCCTTTTGATATTCAACAACATTATCAAGAAGAATTATTAATGCTGAATGATACTTTTGTACCTGAAGTTTAATTTCAGTTTCTTTAAGTAAAAGAAAAAAATGCTCATTTAATTGTATTTGAGTATCTAATGTTTCCTTAATAATTTCCTCTGAAATAATCGATAATTCTTCAGCAGGAATCGTGTAAACGAAATTTTTTCTTGGATTAAGAGTTGTCAAAATCAAAGAGTCTAACCATTTTAGCGGGTACGATTGATTCATTATATTTAATTTTCTCTTATTAATATTGATCACATGATTTGTTTTACTTTACATTTATAGATAGGCTCAACAAAACATGTTTCAATTATTTAAAATGATTCTAAAGTAAATATAAGGATAAATATTACAACTTACGTCTTTTCGTACATAAAGTTTTCTTTATGAATTTGTATCCTAAAACTTACTTCATTAAAACATACAAGAAGTTCATAAGACTTTAGAACTCTCATTGGTTAACTTCGCTGCAAGAATTTGCTTTATCAACAGGATGCATAAAAGCTTCTATCCATGACAAATTGTATTCGAATAGTTTATTTTTACAAGTTGCACTACTTAAGAATCGCATTAAAAAAGATTTAAAGATTTAAAAATTTAAAGGAATGTCACTTTAATAAACATTCCTTTAAATCTACTGATATTACTTTCCTTTCTCTAAAGCTTTTAGCTTTTCACTTAATTCAATAAGTCCTGCTTTTTGTAAACAGTCATCAGAGAGATTGCGTAACTCCAGTAAGCTTTCATCAGGAACGTTACTTAATAAAGCCGCTGTTTGATCATCAATATTAGATGATAATCCCCGCTCTATTACCTGATTCAATAACAGTACATTTTTACGTGAAATTCGTAAATCAATCTTCACTACTTCATTCATTCCCGGGATACTTAAAATAGTATCATAGACCTTGGCAACATCATTTGTTGTAAACATAATAGACACGTTTAAATTAATACTCTTGTTCATGACAAAAATAAAAAGGCTAGCTGAATTCATCCTAATCAAAATTTGATGAGGATTGGTCAAGGTGCATAGCTTCTTTAATTTAGTATTGAAAAACTGAATTATGAACCTGATAAAATGTATGTTATGAATTTCAGCACCAATAGGCTTACACCAGATGAAGCCAAAGAAATAGATCTTGTACATTACTTAAAGTCTCTGGGCTTTGAGCCATCCAAAATTAGAAATAATGATTACTGGTATTTCTCACCTTTAAGAGATGAAAAAGAAGCTTCTTTTAAAATCAATCGAAGATTAAATCGCTGGTACGATCATGGAATTGGTAAAGGCGGTAATCTGATAGATTTTGCTATACTTTATTATAACTGCGGCATGAGCGAATTACTGCAAAATCTTAGTGGTATTTTTTGTTTTCAACAGCAAAAAATTCAACAGGCAGATTATACCAATGTTCAAGAGCCAAAAATTAAAATTCTAAAAGAAACTCCCCTTTGCTCCCCTAGCCTTTTGCGATACCTCGAACATCGAAGAATCCCAATTGAAATAGCACAACAGTTTTGTGTTGAAGTCCGATACACATTAGCAAAAAATAATTATTTTGGAATTGGTTTTAAAAATGATTTGGGAGGCTTTGAAATCCGTACTCCCTACTTCAAAACCAGCAGTTCGCCAAAAGGAATTACCACTTTCTCCAATGGTAAAAATGTGGTAATAGTATTTGAAGGTTTCATGGACTTTTTAACCTTTAAAGCCATGCACAAAAACCTTCCTGAAAATAGTCAGGATTTTGTCATTCTAAACTCCATTTCTTTTTTCGAAAGAGCACGTCCTTTCATGGAAAAGCACGAATCAATCCATCTCTATTTTGACCGGGACGAAACAGGTATTAATTATACGAAGCGTGCACTTTCTCTGAATACTCAATACAGAGATCAAAGTCACTTTTATCACAACTACAAGGATTTGAATGATTGGGCAATGCATTTTGGGAAATTAGACAAAAGAAATACAGACCAATACAGCAAAACTTAAATCTTACTTTAAAAGTATCATTCATAGAATTATAAAGTCTAAAATATAAAAAAACCTATAATCAGCTCTAAATCATTAAAATCAGTTAAAAGATTGCCACGTTCCTGCAATCGGCCAGATGTCCGATTGTATCACAATCGAATCTGGCTGCCCCATTACTCGGAACTCGTGGGCAGTGACACTGAAAGATGAAAAAGAGCTAAAAACA
>Ga0307414_10000263_pt1 | contig 33042 bp, 53 predicted proteins | sample DK1Ometagenome_FD_203804 | JGI IMG/M metagenome (GOLD analysis project Ga0307414, IMG submission 203804) | Maize rhizosphere microbial communities from greenhouse at UC Davis, California, United States - DK15-O-3 | ecosystem: Host-associated > Plants > Roots > Rhizosphere > Soil | place: USA... | reverse complement strand
GATCGTGGACCCGTTCGCTGGGTCTGGTTCCACTCTGGTCGCTGCCCGCATGCTCGGTCGCCGTTGCGTCGGCATCGAGATGGACAAGGACTACGCAGAAGGCATGGTCCGGAGGATCGAGAAGGTCCCCGCGGCTGTCAGGCCCACGGCCTGAAACCCAATAGGACCCCCGGCTCCCCCGCCGAGGGTCCTACCCGAAAGGCGCTTCCCACAGGACGCGAGCTACCCGTTGCAAGGTTGCTGTTCACATCCTATGGGGTGCGCCGGACATCCCCGAAGGAGAAACAGATGTCAGACAAGGAATACTCGGCGCGGGAATCGCTGGTCGAGTTCGAGAAGGTCATGCCGCCGCACGTATGCGACCGGGAGAACTGCGAGCACGGCGAGGGCTTCTACATGTTCATCACCGTGAGCACCGATGAGGACGGCGACCAGGAAGTGAGCGTCCAGTCGGGTGCCCACCGTGCTGACCCGATCAGCATCGTCCAGGCGTTCATCCAGATGATCGACTCGTCGATGCTCAAGGACACGCAGGGTCTGCCCTCGGTGATCGCTGTCGCTCGTGGCCGTGAACTCATCAAGCAGATGGCGGAGCAGGTGGAGCCGCCCGCCGACGCGAGCGCTGACCTCAGCTCCCTGCTCGACCGCTTCATCTCGGAAGCCGCGGCTCAGGAGCGGGAGCAGAACGGTGAGTGACTGCACCCCGGAGGAACGTGAGGCGTCGATCTCCCTCACCTTTCAGGGGTGTGCAGACCACGGCCACTTCGCGATCCAGAGCAGCGGCATCCACGTCGAGGGCGTCCCCGCACCCGCGGCGATGGATGGCTTCCTTATGTCCATCGAGGAGGTCATCGCGCACCACCTCTCCGGCGGTCCCAGTGTGCAGGAGTTGATCTCCATCGAGCACCAGTGGAACTGGTCGGAGGAGCCGGAGCCGCTCCCCGAGCGCGCCCAGCGGTACGTTGTCAGGCTCCTGGCGCATCAACTCCTGTTGCGCCGGGTGGCTAGTCGAGGCTACGGCAGGGGCGTGGAGAGCGCCATGCTGACGTTGCCGTTCGGCTAGTCCTTCGGGGAAAGAAGTAGCCCGGACGGTCTTCCCTGCTGGGAACCGTCCGGGCTACTATGAAGCTGTCTCGGCTACGTCGTCAGTATAACTGGCGTGCGTGGCCCTCCGTCAACCCCCGGAAGGTATCACGCGTGAGCATCAAGGCCATGAACTGGGCATTTGACCAGGACGTTCCGCCTCCCCTGAAAGTGATCCTGTTGGCCCTCGCCGATTGGGCAGACGGCGACGGCATCGCTTTCCCCGGACAGAAGTCGTTGTCCGCGAAGACCTCCATCCCGGAGCGGAGCCTCCGCCGCCACCTCTCTGAGTTGGAGGAGATGGGGTACATCGCCCGTCGCCGCCGCACCACTGCCGGGGGTCAGCGCACCTCCGACGAGTACAAGCTGCTGGCACCTACCGGCCAATTTGGCCGGTTGCCTACCGGCCAAACCGAGGGGGACAACCGGCCAACTGTGGCCGGTACAGAGAACCATCAGATAGAACCGTCAGTAACAACAACAGCGCGCACGCGCATGACGCAGTGGCCTCCGGGGTTCGCGCCGAACAACGCCCACTGCCTCAAGGCGGTGGCGAGGGGTGTTGATGTGGACGAGGAGTTCCGGAAGTTCATGGACTACCACCTGGCTCGCGCCTCCAAGTTCGCTGACTGGGACCGGGCGTTCCACACCTGGCTGAACAACGCGAGGCCGATTCCCCCTGCGGGTGGTCGCGTCTACGGCGGGAACTCTCCCGCGCCTCGCACACCCACCGACCGCATGAACGATGTCCTGGCGATCCAGGACCCGAGAGAGCTGGGGATGCTCGAATGAAGATCTTCTGGGATGCACTGATCCACCCCGCCCGAGGCAGGTGGACACGCTGGGCATGGACCCTGACCACCCTCTTCGGGATCGGGGCGAACCTGTGGGCCGGGGTTCGGAACATCCTCGACCCGGAGGCTGGCCTCTGGTGGATCGCGTCGGTCCTCGCCGTGACGTGGCTCGTCTTCTGGTGGTGCTACTTCATGATGCTCAAGACGTGGATTCCGGAGGACGAGAAGATCCGGTCCCGTCAGGCACCGATCATCACCGGCACCGCGCGGGCGTTCCTCCGAAACCCTCCCCCTCCCGGCACCCCGATGCCGAACATGGACGGCCTCCCGTCCCACATCCGGTACGTCCTCGGCCAGGCATACCGCACGGGTGAAGCGGCCAACATATATCAGGACGAGAACGGCGTGTGGCGCGACAGCATCACTGACGCCCCGATCAAGGACGAGGACAACTGATGGCTCAGAGATGGATGCACAAGTGCGACAACGCTTGCGACCGGTTGGGGTTGCGGAGTTCACATGACCGCGCCCACCAGGTGTTCCGCGACCAGCGCCGGGCGAAGCTCAAAGGCCAGCGCCCCAAGGTCCGCGCGACGACGGACGGCATCCGGTTTGTCCCGTTCCGGAACGCTGTCTCGGACGCGTTCCTGACCGTGCTCGGTGGTCAGTCGTGAGGGCGCGGGTCACGATCCGCGGACCGAAGGCAGAACTCCGCGGCTACGTCGACACGGACAACGTCGAGGAACTGGCCCGGCTCGCCGAGGCTGTGACTCCGCTCGGCCTCATGATCGCCAGTCCCGTCTCGGACGAGTACGATCCGTTCGCCCCGGTCTTCGAGATCGGTATGCGGGACAACACCCCCGACTCGGTGGAGGAGGACTGCCAGGCGTTCAGCCCACGGGACTACGCCTGCACCCGAGAAGCCAACCACCGTCCTCCGCATGCCGCGGGCAACGGCACGCACATCGTGGACGTGTGGTGATGGCTATCCTCCTGGACATCGCCATCACGAACGGAAACGGCGGCACAGACCGCATCGGGATGGTCGAAATCCGTCGCCTCGAACCCCTCGGGGAAGGTGACAACCATGACATGGAAGTCCACCCGTACGTGGCAGAACGGTACTTCCCCATCGACGACAACACCGACGTCGACCACGAGAAAGTGACCCTGTCTCACCGGTACGGTGACGGAGTCCTGACCCTCATCAGCAACGCGATGGCCGCGTTCGGATACCCAGAGAGCGAGTACCGGTGATGCCCACCGACATCGACATCATCAGCGTCGTCCGCATCCTTGGCAAGAAGGTGTGGTCCACCCCCAAGCCGTACGGCCCCAACGGGTGGGCCATCGCCCGCGAAGACACCGGCTCGTCCATCATCATCACCGTCGGCGTGTTCGAGGGTGAACAGTGGATACACGCATCCATCGCCCACCAGGACCACATGCCCACCTACGAGGAACTCGCCCTCCTGCACCGTGCCGTGTTCGGTGACCGGTGGGCGTACCAGGTGTTCGCCCCGCCGACCGACCACGTCAACATCCACCCCTTCGCACTCCACCTCTGGGGCTGTCTCGACGGCACCAACCACCTCCCGGACTTCGGGAAGAACGGAACCATCTGATGAACAAGATCTCCAAGCTCGCTGTCGCCGCCGTCGCCCTCACCGTGGGCGCACTCGCGCTCGCCGGGTGTTCGTCCGATGCCGACATGGCCGACTACAACACGAAGCAGGCCGCGGAAGCGTTCGAGGTTCAGCGTGAGTTCGTCGGGATCAACGGCATCACCGGAGACACGGTCTTCTACGCCGAAGGCAAGTGCTCGTTCGAGTACCCGGAGCCGCGGCGGTTCGACCTGATGTGCAAGTACGGTCCCGACAGTTACCGCAAGCACGTCTTCATCATGGGCGACCAGGACTCGGTGACCATCACCCAGTCGGAGGACATCGACGTGTCGGAGTACCACACGCGCATCATCCTCAAGCCGCAGAACCTGATCCCCGAGTTCGACATCATGGTGGGCGAAGACGGACAGGACGAGGCACGCTGATGGCCGAGGAGTTCATCGACCGCCTGAACCGGATCGTCGACGACATCGAGCTGGCCGAACACTTCGCCGTCGTCATCGGCAAGGACCCCGACAACGAGCCGGGCCGGTTCTACTTCCAGATCCAGTGCTGGCGGAAGGACGTCATCACCGGAGAGATGGGCTTCGGATACGGCGGCAAGGCGTACCTCTCGCCGCACGCCTCCGACAGCGAACTTGTCCAGACGGTCTTCGGTCTGTACAAGGGCTACTGGGAGCACGAGGCGCGCGAGTCGTTCCAGTGGCGCGGTCGCCGCGTGTTCGGCCCGCACATCGCGACGGAGGCACTGTGGGAGGTGGCTCGCAAGGTGGATGTCCGCTCGGCGAAGCACCTGGAAGACGCACGCTCATGACCCAACCGAAGTTCCTCCTCCAGGAGAGGACCGACGAGGTGCGCGACATCTGGGTGGCACCGCAGGAGTACAGCGACCTGCCCAACAGTGCGGATCAGGTGAGCGTGCTCCGGGAGGCGATCCAGAAGCACGCCGACCGGCAGACGTGGAACTGGTGGGAGCACTACCGGATCGTCACGTCCAAGGGCAAGGCCGTCGAACGATGGAAGACGAAGCCCGGCATCGCGAAGAAGACGAGGAGAATCTCATGACCGACCCGATGGACATCGCCCGCCGGGCGCTTGCCGCACAGCTCGCTGTCAACGAGCTGACCAAGCCCAAGGCCCGCATGACGATCCCCGATCTGATCGCAGCGGGCCAGGCATTCCGCGGCGAGTCAGACCAGTACGCCGAACTCATCACCGAGCTGGCCGACGCGCTCGCCTCGACCATCGCGACCATGCACGAGCGGGAGCTTCACCACTTCGAAGTCGAGCAGGACAACGCGAACCTGCGCGAGGTCCCGCAGAAGGTGTACAACGCTCTGCACACGGAGACACGGGAGCGGGCGCTGGAGATTCTCCACAGGGCGCTGCACCTGTGATCTTCGACGAGGCCAAGACCCTGCTCTCCCGAGTCGCGGTCCTCGACAACCGCCGAGTCGACGGCACCATGGTCGAGATGTGGCAGGTCATCCTCGACCCGTTCACCCTCGCCGAGTGCATGTGGGCGTTGAGGGAGTTCTCCCGCAACAACGCGGAGGACTACCTCAAGCCCGCCCACCTCGCCGCGATCATCCGGCGCAAGCGCGCTGACCATGCCGCCATGAACCCCGGTCGGGTGTCCACCACACCGGACGCCTGGCTGGGGTTCGAGCGGGAGATCGAAGCGGCACGGCAGGTTGTGCAGGAGATCCGCGCGAGAGGCGCGAGGAGCGCCGTGGAGGCGATGGAAACGATGAAGGAGGAAGAGCATGGCGAAGAGTGAAGACGGGAGCGAGAGGCTCCCCGGTGAGCCGGTCATCCTGACGCTCGCGTTCTCGATGGAAGAGTGGGCGATCCTCAGCGCGTCGCTCATGTCCGTGAAGATCCGGGCGGAGGAGGCCGAGAAGGTGCGCGGCGTGACAATGCCCGACGACATCAAGCGGATGATGGACGTCGGCCAACAGTTCATGCGCATGGTCAAGGACGAGATGAAGAGGCTCGGCCAATGAGCGAGGCGGAGGACATGTCCGACTGGCTCGAAGGTGACGACGAAGATGAGGACGACGATGATGATGACTGGTGACGACAAGCACAACCACGTCACGCGGGACATCAAGCCCTGGGGAAAGTGCCCTGGCTGTGACCACTACCACCTGCACCACCCGTCGAAACGTGTCCTCATCACGGGTTCTCGGGGCTGGGACCGCCCCGACATCCTGGCCTACGCGCTCGGCATAGCACTCGGAGAGATCGGCCCGTACGTCCTCGTCCACGGCGACGCCCGCGGCGCCGACCGCATGGCCGCAGAACTTCATGAGAGCTACGGCTTTACTTCTGAGCCACATCCGGCAAACTGGGAGAGTCTCGGTAAGCGTGCAGGATTCGTCCGCAACGCGGAGATGGTGGACTCCGGCGCGGACCTGTGCTTGGCGTTCATCAAGGACAACTCAAGGGGCGCGAGCATGTGCGCCGATCTCGCCGAGAAGGCGGGCATCCCCACGCGGAGGTACACGATATGACCCAGATCCTCGGAGTCGAGAAGTGCTGGACTGAGGGGTGCGACAAGCCCCAGAGCACCGAGCGCATCGGCTACTGGTGTACCGAACACCACGACGAACGGCGCGCACGCATCACGAAGCTCATGTCGGAACTCGCGAACGACTCGCAGGGCAACCCGCGCAAGCCCGCCGAACCCGTGTTCGAGGACCTCAAGTCCCGGCAGTGCATCGGCATCACCGGCAAGGGCAAGAGGTGCTCCCGCAAGGGACAGCCCACTGTCAGCGGCGGCTACCGTTGCTCGTCCCACCGCGGCATCCTGTCGTGACAGGACGCGCAACGGAGAAGCTCCTCGAAGCTCTCCAGAGGAACGGGGCCACCGTCAAGAACGCGCCCCACGGGTGGACAGCAACCTGCCCCGTCCCCGGCCATGAGGACCGCAACCCCTCGTTCTCCGTCCAGGAGGGCAACGGGATGGTGCTCTACAAGTGCCGGTCCGGGTGCGACCAGCAGGTAGTCACCGACGCGATCTACGCACTCGGCCTCACCCAGGACGACCTCTTCGACAACGGGCGCAACGTCGAGTACGTGTACCGCGACAAGCCCGGAGGGCGCACCGTCCGCACCGTCACACGCAAGTGGGACAAGGACGAGAACCGGAAGACGTTCTACCAGACCGGCCCCCAGGCTCGGGCTGGCAAGGGCGCATCCCTCTACCGTCCCGACGACTTCGACCTGGAAGCCGTCGTCGCCGCCGGGAAGGACGTGTGGATTCCCGAGGGCGAGAAGGACGCTGACACTCTCTGGCGTCACGGTGTCGCCGCCGTCTCCTCCGCCGCGGGCGTCGACTCGTGGGCGAAGTTCGACTACTCCCCCGTCGCCAAGGCGGCGCGCGTCACCATCGTCGCCGACAAGGACGACGCCGGGCTGGCCCGCGCGCAGGGCCTGTACCGCCACCTCGTCGAGGCGTACGGGTCCAACGTCCGCGTCGTCCAGGCCATGTCTGGGAAGGACGCGACAGACCACTTACTGATGGGCCTCACCGTCGCCGAGTTCCAGGAGATCCCCGGCGACCCCGAGTTCGAGCAGCAGGTGATCGAGCAGCAGCGCATCTGGCGCATCACCCGCGAAGCGAAGCGGCGTGACGGTGCCGCGTTCGCCGCCGCCGCCATCGAGAACTTCAACCCGAAGACGCTGGCCGAGATCCAGGACGCCGAACAGCAGGACCGTGACTGGATCATCCCCGACCTGCTCGAACGGCACGAGAGGTTCATGCTGACCGGCGAGGAAGGTGGAGGCAAGTCGCACTGGATGCGGCAGGTGATGATTACTGCCGCCGCCGGGCTGAACCCGTTCTACTCGTACATCCAGATCCCCCCGGTGACGGTCCTCGCCATCGACGCGGAGAACACGGAACTCCAGTGGCAGAGGTCCACGCGGTACATCACGAGCATCGCGGAGCGCGCGGGGCAGCGGTCGCCGCGGGAGAACGTGATCGTCCAGGCGGGCTACCGTCTCGACTTCACGCAGCAGGCGCACATCGACATCGTCCACAGGTGGATCGACACCCACAACCCGGACATCGTGTTCCTCGGCCCGCTCTACAAGCTCATGCCGAAGGAGGTCACGAACGACGACGACGCCGCACCGTTGCTCGCCGCGCTCGACGGCCTCCGCGAACGTGGTGTCGCGCTCCTCATGGAGGCGCACGCCGGGAAGTCGAAGGCGTCCGGCGGCGAAAGGGACCTGGCACCCCGTGGTTCCTCCGCACTCCTCGGGTGGCCGGAGTTCGGCTACGGCCTCCGCAAGATGCAGAACGATCCCGACATGGCGATCCTCGTCCCCTGGCGTGGTGACCGTGAACAGCGTGCTTGGCCGCGCATCATCAGACGTGGCGTCGAGGGCGAGTACCCCTGGATGCCCGCGACCATCGGCTGAGAGGGCGACCATGAAGAAGCGACCAGCGATCATCTCCGTCGACAAGGGGCGCGTCCAGGCGCTGGACCTTGTCGAGAAGGACGGACTCCTCGCGGTGCCCATCGACCGGGGCCACCGGTACGTCGGGGACCTGTTCCAGGAACGCGTGAACATCGACGGCCTCACCCCCAAGAGGTGGTTCGCGCAGACCCTTGTGGGGGCGAACCTCGGTCCGTTCACCTCGAAGCAGGAGGCGCTCGAACGGCTCCTCGACTACACGCACATCCGCGCGGCGGACGTCTCTGAGACGACAGCACCACTGTTCTGAAATTGACACCACGGTATTACCTGTGGTACAATATAAGTATTGTGGGGGAGACAACCGAAGGAGCACCACCTTGGCACTGACGTCAGCCATCACCATCGCCGGGAATCTGACATACGATCCCGAGCTTCGACAGACAGGCCAGGGCAAGCCCGTGGTCAACATCACGGTCGCCGTGAACCCGCGGGTCTACGACCAGGAGACGAAGGAGTGGAAGGACGGGGAGGCTCTCTTCTACAAGTGCTCTGCCTTCCAGAACACCGCCGAGCACATCGCTCACTCCCTCAAGAAGGGCCAGCGTGTCATCGTCTACGGCACGATGAAGCCGAACACCTGGACCGACAAGACCTCCGGTGTCCTCAAGACCGAGAACATCATCATGATCGACGAGATCGGTCTGTCGCTCGCCTGGACCAACGTGCAGGCTGTGCAGAACGCACCCCGCGGTCAGGTCGCTGACAACAGCGGCGGCGACGGTTGGAACGTGACCGGCGAAGAAACCCCCTGGTGACATGGGACGCTCGAATGCCAGCGCGAAGAAGGCTGGTTCCAAGTTCGAGCGCGACGTAGCCGACTACCTCGCCGAGCATGTGGACGACCGCATCGACCGGCGCGTGAAGACCGGGGCGAAGGACAAGGGCGACATCGCCGGACTCCGCGTCCACGGTGAGCGCGTCGTGATCGAGTGCAAGGACACGGCGAGGATCAGCCTCGGAACGTGGGCGAACGAAGCCGAGCAGGAGCGCGTGAACGACAGCGCACTTGCCGCGGTGATCGCCCACAAGAGGCACGGCAAGGGCGACCCGGCGGAACAGTGGGTGACACTCACGCTCCGCGACCTCGTCGCCCTCATCAACGGGACGCGGCCATGAGACGACGGCTGGACGCGTGGATCGTCGAAGACATGGTCCGGGCGCTGGAGAACGACCGAGACGTGTGTCTCGTGCTGAACCCCAGCGTCCGCCCACAGACTGGCATGCCGCGAGTGAAGGGTGAGGACGGCAAGAGGAGATCACTCCCGCGCCATCTCCTCTACCGCACCGTCGGTGAGACGGCTCACAGCCTGCTCGCGGCATGCCCGACTTCCGGGTGCATGAACCCGCATCACTTCGAGTGGTCGATGCGGCGTTCCCGCCCGGTCCGGACTCACTGCCCCAACGGGCACGAGTACACACCGGAGAACATCGAGGTCCACGGGGACTACCGGTGCAAGACGTGCTACCAGGAACGTCTCGCCCGGAACAGGAAGGGTGAGCACGGTCGCGGCTACTGTCGCCACGGCCACAAGCTCACGAAGAGCAACACGTACCTCTACACGACGGCGTCAGGGATCACCCGCCGGAAGTGTCGGAAGTGCGCGGTAGAGACGATGCGGGCGTACCGCGAACGAAAGGCGATGGCGAATGGCTGAGAAAAGCGGGCTGACGAAGAAGCAGATCGGGAGGCTGTTGAAGGCCATCGACCCGAACCATGTCGACAAGAAGCAGGGCAAGCTCACGTACATGGCTCAGCACGAAGTGCGCGCCGAGCTGACCCGCATCTTCGGGTACGGGAACTGGGACGCGCAGACCGAAGAGATGGCCTTCCTCTGGGAGTCGTCACAGGAGAAGGACGGCAAGGAGTACTGGCGGGCATGCTACATGGCCCGTGTCCGTGTGAACATCCGCGACTACTGGGGCAACCCGGTCGCCTCGTTCGTCGGCGCTCACGCTGAGGCGAACAGCATCCTTCCGGACCGCGGAGAGGCTCACGCCATGGCCGTCACGTCCGTCGAGTCGTACGCCCTGCGTCGCGCCGTCATCAGCCTCGGTGATCGTCTCGGCCTCGGCCTCTACGACAAGGGGAGTACGCAGGCCCTCGTCAAGGGCACGCTCCAGACCGCCGACCCGGAGTCCCCGCAGTACATCGACGAAGAGAAGGTCAAGTCGGAAGCGGAAGCGCGGGCGAACCGGTTGCAGGCCGCGGTGAACGTGAAGGACGAGACGAATGCCCCTGGCTGATCGGTTCCTCCAGGCGCTCAAGGACTTCGAGAACGCGAAGCCCCGCAACAAGCAGGTCCGGCTTGGCCCGTCCGAACTGGGCGGATGTCGCGAGTACGTGCGGAACGTCATGGTCGGCGCTCCGATGCAGGAAGCGGACGAGTGGCCCACCGCGGCTGTCGTCGGCACCCTGCTTGGCACGCACCTGGAAACGGTCGCCGAGCAGTACATGGGCGCACTCACCGAAGTGCCCGTGACAGCGAGCTTGCCGAACGGGTTGAAGGTGTCCGGTCACGCGGACATCGTCCTCATCGACGAGAACGCCGTGGTCGACGCGAAGTCGAAGGACGGGCTGTACGCGACACGTCGCGAGGGTCCGTCGCTGGAGAACCTGATCCAGATCAGCGTCTACACGGTCGGACTCGTGCAAGCGGGTGTTCTCAGCGAGGGCGCGACGGCTCACCTGATCTACGTGGACCGCGCCGGGAACGAGCAGGAACTTCACGAGGTCGAGCTGTCGTGGGAGACCATCCTCGACTTCATCGACAAGTGCGTGGAGCGACTCGACGAAGTCGTGCAGGTGCAGGAGATGATCGACCAGGGCGACGTGCAGTACGCCCGCACCCTCCGCGACAAGACGCCGCCGTTCTGCTACTCGCCGAAGGTGATGTGCCCGTTCCGCGACCTGTGCTGGAAGGGGTCCGAGTGGGTGCCCGATGAGGACATTACCGACGAGGACACGATCACCGCGGTCGAGCTGTACGACGCACTCCGCGCCGAGGTCAAGGCGGCAACGGAGGCGAAGGACAAGGTCCGGGAGAAGCTGATCGGCGTGAGCGGGAAGACTCCCGGCGGGCTGGCGGTGACCTGGGCAGGGTCCGAGAAGCGGCCCATGCTGTACGTGACGCAGGTGAAGAAGTGAGCGCGGAGAACGTCGTCGAGTACATCGAGCACACGCTCATCCCGAAGCTCACGAAGGAGCGGGCGACGAAGATCATCGCCGCGTCCGGTGGCATGAAGAAGATGGCGGCGGCATCGCTCGCCCTGATCCATGCGACACGGGCGGCTCGGGTTGCCGGGATCGAAAGCGACGCTGTCCGGTTCAGCGAGCGGCTCCGCAAGGCGGCATGGACTCACGTCTGGGACCACTCCCAGGGTGAGGCCCTGGCGATCTCGCTGATCCTCGCCCGAGTCGGGTACGGGGTCGCGACCGTTGACCTCGTCGGCGACGGCGAGTACGGCATCGAGGACTACATCAACCTCGTCGAACCGTGGGTGTCCGGGTTCCCGGACTTCCCACTACCAGTGAAGGAGGACGCATGAAGCTGTACACATGGATCGTCGCCAGCGTGCTTGCTGGCGTGTGCCTCGTGGCCGGAGCAGGGCTGCTCACAGCCACGGCGCTGATCGGCTACGACCAGGGCATGCTCGCCCGGCTCAGCCTCGGCATGGGACTCGTCGTCCTCGCGTCGGTGCTCGGAGCCATCGGATCGATCACCTACCTCACCCCATACGAGCGGGCATGGGAGAAGGAGCGAATCTCTCTGAGCCGATCTGAGGGCCTGGAATCTTCCGGAGGCCCAACTACCCCAGCGGAACCCCGATAGCTCGCCACAGCGGCAGGCACCCACGAAAGGCAGGGCGATATGACGAAGCGCGACGAACTCGTGACCGGTTTGCACGAACTCAAAGAGCGACTGGAGCGAGTCGCGTTCAAGCCGACGACCACCAGAAGCGAGACTCTTGCATGCGGATACGTGGTCGGGTTCATCCTCGACATGCTCCCCAAGCTCGAAGCCGTTGACCCCGCGGTGATCGAAAGCGCCCTCGCGAGGACACTCCTCTCATTCGGGAAGGACCCAGAAGATGCCTGACAACCCCTGGCGCACACCACTCCACATCATGGAGGCGCTCGGCTCGTTCGGGATGTACATCGGAGAGTCGGGACACAGCAGCCCTGACAACCCGATGATCGGGCGAGTGTGGCTCAACCTCCCGTACGGCCCGTTCCAGCGGGCGTACATGACGAGCATGGCTAACCACCACCACGGCACCGCGTTCCTCGGCGCGCGACCCGACACCACGCTGTTCCAACGGTACGTCTTCGGGCACGCCACCGCGGTCCTCTTCCTCGAAGGGCGCATCGCACTGCTCGACGGAACCGGCCAACCCGACAAGGCATCCGCCGCTCCCCGCGCGCTCGCCGCGTACGGAGAGGATGACGCCATCGCCCTCCGCCGGTCCGGCCTCAAGGGGACGTTCCTCTGGACCGAGGCCGCGAAGCGCACCGGAGAAAGGACGCTGGCATGAGCACCGAACTGAGCCTAGAACCCACCGTCGGGAAGCTCGTCACCAAGATGAGTGCGGTGAGTCCCGTCCGATCCGTGAAGGTGACAAGCCAGACGAAAAACGAATCCTTCCCGTCGAGCTTCATTGACGTTCAATACGCCTACGGGGGTGGCAATCCTGGAGTTCTCGGCATCTCGTTCGAGGACATCGACATGGTGATCGACGCGTTGCTGGAACACCAGGCCGCACGCCAAGGTCGCCTAGACGAACCAATCACTATCGGCGAGGCGGCAGAGAAACGCGAAGAACTGCGCATCGCCTTCATGAAGCGGAGGTAGAAAGATGACCGACTTCATCAGCCGCAAGGGTGAGCCGATGACACTCGAAGAGTGGGCCACCGCCTACGAGGATGCATCCATCCGGGGAGTCGCGTTCGATCTCGACGTGGTCCCCGGAGTCTCCGTGAGCACCATCTGGGAAGGTATGTCCCTCCCGTTCCGGGACGGCATCTTCGAGTCCGTCATCATGATCGAGGGCAAGATCGACCACGACCGGACGCGACGCTCCCACACCGAAGAGGGCGCGATCCTCACCCACAAGAGCATGGTCGAACAGGCCAGGAAGGACGGACTGTCATGGGTGCGCAAGACACACTGATCCGGCACCTGGAAAGCCAAGGTGCCACGGTCAAGAAGATCAAGAAGGGGATCATGATCTACGGACCACCCCCCACCAAAGGGACGTTCACGATCCACAACACCCCATCGGATCACCGGTCACTCGCGAACGACATGGCCGCACTCCGACGCATCGGCCTCACCCACCCGCTCGACAAGAAGCCGCTGACCATGGTGGCGGGCGAAGGGTACGGTGCGCACATCCTCGCGCCGGTCACTCCCCGTGTGATGAAACAAGCGCGGGAAGAGATGTTCTCCCGAGGCTGGCCGTTGGAAGCGACGACCAGCATGCTGACCGGCTACATGGCAGGGATGACCGCCGAGAAAGCGCTCTACCAACTCGGGTACCGCCACCACCCCGAGGGGAAGCGGAAAGGCCCAGCAAAGATCTGGGTCGCCGACGAGGAGATCACCCGACTCCACGAAGAGGTCAAGGCGCACCCGCTCCCAGCGGACAAGTTCGACAGTGGACCTGTCCCCGACGTTGAGGTGAAGCTCCGGGAGCCGGGATGCAAACACGAGTCGTGGGAGGCGTTCCCCAGCGGGGGCCGGAAATGCACGGATTGCAGCGCGTGGCTACAGCCACTCCTCCACTGCACCATCTGCGACTCCGACACCCACAGCGACATCGGACACCCGTTCGTCGATGACCACCAAGGCGAAGACGGCCCGTATCAGAACCCCGGCAAGACCATCGGGGAAACAGCGGACCCGGCCTGGGTGGGGGAGAACGTAGCCCCGCACGTCGACTTCATCGATGAGCGCGACTCATGGGTGGTCGACCTCGAAGAACTCTTCGGCCCCCACATCCTCCGCATGATGAACGAAAAGCTCGCTGTCCTTCATGCCGTCGGCATGGAGTACGAGATGCGCGTATGGCGCAAACCCACAGAAGGAGAATCATGAACCGCGACGAAACACTCCAGGCCGCGAACGACGCCGTCAACGGTCCGCGACAGCAGACCTACGGCGACCCCAAGCAGAACTTCGGACTGGCCGCCGTGATCTGGTCACAGATCCTCGGCGTCGAAGTCGACCCGGACCAGGTGGCGCTCTGCATGATCGGCCTCAAGATCTCCCGACTCACCGAGACTCCGAACCACCCCGACTCGTGGGCGGACATCGCCGGGTACGCCGCACTCGGTGCAGAGGTGGCATCCGCAGGAGATGGTGCGATCCTCGGAGTCGTCACCCCGCCGGAGCCGGAACCCAAGCCCGAGGTCGGATACCAGCCGGTGTCCGTGAAGACGGGAGCCATCAACATCAGCGGAGAACTCGCCCACGACATCGACGACGACGACGCCGTGGACGACAGTGTCCTTGTCGCCACGAAGAAGGTGAAGCGGTGACGCCCGTACGCATCCCCGTCCAGTGCCCCAACTGCGACTCCCCGAACGACGGGCACGAAGACATCGACGGGACCGGGGCCATCCCCGAACCCGACGACCTGTCCATCTGCGCGTACTGCGGCACCCTCGCCTGGTACAAGCTCACTGACGGGGTCTGGTCGCTCGTCGAGGTCACTCCCGAAGAGAGCGCCACTCTCATGAAGGAGCCGGAAATCCTCGCCGCCCTCTCGCTGGTTCGCTCCATGCAGGACGGGCGGAGTGGCGAACGGTAGGGTCTTCGGGTCGCGGATCTTCTCGGTCCGCGCACCATCCGTAGACCGCCAACCGTGCCCCCGCTGTGGTGTCATGCGGGCCACGCACGGGTCCAACAAGAACAAGAAACGGACCGGACTCTGCAAGGACTGCTCGTCCGGGATGAGTGCCGCCGAACGAAGAGAATGGATGACGTGACCTTGAACGAAGTGAGCATCGACCGCCACGGCAACGACGACGACCTGTCGAAGTACACGCCCGAGCAGTTGGAACTTGTCCTGGCCGAAAAGCGGTCGCGTCGGCACGCGGCCATGGCGATGTTGTTCGTCTTCATCGGCCTGTTCATCGCGGTCATCGTGGGCATCCCGCTCATCGCCGCGCTCTACCGTTGGGGGTTCGGCGTCTGACCACAAAGAAGCCCCCACCCGTGACGACAACGGGTGGGGGCTTCTGCCGTTCAGCGGATCAACGGTAGGCGTTCCAGTTCGCCGTCTCCGCACGCTGCCACGCGGCCTTCGAGCCGCCGCCGAAGATGCCATCGATAGCGCCCGTGTAGCCCCAGCGCTCCTTGAGCCACTGCTGCGCGGCCTTCGCCGTGTTCACGCCGTCGATGCCATCCTCTGCCAGGCGTCCGACACCTGCGCGCTGAGCGTAGCCCTTCGCGTTCAGGAAGCGCTGGAACGCGGAGATGCTCCCGCCACCGGGGATGTTGTCGATCCCGCCGCGGTACCCGAAGTCGCTCCGGAGCATCTTCTGGATGCCGTACCAGCGGGTGCCAGCGAGCTTGCCACCCTTGGCGGTGTTGCCGCCGCCGCCAGCCGGGGGCTTCGTGCCGCCGCCCGTGTCCAGCGCGCCGCGGTACTCGATGTGCCACGGCTCGTTGTAGTGGTTGTAGCCAGCCGGGTCGAACCCGAACCGACCCGCGTTGTCGCGAATCCACGCCGAGCGCCGGTTGCCGTACCGGGTCACGCCCGCATCGGCACCGCTGTCACGGATGTCCAGCGCGCGCGGACCCGTCGGACCCGACTCGACGTGGTACGCCTTCGGGTCATCCGGGTGAGCGGCGCGAGGACCGCGACCCGCCTGGTAGTCGTCCCAGAGCTTCTGCTGCTCCGCGCGAGTGCGGGTGCCATCCGACACCAGCAGGTCCAGGCCAGTCTCCGCCTTGAAGGCGGCGCGCATCTTCTGGAACGCGGCGGCAACGTTCTTCTCGACACGCTTGCCGTTGACCGTCGTGTAGTTGTAGGCCATGTCAGTTTCCTTTCGGGTCGGGTGCGACCGTCACGTTGCCGGTCGCGGGGGAGATCCGCACAGCCTCCTGGGGGACAGACCCGAGGCCGATCTTGATGAGCCACGCGTTCACAGCGGGGATCGCCATCACACGGGTGATCGCACCAGCCACCGCGGTCACGCCAGCCGCCACCGCCAAGAGCCAGAGCCGAAGCTCCGCATCCGCCGGGAGGCCGAGCGCTTCGATGATCGCCGGGAGCACGAGAGCGAACGACAGGAACGCGGGGATCGCGACCTGCACGAGAGTACGGAGGACTCGCTTGCCCTTGTACCAGATGTCCGTCGCGGCCTTGACCGCATCGGTGTTGGGGATGGTCATCGCTTCTCCTTGTGAGTGTCAGGGTTCTCGAACTTGCTGAGACGGCCTTCGCGCCGCTCACGGTACACTGCCCAGATCTTCGCGACAAGCGCCCCCGCCATGAGGAGTCCAACTGCGAACCTCGCAGGCTCGTCGATCTTCTCGCCCGTGATGATGGCGTACGCGATCAGGCCGATGAAGGCGACGGTCACCACGGCGTAGCCGAAGATCACCCAGCCGAGACGGTCCTTGTACCAAACCCGCGGACTGCCCAGGGCGAAGTAGCCCATCAGAAAGACAGCCAGCACGAAATCGATGAGCAACATCACGTCGCTCGGCTCCAACGGAAACACGTCAGGCCCCCCTCAATACCTTGCGGAAGCGGTCGACATAACCGTTCCGTTCCACAACCACACGGATACCAATACTCGTCTTGTGAAGCTCCGCCAGAGTGGCGTCCGCGTCGGCGTTGGCGCGGCGCGCCCGGTCGAGCGCCTTCCGAGACTCTTCCAGGGCTTCCTTGTCGTCGTCGCGCTCGGTCATTTCGCACTCCTATCAGGAGCGGAGAGAGCGTGATCCAAGGATTCCAGAACGTGGCGAATCTGAGCCAGACTCTGCGCAATCTCGCCCAGCGACTCCCAACCCTTGTCGGCACGCGCACGCTCAATCCGCGCGGCTTCCTCATGGTTCTTCGCGGCCTCCCGAGCATCCGCGATGCGGTCGTCCTTACCCTTCAACTCGCGCTCGTGATGCGCGATGAGGTCCTGGACTCGGCGGAGGTGCTGCCCCTTCGTGAGGATCAGGTCACGCGCGAAGAGGAAGGCGAGCGCACCCAGTCCGAGGGTCGTGAGAATGTTGTCGACCGAGGCGGTCGTCGTAACCCACTCCCACACATTCATGAGCGAAAGTCTACTGGCGGGAAGGGCGTCCACACATGAGGCAGACCGTCACCGATACCCGAAGATCTTGAGCCAGCCGTCGGTCGTCGTCGACGCCGGACCGCGCTGGAAAGCGATCCCATCCTGCGCGGCGTTGGCCGTGTACGTCGAACCACCCCAATGGTTCACCCCGGCCTGGTTCGTGGAGAACGTCACCGCGGTCCGCTCGAACGCCTTGTACGGGGCGATGACCTCCATCGTGCCCGTCGCCGGACCGGAGTCACCGCCGTTGGTCAGCATCCCGTACCCGTTGAACGAGAACGCCGAGGCCACGATGCCATCGAGGCCGATGAACGCCCGCGTGTTCGCGTAGGAGGTTCCCCCGGTGTCCATCGTCGTGCCCTGCATCATCCGGAAGAGCGGCGACGAAGCGATGCCGCCAGTCGTCTTCATCGAGAAGACGATCTTGTAGCCCGCGAAGTCATCGCGGAAGATCCGCGGGAGCTGCACCCAGGAACCCGCGGTACCTGTCAGGAGGATGGTCCCGTCAGGCTGGACGAACGCGCCGACCAGGGAATCCGGTGTCGGGAAAATCGGTGTCAGACCGGCAGGAGCGCCCGTCTGTCGACGCTGGAGTTCGGTGATATTGCTGCGCATCTCCCGCAGCATCCCCTCGAACGACTTGTCGTTCTGGACGCCAGACATCAGCGGTACGGCGTCCAGGTCCCCGCAAACGTGAACCCGGTCCAGACGAAGTGGTACCAGCCGAGAGTCGAGGTGGTCGGAGCGGGGCCGAACCAGGTGACCGTGTAGCCGCCGAACGTGACACCCGAGCTGCCGCCGAGGGTGCCGTTCACGATGACGTCGATGACAGCACCGCGCACCGGGAACGGGTACGAGGAGGTGCCATCCGGGAGCATGATGAGGCCCGTGTAGCCGTCCGCCATCTCCACCATGAACAGCGCCTGAGACTCGACCTCGGACTGGAACTGCGCGTTGATGCGGTACGGCGGGCTGGACGAGTTCATCGACACGTCGAAGACGTTCGGGACCGACTCGATGACGTACGGCTGGTTCGCCGAGCCGACACCAGAGACGTTGATCCCGGACCCCGAGACGACGCTGCAACTGCAAGACGATCCTGCGCACTGGCAACGGGCCATGGCTACTATCCCTCTCCTTCTTCGTCCGGCCTGTTTGCCGGACTCAAGGTGACCTGAATCGTCTCACCCTCCGCCACCTCGGTCACGGTGACGATGTCGATCTTCTGCAACTGAGACAGCTTCCTGGCATTCAGAGTAGCGCGGAGCGGCACCTGGACACCGCAGACGAGGTCGTTGATCCCGAGATCGTGCGAGAGGCGGATGCTGGAGTTGTCCGGGATGCGAACCTCTACCGGAACCGGGGACCGACCGACGACGTTCCGCTGAGCCTGGCTGGTGAGTTCCGCCTGTGTCGGACCCGCCGTGCCCTCCTCGTTGTACACGGTGAAGATCTTCGTCCACGGGCCGTAGTACGCCTCCGTCGTCGGCGATGCCGCGGCCCTGCCGAACCGGCCATCCTCCGCCACGACGAACGCGACCTCGGTGTGGTCGGCACCATACGCGGTGATGACGATCTGGCCGAAGAAGTCCGCCTCCGTCCACGCCCGAGGGAACGTGCCCAGCGAGCGCGACGTGTCCCAGATGTGGATGGCGCGACCCACCGTCGTGAAGTCGATGCCGGAGCGGTGAGCCAGAGCATCGAGGTGTTCGCCCACCGTCATCTCGTACGCCTTCGTGACCGCCGTCGTCTCCGCCTCGTTCGGGTAGTGATGCACCGTGAGGTACGGGAGCACGTTCGCGGGCGGGTCAAGCGCCTCCCAGACGAACATCTCGTACTCGATGATCCCGCCGATGCGAGTGCTCACCTCGGTCACGTTCGGGTACGCGTTGTTGTACGCCTGCGTCATCGGGGTGCCGTTCAGGTACGCGCCGACATCGTGAGCGAACACCTCCACGGTGTCCGACCCCCACGCGACCCGCCAGATCGGCCCCTCCCACACGCGCTCATCGCCGCGGAAGATGACCAGCTCATGCCGCTTCGGTTCGATGGCGGAGAGAGTGTCCGCCTGCTCCGAGCACGCCGAACCGGACACACGGATCTGCGCCTCCGACACCTGATCGCGGCGACGGCCCCACTTCACCAGCGACAGGTCCGTGAGCTGAGCGATACGGTTCTTCCCGCCGCGGTCGTAGATGTAGGCGGAGTGCGTGGTGACGCAACCGGCTTCGAGACTCATGCGTACCTCTGAACCAGGGTGTACCCCATCGTGAGCGCGTTGGCCGGAGTGTCCGTGGGCACGTCGACCGACACGTAGTAGTCGATCCCGCAGCCGAGGACCGGCCACAGGTTGTTGTTCCCCTGGAGGAGGTGGTCAGCGGAGAGCGTCGCCGCCGACCCCGTCACCTCCGCGAAAGCACGCTGGCTGACACCATCGAGAGTGAAGATCGTGTCGCCGGGGATGTACGAGATGATCTGCTCCGAGCAGTACCCGTCACGTTCGAGCTGGTCCAGCGAGCGACCGAACGGGTTCGGGTAGTAGCGCACGCGCACCAGCCGTACAGCCGTCGTCGTCTCCACCTTGAGGATCGGCACCGTGTCCACCCACGTCGGGACGTACAGGGCGGGGATCTCCTGCCAGAAGCGCCGCCACTCGGTGACGTCGTCCTCCACGCAGATGTTGTTCACGTCCGGCGGGCGCGGCGGAGCGGGGACGGGAGGACAGTCAGGGTCGAGGAGAGGGTTGGGGGGAGCTGCCGTGTTCGCGACCGCGCGGCTCGCGCTACCGTTCGCGGTGCCATCCCAGGAGAACAGCCACTCGGCGGTGTCAGGGGTGCTGCCGTCGAAGTAGAAGTCGCCGAACGGGGTGATGACGTCGTCGATCAGGAGACGGTCACCCGAGTTCCACACCGACCAGCCGACGCCCGCAACGTCGATGACACGCACCGCTCCCGCCACGGCTCCCGGAGGCGGGGTGCCGATCACGCGAAGCGGCGTCCACACCTCAGCGCTCGCACCCACGTCGACAGCCGTACCGATGGAACGGCCAACCTCAGTGCCAGCTCCGTTCAGCCAGAGGAACATCGCGGCAAGGCGCTGACCCCGGTCAGGGAGGCGAACGTGCGCCAGGCCCGCGTACGTCGCATCCTGGAGCGCGGGGAAAGTCTGACCCGCGGCAGTGCCAGTGCCAGCGTGGAAGCCCGCCGCGGTGGTCGGCGTCCAGAACTCGACACGCGCCGCGAACTGCTGGGAACGCCCACCCGTGACACGGGACACGGTGCCCGTGCCGCCCGACACGCTGCTGCCGCTGGCGAAGTTGCCCCACCCGAGGACGGCCTTGCCGATGGCGCGGGACGTGGAGTTGTTGACCGTTCCGTTCCAGGCGAACGTCAGGTCGGCACGCGCAGCAGTCGCCCCATCGAAGTAGTCGCCGGGGTTCGTGTTCGTGTTCGGCTGGACGACGGAAGTCCATGCAGTGAACGGACCGGTGTACGTCCCCACCTTCGCTGCCGCGCGCCACTGGTACGTCGCGCCAGGGTTCAGGGGTGCCACCGTCGTCGAGGCACCCGTGTCGATAGCCGTGGCGTTCGTGGTGCCGAGGAGGCGGTACTCCAGCCGGTAGCCCGTGGGAGACGGGATCGTCGGAGGGGGCGTCAGCGTCACTGTCGCCTTGGTGCCATCGAGGGACGGCACCACAAGCATCCCAGGGGTGTCGCCGACGAGAGTCTTGCCGGAACGGGTCGCCGATACCGCACCGTTACCGAACGAGTTCACCCCGCGAGACTGGAGGTAGTACGTCGTGTTCGGGGTCAGCCCCGAGATGATGGACGTACCGCTCGATGCGATCCACGCGCTGTTGCCCGAAGCGAACGTCGGGGAAGTGGAGTAGCGGTACTCCCAGCGGATGATCGCGTTGCCACCGTCCCCGTTGCCGGAGAACTGGTAGCGCATCGTCGTCGCCGTGATCTGATCCGGCGTCGTCGGGAGCGGCGTCGGGGCAGGCGGCACGGTGCCGATGCGGGGCAGGTTGATGAACCCGGTCGGCGTCGTGTTGACGTTTCCGTACGCGAGCTGCATCTGGAGATCCAGACGCGCCGAGGTGCCCGACACCCAGCCTGCCGCGTTCGCGTTGACCCACACATCCCAGGGGCCGTCGTTCCAGCGCGTTGCCCCGTTCTGGTATCCGCCCGGCAGGAACGGGGTCGCCGCGTGGCGGCGGAACTCGGACCCACGGACCCGACCGATCTGCACGCCGGAACCTTCGTATCGCGACGCCGTCGAGCCGCCGGGTCCGTTCACCGCACGCAGGTAGAACCGCACCCGCCACCGACGGTTCTTCGTGTCGGTTTCCACATGGTCGGCTTCGAGGTAGAACGTGGTCGCCGGAGAAACCTGCGACGAGGCGATACGAACGGTTCCCATGGTGACTCCTACGGTACTGTCACGGCGAGCGCATCGGCGTACTCACGCACGACCGTACCCGCAGGCCAGGAGGGGATGTTCAGGATGGCACGCACCAGGACTACGGTAGCGCCGACCGGGGGAGTGAGTCCCTTGGCGGAAATAGCGCCCCCGTTCGCGGCGACGCTCCCGAGAGGATCAGTGCGAACCACGGCACCGCCGGGGGTAGCACGCCAGTACGCGACGAAGTCAATCGTCCCCAGCGTGGGGGTCCCCGCCTGGATGACCCCAGCCGCCCACATGCTGATCGAAACCTTCGAGTTCGCGGGCCGGGTGCTCAGGTCCACCTCCTGCTGGAGGTACAGCTGACCTGCCGAACCGGCACCAGTTGCGGTGAACACCGACCGGTAGGAAGCCGTGCCGACAGCGGCCAACTCGCCCGTCACACGTCCGGAGGTGAACGTGCCAGGGATGATGTTCGTCCCGTCGGCTCCCGCCGCCCAGCCCGTCCCGACCGCCTCCACCGAAGGGTTGACGACATAGTTCGTCGCCACCGTGATGTCCGCTCCCGCAAGCTCAGCCGACGGGTACGGGAGGTAGTTGATCGGAACGTCCTGGATGATCGTCTCGCCATCCTGCACGATGGGCTGGTACTCCGCCGCGACACCGAACATGTTCGGGACACCCGCGGCGAGCGTGAACTCGACGATGGCACCCCACGAGTTCTCCGCACGGTGGAACGTGTCCGTGGTGATCGGACCCTCGATGCACTTCACGTCGTGGTACATCCGCGAGAGCAGATCAATGCGCTCGTCGAACGCCCCGTTGGGACCGTTGAAGTCCGGGACGGGCGGGCAGTCCGCGAAGAACGTCAGGTCAGAGGAGCCGCAGGACGGACCATGCGTGGAACACGACTGCTCGGAGAGGGCCTTCGAGAGCCACGCCTTGCCGTACTCCAGACCCTCCTCGTCCACCGCCGTGAGCATGACACGGAATCGGAACCGCGGTACCGCGAGCCGCTCGCGCCCGAGCACACCACCACTGAGGATGCCCTCGGTGATCGTGACCTCACGGGTCGAGTCCGACAGCGCGCTTGCCGAGAGGCAGTACGCCCCGAGGAACTTCCGCGACGGGGAGGCCGGGTAGCTGTAGCCCGAGGCGTGGGAGTACCACGGGGCGTCCTCGGGGATGTTCTCAGCCTCGTAGGTCGTCTCCTCATCGAGGGCGTAGCGGAGCCGTTCGTAGCACTCGTCGTTCCTCGACGTGTGCCAGTTCACGTCACAGTAGTAGGTGATGCCCTGCGGCCCGGCAGGGATGTACATGAGCGAGTTCGACGCACCAGGGGTGCCATCCCACCGGTACGCGATTCCATCGACCTCCGGGAAGTCGCCCGTGAACGCCGGACCGTCGTAGTCCTCGTTCGGGAAGATCGCCGCCAAGTCGTACCAAACGTCCGGCTGACCCGCAGTGCCACCGTGCGGGAGGATGACCGTGCTCGCCAGGCCGGGGACCGGCGGTGCGTAGGCGCGCAGGACCGTCTCGCCCGGACCGTTCGGTGCCGTGTTCGAGAAGATCTGCGGGGTCGGGTTCCAGTAGATGCGACCGATGCCCGCGGCCCAGATGGAGCCGGTGATCGCCGCCTCCTGGTACCGGGTCATCGTCACCGTGCCACGCTCGGGCGAGGAGCCGGAGGCGTTGATGATCGCGAAGTTCGTGTTGCTCGACTCGCTCGTGGCGATCAGGCGCAGGGAGTACGTCCCGTCCTTCCGCCACCGCTTCGACTGGATGGCGACGCACCCGCTGTACGAGACGCCTGCGACGCGCTGACCAGCAAGGATCGATTCGGAAGCGCCGACCGTGCCCGTCCACGACACGTCCAGGTCGTCGTCGTAGACGGCGGAAGCGGAGTTGTTCTCGGCCCCCAGCCATGCGTTCTTGTAGCCCGCGCGCGCGGTGATCGAACCGTCGAAGTACTCATCCGAGTAGGTGGTCCCGGCCTCGACGAGAGCGCCCGTCATGTACGCGCGCACCGTGGTCGAGGCGTTCCCCGTGTTCTTGTTCGCGTAGAACCCCGCGTGTCCGCCCACTCCGATCTGCGCCCCGCGGATGAACGTCCACACGTTCGGCTCCAAGGTCACCCCGTACGAGCTGTACCCCGGCTCCGTGATGAGCATCCACACGCTCACTGTCCGGGCGGGCGTGCCCGTGTTGAGGAGCGAGTCGATGTTGTAGAGCGTGACGAGGGCAGAGTTCGTACCCGTCGAGGACTGCATCGCCGCCGTCTGGATTCCCAGAGGGTGAGGCACGGGCGGGACTACCCCTCGCACGAGGGGGTTCGTGGGCGCACTGTTCGACTGCCACCCCGTCCCGCCAGCACCGATGGCGCGGGGGTTCAGGGCCAGGTTCCGGCGAAGCCGAGGACGACGGTTTCCGCCGAACGACGGACGCACCAGGGTACCCGCTTCCAGCATCGGCTCAGAGATGTAGCCGATCACGCCAGCAGGAATGCTGGCCCCGTAGAACTCCATGTACACGACGTTGAAGACGCCCGTGGCGGTGAGCGGGAAGTCGTAGCGGTTATCCGCACCGCCCGCGACCAGCGGGAGAGAGAGCTGCGCGCGAATGGTCGCGGAGGCGGAGTCGTACAGGTACACCCGGACGCCCGTGATCGCCGTGACTTCCGACGTCTGCGCGCGGAACGATGCGATGTAGTTGCCAGCCGCCTTCGAGTCGCCGAGGCCCGTCGTGTACCCCAACCGCACCGGGTTTGTCGCCGTCTGGGTCAGCTTGAGACGCCCACCCTCCGACGTCGAATTGCCAGACGTCGGCGTCCAGCCACTCGTCGACGACAGATCCGTGTACCGGATCAGGTTGCGACGGTACTCCGCCAGCCCACCGAACGCCGTCTCAAAGGACGGGTTCGTGAACGCGTTCGTGTGAAGCCGGATCTCCGGCGTCCCCTCCTCGAAGGGGATGTCGTAGTTGATGATCTGAGAAGCCGTGCGCGCATACCCCGTCGCACGGGCGTTGTTGATGATCTCCGTACCGCCGAAGCAGAACCATCCGTCGAAGATAGGATCACCGCCTTTCGTTAGACCAGGCGTGCCGACAGGCGGTCGAGGACCTCGACGCCAGTTGCAAGCGGGCTTGCCGTTCCCTGCACCACGATAGCGCCCGCCTCGACGAGAACAGACTTGCCCCCGCCGACGACACCACCCGATGCCATAGCCGGGGTCTTCCCCTGGGCGATGGCGGAAAGCCACCGCACCGCCGGGTCGACGCTACCGAGAGCACGATTCAGAGGCACGATGGCCTCCGCCCCGGACTCACCCGCGAGGATGTGACGCGGACCGTTCAGGATGCCACCCGACGCGAACCCAGGCACGCCGCCGCCGACACCGTTGCCCATACTCTTCGCCTGACCGCTGAGGCCGAGAGCCTTCGACGCCCAGTCGGCGAGCTGCTTGAACAGGTCGATGGCGTACCGGATCGGGGCAGTGACGAGAGCCAGCGCAAAGCTGATGCCGGTAGCGAACCCCTGGAACGCGGCCACGGCCTTGCCGAGGAACTCGGAAGCCTTCGACACGGCGGGCCACACCTTCTGATCGAGCCACTCCCAGAACTTCTTCATCGCGGGGACCGCATCGTCCTGGAGCCACTTCGCGAAGTCCTTGATGGCGTTCGCTCCCTCGGTCCCGAGCCACGTCGCGAAGTCCTCGATGGCCGGGATCGCGTAGTCGTTCAGCCACTTGGTGAACTCGTCCGCCGTGGGGAGAAGGTCGATGATCGCCGTCCACAGTTCGTCGAACGCAGGCGCGAGCAGGTTCCAGATGGTGTCACCCGCGGTCTTGAACGCGTCGCCGAGGAGCGTGAAAGCTTCCTGGAACGGGGTGACGTACTCCAGCCACTTGTTCAGGGCGGACGCCGCTACCTCGAACCCGAGCCGGATCAGCTCCAGGATGGGCGCGAAGAACGTGAGGATGGCACCGAGCTGCTGGAAGGCACCGATGAGCAGGTCCCGGACGATGGCACCGATAGGCTCCAGCACGTCGAACAGCGGGGCGAGTCCGTTCATCAGCTCGTTGAGGCCCACGGCGATGACGCCGAACGGGTCCAGCTCGCCGAGCACCGAGAGCAGTTCGCCGATGCCAGGCAGCGACTCGGTCAGGTTGTCGAGGAACGCGCTCGTCCGCTCGTACGCTTCGGGCGTGACGAGATCGTTTATCATCGTCGACAGTCCGCCGAGGAGTTCGCCCAGGTCGCCGAGGATCTTCCCCGTCTCCTCGATCCAGACCCCGAAGGCATCCGACTGCACGAAGTCGTCGAACGCGTCGAACATGCCGCCGAGTCCGGTGAGCATGTCGTCGATTGCCTTCTGGAACTGCGGGTTGTTGAACGCCTCCAGGAGTGCCTTGCCGAGCTTGCCGACGACGCTGAGGATCTTCTCGAAGATGGGTCCGGACTTCTCGATCAGCCCACCGACCAGGCGGATGCCCTCAGCCGAGGACACCCAGTCGGCGAACTGGTTCACCACACGGTTGATCGAGTCGCCGAGCACGCCGACCGACGGCTCCAGTGCGCGGATCGCCTCACCGATCTTCCCGAACGCGACCTCGGTACCGGCGAACGCCCGCTCGGCGAGCAGGTTCTGCACGTCCTTGAGCGGGGTCTTGAGATCGCGGAACGCCTGCGCCGCGTCCTTGATGCTCTCCGGCACCTGCTCGGCGTCTCCGCCCAGCACCTTCCACGCGCCGATGAAACCGACCACACCCACGATGGCCGCGGTTGCCGCACCGCCGAGGACCAGGAGGCCCGCGCCAGCGGCGGACGAGAGGACAGCGAGCTGCTGCATGCCAGAGAGGACGGCACCGATGATGAGGGTCCACTGACGGGCGTTGGCGCTGAGGCCCTGCCACATGTCAGAGAGCTTGCCCTTGAACCGCTTGAAGGCGTTGTCGCCCGCACCGCGCATCGACTTGTCGAAGGCGCTATCGAACGCGCGACCCGTCGCCGCACCGGATTCGGCACCCGCGACGCGACCGATCTGCCGGAGCTGACGCTTGAAGAGCCGCCCATCCGCCGTCACCAGGTACTCGACAGACCCGATCCTCGTTGCCATGTCTAGCCTCCGGTACCATTCTGCCGTGCGAGGGCGTGGAAAAGCGCCATCTCCTCGTCTACCACATCCTGTGTCACCTGATCGGGATCAACACCGTCAGCCGGAGCGAACAGCTCTCGCATGGCCTGCTCGCGTTCGTCCTTGTCCACGTGAGCGATGCGTTCGAGGAACCACGCGTAGACCAGATTGAGGAACCGGTCGAGCGGGAGAGCTAGTGGGTCGACCCCTTGCCGCGCGCACGACCCGTCGATCTCCCACCAGCAGACGCCCGCGATCCCGAAGAGGCGGCAGGCTGCTGCGTAGGAAAACTCTGCCACTGCTCCATCAGGAACTGGAAGATCTGGATGAGCATCTCACTGTCCACGGCCTCATCAGCCGGGTCGCGGAACCGCTTCATGAGGCGCTTGTACTCGGCGTCCGAGAGCGTGTCCTTCATGAACGAGAAGATGGCGGCGATCTCATCGCCCATCGTGGAGTCCTCGCGACCACCGAGGGAGAACGCGAGGAGGATCTGCTCCTGCGTGGGGCGGCGGAACGTGTACTCGTCCCGCCGGATGAGAACCTCGTTGCCCTCCTCGTCGTCCTCATACGTCTCGATGGGGACAAGGATGCTTTCGCGCTTCTCCGGAGCGATGCGATCCTGGAGCTTGCGACGGAACGCCTGCGGGGCAGTAGCCATGGGGGAGTCCTTTCTGTCTTACGGAAAGACTACAGCCATCAACCCCACGTTGCGATGAAAGGACCGTGGAAGCCGTGGCGGGTGTAGACGTCCTGTGCGGCATCCGCAATCCACGGGTTCGCGTCCTGCCCGCTCACAGAACGCGCCCGCGCTCCTCCAGGGAACCACGAAGCGGGGGACGGCCTGATCCACAGGTTGTCCCCGGACGTCGGGAAGATCGGGCCGTTCGTCCCCTCGTGTACGTACAGCGCGTGGTCCGCATAGTTACCGACGCTGGCACGCACGCCCGTAGAACCGACCGGAGTCAGCGCCAGGTTGTGGCTCCGCTTGATCGTCCCCGAACGCACGGGAGCGCTGACCGCCGCCTGCCATGCGTGCTCGGTGCCGAGCTTCTGCAAGTACTTCCAGTTCTCGCCCGGAGGGGTGCTGAGTTCCATCGCCACGGCGGAGTCGGTGATGCTCACGCGTACCGCGGTAGGCATGTCACACGCTCCAGACGGTGACCGTCCAGAAGCCGCCGCCGCAGTCGCCAGTCACCTGCATCGGCTGGTACGTGCCGAGGATGTACGTCAGGTCATCCTCGTCGTCCGACGCGAGGCAGCACTTGATCGCGGCCTTCATCGCGGCCTTGTCCGCCATCTGGAGGCGCGTCGCATCGAGGAGCTGTTCCGTCGTCGGGGCCTTGTACCCCGAGATGCTGTTGCCGGTTCCGATGGGGAGGCACCGCGCGATGCCGACCTCCAACTGGTACGCCGTGGGGGAGTCGCAGTTCGACTCCGTCTGATCGGCGGACGGGAAGGTCGACGACGGGTACTCGTTGACGAGACGGACCCACGCCTGACCGCCGCACGAATCGCCGCCCGTCTTCGAGCACGCGCCGCACTGATCCATGACGGCCATCGGTCCGGGCACGACGGAACACCGGCATGTGCCAGGGAGCTTTCGATCCGCGAGAGTCGTGCAGACGCATCCCGCGAGCTTGACCATGATCGGCCAGGCGATGAGGTCTTCGGTGTAGGGGTCCACTATGCCGTGCGCTTCCTGCCGCGGATGGAGTCGACGCTCATGACACGCGACGGCGTCTTGAGGTGGTGGGGGTTGTACATCGACACGATCTCGTCCACCTCGCGAAGACCGGTGGACATCGAGTTGAAGCCGGGCATCGTGAACGTGATGCCCTGGCGGACGACGTTCGTGACCGCCGACGGGAGTTCGCACTGCTGACCCGAGCAGTGCTTGTACCACTCGCCCGCGAGGCGACCCGCGGCGTAGTTGAGTGCATCGTCGGGGCCGACGCCCACGTAGTAGGAGATCGAGAAGGTGCCCTCCTCGCCGTCCGGGAGGTTCATGTCCTGGCACATCGGCCAGTCCGCTCCGTCCATGCGAACCAGGCGGTTGCCGTTGTCGATGCGGTACGCGGTCGGGTCGAGGATCGCGCCGTCGATCTTCACGACGATGGGACCGGACACCTCGTTGTCGGGGAGGATGAGTTCACGGATGACCGTGCAACCGCAGGTGTCGCCGCGGCAGGCGCACGCGTTGAACCACATGCCGTTGCTGATGTACGGCGAGAAGCCGTCATACGCTCCGGTCGGTGCGACCTCCCACAGGCTCGGGGTGCAACGGCGAGAGCACGGGCGCAGGACCGTCGGGCAGAGGGAGAGGCGGAACCCCGTCAGGCGCGCGAGCTGACCCCAGGCGAGCATCTCCGCCCGCTCCTTGATGACCGGGTCCAGCGCCGCGATCTCATCCGCGGTGCCGACACACAGCCAGTCCGCGGAATCAGGGAAACACATCGCCATGACAGCGTCCTTTCGTCACTCGAAGGATACCGGCTATGGCCAGATCTTCGTGGTCCCCACGTACACCGCGTCGGCGAACCCGGTCCCCACGCGCACCCCAGACCACGGCTGGACCTTCGGCAAGGCACCGACCGCCGTCACGTTGGCGACACCACTGACCTGAGCGAACCGCGCACCCTTCGACATCGACGACGTGTACGCCGCCTGGTCGGGGACGATGAACGAGACGACGGGCTTCCCGTAGCCGTTGATGTGGTTCCAGGAGTCGGTGGTCGCCTGGTAGTCCATGCCGAGGATCGACCAGTACTGCTGGTACAGCGCGAGGTCGCCGGAGATGATGTCCGGCTCGTAGAAGAATCCCCACGTCTGATAGCCGCGAGCCTTCGCCGCCGTCGCGAGAGCCGCTGCTCCCGTGCCGACGCCGTAGAACTTCACGATGATCTTTGAGGGTCCGCCGTGCGCGTCGAGCAGGTTGAGGAACTCGGTGTCGTACGTGCCGATGGCGTGCTTCGGGTCGACGATCACCACGTTGTTCGGGGTGTACTTGTCGAGGAAGTCGATGAGCCGGTAGTACGGCCTCGGCGTCCCCGCGCTGTTCAACGTGTTCTGGAACGTCTGCACCGTCGCCCACGTCTGAGTCGACGCCGCGGGCAGGCCGGTGGTCTGCGACGTGCGGTTCAGGTCCACGTCGTGCAGGCCGAACCACACCCCGTCAGAGGTGCGACCGGCGGAGAACTCCAGCGCGCCGTAGCCCGCGAGCACCGCCTGATCGTAGGCGTACTCGCTCATCTCCGGCCAGTTCAGCGAGCCGCCGCGGTGTGCCCAGGTGGCCCCCTTGCGAGCCAGCATCTCGGCCACGTTGCGGAACCCCTGGGTGGGGGCGGGAGGACCGGAGAGGCCGCGCAGAGCGATGGCCGCGGCAGATGCACCGGACACGCTCAGCCAGGTGAGCGAGCGAGTACCCGGCGCGGTCGTCGCCACCTCTTCGTTCCCCAGCCAGATGACCGAGCGCGTGACCGAGGTGGTGGGCGGGTCGGTCACGGGAGCCGAGTCGACCAGCGCGGAGAACGTGGACCCCGCGGGTACCGCCGAGGGAGTCGACGAGTTCGGCGCGATGACCTCGTTGCCCCACACATAGAGCAGGGCCACCGGGTCCGTGGTGTCGATGGCGAACGCGTGCGTGTTGACGACGTTCCCGGTCGTCGTCCAGCCGAGAGCCTGACCCGCGATGGGGTTCGTCAGGTCTACGCCGCGCCACACTTCCATGGCACCCACGCGGCGGGTGTCAGCGACGGACTTCGAGAACACGTAGGAGGCAGGCTCCGTCGCGATGTCGTCGATGGGGTGCGTGTAGATGCCGAGAACGCGGCCCGCGGCATCGTTCGGGATGAACACGTAGCCGCGGCGTGTCCACCCTGCGAGCGCGAAGTCCGACGGCGACGAGGAGCCGTTGGTGCGCAGGTACGCGACGAGAAGGTCATCGTCCTGCGCGAGGCCAGGACGCGCCAGAGTGATCGTCGTCCCCGAGGTGTCGGCACGGAAGACCGTGGGGAACCCGGCGAGAGTGGGGGCGGGCATGGCTCAGCCCACAATCGCGTAGACGACGTTCGGGTCCTTCGTGGCGATGGCGTCGTACTGAACCTGCGTGCCCTTCCACAGGCCGGTCGTGCCGTTGAGGCCAGCGACCTTCGCGTCCAACGCCGCCTGCAACCCGGTGGTCTTGGAGATCGCGAGCGCAGGGATGCGCGCGTCCACGAACGTGCCGGACGCGATGTCCGCCGCGGCGAGGACGACGACGCCCGTCTTGCCAGCCACCGATGCAACCGCGGCAGGGGAGAGGAACGCCTTCCAGTTCGCCAGCGTGCTTGCCGGTTCCGCCGAGAGGATGTACGTGGTCGACGTGTCCGTGCGGATCGCGATGTCACCGACCTGGGCGGTGAGCGCGAGCATCGCCGCCTGCGACGCCGCCGTGAACGTGTCGTTGATCGCCAGCGGCGGGAGCTGGTTCGTCGGGATCACGCCGCCGACGAGATCCGCCTTGAGCGCCATCGCCGCGGTGTAAGTGGAGCTGTTGACCTTCGTCGCGAGTCCCGTCGTCAGGTCAGAGGACGACGCCTTCGTGCCGAGCGTCGTCTCCAACCCGTTGACGAACGTCTTGAGGTTGTTCCACGCCGTCACCAGCGGCGTGTACCAAGGGTCGGTGTTCTCTGCCGGGAGGTTGTCGTTGAAAGGCATGTCATTCTCCTAGGTACGGGAACGGCCCCACCTGGGGATTCAGGCGGGGCCGTGTCCGAACGCTCCATGGCCGAACGGCCCCAGCCCGAACCCTCCGGGGCTTACGGGAAAGGGACTTCGACCTCTTCTTCGACCCAGACGCCGTTGGTCGACGCCCGGACCGTGTAGGTGCCAGGGGATGCGTACTCGTGCGTGGTCGCACCGGGAGCCGCGACGTAGTCCCACGTGCCGTCTCCGAAGTCGTACTGCACGGGGCTGGTCGCTGCGGGAGTCGTGGTGAACGATGCCGTCTGCTCGTCCACGCCCTCGATGGCGGTGATCGCCGTGATGGCAACCGCTGCCGGGTCGAGGAGAGGACGCGCGCCGCACTGGTCAGCCGGGGGAGCCAGGTCCACCAGCATCGTGCGCATCGCCGTGGACGTGGTGATCGGCGTCGGCATCTTGGCGGGGACGCCAGCGTTCGTCATGACGTTGTACGGTCCCACGCCCCACGCGTTGCCCTCGCGGGTGTTCGCGCCGGTCACCGTGAAGGTGACAGCCGCGTTCTCCACGGTGAAGTCGCCGAGGATGCCACCGCGAAGGTAGGCGAGGAGGATGTAGCCGAACTGTCCCTGCGATCCGTCGCTGGCGCAGGCATCACCCGTGGGCGAGCCGGTCCAGAGTTCGAGAGCGAAGTTCGAGTTGTCCAGCGACACCTTCGTGTCGATGTCGAAGCCGATGACCGTCTCGCCGTCCGCCGCAAAGACGACGTTCTGACCGGTGACCAGGGCCAGGAGGTCCGGGTCCACCTTGCAGAACGCGATCTCGACGCCGTACCCGGTGAGGGATACCTCGGACGGCTCATAGATGCAGACGTCGCCGGAGGCATCGGTCTGGGTGATCTCGTCCGTCTCCGTGGTGTTGGCGGTGAAGCCCACGGAGACGAAGCCCTTGGAGACGACCACCGAGTCATCACCGTAGATCGGACGCCCGCACGAGTCCAGGCGCGTCACACGAATGCGACGTCCCCGCACGAGGGGCAGGCACTTAGTGGTGCGAGCCATGGTGGTTACTCCTTCTTGGTGGTGGCGCGCTTACGCGCAGGCTTCTTGGCGGCGGGCTTCGGTTCCTCGGCGGGAGCCTCCTCGACGGGGGCTTCCTCCTCGGTCTTGTTCTCGGTGGACTCCGGCAGTTCGCCGTTCTCATCAGTCTTGACCGGCTCGCCCTCGGCGGTGGTCAACTCGCCAACCGGCGTGTCGCCCTCCTTGGCGGGATCGACAGGCTGGCCCTCGATCTCCACCGGGGGGTTGCCCTCGGTGCCCGGCTCGGTGACGATCTCGTCGACCTCTTCTTCGACAGCGACGTCCACGCCGGGAACGTCAGCATCCAGAGGGATGAGGTATCCCGAACGCGTGGTGAGCACCAGCTCCGGGGAGAAGCCGCGCTCCTCCGCCAGCTCCAGTGCCTTCTTCGCGTTCTCGCGGCTCCGACCAGGGAGGTTGTCGTACTGCATGATGTCGTCTCCTTACGGAACCG
>Ga0307414_10000262_pt1 | contig 33057 bp, 30 predicted proteins | sample DK1Ometagenome_FD_203804 | JGI IMG/M metagenome (GOLD analysis project Ga0307414, IMG submission 203804) | Maize rhizosphere microbial communities from greenhouse at UC Davis, California, United States - DK15-O-3 | ecosystem: Host-associated > Plants > Roots > Rhizosphere > Soil | place: USA... | reverse complement strand
ACCGCCACTAAAGTATCTGTATGATTTTTTATTACACCGTATGTGGTATCATAAACATGGGCAACCATATCACCCCTATCTGCGTCTTGTGTAATAAATGTTCTTAACTTAACATCTTTAATCGCTAATTTCTCTACCCTCGGAGACATGGACAATAACTCATCCAATTGTTCATCATTCAAAGAATCTTTACGATGCAATAAAGTATCTTTTTGTACATTTCTGATGTAACTATGTAACCCTTCAACCATTCCATAAAATGAAACTTCGGCAGTATTAGGGATAAAAGAGAATACTGTGTTTTTTAAATCCGATTTTACTGCACTAAGTATTTGCTTACAAAGTAACGCCCCTAAATGCTTTCTTTCTTTATAGATTTCGGCATCGCTACCTCTCGAAAAATAGATGCGTTCAAAAGAGCATGCTCTTTTTTCTTCAGGCTCTCTAAAAATCTCCTGAGTTACAGTGCCATTTTTCTTAACAATTAGCGCATGACCTGGTTCAATTTCTTTAACGTCTTTGAATGGGATATTAAATGCAGTTTGAATTGCTGGTCTCTCTGAAGCAGCTACAACAATTTCATCATCCTGATAATAATAAGCCGGGCGGATACCTGAAGGATCACGAAGAATAAATGCATCTCCATTTCCAACAATACCAGAGATCGCATAACCACCATCCCAGTTTTTTGCAGAGCGTTTTAAGATTTTTGCTATGTCTAAATTTTCTGAGATTTTATGAGTGATCTGAACATTATCAAGTCCTTCTTTTTTGTACTCGTCAAAAAGTTCCTGATTTTCATCATCAAGGAAATGGCCTATTTTTTCTAAAACGGTAACCGTATCAGCTTGTTCTTTTGGATGCTGACCAAGCTCATAAAGTTGTTCGAGTAATTCATCTACATTGGTCATGTTAAAATTACCGGCAATAACAAGGTTCCGGGTCATCCAGTTGTTCTGACGTAAAAATGGATGGCAATTTTCTATGCTATTTTTACCGTGTGTACCATAACGTAAATGTCCCAGTAAAACTTCTCCAATAAAACTTACATTATTTTTTAGCCACTCAGCATCCTGCATCAATTCAGGAGTTTCGTTTTGAATGTCAACAAATTTGTTCTGAACGTAACCAAAGATATCCGCAACAGCGTTTTGTGCCATTGAGCGATATCTGCTAATGTAGCGATGACCTGGTTTTACGTCTAGTTTAATTGTTGCAATCCCTGCTCCATCCTGCCCACGGTTGTGCTGCTTTTCCATTAAGAGGTAAAGCTTATTAAGTCCGTAAAGTGCAGTCCCGTATTTTTGCTGGTAGTATGAGAGAGGTTTTAAAAGGCGAATAAAGGCTATTCCGCATTCATGTTTTATCGAGTCACTCATTATGTGTTATTTGAGCGGCAAATTTACCGTTAATAATAATTAGAACCTAGAAAGAAATACAATCTTTCGGTCAGATTATAATGACTGGGTTTTCAGGCTTATACGATACGAAATAACATCAGATCCAAAAAAAATGGAGGCGTGCCTGTTGAATACCTTCTCATCTCCGGAAGTAAAAAATGATTTGCTACCCTGTGTTGCAATCTTTGACTCAATCTCAGGATGATTTTTCAGATACAACACCAGACTGTCTGCTACGATATCACCCTGACCCAATAAACTTACATTCGCTGAAAGCTTTTCTTTTATTTTAGGAATAAGCAAGGGATAATGTGTACAGGCTAAAAGAATACAATCTATTTTGCGGTCCTTCTCCAGCAATTCATTAATGTACTTTTCTACAAAATAGTCAGCCCCGCGATCCAAATGCTCATTGTTCTCTACTAATGGCACCCACATTGGGCAACTTTGTTGAAGAACCTTTACCTCCGGAAAAAACTTATTAATCTCTATTAGATAAGACTCGGAATTAATTGTTCCGCGAGTCCCCATGACTCCAATAGTTTTCGAAGAAGTAAACTCCCCTACTATTTCTGCCGTTGGCCTGATCACTCCAAGAACTCTATTATTAGGATATTTAAAAGGTAATACGTTCTGCTGTATCGAGCGAAGAGCCTTTGCTGAGGCCGTGTTGCAAGCCAGAATAACCAATTGACATCCCTGGGCAAATAACCATTCCACACACTCTAAGGTATACTGATATACGGTATCAAATGAATGATCTCCATAAGGTGAACGGGCATTGTCACCAAAATAGATATAGTTATATTGAGGTAGTTTTTGGGCTATTGATTTAAAAACAGTTAAACCACCATAACCTGAATCAAAAACACCAATGGAATGCTTAGTATTCATTGCAAAAAGAAACGGGATTGAGTTTTATCACTCAATCCCGCAATTTAAATATTTTTTCCTCTACTAACTGTTTTCTTTCGAATGTTGTGACAGAGGTTTGATCTTCACTATTTTTTAGGAGCAGGAGTTGTTGCAGTGGCAGCAATACCTAACTTAGTTTTAACAAGAGGTGTAATGTCTTCGCCACCATCCCAGTACACTAATCCCTGGTTTGCAGTATCAAATACATATGTAAAACCTTTTTCTTTTGAGACTGCCTTAATAGCAGCATCAGCTTTTACCTGAATAGGGTTAAAAAGTTCTGCATTTTTTGTTTCTAATTCTTGTTGAGCTTTTGTTCTTGCATCAGTGATACGTTTCTCTAAATCCTGCAATTCAGCTCCCATTGTTTGTAATTCTTTACCAACAGTTTCTTTGTTAGCTTCGCTCATAGTTTTTTCTTTGTCCTGAGCCGCTTTAAGTTTAGTCTGGTATTCAGAAATCATTTTATCAATATCAGCAGTTTTCGTTTTTTGAAAGGCCTCCAATGTGGTTCTGGCAGTTTTAACTTCAGGCATTGCTTCAATAATAGCCGCTGAATTCAAGTGTGCCAATTTTTGTTGTGCATTTGCGATGTTGACAGTGAACAATAAGCCAGCTGTTACAAAAAATGCGTTCATTAACTTTCTCATCTTTATTTTTCTTAATAATTGTTTTTAATTTATCTATTTGTGTGTTTATTTCAGCATCGTTCCAGGTTTGAAACCCAATCTTACAATAACGTCGTTACTTACATCATAAGTACTGCTTGCGTATATCATCATTGTGGCTTCACTACTCTTATCAAATATGAAATCAAGGAGTTTAACTTTCGCTATTTCAGAAATGGCTTTTGTAACCTTATCCTGAATAGGACTCAACAATTTTGAACGGGTTTGGAAAAGATCTCCATCCGGACCAAATATCTTGCGCTGAAAATCTTTAGCCGCTTTTTCCTTTTCAATGATTTCATTCTCTCTTCTTTTGCGCATATCTTCAGTTAACAATACCTGATCTGCCTGGTAAGCCTTATACATCTTATCTATCTCAGTAAAGTTAGCATCAACCTTCTCTTGCCATTGCTGAGACAACACATTCATTTGATCCAGCGCAGATTTATACTCAGGTAAATGTTTAAGTATATATTCAGTATCTACGTAAGCAAACTTTTGTGCAAATGCTCCAAAGCCGGTAAAGAGCAAAAAGCAAATTAAAAAGTATTTTTTCATTTCTAAAAGCATTAATTAATTAAAGTCCTCCCAACTGTTGTGCAATACTGAAGGTGAAATTTTGTTTTCCACCATCAACAATTCCTGGAATTTTATCAAAGGCATGCCCATAATCAATTCCCAACATTCCAAATATCGGTAAAAATATTCTAGCACCAACACCTGCAGTCCTTCTAATGTTAAAAGGATTAAAATCTCCAAACTTGTTCCAGGTATTACCCCCTTCGGCAAATGCTACAATAAACGCAGTTGCTTGTTGACTTGCAATCACTGGATATCTTAATTCCATAACATATTTAGTAAATATAGGACTTCCTGAATTTTGCGCAATAGTTGCATCAGATCCTTGTGGAATTACTGCATTATTTGCATATCCACGCATCTTAATTACTTCTGAACCTTGCAAGAAATCAAATCCCTGCATACCATCACCCCCCAATTTAAAACGTTCGAACGCCGATTCTCCAACTGCCGAGTTATACGTTCCTAAGAAACCAAACTGAGCTTGTGCCATCACAACAAATTTGCCGGCCAATCTTTGGAACCACTGAGACTCAAATTTCCATTTGTGATACTCTGTAAACTTATAACGTTGTTTATCAGATGCCGTTGCATAATTAATGTTATTTAAAAGAGAGTATGGAGGAGTTGCCTGAATAGTGAACTTAAAGTACGAACCCTCTGTTGGGAAAATCTGATGATTTCTTGAGTCCCTGCTTAACTCTTGAGTTAAGTTAAGGTTGTAAGAAGTTCCTGTACTAAACAAATATCCTGGGTAGTTATTTAAGATATATTGCTGAACATTAATAGCATGTGTTAGCTGGAAATAGTTATCAGGGAAATTCAGCCTTCTACCCAAACTAACAGTCACACCATTTAAACGAATCTTTTGGAACCTGCTATCAGCAGCCTTCAAACCATTTGATTGTAATGATGTAAATGCACTTACGCCAAAACTGATTGGTTTCTTACCACCAAGCCAAGGCTCAGAGAAAGAGAAACTGTAAGATTGATAATACTTACCATTTGTTTGTCCACGAAGACTTAATTTCTGACCATCACCTTTAGGCAGAGGTTTGTAAGCATCCAGATTAAATATGTTTTTTAATGAGAAGTTGTTAAAGGTAAGTCCTAATGTTCCAATAATGTTACCACCACCAAAACCACCAGATAACTCAATCTGATCAGAAGGTTTTTCTTCAACAGCATATTCGATATCTACTGTACCATCAGCCGGATTCGGTTTAGGAGTTGGAACCGTTTTAGATTCATCAAAGTTACCCAATTGACCAATCTCACGAACAGTACGGATCAATAAATCCTTAGAGAATTTTTCTCCTGGCTTTGTACGAATCTCCCTTAATACTACCCTATCATTTGTTATGGTATTTCCTTTTAAAGTAATACGATTATTGGTATACTGAGGTCCTTCATAAATACGCATTTCAACATCTACAGTATCACCGTGAATTTTGGTTTGTACAGGATCAACATTAAAAGTCAAATAACCATCGTTAAGATAAATACTTGAAACATCATCCCCATTTGCACTACCTCTTAATTTCTTTTCAAGCTTTTCTTCACTAAACACCTCTCCTTTTTCAATGCCAAAGGTCTTTTCCAGGATCTCAGTTGTATACTTAGCATTCCCTGCCCAGGTAATATCACCAAAGTAATATTTAGGACCTTCATACACATCGATATTGATACCAATTGCTTTATCACTATACTGGAAAATACTATCCTTAAGAATAACAGCGTCACGATAGCCTTTATCCTGCATCTTGGCAATAAGCGTTACTTTATCTTCATCGTATTTTTCCTTGTTGAATTTTCCGGAGCCAAATACTTTATAGAATGCCTGTTGCTTTGTTTTCTTTAAAAACTTACGCAGTTTAGCAGATGAAAAATCCTTATTTCCGGTAAAGTTTATCTCATGAACTTTTACTTTTCGACCCTTATCGACAAACACCTGCAGAATCATTCCATTCTCCAAGCTTGGATCAGGTTTTGTTTTATACTCTACTGTTGTAAAAAAGTAGCCCTTACCTAAAAGGAACTTCTTTATTGTTGCAGTTGTTGAATTGTATAAATTATCATTGATAATAGATTTTCCGCTTTTCTCATTTAATTTCTCCATGATGTCAGTCTTTTGGGACTTACTCACGCCATTAATTTCAAATGAACTTAAACGCGGTCGTTCAACCACCTCAATGTCAAAATAAACAGTGTCCTCTACAATTTTAGCAATATCTAACTGCACATCATCAAATAAGCCTTGAGCCCACAAGGTCTTAATTGCATTGGCTGTTGCCTCACCTGGCAATACAATACGTTCTCCCTTTATCAATTTAGATAAAGTAATGATTACATCCTTGTCAATGAAATGAGTTCCGGTAAGGGTAGTACCTCCAATTATGTACTCTTTTGGATTAAAATAATCCAAGTCCAGGCCCTTAACTTTAAGGGTAGGTGGTGCAGTATTGGACGGTCGGGTAATCTGTGCCATTGTTGGTAAACCAATCAATAACAATAATATGAGTTGATATATTCTTTTCATTTACAATCTAAAAATCGATGCTAAGTTAATTTAAACACATGTTAAAAAGTGTTAAAAGTAAAATTAGTTCAATTGTTCACTAATTTTACCAAAGCGGCGTTCGCGTTTTTGATAGTCTACAATAGCCTCAAAAAGGTCTTCTCGCCTGAAGTCGGGCCATAGTGTTTCAGTAAAATAAAGTTCCGTATAAGCCATTTGCCATAACAGAAAATTACTCACTCTATGCTCGCCGCTTGTTCTGATCATGAGTTCAGGATCAGGGATGTTTACTGTTGTTAACTCAGCTGCAAAATTTTCTTCATTAATGTCTTCAATATTTAATTTCTGGTCTTTAACCTTCTGTGCCAGTTTCTTAGCGGCATCAATGATCTCCCATTTAGCACTATAGCTTAATGCCAATGTTAAAGTACAACGGGTATTTTTCGCTGTCTTTTCCATAGCACTGCGTAAGTCATCAATACATTTTTGGGGTAACGACGCAATGTCACCTATTGCATTTAACCGGATGTTATTTTTGTTAAGAGTAGCCGTTTCCTGATTGATTGTTGATATCAACAACTCCATCAAGGCATTAACTTCTTCAATAGGCCTGTTCCAGTTTTCTGTCGAAAAGGCGTAAACAGTTAAATATTTTATTCCTATATCAGCGCAACCCTCTACAATATCTTTTACAGACAGCACACCACTTTCATGACCGAAGTGTCTGAATTTACCCTGATTTTTTGCCCATCGCCCATTTCCATCCATGATGATGGCGATGTGCTCTGGTAAGCGTGTTACGTCGATTTGTTCTTTAAATCCCATTAATTTCCTGCAAATATGCCTAAAATGTATAACATTTTTGGGACACAAAGGTATAAGATATGCCAATACCTACAAACATATATGTATCTCTTTTTCTAAAATCTCCTCTTTGAGTGTATTGAAAATCAGTAGAAGTAGGATTTGAAGGGTTTGAAAGCAGTTTACTTATATCTCCATTTGGCTCGTTATTCCAATGCGCAATATTTGGATATAAGCCACTAACATCATCAAGATAATCAGTATATGCTGTTCTATAACCGATCTGACTAAATAACCCCCAGTTTTCTTTCAATTTTACTTTTACTCCTACTCCATAAGGAACCGTTAGTGCATAATTTCTGTAAGATACATTCTGTCCTTCTGTGTGATAATCTCTCAAATTATATTTTTTATCTTCCAATCCCACAACACCTGAGTATCTGGCGGTAGGATTATACAATACTCCTCCAATTCCTGTAAAAATATATGGCGAGAATCTTTTGGTGCCTCCTCCCGCAAAGTATTCAAAAAAATTGAAGTCTACCTGCAGACTCACCTCATTTAATGCGGTGCTGAAGTTAAGTCCCCTATTTCTGAAATGTTCATTATCCGATTTTGTATCATCCGCCTTTATCTTTCCATATGTATAATGGAGCCCAACTGCCCAATATGGATCTATATTTACTTTCACAAAAGCTCCTGCCGAGATTCCACTTATTTTTAGCGGTTTGTTTTGATTCAAATCTCCTAAATAACCTGCTCCACCAGCAACTGCACCCACCTCAAAAACCTGGGCTTTTGCACTGATTCCACAAAGAAACATTGCAAGAAAATAAACAAGTTGTTTCTTATCCATTCTAATAATTCCGGGTATCTATGCCCCAAAGCAATTTATTCCTTAAAGTTGTTAAATAGGTTTCGTTATTAAGCCTGATTAAATTTACATGAAAGCTGGCTTTATTCAGTATTATTTTGACAGACTTGTCCACTGTTTCTGTTCTTGAATCACAGGAAACTAAAAATTTGGAGCTTCTTGCCTCAATTTCAAAAGTTAACGACACATCGTCAGGAATAATCACCGGTCTTACATTCAAATTATGAGGTGCAATTGGCGTAATAACAAAGTTTTGTGAACTTGGATAAATAATCGGACCACCGCAGCTCAATGAATAAGCTGTGGAACCTGTTGGTGTAGCAATGATTAATCCATCTGCCCAATAAGAGTTAACGAACTCATTGTTCATATAAGCGTGAATAATCATCATGGCCGAGTTATCTCTTCTGTGAATCGTAATGTCATTCAATGCAAAGTTTTCATCACCAAACAATCCATGCTTAGAAGTTAGGCTCAACAAACTCCTTTTATCCAAGGTAAATTCTCGGTTGTGCAGTGCCTCAAAGGCTTTCTTTATTTCATCTTTATTAATACTTGCCAGAAAACCCAAACGGCCAAAATTAATTCCTATTACAGGAATTCCTGAGTCGCGGATTAATGATAAGGTATCCAACAGCGTTCCATCACCACCTAAGCTCAACAATACATCTGTTTCTCCCAGAAGATCGTCGTGACAGGTAAAAACCTGCATATTGGCTGGTAATTTGATTTTATCTTTTACAAAATCAAGGTATTTATCGTAAACCAGAATCGGGCTTTTATAACTGTCGAGAACATTAAATACTTCCTGCACATAAGGCAATACACTATTATTGAACTCTCTACCGTAAATTGCAATCTTCATTAATGTATTTTCATTTTGCGGTTATGGAATCTGTATAAACCCTGGTTATACATTTAAATAATTCATAAATGAATTAAATCTATCTTCTGTACCATTGTCAGATATGGTACTGTTAAATACTGCCTTCACCTGGTAATCGTAGCGTTCAAAAGAAGCTATTATTCCTGAAAGGTCAGTTTTATTAATTTTCAAAGTAACTTCTAATCTGGTAGAATCTGGGAAGGATTGCACATAAGATGAGAGGATCTGAGCATTATCTGCTTCAACAATCTGCGCCATATGTGACAACGAATTGTTCCTATTACTTATTTCCAAAACAATTATACCGCCGTATTCCTTTACCGCAAAGATATTTGAGGTGTACTCTAAAAGACTGTTTATTGATATCAGGCCTAAATAATTCTTTTTATAATCCAATACCGGAACTACCGATAAGTGTAGCTGATTAAACAACCTTATGATGTCATAAACGTGAACATCTTCAAATACAAATGGATTTAAGATGGAAAGTGATAAACTACCAATAGGCTGTTGAACATCTCTAACTTCAATTAACTCTTCCTCAGCAACTAATCCAAGAAACTGGGTTTCGTTAACAATTGGTAAATGATATAATTTGAACTCAGCCATTCTGTCCAAAGCTTTCTGAACCGAATCAGACGTCTTTAGCGGTGGTATTGAATTAGATATGAGTTCAGATGCAAACATTATTTAAGTAAAATTCTATTTAAAAACTTATCAAGATAATCATTAAAAACCTCTGGTCGCTCCATCATTGGTGCATGGCCACATAAATCTACCCAATTCAATTCTGAATTCGGCAAAAGTTGATGAAATTCTTCTGCAACTTCCGGTGGTGTCACTTTATCTTGCTTACCCCAGATTAAAGAAACAGGTATAGTTATACGGGAAAGGTCTTTAGACATATTATGACGAATAGCAGATTTTGCCAATGCCAGAATTCTAATTACTCTTGAACGATCGTTAACACTTTTATAAACTTCATCAACCAGTTCTTTTGTTGCGGTTGCCGGATCGAAGAAAGTAAATTCTACTTTTTCCTTAATGTAATCGTAACTCTCTCTTCTTGGGAATGATCCTCCAAAAGCATTTTCATATAATCCAGAACTGCCGGTCAATACAAGTGCCTTTACATGTTCCTGATGAGAAACTGTAAACACAAGACCAACATGGCCACCAAGTGAATTCCCTATCAAAACAACCTGCCCGAGTTTTTTGAATTTTATAAATCTGTGAATGTATTTAGATAAACTTTTTACCCCGAGTGTGAGTATTGGGAGCTCATAAATGGGCAAAATTGGCACAATGACATGATAATTTTCTTTAAAATGATCAATCACATCCTCCCAATTGCTTAGTTCTCCCATCAAACCATGAAGTAATACCAGGGTCTCACCTTTTCCAGCTTCTATATATTTAAACCCATCTTCTTCTATTACTTCGTATCTCATATTGAATATTTTGTAAGGTATGCTACTAAGTTAGTAGACTAAAATTAAATTAATGTAATTTTAAAACATTATTTTAAGAAAAAGGCTTAATGTGCTTAATGCAACACAATTTATGCCAATTGTGTTTTTACAATCTCTGCAATTAACTTACCATCGGCTTTACCTGCCAGTTCCTTATTGGCTAACCCCATTACCTTACCCATCTCCTTTACAGAATTCGCACCGGAGTTCTTAATAATTTGTGAAATCACCGCTTCAATTTCAGCTCTGTCTAGTTGTTTAGGCATAAAATTGCTGATTACCTCAATTTCTTCTTCTTCTACAGTACTCAAATCTTCTCTGCCTTGTTGTTTATAAATATCAGCCGACTCTTTACGCTGTTTAATTAATCTTTGTAAAATCTTAAGTTCAGCTTCTTCGGTAATTTCCTCTGATGATCCCTTCTCAGTTTTCGCCAATAACAAAGCTGCCTTTATTGCCCTTAAACCTCTAAGCCTTGCCTGGTCTTTTGCAAGCATTGCCTGTTTTATTTCCTGATCTATTGTATTAGCTATCATATGATTTTCTGTTAGTATTCTATTTTCTATTAATTATAGTACCTGTTGCCTGTGCTGTTGGCATTATCAACATGTCATTTATATTTACATGAGCAGGTCTGCTCACTACAAACCATATTGCTTCAGCTATATCCTTTGCGACAAGAGGTTCCAATCCATCATAAACCTTTTTTGCTCTACCCTCATCTCCTTTAAACCGAACCTTAGAGAATTCCGTTTCAACCATTCCGGGATTAATAGCGGTAACTTTTATGCCATGGGGCAACAAGTCGATTCTCATACTTTTATTTAAAGCATCTACTGCATGTTTAGTGGCACAATATACATTTCCGTTAGGGTAAACTTCTTTACCCGCGATAGAGCCAATATTTATAATATGACCAGATTTCCGGGCAATCATCCAGTTAGAAACTATACGTGTTGTATATAGCAAACCTTTAACATTAGTGTCGATCATAGTGTCCCAATCATCAATATTACCTTTATCTATTGGATCAAGCCCCTGACTTAAGCCGGCGTTATTAATTAATACATCTACTTTCTTCCATTGTTGTGGTAAAGTTTCTAAACGATAAGATAAATCTTCATTATCCCTTACATCTGCAACTATCTTTTTAACTTCAACGGCATATTTATCTTCCAGATGTTTAGATACCTCTGTTAAAAGCTGTTCTCTTCTGCCTAGTAAAATTAAGTTATAACCTTGAGCCGCAAACAAATGCGCACAAGCAGCCCCAATACCTGAAGTTGCTCCTGTAATTAATGCAATTTTTGACATCCCTGATTTTATTGATTATTAAGCAAAGCTATAATTTTTTTAGCAGTAGCATTACTCAAAAAATAAACTGAATGTCACATGACGCAGCATTAATTTATCAATTGGATAAGAATAGCGATTAGGTTCATCCTTTAAAACACTGTTGAAGGAGTAGGATAATTTAATCTCTGGCGACATTTTAAAATATTCGAAATAGAGGTCGAAACCCAATCCGGCTTCATATGAGAGATAGTTCCGTACATTATTTACCATCTTCTCTCCGGGGTCAGTTATATTCGCATTATTTGTCTTTTTCTTTGAAGAAATATCCATTGAATATTTAGCTCCTCCGATCATATAAGCTCTAAAATTATTCCTCCTATCTGATTTCAGCTTTATTCCAAGTGGGAACTCCACTAGCGTTGAGGATATCTTCCGTTCAACGTTATCTTTAAGTTCGTCATGGTGAAAAGTTAACACCCTATCATTAAACACCAGTATTGGTGTAAATCTTAGATCGGCATTTTCGATCAGTCGTTTATTTACGACAAATCCAATTCCAAAGCCCGGAGAGGAATCAGAGGATATTCCGGTTAATTTAGGCGGATCCAAATCTTCGGGAAGTATATTTTTAAATTCTCTCCAATCCGGTCTCTTTAGAATCTTATACTCTGATGAAAGATACTGAAATGTAAATCCGAAATGGAGATTGGAATCATCTACCCCACCTCCCCAATTTTGGGCTCTGGCTGACACACATGCGAATAAGCATAAAATAAGTAAGCCTGATTTTATTTTCATTTGGTCCCAGTATAAATTGCACTTATACCAAACGTAAGGCGTCTATCCCTGGTGTTTGTAAAACCAACCTTATTCATTAAACGTGTAAACTCCTCGCCATCCGGAAATGCTGCTACAGATTCCGGCAAATAGCAGTAAGCTCTATTGTCTTTAGAAAATAGCTTACCCAGCATTGGTGTCACATGTTTAAAGTAAAAATTATACCCCTGTTTAATCGGAAATTTTCTGGGTTTAGAAAACTCCAGTATAACAATTTTACCTCCTGGTTTCAAAACCCTGTACATATCTGCAAGTCCTTTCTCGAGATTTTCGTAATTCCTTACACCAAAAGCTACAGTTATTGCATCAAAATGATCATCGCCAAAGTGTAATCCTTCCGAATCCCCTGTCTGAACAGAAAAAACGTGCTGTAAATTTCTATCCTGAATTTTCTTACGCGCAACATCAAGCATGCCTTCAGAAATATCTACTCCAATTATTTTCTCAGGTGCTAAAATTTTTATTGCCTCAAAAGCAAAGTCACCTGTACCAGTTGCCACATCAAGCATGATGCGTGGTTTGATAGACTTAAGTTCCCTTATTGCCTTTTTACGCCATATAATATCAATACCTAAGGACATAAAGTGATTTAAAAAATCATAAGTTCCTGATATATTATTAAACATGCTGGCAACTTGTTCCTTCTTTGTTGCCGTTTCAGATTGGTATGGTGTGATGTTTTCGTTCATGGTACGCAGCAAAGATAAGTATTGTTGAAAACTAATTTTCTACCTTTGTCAAATGATTATAAAATCAGCAACATTTATTTGTAGTAATACAAAGGTTTCAGCGCTGCCTGTTGCCAATATGCCAGAGTATGCATTTATTGGACGTTCAAACGTTGGAAAATCCTCGTTAATCAACATGCTTGTTAATCAACATGGATTAGCAAAAACCTCACAAAGGCCAGGTAAAACCCAATTAATAAACCATTTCCTGATTAATGAGAAGTGGTATATTGTCGATTTACCAGGTTATGGCTACGCCAAAGTATCTAAAAGCAGTCGCGAGAATTGGGAAAAATTTATACGAAATTACATCACAAAGCGTGAGAGCTTACAATGTGTTTTTGTATTAATAGATAGCAGGCTTGAACCACAAAAAATAGATCTTGAATTTTGCTGCTGGATGGGAGAGATCCAAATTCCTTTTGCACTTGTGTTTACCAAAGCAGATAAACAAAGCGCGGTAAAGACCGATCAGAATGTTTCGGCATTTAAAAAAGCACTAAAAGGATGGTTTGAAGAAATCCCCCCATACTTTGTAACTTCTGCAGAGAAAAGCACCGGTAGAGATCAGGTTTTAGATTTTATCGATCAGGTTAACCTAGATTTTGTAATGCCCATTTTAACCCCTAAAGAAGATTTTTAATAAAAGTTAATGAAAAAGTATTTTTCACTGGTATTATTTGCCCACTCTATTTTTGCTTTGCCTTTTGCACTGATAGGCTTTTTTCTTGGGGTAACTACTACTCCAAATCCATTTAACTGGCTATTGCTGGCATTGGTATTACTGTGCATGGTTTTTGCTCGAAATGCAGCCATGGCCTTTAATAGGTACCTCGACAGAAACATAGATGCAAAAAATCCCCGCACTCAAATGAGGGACATTCCTGCAGGTAAAATATCTGCTAATGAAGCATTAATATTCGTAATTATTAACTGCGTTCTTTTTATTACCACTACCGCCTTCATTAACAGCCTTTGCTTTTATCTTTCGCCTGTGGCCCTCTTTGTAGTACTATTTTACAGTTACACAAAAAGATTTACAGCATTGTGCCATATGGTATTGGGCCTGGGGCTTTCACTTGCTCCCATTGGCGCCTACATTGCAGTAACAGGGGTATTCAACATTGTTCCTGTTCTTTATTCATTTGCCGTATTGTTTTGGGTTAGTGGATTTGATATCATATATGCTTTACAGGATGAAGATTTTGACAGAAATGAAAAACTACATTCTATCCCGGCAGCAATGGGAATCAAAAATGCCTTAAATCTTTCGGTAGTATTGCATGTCTTTTCCGCACTTTGCGTAATCCTACCGGTAATGTTTACTACATTCAGCTGGGTTTATTATGTAGGCGTAGCATTCTTTTGCTTTATGCTAACTTATCAGCACTTACTCGTAAAACCTAACGACATCAGTAAAGTAAATAAAGCATTCGCCACCACAAATGGTTTTGCTTCAGTGATATTTGCCATTTGTTTTTTAATTGATGCCTTCTTAAGAACCAATTTTAATTTCTAATTATGATTAACCTTACCATACCTAAAAAGAAAAGAATCTATATCCCTCAAAATCTGGAAATGAAATGGGACAATCTTGAACCCATACTTAATGAGCTATTGGCTCGTCCAATAGACAATGTAAATGATTTAGAACAATGGTTAAAGGACAAAAGTGAATTAGAAGCTGCTCTTGAAGAGGATTTTGCATGGCGATATATTAAAATGAGCTGTGATACTGGTAATGAGACCTTAGTAAAAGATTTCCAATATTTTGCTACCGAAATTGAACCTAAAATTTCGCCAATAGCGAATCAGCTTAACCAAAAATTTAACGATAGTCCGTTTATTGATGAACTGGACCATGATAAATATTTTGTCTACATCAGAGCAATCAGAAAAGCTTTAGAGATTTATCGCGAAGAAAATGTAGAACTCTTAACTAAACTTCAGGTAACTCAGCAAAAGTATCAGGCAATAACCGGGGCAATGAGCGTGATGATCAACGACAAGGAATATACACTGGAACAAGCAGCCAACTTTGTTAAAGATACGGATAGAAGTGTAAGACAACAGGCATGGGAAACCATACAACAACGTCGCCTCGTAAATAAGGATGAATTAAACATTTTGTTTGATGAGTTGATAGTTATGCGCCATCAGGTAGCAGTAAATGCTGGTTTCGAGAACTATCGAGATTATATGTTCCAGGCGCTTGGCCGTTTTGATTATACGCCGCAGGATTGTTACCATTTTCATGAAGCTATTGAAAAGCAAATTGTTCCCATCCTAAAGGAACAGGCGGAAAAAAGAGCTGAACTACTTGGAATTGATGAATTAAAGCCATGGGATATGGAGGTAAGCCCCACTGGAAAACCAGCTTTAAAACCATTTAAAAATGGAAAAGAGTTAATTGATAAAAGTATCGACTGCTTTAATGCCATTAACCCTAAATTGGGCCAGATGCTTTCCATTATGAAAGCTAACAACCTTTTTGATGTAGAAAGCAGAAAAGGAAAAGCACCAGGTGGTTATAACTATCCTCTTGCAGAAACCGGCGCACCTTTTATTTTCATGAACTCTGCCAATTCGCTAAGAGACCTAACTACTATGGTCCATGAAGGCGGCCATGCCATACATACCTTCCTTACTGCAAATCTGGAATTAAATGACTTTAAACACTGTCCTTCGGAGGTCGCAGAACTTGCTTCAATGAGCATGGAACTCATTTCAATGGATAACTGGAACATCTATTTTGATAATGAAGAGGATCTCATCAGGGCAAAAAAAGAGCAGCTTGCCGATGTGCTAAAAACTTTGCCATGGGTTGCTGTTATAGATCAGTTCCAACATTGGATCTATACCAATTCTGGTCATAATGCCGCTGACAGAGAGGAAGCCTTTAAGCAAATATATACACGTTTTGGTAGCGGATTTGCTAGCTGGGATGGCCTGGAACAAGAGTTCGGGAATATTTGGCAAAAACAACTGCATCTTTTCGAAGTCCCTTTTTATTATATTGAATATGCTATTGCACAATTAGGAGCAATAGCGATCTGGAAAAATTACAAGGAAAATCCTGAACAAGCATTGGAGCAATACCTTGCAGCACTATCATTAGGATATACCAAACCCATCAATGAAATTTACGAAACTGCGGGAATTAAATTTGATTTCAGCTTAAACTACATTGAGGAGCTGGCATCATTTGTAAAAGATGAATTGCATAAATTAGGCTAAGTTTACCACATAATATCTAAGTTTGAATATCAAAACCGAACCTAACCACTAATGTATGTTTGAAAAACTTTTCAGAAAAAAGTCAATAGCCAAAATATTGGAAGATGCAGAAAAAGGCTATGGTGATCACGGAGCTTCGCTCCATAAAACACTTGGTGTACGGGATTTAACGGCTTTCGGTATCGCCGCTATAATTGGGGCGGGCATTTTCAGTACAATTGGCAAAGCAAGTGCCGACGGTGGCCCTGCGGTAATATTCCTTTTTATATTTACTGCCATTGCTTGTAGTTTTGCTGCTTTTGCATATGCAGAATTTGCCTCAATGGTTCCTGTATCTGGAAGCGCATATACCTATTCATATGTTGCGTTTGGTGAACTGGTAGCCTGGATCATTGGATGGTCGCTCATTATGGAGTATGCTATTGGAAACATAACTGTTGCTATATCCTGGTCCGATTATTTTACCGGACTCCTCTCCTCCATACGAATACCTGCATTTGGCATAAATGGCATTCACCTGCCTGATTGGACTACAATGGACTATCTGACCGCATATAATGGTCATGCACATGCTGAAGCACTTGTGAACGCAGGAAAAAACTACGCAAATCTGGATGACGCAACAAGAATAGCAAACAATGCCTGGATAACAGCCCCACAAATTGGGGGCTTTCATCTTGTAGCGGACTTACCCGCTCTGGGTATTATCATTTTTATTACCTGGCTGGTATACAGAGGAATGAAAGAATCTAGAAATGCAAGTAATGCAATGGTTATTGTAAAACTAGCAGTTATTTTACTAGTACTTGCAGTAGGTGTTTTTTATGTTGACACTGGTAATTGGGATCCCTTTGCTCCCAATGGAGTATCAGGAGTATTAAAGGGAGTATCAGCAGTTTTTTTTGCATACATAGGCTTTGACGCCATTTCTACGACTGCCGAGGAATGCAGAAATCCCCAAAGAGACTTACCAAGGGGAATGATGTGGGCGATTATCATTTGTACAATTCTATATGTAGCAATTGCACTTGTGCTTACAGGGATCGTTAACTTCAAATTACTTGCCGTTGGCGACCCACTTGCATTTGTCTTTGACCAGATAGATTTGAAGCTAATGAGTGGAATAATAGCCGTAAGCGCAGTATTTGCTATGGCAAGCGTACTTTTGGTGTTTCAAATGGGTCAGCCAAGAATATGGATGAGCATGAGCCGCGATGGCCTGCTTCCGAAATCATTTTCAAAGATCCACCCTAAATACCACACCCCATCTTTTGCTACCATCGTAGTGGGCTTTGTGGTGGCAATTCCTTCACTTTTCATGAACCTTACCATTGTAACAGACCTTTGCTCTATTGGTACATTGTTTGCATTTGTGCTGGTATGTGCGGGAGTTCTTGTTTTACAAAACAAGCCAGATATTCAAAGAGGGAAATTCAGAATTCCATATATGAATTCTAAATTCATTGTTCCTCTCTTATTCATCGGTACATTATTTTTTGGTTTTAGCTTTTACAAAAAAGAAACTATCTCGTTTATTTTCAATACCCCAAGAATATATGATCCTGTAAGTTTTATTACCGCTTTAAATGAAAATGAGCTCGGCATAGTTAAAAAAGAAATAGCAATTGCTCAAACTAAAGCTAATCTTATTGAGAAGAACACAGATTCAGAAGCGTATTTAAATCAGCTATCCTCCGAACAGTATGAGCAGTTCATAAACAATTCACAGCTAGCCCTGGAAAAGAAGTATGAAAGTGGGTGGAAACTCTTTAAACACAAAATCCCTATGTGGATTTTCTTTTTTATCTGCCTCGTAATTATTTACTACTGCATTACTAAAAATCTTTCTCTTATTCCTGTTTTGGGCTTAATAAGTTGTCTCTATATGATGTGTGAATTGGGTATATCCAATTGGATAGGATTCGGGATCTGGTTGATTGTCGGTCTATTTGTCTATTTCTTATATGGCTTTAAGCACAGCAAACTCAGACTTAAAGAAAACAACATATAAATAAAAAAGGCTGCAATTGCAGCCTTTTTTAATACCCTTACTCTCTTAAACCGTAGAAAATATTGCCCAACGATACAATATTTTCAAAATAAAAAAATATTTATTAAAAATAATTCCACAATTTGAGAATATATCTCTACATTTATAATTGTAAAAAACAAATGGTATTCAAGGACTTGATTACCATTTAAATTGCCCTCCTAATTATCCCTATAATTGTCTGGTTGGAAGGCCGACAATAGAGGCTCCTCCCCGGAGCCTTTTTTATGCACTCAACACCCATTTAAACCCGCTTTCAACAAAATTCTGACAGAATCACTGACACTTTTCGGACATTTTAAATTGTATCGATAATAGCCCCGCTTTACAATTTCATTTTTCATTTTAACCCATATAGGTATAAATTAAATTTTGAGATTTATCATTCACTGTTTAATTTTGTATCAATAGATGGTAGTTTTCTACACATTTGTTCCTCATACTATCGCTATTACTGTGCATTGATATGCAAACTGGCGGTTAATCCTAATCTATGGAAAATCCATTTTTGATTATTGAACAAAGACTTGAAGTCATTGAATTAAATCTAAGCCAACTACTTTCAACTATCGAGATTAGTTCACAATCTCTGCCAATTCAACTGAATGAGAACCAAAAGTTCTCCATCTCTGAACTTTCTGCCTATTTAAATGTGTCGAAGTCAACCATTCATCGATATAAGAACAATCGGGTCTTTCCATACTATCAAGCAGGCAGGACGGTTTTCTTCAAGAAAAACGAAATCGACAAGGCAATGTTAGCCTTCAAAACGGACAAATTTGGTAAGTTCTGATAGTTAAAAAGACCACAGGTCTGGTTTATCCAAGACCTTCCAATTATTATTTTACTTGTTTAAGTTATGGACTTAAAATCCATGTGTCGCCGGTTCGATCCCAGCCAATACCACACTTAGAAAAGTTCAATTATAATTCCTTTATAAATGATTTAGATTAAATATGTCAAGTATTACGTGCGGCTTACTTGACATATTTAATCTAAAGTTATTACGTTTGGTAAACGCAATATTTTAAAAAAAACAAAAATGACAATTGCGAAAAAAATAAACGAGGAAATTATGAAGATGCCCGAGGGTAATACCTTCAAATATCAAGAGGTTAGCATCGGACGCGAAGAATATGCTGCTGCAACAAAAGCAATCGAACGGCTGATAAAGAGTGGAATTATAAAGAGAGAGCATCAACAGGTCTGTTTTTTAAACCCAAGAATACCGTGGTCGGACTTTTGAATCCTGATGAACAAGATCTTTTGCGGCCTTATCTTTTTGAAGAAAAAAAAGAATCGCTTACATTACTGGAGGAGCATTGTATAATAAACTAGGATTAACAACTCAGGTGGCCCGTAACATAAAATTGCCAGCTGAAATTGACGATAAAAAATTATCAAATACTGGAAATACTTGATGCACTGAAAGACTATAAGACCATACCTGACCTTAATAAAGCGGGGGCGGTAAAAAATCTAGCGAAACGAATTGGAGAGGTTAAAGACCAAAAGACTTTATTAAAACTGATTCTAAAATATCCACCAAGAGTGAGGGCTTTTGCCGGTGCATTATTAGAATGGGCAAGATGGCTAGAAGGATTAGACATCATTAAAAACAGTCTGAATCCGCTAAGTACTTTCGAATTTGGTTTAAACAATCAACAATTATCTACTATAAAAACTGGAATGTCAACTATTGAACACGTATAATATGGGATAACTACCCGTCATTGTATATAATTGGCGGAAAGATGAATCCATAATGTTCTGTCTTTACCTAGGATTACCGACTGGACCAATATGGCTTTTTCGTTTCGGACCGGCAACGGGTCGGCCTGTGCAAAACAAATTTCGAGGCAAAAGAGCAGCAGAAATGGTATCTTTATTATCAAATTTAGACCCTTCCTTTACCCTATTTTTTAATCACTTTAAGTTTGGTCTCTATATTTCCGGATCACCAACATCTTCATACCAAGCATAATATTGCTCAAGAAACTTTACCTCATCCCCAGTGGCGGTTCCCCGTAAATAGCATTCAATCATGTCCTAAAGGTTCCTGATTTCATATGTACCGTGTCTTTACCTTTATGTAGTCATTTACAAGTTTGTGTGCTACTGAATAAAGGCTGATTTTATGTTAGCAATCCAAGAACTAAACAATCAATATGGATAAGATTCATCCAAAAAGGCAAGCACTTTTTTGGCGAAACCTGATGAAAAGAAATTGTCGCTGTTGCAAAACATAACCAGCCCTATCCCCTGATTTTTATAAAAGTGGCAATAAGCCCTTGCGTCGCCGTTATCGCCTGAATGAAAATACCTTATTTTATTGTCAATCAGTTTATAGGGAAAGCCCAGGCTGCGCCGCAAACCATCTCCCTCGGCCGGAAGCTGGTCCTGCAATTGTAAAAGCCGATGTACAACAGGATCTGAGGTATCCATTAGTTTCACTAGAAACCTGGAATATCCTTCTGCATCCGTATGCAGGCTGCTTGCAGCATCAAATTGCCTGGGATCTCCGTGCGGGCCGTTATCTGTCGGCCGACCCTTGATATGACCAAAGGCCTTGTTCTTTTCCATCCCCCCAAGCCAGGTATAATTCATTGATCTGATATGTAATGTTTCTACTACCGCCTCCTGAAAATACCCGTTGAGGTGATAGTCATCTGTACTTAGCCGGTAGTTAAGCACACGTTTCAAATGCTGATAGCCTTCCCCGGAATATCCGGACTTGCTTCCTGGCTTAAAATTGAATTTTAACAATTGTGCTTTATTATCCCGCCAATTGGGCCATCCCGAAGCATGGTTAAGTACTATTCTCGCGGTCAGGGCGGTGAATTCCTGTCCAGAAAAGTCTACCTCAGGGTCCATATAGTATCTGTACAGTGGTGTGTCTATATCCAATACCCCACGAGCAGCCATCAATAAGGCAAAGTAGGCAAATATGGGTTTGGAAAGCGAACATGCCTCAAAAATGGTAGCCGGACCTGCGGGTTCTTTGGAGACCACATTTTTTACACCCATATTTCTTGAATAGACAATCGAACCATTATTGATAATGGCGATAGACAGGCCAGGGATCTTCAACGAATCCATCTGGGCTGACAGGTATTTTTCCAAATCAGCAATTGCTATTGTTCTGCCGTCAATTGTTTTGATCACTTTTGCTTCCGCTTGTTGAGCGCAGGCTAATACCGGATAAAAAGTCGCCACAAGAAGCTGTACGATGATAAAGCCAAAAGCGAAACTGCGCTTTCCTATTGTTTGATCCACATGAGTTGACTAAGGTTCATCACGGATATTTTTGAGTTTTTGTCTTTGAGAAAATTATAATTGATCTCATGCCCATTCAGTCCCTCTGACTTTAAAGAGTTATTGCCTGACAAAGTCAATGGCTGCTCAACTAAAACATCCTCGAGGTAAGTAGAATATAATTTACCATCCTTCAGGTATATCTTGATGCTGTCCGCGCCGCCCGCCAGGGAATAGGTACCCACGTACTGGTTAAGATCGGAAACAGGTTTTTCTGCAAGTTGCGGCAATACCAAACTGGAGATATAATCATTGATCCTGGTAAAGTCAAAATCGGTGACATTGGTCAGTACCGCCCAACCCAGCTCGAGCTTGGGGTGAATCACAATTTCAGTGCGGGCCCCCAGCATCGCCCCTTCATGTTTCACGTAGGGATAAGCACGTTGCCAGCCGATGCCAAGCGACTGCATCATCCGGATGGATTTTTCTGAAAGTACACCGTTTTCTGCATTGAATTGTGCGCTGATGAACTTGGCCAGATCTGTTGCTGTTGAATATATTCCTCCCGCAGGTGCCATAGCATTCACATAATAATCAGGGGTTTTAATGTATTTCTGCTCTTTATTTGAGTAAGAATATCCTGCTGCCAGCACATGATCCGCATCGCTTACGGTACCGAAGCCGGTATTGTTCAGCTGAAGCGGCTTGATAATCCTGTTCAGAACAGCTTCCTGATAGCCTACCTTGGCCGCTCTGCCCAGGCTAAGGCCAAGTAGCGCATAACCCATGTTGGAATACTGACGTGCATCCTGGGGCTTTAATTCGTATTCGGGGTATTCCCTTTTGGCCGATTTCAATGATTTTAAAAATACCTCCATGGAAGGCGCTTTTATGGAGGCCATTTCTTTGTTAGTAAGCATCCATGTCTCCGCCTGCTTAGCAAACTCAACATCTGCCTGAGAATTTCTTGGAAGCCCGGCATTATGTGTCGCCAGTTCCAAAAAAGTGGTTTTACCAGGTGTGCCATCCATATCCGTAATCCGGTATTCCGGAACAAATTTACTGACCTCACCATCGAGTTTTATAACCCCCTTTTCCCATAGATTCATGGCCAGTGAGGCCGTGAATAACTTAGTGATCGACTGAATCTGATATTTGGTATCTACCCTTGCCGGCACCTTCTTCTCCACATCGGCATATCCCGCTGCATCACTGAATATCACCTTTCCTTTGTGGACAATGATCAGTACCAGACTTGGCGATTTGTAACGCTCCTGAAATCCTTTAACTCCTGCTTTCAATTGAGTGCTGATCGAATCACTGAGCGTTGTTTGTGCGGATAGGGCATTACTGACAAGTAGTAGTGCTAAAAGCAAAATTGATCTGTAATATTTAATGGCCATAGCTATTGTTTTTTTGACAAAGGTATGCTGCTAACCTAAAAATAATGTCGCCAGACCGGCGTCAATATTACGCCATCTTTATGCCAACGCTCTTTTATAGGCTTTAAATGATATTGGGAATAGATGGGACAGGGTCTTTGCCCATGTTTAACCGGGCCGCAACTGCCAAGGTAATTAACAGGTTCGAAAAAAGTAGAACCAGGTATATCCAGATGAACAAGGGGATTTCCAGCACTTCCCCGATATGCAGAAACCAGTAGTCGATCAGTGGCGTAAAGATCAGGCAAATCAGCGTAATTACCGACCATAGGATTTGAAAGCTCAGAATTTTCTGAGCAGTAGCTCTGTCATTTGGAATTACAAATCGTTTTTTTAGGTATAAGTAGGTTCCGGTCACCACCACTAAATTTAAGAATGGAAATAAAAGCATGGAAAGTGAACTGAAATTGAGGTATTTCAAGTATCTGTTCAGGGTAACAGACTCAACTGTAACCTTCTGTAATGCCTCAGGCTCCTCAATTTCATTAACTTGTGAAATGTTATTGGTTTCAATGCCTAGCGTTTCGCACAATGTGCGCATTACATAAGGGCTGCCTGCTGATTCATTTTTTTCCACCCTCTGTATGGTCCTCAATGAGATTCCCGAACGATCGGCAAGCTCCTTTTGTGACAAGTGTTTTGCAAGCCTGTGGTTCTTTAAGTTTTTTTGTTGCATTTCAGAAAGAACTAAATAAATAAATGTGCACGTATCTCCAGGCGAGCTTTAAGTTCTTTATCCCTTTGAAGTAGTTTTTTAAATTTTGGGTCGGCAATAAATTCAAATGTCATGTGCGTATTTGATAATCTAATATACAGAAGCAAAAAGGATAACCCAAATTGGCGTGCTTGAAAACAAAACCAAAAGAACTAATACTTACAAACGTTTTGCAAACCTTTGTTAAGTATTGTAACGGTTTAAATTTGTTATTCTAAATTAACAAAAAAACCTGTGTTTGCAAAAAGATATTAGCGCATCCCATTTTTCCCAGTTCTTTCATAAATATGGCGCATCCAAAATTTACTCAGAAAGAAAGATCAGAGCCTCCACTATCAAAGATTTACGAGATGTAGGAGTGTGGCTACCTGGATAAGAAGAAGCCTAAAATAAGCTTAATCCAACTTTTTAGACTGAAAATCCATGTGTCGCTAGTTCGATCCCGGCTCATACCGTCGGACCGGGATGATCGCACAGTTGACATAAGCGAGTCAACAATTTCAACTTGCTAAAAATCAATACGATAAGATTGTGGTTTCCGTTCTTTTTTGGTTCGATGTTATGGTTAAGCCAATCATAGTTGAGAAATACATTGGGCTACCAATAGACTATAATTCTATGGTAGTCAATATCTATTGATTATTATAGAAGGTTCGATACTGATCTCTATTAAAGCTGTCGATGAAATGACAATTAAAACGAAACGCCCACCTGCAATCCTGTTGTTAAAGAAGTGGGCTGGTCGTTGCCAAACCGTACAGGAATAGGCAGCGCCAAATACAAACTTGCATCCTTTCCTTTTTTAATTACTTGGTTAAATACCGGTGTAAAGCCATAGCGGCCATTGGTCTCGAATGCCGCACGACCGATAAAAGTAAATCCATGTTTAAATCTGAACATCGCCCCCGGATGAAAAAGCACAGAGCTTACTTTTGAAATGTTGTGTTCGGTACGGATGGCCGGGGCAATCTCAAAGCTGATACCGAACTTATCGCTTTTCAGAATGTTCATGCCGAAGGGAAATACAAGGGTGTAGACATCTGAGAAGTTGTCATGAAAGCCATCCTTATTCCAGGTGCCGATTGGATGAAGGACGCTGAAATATCCGGTTACTTTTGGGTAGGTGTGCGCCGGTGTGGTCTGTTGGGCCTTCGCCGATAAAGTCAGGAAGGCAGCGAAAAGTAATGTTAGTGCGTTGCGGATCAATGATCTGGTAAAAAATGTAAGCATATCTGTAATTTAAATGAATTTGATAAGTAAACCGATGATGGCAGCAACACCTATGATATAAGGTTCCTGCAATTTTTTAATGTAAATGAGGGCCAGTACAGCCGCTATTGCGATCAATGCTGTTGGAATGTCGGTTATCGAGCGCGTGCCGATCACGATCACTGATCCGACCAATGCGCCGATGACTGCCGCGGTGATGCCCTCAACAAAGGCTTTGATACTGGTATTCTTTGCTATTTTTTTAAACGAGGGTGCCAAGGCAACAGTAAACAAATAACATGGCAGGAAAGTAGCCAGTGCCGCTACACAAGCCCCCGGAAATTCCGCAACCAAGTAACCAATGAAACCCACTGTAATCACCACCGGGCCGGGTGTGATCATGGCAACCGCTACCGAATCCACAAACTGGCCTTCGGTGAGCCAGCCGAACTCCTTGACCACTCCACCATGCAAAAAGGGTACAATGGCCAGCCCGCTGCCAAATACAAAAGCGCCGGCTTTGGCAAAGAACCAGCCGATCTCCTGTAAAGTTTTGCCATCATAGTTCCAGAAACCAGTACTGATCAGGATTCCGGCAGGGAGAGTCGAAGGCCTTTTGATCCATTGCGGTGGTGCTTTCAGCAGCATGTACAGGATACCGCACCCTAAAAAAAGTAAGACCTCTTCTCTTTCTGTGATGACAGTAATTACGATTCCGACGACATAGAATATCCACAACAGCCATTTGGACTTTATAGCCGCAAGTTCAAATTTACTGATGGATTTGATGGTCAGCTTATAGGCACTCATAGCGATAATGCCGATAACGGCAGCACCCACGCCATAGAACACAGCCTGCATCCATGCCAGCCCGCCGTATAACTGGTAGGCCATGCCCAGCAGCACCACCATGATGAAAGATGGCAATACAAATGCCAGTCCGGTTAAGGTAGCGCCCAGCAAACCATAGTGGACAAAACCGATATAGATTCCAAGTTGCGCTGCCAATGGCCCCGGCGCAAGCTGTGCAAGTGCCAAACCTTCTTTGTATTCTTCTTCAGTCAGCCAGCCTTTCTGTTCCACCAGGTCACGCTGCATGTAACCCACCAAGGCTACAGGGCCTCCGAAACCCCATGTCCCCAACTTCAGGAAATATTTTGTAATCTCCGCCAGTGAATAAAGTGGTTTAGTTTTAATCAATTGTTCTTCCATGTGTGTTTTTCTGTTTGTACATATTTCGCCCAGCTGTAAAGGGCATCGTAGAGGATCAAGCCGAAGGCAAGTTGTTCGTGGTCATCTTTAAAATTATAGGATAGCCCGGCTGAGATCGCCCAAAGCCCTGCCGCCTGTGGCGCCAGGTCAAAACGGTCTGTATCTGCCCCGCGCACAATGTCCCCAACCTGAAGGATGGCCGGATCAGTTAAGCCGTGCTTTTTGATGATGTAATCAAAAGTGCAACGATCACCCTCATGTGTATATTCCGCTCCGGGGATATCGTAAGGAATTGCATTCAAAACGGCAGCCTGCTGGAAAACCAGTTCTTTGGGTACGTAAATAAATTCGGCCGCGGGGTCAACAAAATTTTTGATGAGCCAGGGACAGGCAATGCGGTCAATTTTTGGCCGTTCACGGGTAATCCATTTCATAGCAATCGTATTAAGTATCTATTGGATGGTTACATTTTCATGCCACCCATTGAATGATCCTGTTTTTTACCCAGCACATCCAGTGCCGCCCGGAAACCTTTGGCCAATGTCAGTGCATTGCCCCGCCCGTAATAATGCAAAAAGATCATATGCGGATCGTCTCCCAGCATGTGATTGTGTACCGCCACTATTTCCAGGTTATGGGAACGTAATGTTTTGATCACCAGATTCACCTCGCTTTGCAGCATGGCAATGTCTCCGGCAATGTGGGCATCATCCTGCTTGCCAGCAAAGGAAGCCCAGCTGTTCAGTCCGATGCTGGAGGTCATTTCCACGCCCATCGCCATGACTTTCAGGTCGGCCCGCCCAATAGTGTATTTATAGGTAGGCCCGTTAACCGTTCCGGTATACTTTACAATCCCGTCCAAAGCAGGAATGTCAAAATTTTCCTTCCTGGTTACTGTGGATGATGTGGCAGGTGCGGGTTGGTTTGCCGGAAAAAGCTTGCTGTCCCTGATTGTATCCGCATATTTTTTTACCAGTTCTGCCACAGTTCCCATGCCGTGAATGTGCATATAAAAGATGCGTGGCTCTTCATAAAAGAAGTGGTTGTGGATGGCGGCGATCTCCAGCCCGTTGGCATGGGCAGCCGAAATCAGCGGGTTTACTTCTTCCTGCTGTAATACGGTGTCGCTCATCACCATTGCTGATTTGCCGTTTGCTGTTTTTTTAAACGACACCCAGCCGCCAAAGCCAAAGGGTATCGGTACGGCCTCGCCCTTGATCTTCATCTTCAAGTCGTTTCTGGGCAGCGGAGTGGTATAGACAGCTTCGGCTTCCTTATAACTGCCTTTTTTGCCCAATGCATTATCAATTGCGGCGATTTCCTCGGTTGTTAGTCCTGGGGTTTTGCCTGAATGCATTGGAGTCGCCTGAAGTTTGTCTAGGGGAAGCAGCAGTGCTGTACCCAGTAAGGCAGCTCCCTGTAAAACCTGCCTGCGGGATATTGGTTTTGTTTCCATAGGGTAATATGTATTAGCTGTACAATATTACCTATCCTGCAAACTTTAAAATTGTACGGATTTAACTATTTGTATCCTTTTTACCTTTTTGGACTCTTTTCCTGTAAACCGAAGGGTTTTCGCCAGTCTGTTTTTTAAAGATGCGGTTAAAATGGCTCTGGTCGGTAAAGCCGGTCAGGTAGGCGATTTCAGTCAATGAGTAGGCGGTAGTTTCAATCAGCATCATGGCTTTTTCAATCCGCATCTTACGAATGTAATCGCCGAAAGTTAAGTTGTCAAAGTATTTGGAAAACTCCCTGGATAAATAAGCCGGGTTGATCTCCAGTTCATCAGATGCCTGTTGCAGGCTCAGACTCATATTGGTATCCATCTGATCCTGTATCATTTCCCGCAGTTCCTTAGTCCATTCGGGTGCTTTCTTTGAACTTCCGGTTTTAAGGTATTTATGGTAAACCTCAAGCAGCAGCTTTTCAACCGGCGCTTGTGTATGCTTTTGTGTATGCAGGTGTTTTGCCCAGGTATACAGCCCGTCGTATACTTTCATGCCCAGTTCCAGCAGTTCGTGGTCATCTTTGATGTTTTGGGAAAGCCCTAAGAAGATGGCTGATAGCCCAGCTGCTTGTGGCGCAAAATCAAGCCTGTCCGTATCCGCCCCACGGATGATAGCCGCCATACGGTCTAAGGCAACATCTTTCAAATGGTGTTTTTTCAGGAAATAATCAAAGGTACACTGGTCATCATAGTGACTGTACTCTACACCGGGTAAATCAAAGGGCACTGCATCCAGTTCTTTTGCTTTTGCGATTACCTGGTCAAAAGGCACATAAATAATTTCGCCCTGGGGATCAATGAATCGTTTGATCAGCCAGGGACAGGCGATGCGGTCAATTTTGGGACGCTCACGGGTGATCCATTTCATGATTGCGGGTTTGGGGTTAAAACAAAGTTAACGAAGGAAAATGATTTTAACAGTAAACGCTTGGTAATGGAGATCATGGGTTTTTTTATACTTAAAACTGCGTATTTTAGTTTATGAAATTAAAAGAAGGCCTCGTCTTTAAAGTCCGGCATGATGAGCTCAACCATTATATCCAGATCATCAGCATCGCTCAGGCCCAAAGCGACTATGCAGAAATCCAGTTGCTGATCAGGGGAACGACTGTCACCCTGGTTAAAGAACGTCTGCTGGCCTGGCGCTGCAAATATCCGGCGAACTGCATGGAAGAGGGACTGCTGGAGAAAATTAGCACCACCATAGATATTTGCCTTCCTTCAGAAACTTAGTCTTCTTTGACTATGGCAACGGGGCGTTAGCTGTTTTCGACCTAGCATGTATCTCGAACTTCCAAACGCACCCGATGCAATAGCGAAGTAAATATAATCAAACACTGTGCGAACTGCTACAGCATAAACCGATATAATTTGGCGAAGGCTTGTTGCTGCTGCAAGCGGTATTCCAGGTAAGCATCCCGCGTCTTATACAGGGAAAGAATTTCATTGTAATATTGGATCACAGAGATTTCGCCGAACTGTAAAGCCTTATCCAGTAACTGTTCTGATTTGAGCTGGTCAAGAAGGGCTTTGTACTCTGTAAGCAAATAAGTAGCTTCCTCATACTGTTGATAATAGCCCCTGTTCTCCTGCCTATGTTCCAGCCGGTGGTCAGCCATTCGGTCTTGTGCGCTCAACTGCTCCAGCTTCTTTTGCCTGACCGTGTTTTTGCGTTCCCATAACGGAATACTTACTCCAAGATGGATGCCCTGGTATTTCTGGCCTAGGATGGACTGGCTGTGATAACCTGCTTCAAGTGCCGGTAGGGTCAGCGATTTGTTCAAAGCCGTTTCCTTAGCGGCTATGGTCAGCTGGACTTCGTAGATCTTCAGCAGCGGATCGCCCGCTTCAATCAGGCTGTCCAGAATCTTAAATGAAGGGATGGCAGGAAGGGGAGCATAATCTTTTGCGGTAACCTCCAGTTCAGTGCCCCCGGTATAGTTGACAAACTTCTGTTTCAACTGCTCCCGCTGTTGTTCGCTTCGCTTAAGCCCCGTTCTTGTTTCCAGCAGCAGAATCTTGAGTTTATTAAAGTCAAGGATATTCCCCTCACCTGCGGCCATCTTTTTTTCATAAGCAGCATGTAGTTTTTCTACGGATTGCACTCTTTGTTTATAACTGTCCATCAACTGGTTCAGGTATACCCATTGCAGCCAGTCGAGTTTGACACTCAAAAGTAGTTCTTGTCCTTTTGCTTTGGCAATAAAGTCGGCCTGTCTGCTCTTCTCACCAGCAGCCTGTTTACGATAGCCATAGCTGGTAGGAAAGTCAAAACGCTGTGTCAGCGCAAAATCTTTCTGGTTGCCCGCGTCCTTTGGCGTGCCGAAAAGCACCTCGTATTCGGCTGTCGGGTTCTCCGGATTTAAACCCGTTCTGAACGCCATTTTGCTGGCATCAGTTTCTGACTGGTGTACCTTCAGGGTTTTATTGTTGGCCCGGACAAGGCTAAGTACCGAGTCCAGGTTTTGTGCTTTTGCATGGTTTATCCCTAACATCAAAAGCAGCATATATAGTGTTGTTCTCATTATGCTTGATTTAAGGTTTTGAATTTTCTTTTTTTCATCAGGCTGTTGTACACAATGGGCACAATAAAAAGGTTCAACAGCGTGGAGCTTAACAAACCACCTAATATGACATTGGCCATGGGGCTTTGAATTTCATTACCGGGCTGATCACTGGCCATAGCAAGGGGAATCAGTGCAAGTCCTGCGGTCAGTGCGGTCATCAGGATCGGACTTAAGCGGTCTATTGATCCTTTGATCACGATATCCAGATCATAAAATCCCTTTTCCTGTTGCAAATGCCGGTAATGAGAGACCAGTAATATCCCGTTTCTTGTGGCGATACCAAAAAGGGTAATGAAACCAATGATCACCGGAATGCTGATGATGCTGCCTGTTAACCAAACGCTGCCAATACCACCGATCAGCGCCAGGGGCAGGTTGATCAGTATGATCAGCGAAAGTGCGGAATCTTTGAACTCATGGTACAATACCAGAAAGATGGCCAGTAAAGCAAAAACCGAGGTCAGTATCAAAGTTCGCGACGCCACGGCTTCTGCCTCGAACTGACCGCCGTATTCTACCCTGTAGTTTTGCGGTAGTTTCACCGCCTGCATTTTAGCCTGTATCTCTTCAACAGCAGACAACTGGTCTCTTCCCGCTACATTGGCCGAAACCACCAGCTTGCGCTGGGCATTCTCCCGGTTGATAGTATTAGGCCCTTTAGTCGAAACGATCTCCGCTATACTGCCAAGGGCTACTTTGGAACCGTCACCAGCGTCAATCAATAGATTTTTCAAATCTTCAATTTTACTTCTTGCAGATTCCTCATAGCGCAGTACCAGATCAAAGCGTTTTCCTGCCTCGTATACATCACCGACCTTTTCTCCGCCAATAGATACTTCTACAAAACGGCTGAAATCTTCCAGGCTGATGCCTTTTGCCGCAAGCAGATCTCTTTTGGGTTTGATCTGGATTTGTGGGATCTGGATCTGCTGCTCCACGGAGATGTCGACAAGGCCAGGGATGCCTTCGATGGCTTTCTTGGTTTCGTTGCCCAGCCGGTAAAGTTCTGCCAGATCCTGACCAAATATCTTGATGGCAATGTTGGCCCTGGTGCCTGATAACATGTGGTCTATCCGGTGGCCGATGGGCTGACCAATGGAGATGTTTGCACCGGATATCCCAGCCAGTTTCTGCCTTACATCAGTCATAAATTCAGCACGTGATCTTTCTTCCAAAACAAACGGCACATCGATTTCAGAGGCGTTAACGCCCTGGGCATGTTCATCCAGTTCGGCACGTCCGGTTCTGCGGGTGGTGGTCTTTACTTCAGCAATGCTGAGCATGGCACGCTCTACCTGGCTGCCGATCTTATTGCTTTCCTCCAGTGATATGCCCGGCATGGTAACGGCACTGATCACCAGCGAACCTTCGTTGAATTCCGGCAAGAAACTTCGGCCAAAACTACTGAACAGCACTATTGCGCCAACAAAAAGAGCGAGCACCAAGGCCACCAGTCCCTTACGGTAAGTAATTGCCTTTTGCAGCGCATGAAGATAGCCGCTGTTCAGGTGCCTGACCAGCCAGCTTTCTTTTTTCTGTTTCGCAAGGGTTTTATCTGAAGTCAGCAGGTAACTGCACAGTACAGGAGTTAAGGTTATGGCTACGATCAGCGAAGCAAAAAGCGCTACTACAAAGGCGATGCCCAGCGGTACCAGCAGCCTTCCTTCCATTCCGGTCAAAAAGAACAACGGGGTAAAGGCAATGATGATGATGAACGTCGCATGAATGATCGAAGAGCGGATTTCAGTGGAGGCGTTGTAAATCACTGTAAACTTATTCTCTCGTTCTTCTACCGGCAGCAGCGCATTTTCTTTCAAGCGCTTCAGCACGTTCTCCACGTCAATGATCGCATCATCCACCAAATCTCCGATGGCTATAGCCATGCCGCCAAGGCTCATGGTGTTAATGGTAAGCCCCATCAGTTTCAATACCACAATGGCAACTAACAAAGAAATTGGAATGGCGATCAAGGAAATGGCTGTTGCCCGCCAGTTCATCAAAAAGATGGAAAGGATGATCACCACGAAAATGGAACCTTCAATCAGGGTTTTTTCAATGTTGCCAATGGAGGCTTCAATAAAGCTTGCCTGACGGAAGATTTTGGTATTGACTACCACATCTTTTGGCAAACTGGTTTTTAAGCCGGCAATGGTCTGATCGATCTTTTCTGTCAGCTCCAGTGTGTTGGTGCTTGGCTGCTTCATTACCGTCATGATTACCGAGGGATTCCCATTCAGTGAGCCATCGCCTAGTTTTACGGCTGCACCAATGGTAACGGTTGCCACATCAGACAGTTTAACCGCTTTGCCACCCACAGTTTTGATCAGGGTGTTTCCAATGTCTTCAGGCTTGTTGCTGCGCAAAATCCCTTTGACCAGGTATTCATTGCCATACTGGTTGATCACTCCGCCGGAAATGTTCTGTCCGATGAGGTTCGTAGCGGCGAAAAGTTCATTCATCGTAATGCCATAAGCTTTCAGCAAAGCGGGTTTGGCCAGAATCTGGTATTGCTTGTAATCACCACCGATCACAACGACCTGCGAAACGCCACCTGTAGCAAGTAGCACCGGACGGATATTCCAGTCCGCAATGCTCCTAAGCTCCATTAAACTGGTCTGTTTGGCGGTGATACTGATCAGCATGATCTCGCCCATGATCGAAGTATTGGGCGCCAATACCGGCTGGCTAACCCCTTGAGGGAATTTGCCCGATAAGGTGGCCAGCTTTTCCGCTACGATCTGCCGGGCACGGTAAATGTCGGTGCCCCAGTCAAATTCCACCCAGACAATCGAGATTCCAGCCGAAGCAGAAGACCTGACCCGGCGCACATCAGTTGAACCGTTAACGGTAGATTCAATGGGAAAGCTGACCAACTGCTCCACATCT
>Ga0307414_10000261_pt1 | contig 33160 bp, 21 predicted proteins | sample DK1Ometagenome_FD_203804 | JGI IMG/M metagenome (GOLD analysis project Ga0307414, IMG submission 203804) | Maize rhizosphere microbial communities from greenhouse at UC Davis, California, United States - DK15-O-3 | ecosystem: Host-associated > Plants > Roots > Rhizosphere > Soil | place: USA... | reverse complement strand
TCAATAACCTAAATAACTCTCTTTCTACTAACGAAGAAAACCCATATAAGGTATGGGCATCTTCTTTAATTTGTAAATGTGTATATAATTTTAAATGCTCATTATCAGGAATTTGAGAATATGTATGTAATGATATATTGATGGCATATCCAACGCCATTACATTCTATAACAACATCTGTTGGGTTTTTCTCAACTAATTTTCCTTGAATATGAGTTATCATTTAACTTTAGGTTGTGCTACCAAATGTAATGAAATTATTTACTCTTAATTTTATTTTGTATTTCCCTTTTCTTTCTCCCATTTTTCCTTTTGCTGGGCATCAATAACAGAGATGGCTGTCATATTAACAATTTCATCTACACTTGCTCCCAATTGTAAAATATGAACTGGCTTGCGCATACCCATCATGATAGGCCCAATGGACTCAGCTTTGTTTAATTCTTTAAGAAGCTTATAGGTGATGTTTGCGGATTCCAAATTTGGAAAAACAAGTGTGTTTACCTTTTTACCAACTAATTTTGAGAATGGGAATGATTTTTCAAGCATCTCGCTATTTAAAGCAAAATCTATTTGCAATTCACCATCTACTAATAATTCTGGATTAGTTTCATGTAGAGTGGCTACAGCTTCCCTAACTTTTGTTGTTCTTGGACTAGGAGAAGACCCAAAATTAGAAAACGTTGTCATTGCCATAACAGGCTCTAAACCAAACATACGAACGGTTTTTGCTGTCATTTGAGCAATTTTCACCAAATCTTCGGCTGGTGGATCAATATTTATGGAAGTATCACTTAAAAATAAAGGGCCACGTTGTGTCATCATTATATTGGTGGTGGCAACTCTTTTTGCTCCTTTTGCCAAACCAATTAGCTCTAACATAGGTTTCACAACTGATGGATAACTAAGTGAATATCCAGAAATAATAGCATCTGCATCGCCCTCATTAACCATCATAGCCGCAAAATAATTACGTTCTCGCATGATGCGTTGTGCGGAATAAAGAGTCACTCCTTTACGTTTTCTTTGCTCCCAATAAACCTTAGCATACTTATTTTTTCTGGTTTCTTCTTCATCAGATTTTGGATCGATGATTTCAATATTGGCATCAAATTCGATTTCAGCCATTAGTTTTTGAATCGTTTGCTTTCTACCTAACAAAATAGGAATGGCGATACCTTCATCATACGCTATTTGAGCTGCTTTTAAAACATCTAAATGGTCTGCTTCCGCAAACACTACACGCTTAGGATCCATTTTTGCTCTGTTGGTAAGTAACCTAATCATTTTATTATCAGAACCTAATCGTTCCAATAATTCATCTTCGTACTTTTCCCAGTTTTCAATAGGATTTGTTGCAACACCACTTTCCATAGCAGCTCTGGCTACAGCGGGAGGAACTTGGGCTATTAAACGTGGGTCAAATGGTTTCGGGATAATATAGTCTTTACCAAATGTTAGTCTAGTTTCGCCATAGGCAATATTAACTTGTTCTGGAACGGGTTCTTTTGCTAATCTTGCCAACGCTTTAACAGCTGCCATTTTCATAGCTTCGTTAATTTTTGTAGCGCGAACATCTAAAGCTCCTCTAAAAATAAAAGGAAATCCAAGTACATTATTTACTTGGTTAGGATGGTCTGAACGCCCGGTTGCCATAATAATATCTTTTCTTGTATCTACGGCCAGTTGATAACCTATTTCAGGATTTGGATTTGACATTGCAAATACAATAGGGTCTTTAGCCATGGCTAATAACATCTGAGGACTCACAATATCAGCTGTTGATAAACCAATAAAAACATCGGCATCAACCATAGCTTCATCTAAAGTATCTATCTTTCTATGGGTTGAAAATTCGGCTTTTTCGCTAGTAAGGTTTTCTCTATCATTTCTTATAACGCCTTTACTGTCAAGCATTACCATATTTTCACGTTTGGCGCCACAAGCTTGATACAAACGGGAACATGAAATAGCAGCGGCTCCAGCACCACTAATAACGATTTTTACATCTTCAATTTTCTTTTTGGTGATTTCCAAAGCATTTATTAAAGCGGCAGCTGATATAATAGCTGTTCCGTGTTGATCATCGTGCATGACCGGAATATCCAATTCTTCTTTTAAACGTCTTTCAATTTCAAAAGCTTCTGGAGCTTTAATATCTTCTAAATTGATACCTCCAAACGTTGGAGCAATCATTTTTACTGTTTGTATAAATTCTTCAACATTTTCTGTATTTACCTCAATATCAAATACATCTATGTCTGCAAAGATTTTAAAAAGCAATCCTTTACCTTCCATAACAGGTTTTGAGGCTTCTGGACCAATATTTCCTAAACCTAAAACGGCTGTTCCGTTTGAAATTACAGCAACTAAATTTCCTTTGGCCGTATATTTATAAACGTTTTTTACATTTTTTGCTATTTCCAGACAAGGTTCGGCAACACCTGGTGAATACGCCAAAGACAAATCTCTTTGGGTGGCATATTTTTTGGTTGGCACTACTTGAATTTTACCTGGGGTTGGCTTGGCATGATATATTAGCGCTTCTCTGCGTTTACTTTCTTTACTCATGGGAGGTTTTAGTTATAGTGGTTTTCAAAATTGAGAAACTAAGCTGTTAAACTATCCATAATTGTATAAACTATAAGGATTTCGTTTAAGTGACAAATATAATAATCCTATAATTTAAACTGCTATTCTTTTGAGAAATTGATGTTTCTTTTTAAGTTTCTTTACTGAGGTTTGTTCAAATATTAAACAAAGCTTAAAATTATTTGGAAATCTCATATTTATTAAACATTATAATTCTGGAATATATTTTATTTTATCATTAGATACCAGTTTTAAATAACATCACTAACTAAATAATTATATTTGATTTTTTCAAGACAGTCTTAATTCATTTAAAAAAATGACTTTTAAAAAAATCTTTTTCACGGTTGCTTTATGTCTTATTAGCAGTACTATTATGGCTCAAAGGCAACCATCTGGAAATGATTCAACGGAAGTATATAAAAAAATTGAGGCCTATTCCAAACGCAGCAAGTTTACAAGTGCCATTCATAAATTAATCTTTAGGGCGACAAACGAAAAAAGTAAAAAGGAACGAAAAAAAGTGGCTATACAAAATTATGGCTCTTTTCATGAAAAACCCATTAGAAACATTATCATAGAAACGATGGACCCTTTTGGTTATTCTGTAGACGATACCAATAAAAAACCTCATAATTGGCTTGAAAAAACAGGCAACCACCTCCATCTTAAATCTAAGGATTTCGCTATTCGGAATTTATTGCTTTTTAAACAAAGCACATTGCTTGACACTTTCAAAATTTCTGAATCAAAACGTTTGTTGCGATCTCAAAACTTTATTAGAAGTGTCAGAATAGATGTAAATGAAACTGAAACGGATTCGGTGGATATTACCGTTCGGGTTCTGGACTCTTGGAGTTTAATTCCAAAAGGCTCTATCTCCACCTCAAGAATGAGTATAGGACTTAATGAGCGAAATTTTTTGGGCAGTGGCCATGAATTCAATAATAGGTTTATTCAGAGATTTGATGATAATAATACGGCCCAAAGCTTTGAATATGTCATTCCAACCATAAAAAATACCTACATAAATACCAGATTAATTTATGAAGAATCTTTGGAGGGCGATTTAAAAAGAAGCTTGAGCATAGATAGAGGTTTTATTTCCCCCTTAACGCGATGGGCTGGTGGTATTTATTTAGACAAACAAGTTAAATTAGATTCGCTGCCAGATTTCCAAAATAATTTTCAAAATAAAACATTTAAGTTTCAAACGCAAGATTTCTGGATAGGGCACGCTTTTAACATTTTAGGAAATAGTTCTCTTGAAGAACGTACCACAAAACTCATCACCTCCGTTCGTTTTGCCAATGTCACTTATAAAGAATCGCCTGAAATAGCATTTGATTCCATCAATTATTTTTCAAAAGAACAGTTTTATTTAGGAACCATTGGATTGGCATCTAGGCAATTTATTGAAGATAATTTTATTTTTAGAGATGGTATTATTGAAGATGTTCCAATTGGTTTTGCTATTTCATTTACTCCTGGCTATCAAATAAAAAATGATGTAAATCGCTATTATATTGGAGGTCATATGGCTTTTGCCGATTATTTTAAATGGGGTTATATTAATGGTAATTTAGGCTACGGAACTTTTATAAACGGCAATAAAAAGGAACAAACAGTTTTGTCTATGGAGGTAAACTATTTTACAAATCTCATTTCTTTAGGAAATAATTGGAAAATGAGACAATTTATAAAACCTCAAATACTATTAGGTTATAATCGTAAAAACACTATTGCAGATCGGTTAAGTTTAAATGAAAACTATTATGCCTATGGTTATGACCGCAATGAATTTATAAGAGATACAAGAACTGGCATACCTGGCTTTAATGCCAATATGTACGGCACACAAAAAGCCGTTTTATCATTTCAAACCCAATTCTATTCTCCTTGGAATATTTTAGGTTTTAGATTAAATCCGTATTTAAATATTACTGGAGGAATTTTAGGAGACGATAACAACTCTCTTTTTCATAGCAAGCTTTACTCTGCTATTGGAGTTGGATTTATTATTAGAAATGATTATTTGGTTTTTAGTTCTTTTCAATTATCATTATCCTATTATCCTGTAACACTTAACGTTAATGGCGGTGCCTTTAAAACCAATGCTTTTGAAACCGAGGATTTTGGCTTTCAACAAATAGATATAGGAAAACCAAGTACCATTTGGTATAGGTAAAATGTTATTCTTTTAAAAAAATTGATGTTTTTTTAATAAACACATGTTTAATATGGATTTATAAATGCATCAATATCTGACCTTAACAACACAGGATTAGCTCCTTCATTTTGAGCCACCATTGCCCCAACGGCACAAGCAAAATCTATGGCTTCTTGGGGATTTACCTTATTAAGCAGATGGCTTATTAAAGCGCCTAAAAAAGAATCGCCAGCGCCAACCGTATCAATTACTTTTATTAAAAAGCCACTATTATAATAGAGTTTATCATTGTATAATAATACAGCTCCGTGGTGTCCTTTAGTTACACAAATATGTTTTGTATTTGTTTTCTCTGCAATGTACATGAGGTTTTGCTCTAATGAATTATACTTAGACCCCATTAACTTACTCACTTCATAAAGTTCATCATCATTAAACTTTATAAAATCTGCTTGGTTCATTAAATGTATTAAAACCTCTTTAGTATAATATGGCGGTCTTAAATTAAGGTCAAAAATTTTGTATTTGGCAAATTCTATGAGTTTGTACAAGGTGCTTTTAGAGCTATCGTCCCTTGCTGCAAGACTTCCAAAAACAAACGCATCCGAATTTTTAACAGTGGCTTTGTTTATTTCCGTTAACCTTATTTTGTCCCAAGCCCTTGGATATTTAATATCATATGATGCCGATCCCTTATCATTCAGCATGACTTTTACTTTCCCTGTTTTGTACTCATTGTGTACTTGAATACAGCTAGCATCTATACCAACACCTTTAATATACTCTAGCAAATCAGATCCACTTTTACCTTCACCAATGGCACTAATCATGGTGACGTTATTTCCCAATGCTTGCAATCTATTGGCAACATTTAAAGGCGCTCCTCCTATTTTTTTATGGGTTGGGAACACATCCCACAACACTTCTCCAAAACATGTTATTTTAGACATATTATTTTATCTGTTAATTATTATTGTTTTTAATTGTCAAATGGAACAACCATCATCCTCGTATATGTAAATTATTATATATATATAAAGAATATTATATCTTCATGATACATTTATTTCAAAAACTCAACATTCCTCTTTAAACCAGAAAACTTTGTTCTTTTTACTGCGGAATATTTAAAGACTTTATTGAAAACATCTTCCGTGATATCTTCCCAATCTTTTTTGGTCATGGATAACAATTCTGGATGCGGATTGAATAATGGTTCGTTGTGTGCTTTTGAAAACCGATTCCATGGACACACATCTTGGCATACATCGCAACCAAACATCCAATCATCCATTTTACCTTTAAACTCTGTTGGAATGTTTTCTTTTAATTCAATCGTAAAATAGGAAATACATTTACTGCCATCAACCACATAAGGCTCTGTAATGGCTTGGGTTGGGCAGGCATCTATACAAGCCGTACATGTACCGCAATGATCTGTAGTAATAGAATCATATTCCAATTCCAAATCAACTATTAATTCTGCGATAAAATAAAACGAGCCGACTTGTTGGGTTAATAAATTGCTGTGCTTTCCAATCCAACCCAAACCAGATTTTGCTGCCCAAGCTTTATCCAATACAGGTGCCGAATCGACAAAAGCTCGCCCGTGAACATCGCCAATTTCTTCTTGAATAAAATTTAAAAGTGATTTTAATTTTTCTTTGATGACGAAGTGATAATCGGTTCCGTAAGCATATTTTGAGAGCTTATAGCTGTCTGCCGTTTGTTTCTGTTCTGGATAATAATTGAGTAATAATGAAATAACAGATTTGGAATCTTCTACCAGTTTTGTTGGGTCTAAGCGTTTATCAAAATGGTTTTCCATATACTGCATTTGTCCATGCATATTGTTTTTTAACCATTTTTCCAATCTTGGCGCTTCTACTTCCAAAAAACCAGCTTTACTAATTCCACAAGATAAAAAACCGAGGCGTTTGGCTTCGGTTTTAATTAATTGGGTATAGTTTTGCTTATTTCCCATAAGTTATAAAATTCTGAACAAGTTCAGAATGATAATTGTTTAAAACAATCCTCCTTGAATATTTCCTTTTATTTTACCTAAATGTTTATAAGCTAATTCGGTGACTTCGCGTCCACGAGGGGTTCGCATAATAAACCCTTGTTGAATTAAAAACGGCTCGTAAACTTCTTCAATGGTTTCGGTACTTTCGCTAACCGCCGTAGCAATGGTAGAAATCCCAACAGGGCCACCTTTAAACTTATCGATGATTGTTGATAAAATTTTATTGTCCATTTCATCCAAACCAAACGCATCCACATTTAAAGCTTCCAATCCGTATTTAGCAATTTTAATATCGATACTTCCGTTACCTTTTATTTGTGCAAAATCACGAACTCGGCGCAATAAAGCATTTGCAATTCGTGGCGTTCCTCTACTTCTACCTGCAATTTCAATAGCCGCTTCCATAGAAATGGGCACATTTAAAATAGTGGCGCTTCTTTGCACAATGGTTGTTAAAAGTTCCGTGTTATAATATTGTAATCTGCTTTGAATTCCAAAACGGGCACGCATCGGCGCTGTTAATAATCCGGAACGCGTTGTGGCTCCCACCAAGGTAAACGGATTCAGATTTATTTGAACCGAACGCGCATTAGGTCCAGATTCTATCATGATATCTATCTTGTAATCTTCCATCGCCGAATAGAGATATTCTTCAACGATGGGACTCAAACGATGGATTTCATCAATAAACAAAACGTCGCGCTCTTCAAGATTGGTAAGTAATCCTGCTAAATCACCTGGCTTATCTAAAACAGGACCAGAAGTTACTTTAATGCCCACATTCAATTCATTGGCAAGAATATGAGCCAAGGTTGTTTTTCCCAATCCTGGAGGGCCATGAAATAAGGTATGGTCTAAAGCTTCGCTACGTAAATTAGCAGCTTGCACAAAAATTTGGAGATTCTCCAACACTTGGTCTTGACCCGTAAAATCCTCAAAAGTTAAGGGTCTTAACTTTTTTTCTACGTCGATTTCTTCAGGAGAAAAATTATTCTTTGTTGGGTCTAGGTTTTCGTTCATCGTTAGTTCCTGCGAAGGCAGGAATCTTTTTAATGTAAAATGTGGATTCCTGCCTACGCAGGAATGACAAATATAAAGAAAAAGCCTTTCTTTCCGATAGCTATCAAAAAGAAAGGCTTTATTGATTTTATTAAGATCCTTACGTCCCGATAACTATCGGGAGCGCTCAGGGTGAGAGGTTAATTTAAAATTTTGAATTCACAACGTCTGTTAACATCATACTCTTCTTCTTTGCAAATACCTTCTTCCGTACAATTATTTAGTGGTTTGGTTTCACCATAACCTACACTTTTTAATCGGTTTCTGTCAATACCTTGACTTACTAAATATTCTAAGGTAGAAGTCGCGCGGCGATTGGATAGCTCTAAATTATATGTATCTTTTCCGTAAGCATCTGTGTGGGCAGATACTTCTACTTCCATAGATGGGTATTTTTTCATTAAATCTACCAATACATTTAAAGTGACGGCAGAATCATCACGGATTTCGGATTTATTGGTGTCAAAATAAATTTTATCCAACTCTACTTTTAATTCCCCTTTTTCATCTTTCTTAACGCGTGCTTCAGCATCTGCAAAAGATTCTAAAGTCAAGTAAATATTATGCTGAACTTTGCCTTCACTATCCGTTGAAAACTCAACATCTTGGGGAATATATGCTTTGAATGTGCCTCTAACTTTATACTTTTTGTTAGGTTCAATTTTGAATAAATAATTGGCTTTATCACCAACTATGGAGTCTTGAATGACAGTTCCAGCTTCATCAAATAAAGTTACCGAAGCGCCTACCAACAATTCTTTACTGTTTTTATCTTGAACAACACCTTCAACTTGATATTTGGTTAGCATGTTTTCTTCTCTAGTTAAAGTAAACAATCTATCAAAACCCGACCTATTTGATGACACAAATCCTTTGTTATCTTTTTCTCGAATCACATAAGCAAAATCATCTAAATTACTGTTTATGGTGCTTCCTAAATTAACAGGAGCATCAAACGTACCGTTTACCATATTGCTTCTAAAAACATCCAATCCACCAAAACCTTCATGACCTATGGATGAAAAATATAGCACATCATAATCACTCACAAAAGGAAATTGTTCTCTTTGTTTGGTGTTCACGGTTGCTCCTAAATTTTCTGGTTCACCATAAGTGCCATCATCATTAATTGCCACTTTATAAATATCGAAATTCCCAATAGTTCCTGGCATATCACTAGCAAAATAAAGTGTTTTTCCATCATTACTTAATGCAGGATGTTCCGTACTGTAAACATTAGATGTGAAAGGCAATGCGGTAACATTTGTCCAATTGCCATCAACTAATTCGGCCTTATAAATTTTAATATGCGCAATTTTATCTTCTTCACCTTTTTTACGGGTTCCATTTGTTCTGTTGAAATACATGGTTTTGCCATCTTTTGTGAAAACCGCATTACTTTCGTGGGAATCTGTGTTAATCGCATCTGAAAAAGGCACGATATTTTCTAGAGTTCCGTTACTTGACATGGTAGCAGAATATAAATCTAAATATGGTAAATCATTCCAAACATAATTAGGACTTTCCGTATTTCTTGTCGAAGCAAAAACCACTTTATCATCACCATAAAAAGACAATCCGAAGTCGCTAAAAGAATTATTTCCTTCAACCTGTTTAAGATTGAAATTATGTGGTGTCGTTTTGCTGTTTTTTTCAATAAAAGCTTTGGTGTTTAAATCTTTATTATGGTAAATCTTTAAATATTTATCTGCTTCATCATAATTTTGAACACCTTTTAGAGCCTGACCATATCTAAAATAATAGTCTAAATCCATAGAATCACCATAGGTAACAAATAGCTCTCTATACGTTTTCACGGCCTTTTGTAGATTGGCATTGTAATAATAACTATCGGCTAAATTTTGAAGCACTTTCTGAGAGCGTTCTTTAGTTTCATAGATTTCGGCAGCTTCGTTGTAAGCCCTCATTTCAAAAAGCTTATCCACGCGTTTTAAATCGCTTTTTTGTGCTAATGTAACTCCACTAACTAATAAAAAGCTTGCAAGTATGTATGTGTTTGTTTTCATCTGTAATGTCTTTAATTTTAGAAGAATCTAGGCGAACGATCGTAACCACCTTTAAGTCCGAACAAATCAATATCAAATAAAATGAATATTTCATGTGAGCCTGAATTATAGTTGCTTAAGTTACTTGTTGTATAATCGTAAGCATAACCAATCCTGAGTTGCGGCGTAACTTTAAAATTAACCAATGCACTTACGGCATCACCCAATCTATAACCTAAACCAGCTTCAAGACGTTCTTGAATCAACACATTCGCTGTTAAATCCATTGAAATTGGTGCGCCACTGACTCCTTTTGCCATAAAGGCCGGTTTAAACTTCAAGTTTTCATTGATATCAAACACATACCCTCCCGTTAAGAAATAATGCACACTTTCAACACCTGTGGCTTTAATACCATTTTCGTTTTCTAAATGTTTTGTGGATAACATATTTGGAGCGGACAAACCTACATAGTATTTATCGGTAAAGTAAAAAGCACCTATTCCTAAATTAGGAAACGTTCTACTGATGTTTTCGTTGAAGGCAATATCCGTTCCCGGACCACCAGATTGTAAATTAACGCCATCAAAATTAGTATCGAAAATCGTAAATCCAGCTTTTAAACCGAAAGACAATTTGCTTTTTAAACCAACTGGCAATACATAAGCAAAATCGGCATAGATGTTATTTTCATTCACAATATCTCCAATATTATCATTGGTGAAAGATATACCCAACTCAATTTTATCATTAACTGGTGTATGGGCAAAAAAGGTTCCTGTTTTTGGAGCGCCTTCAAAGCCAACCCATTGCGTTCTGTATAATCCGCCTAAGTTTAAAATACCTTCATCAGCCGTTGCATACGCGGGGTTGATAACACTCATGTTGTACATATATTGAGTGAATTGTGGATCTTGCTGCGCAAAACTTTGTAGTGACAAGAATGCCAAACTTATTAGAGCAGCTATTTTATGATATATATTTAAATGTTTCATCGTTTCTAAATTTTTGATTTATCTAAAATTATCTGCTTAAGTATAAGCGCCCTTGTTTTGGTTTATTTGTACCATCATTGAAGTTGAAGATGTAGAAATAAACACCTACTGGTAATTGTTTGCTTCCGATAGCTCCTGATTGATTGGAGACACCATCAAAACGCGGTGTGGTGGTATTTCCTTTGTAAACAACCGTTCCGTACCTATTGAAAATTTCAATACTAAAATTCGGATGCAAAATATCTAGATTGTTATAATCAAACGTATCATTAGTTCCATCACCATTTGGCGAAAACCCATCTGGTAATACCAATTCTCCACAAGAAGTTAAATCTGGAGTATAAGCTAAACGTACACTACTTTCACAACCCGTTGTTGCATCATATAATGCTGCGTAATACGTAACACCATAGCTTAATAAATCGCTATTAGTAAATGGTGAACCTCCTGTTGCAGCATCGTACCAAATAACATTATTTAAACTTGAATCGTATTCTACGATATTTTCCGTTAACTCCAATATGGTTGGACTATCATTGATACATAATTCTAAATTAGAATTGACTAAAGTTGGTGTAGCAACATTATTTACCGTTGCAGTTATTTCAACACTTAGTGATGATTCACAACCAGAACCCGTAGTTTGTCTCGCGAAATAATCTTCGCCATCTAATAAAGTATCCGTTAAATTTAAAGGTGTTGTTGATGTGGCATCTGCATACCAACTAATAGTTCCTGTTACTCTGATAGCAGCATTTAAATCTGCAACCGTTGGATTATTTGCTTGACAGAATTCTGGATTCGCATCTAAAACAATAGGAGCTGGGCTATCACTAATCGTAACCGTTATTTGCGCACTGGAATCTGGCGAACACGGTGCCATAGCCGTAACCGTATAAGTATAAACGCCTGCTGTATCAACAAGTGGATCAAATAATCCTGTTCCGCTAGCGAGTGCAGGCGACCATGCTCCTCCTGTTTGCGCGCTACTTCCTAAGAAAGTAAACAAATCGGCAACACCATCTATCACACATATATTAGCTGTATTATCTGTTCCGGCATTTGGTGCTTGGGTTACTGTAACAACAACATCACTTGAAACAGTTCCACAAGAATTAGTTAATGAATAGGTATATGTTCCTGCTGCATCCACTGATGGATCAAAAACCCCTGTGCCACTAGCTAACGCTGGCGACCAAGTTCCTCCTATATCTGGTGTTCCTCCTAATTGTGTAAATAAATCTGTTGTGCCATTATTGCTACACACATCCAAAACACCATCTGTCCCAGCACTTAAAGGAGCTTCAATAGTTATTGTTATTATTGTGCTATCATCCACACAAGGTGCTGAAGCAATTACATAATATGTAAATTGGTATGTTCCAGGTGTCACTTGTGTAGGATCAAAAATATTACCCGTTAAGGCTCCTGTTCCGTCTGTATCCTGCCAAACACCACCTACATCTTGAGTACCATCTAAACCTGTATTTAAATCTACATTAGTATCTGTACTACATGCAATGATTGGCGTTGCTGGATTTCCTGCGTTTGGTGATTGATAAATTGTTGTAATTACTGCTATTCTTAATGAAGATTCACATCCAGTAATGGCATCTGTTTGACTGGCAAAGTAATCTTCTCCATTAATTAAAGCCGTTGTTCCTGTTAAAGGCGTTCCGCCAGTAGCAGTATCATACCATAGAATGGCTGTTCCTGTTGCTACTAAATCTGCGACCGTTGCTGTATCGCAAAACTCTTGAGATGCATTAGCCGTTGGCGCAGGTGTATCATTTATAATTATTGAAACTGTTACGTTTACATCATCACATGTTCCAATGGCAGCTACATCATAAGTGAAATTATATGTTCCTTGAGCTAAACCATCTAGTGTTACCATATTTTCAGTTAATAATCCTGTTGTATCGTCGTCACTCCAAGTTCCTGTTTGGTCTTCACCTGTTAAAAGATTGAATAGATTATAGGTTTGCCCTGTCGTTATAGCTGCTAAACAAAATTCAATTGGTGTATTTGCTATTCCAGATTCTGGAGCATCGGTAATTGTAACTATAACAGTTGAGCTATTTGTACAACTATTAGCATTAGTAATTGTATATGTAAAATTATATGAGCCTATGGTTAATAAAGTTAAGTCGACATTACTTCCACTTAAAGCTCCTGTTGAATCATCATCAGTCCAAGTTCCTCCAGCATCTTCCCCAGTTAATTGGGCGAATAAATCGAGAGGCGAATTAGCCGTTAAATCATTTTCACAAAATACGGCTGCAATAGGAGTCCCTGTGTTTGGCAATGGATTAATAATAATTGAAACAGTAACTAATACATCATCGCAACTTCCAATGGCATCCACATCATAAGTGAAATTATATGTATTTGCTGTATAAGCTGACAAATCAACTGGGCTGGCTATGGTCGTTCCTAAATTATTTGTTCCAATATACCAAGTCCCAGTTTGGTCTTCATCTGTAAGCAAATCAAATAAATTAAAACTTGCAGGCGCATCACCTTCACAAAATACTTCAGGTGCATTTGCTGTTCCTGACTCAGGTGCTGGTTGTACTGTTATTGTTATGGTTTCTGTATCAAAACACGCTCCATTATCAATAGTATAATTAAATGAATAAGGACTTCCTGCCACTGTTAGTGTTGTAATATCCAAAGAATTAGAAATGGTTACATTATTTGAGTCTGTCCAAGTACCGCTATTATTATCTTGAGTTCCATCCAAAGCATCAAACAAATTGAAAGGTGAGTTTGAAACTAAATCATTTTCACAGAATGTTTGATTTACCGCATTTCCTGCACTTGGGTCTGCCAAAATAACCACTTGAACCGTAGTTGATTCATCGGGGCAAGGTGTTGATAAATTTTGAGTATATGTGAAATTATAGGTTGCAGGCGCTAAACTTGTTAAATCAATAGCTGATGGATTTGCCACTAAAGGATCTGAACTTAAAGTTCCTTGTGTCCATTGACCTCCAGCATCTTCATTCTCTATAAGTGAAAATAAATCGAATGAAGCTGGTGCAATTGATTCACAAAATGTCATAGGATTTGTTGGAGATACTGTTCCCGAAGTTAACGGTTCATATATAGTGATGGTGATATTGGCTGTGCCTTGTGGACAAGCACCGTTAGCAGGCACAGTATGTGTAAAGGTGTAAATTCCTGATGCAAGTGTTGAGATATTAACTGTGCCTTGATTTCCATTTGTTGTGGGCAAAGGCCCTGACCAAGTTCCATTTGTATCAGGTGTGCCACCAAGTTGATTAAATAAATCAAAAGTTGGAGTTGATATATTGTCATAGCAATAGTCTAAAGTTACAGAAGTTCCTGCATCAACTGGATTGTTAATATTTACCAATACAGGCATGGCATTACTGTCACAAAAGCTATCAACTATTACATAATAAGTGTTTCCATTTACCAAAGGTGTAGACAATGATAAAGCAGGAGCAATGGGATTACCCAAACCATCTAAACTCTGATACCATTTAAATGTAGATGTAGTTCCTGGGTCCAGATTTGTTAAAGTAGGATTTGAATTAGAACAAAATATCTGAGTACTTGGTGGAGATGGATTGGAAGGTGAATCAACGATGATGGTATCTCCTTCTTCAATTTGACTCTTGTTACCTAAACTATCAACAAAAATAATGTAGTAAGTATAAAACTCTGCTAAAGGATCTATAGCATTTGCCAAATCTGTTAATTCAAAATCATAATACACCTCTACTGAGCCTCCTGATGGTATATTTGGTTGTAACACATCATCAATATAAGTTTGTATGGTTGGATTTTCATTGCTACAATAAATACCATCAAGTTGTTGTCCAGATTTATTTATTTGAAAATCGACAGTAATAAGAGTTCTTGAACCACAGGAGCCTGCGCCATCATCAGCATAATATGATCCTTCTGAAACTAATTGTGTAGGACTAAAAAGGTTTCCACCAGTGGAAGCGCTATACCAGGATATGCTGCCACCATTATCTATAGCATAATCGGCACTTAAATCTGCAAAAGTATATCCAGATGCATCTAAAATTAATGGTGATGGATTGTTAATTGTTGGACACTGAGCATCAAGTTTAAATGCAGTCCATAAGAATACCATACTATAGATTGCAAAAAACTTTACATATTTAGAGAAGTAGTTTTTTTTCATAACATTGGTTCGTTATTGATTATAGTTAATAGACATTTACATTATTTATACTTCGTACAACTTCGTTTGATTATCTATACAAAATTCCAAAAGTGATGCAATTTAACGTATTTTTAAGTCTTTCAACGATAAATACTAAATTATTTATCTTTTAATCGAAAAAATTTGCCTTTAAACGACAAAACCCATCCTTAGGGATGGGTTTTGTCGTTTAAAATCAGATATCTTAATGCTGAAGTTCTTCTTCGCCTTCTTTCAATGGAATATTTTGAGGAACAAAGTCTACATCATGCCCTGGTTTACTGTAATCATAAGCCCAACGATATACGTGAGGAATCTCTCCTGGCCAGTTACCATGCATATGCTCAACAGGTGTAGTCCATTCCAATGTTGTAGATTGCCAAGGATTTTGAACCGCTTTTTTTCCATAGAAAATACTGCTGAAAAAATTGTATAAGTAAATAATTTGCACAACACCACCAATCAAAGCAAAAATGGTTATGATAACATTTACATTAGCTAAATCATCAAATAAAGGAAAATTGCTATTTGTATAATATCTTCTTGGTAATCCTGCCATACCTATAAAATGCATTGGGAAGAAAACACCATAGGCACAAATAGCAGTAATCCAGAAATGGATATATCCTAAATTCTTATTAAGCATTCTACCGAACATCTTTGGATACCAATGATAAATACCTGCAAACATACCATATAATGCAGAAATACCCATTACTAAATGGAAGTGGGCAACCACAAAATATGTGTCATGTACATTAATATCTAAAGCACTGTCCCCTAAAATGATACCTGTTAAACCTCCTGTTATAAACGTTGATACAAAACCAATGGAGAATAACATAGCCGGGTTCATTTGTAAATTACCTTTCCAAAGTGTGGTAATCCAGTTGAAGGCTTTTACAGCTGATGGAATGGCAATTAATAATGTTGTAAATGTAAATACCGAACCAAGGAAAGGATTCATACCAGAAATAAACATGTGGTGACCCCAAACAATAGTTGACAAAAATGCAATAGCTAAAATAGAAGCAATCATGGCACGATAGCCAAAAATAGGTTTACGTGAGTTAGATGCCATAATTTCGGAAACAAGCCCCATGGCAGGTAAAATAACGATATATACTTCAGGGTGACCTAAAAACCAAAATAAATGTTCAAACAATACTGGTGAACCTCCTTGGTAATGCAATACTTCTCCTTGGATGAAAATATCGGATAAAAAGAAAGATGTTCCGAAGCTTCTATCCATTATTAATAATAAAGCAGCAGATAATAATACGGGAAATGATATAACTCCAATAACTGCAGTAATAAAGAAAGCCCAAATTGTAAGTGGAAGTCTTGTCATAGACATTCCTTTGGTGCGTAAATTTATAACAGTTACAATGTAATTTAGTGATCCTAATAATGATGAAGCAATAAATATAGCCATAGATACCAACCATAAAGTCATACCCATACCAGAACCACCTTGAGCCATAGGTAAGGCACTTAATGGTGGATATATGGTCCAACCAGCAGCTGCAGGCCCTGCTTCAACAAATAAAGACGTTACCATGATAACACTTGACAAAAAGAATAGCCAATAAGATACCATGTTAAGAAATCCAGATGCCATATCCCTTGCTCCAATTTGCAATGGAATAAGCAAATTACTGAACGTACCACTCAATCCCGCAGTTAATACAAAGAATACCATGATAGTTCCATGTATAGTTACTAAAGCCAAGTAGATATCTGCATCCATCACACCTTCGGGTGCCCATTTACCTAATAATGCTTCAAACAAAACATTAGGTTCTTCTGGCCATGCAATTTGCATACGAAACATCATAGACATTAAGACGCCAATAACTCCCATAATAGTACCAGTAATTAGGTACTGTTTAGCAATCATTTTATGGTCTTGACTAAATATATATTTAGTTACAAACGTTTCTTTATGATGATGATGTCCGTGGTCGTCATGAGCTTCGTGAGCGTGATTATCTTCGTGTGCTGACATAATCTTATATCGTGTTTTACTTTTTAATTAGTTTCTATTGGATTACTGTTTCTGAAACCTCTGGCGCTGTAACTTCAACTAGGGTTTCCGCTTCAGGTTCTTTAGTCATGGAAGCTTTAAACGTTTGTTGTTCTTTAATCCAAGCATCATATTCTTCTTGGGTTTCAACAATGATTTTCATTTGCATATTGTAATGTGACTTACCACAAATTTTATTACATAATAATAGGTAATCAAACTCATAAGGATCTAAAGCATCTCCTCCATTAGCAACTAAATCTTTACTTTTTTCAGTCCTAATTTTATTAATATTTTTAACTTTATCTACCATCTCAGGCGTTTGTCTCATCTCGGCAGTAGTAACCGTTGGTGTAAATCCGAATTGAGTTATCATACCCGGAACACAGTTCATTTGTGCTCTAAAATGTGGCATATAAGCAGAGTGTAAAACATCTTGAGAACGCATTTTAAATAATACTTTTTTACCAACTGGCAAATGCAATTCGGTAGTAATAATATCATCTTGTGCATTAGGATCGGCTTCATCAACACCTAATATATTGGCACGATCAATATCAATTAATCTCACATTAGCTTTACCTAATGTGTTATCTTCTCCTGAATATCTAGCTTTCCAGTTAAACTGCTGAGCATAAAGTTCAATCACTAAAGGATCTTCACTTTCATCTACGCCCATAATGTTTATCCAAGTATTCAAACCATATATAATCAATCCTGCCAAAACAATTACGGGAATGATGGTCCAAATAAATTCCAACTTATTATTATCTGCAAAGAACAATGCTTTTTTACCTTTTTCTCCTTTGTATTTAAAAGCAAAATAGTGTAGCAAAAATTGGGTAACTGTTTGCACAAAAAAGATAAGTACCATAGAGATAATCATCAAATTATCTATTTGTGGTCCATGCTCTGAAGCTGAATTTGACATTAATGGCAAATCTCCCCATTTAACAAAACACACAATGGTAATGATATAAATGAAGGCCAAGAATCCCATCATCAAATAGGCGTTGATGGTATTATCCTTATCTGTTGCTACTTGAGAATTATCATTTTTAGCCTGAGCCAAATCGAATATCTTCACCATTTGCCAGATAGCAACTAAAATGAATATTAAAATTATAATTGTTAATAAAGTAGTCATCGTTCTCTTTCTTCTTTATTTATATCTTATTAATAATGGAAATCTTTGCTTTCTTTTATAAGTGGGTTTCCTTTTGCAAGTAACGGCGCTTTTGTTAAAGCTGTAAATACTACAAATATGAACAATCCAGCAAATAATAAAATAGAACTAATTTCTGGAATACCTATAAACCATCTATCACCTACCGTTGCTGGCATTATCATTACAAAAATATCTATGTAATGCCCTGCAAGTATAACTAATCCAGCCATAACAACGAACCAAGGAATACGTTTATAATCAGCATTCATCAACATTAAAATTGGGAATACAAAATTCATAACCACCATACCTAAAAATGGTAATTTGTAATCATTAAAACGTGTTACAAAGTAAGTTACCTCTTCTGGGATATTGGAATACCAAATAAGCATGAATTGTGAGAACCAAAGATATGTCCAGAAAATACTGAACGCAAACATGAATTTGGCAACATCATGTAAATGGTTTTCATTAACAAACTCTAAATAATTTCTAGATTTTAAATAGATAGTAATTAAAGCAAGAACTGTAATACCACTTACAAACATAGATGCAAATACATACCAGCCAAACAGTGTACTAAACCAGTGTGGATCTACACTCATAATCCAATCCCAAGACATCATAGATTCTGTGTAAATAAAGAACACTAAAAATGCTGCAGAAATACGAAACGTTTTCTTGAAGTTACTGATGTCATCAGCATTATCTTGAGCGATAGAAAATTTTCGAGCAAAATGTCTATATAAACTCCATCCTGCTATGAATATAATGCCTCTAACAGCAAACCAGCCTATATTTAAAAACCCTGCTTTCCCTTTAATTAATTTATCGTGGGCAACTACTTCAGGATCCATCCATACAAATAAATTATAGTGCCCAATAGTTCCGGATGCTAAAGCTATAGCCAAAACAATTAATGCTCCAGGCAATAAATAAGCCGTGATACCCTCCATAACTCTAAATAGAACTATAGACCAACCTGCTTGAGCTGCAAATTGTATAGCATAAAATGCTAAAATACCTAAAGCAATCATCATAAAGAAAAATGCAGCTACATACAGCGCAGACCAAGGTCTGTTTGCTATTTGATGCATAACATGCTCTGCATGTTCATCATCATGATGTGCATCGGCAGAAGCATGATTTCCTTTATCAGGAGTTCCATGACTTTCAACAACAGTATGACCTTCTCCATGATGCCCTGATGCTTCTTCTGCAAGCATAGTTTTAACTTCCTCTAAAGATTTATGAGACGTCATAAAACCATACCCCACACCTAATACTCCTAGAATTATTAGAATGAAAGAAAATGTCTTTAATTTATTTGAAAATGTGTACATATCTTATATAATCTTACTTTTCTAAATCTGCTTTTAACTGTAGCACATAGGCTACTACTAGCCAACGCTCTTCAATGCTAAGTTGGTTAGCATAAGAACCCATAGCATTTTTACCATAATGAATAGTATGATAAATACTTCCTTCAGTAATGGCTCTTCCTGCATCATTATAAGCTGGAACTCCTAATATCTTTTCTCTAGTCACTAAATTACCTTGTCCGTCACCTTTATTTCCATGGCAAATTCCACAATAAATATCATATAAAGCTTTTCCTTTTGTTACATCCACTTGTGTTGAATCAAGTGGACTTTTTAAAGTGGCTTTTGCCAAATCATATCCTTCTATGGTATTTTCAATGTCAAATGGCACATATCCTCTAGGAACGGAACCTTCAGCTGGAGTTCTGGAGGCCATACCGTTTTCAAACATAGGGTTTTCGTTATAAGTTTCATACCCAACAGATTCATACATGTTAGGCATAAACTGGTAATTAGGCTTCGTATCTTTTTTACATGATACGAAAGCTACTAAAACCATGACTATCGTTGTTATTTTAATTAAGCTTTTCATCTGTAATATTAATGTGCTTTATCAACTATATTAATTTCTACTGCGCCTGTTTCCTTAAGTAAATTCTCAAGTTGTTCTTCATTTCCATCAACAGCTATTTCCATTAAAAAATGATCATCTGTTGTTCTTGGATCTGGGTTTTCAGCATTCTTAAATGGCCACATTCTGCTACGTAGATAAAACGTAATAACCATTAAATGCGCTGCGAAAAATACAGTTAACTCAAACATAATCGGTACAAAAGCCGGCATGTTTTCTATGTAACTAAAACTTGGTTTTCCCCCAATATTCTGTGGCCAGTCCTCAATCATTATAAAGTTCATCATTACAATGGCAACAGTTAAGCCAACAAGACCATACATAAATGCTGTAATGGCAATTCGCGTTGGTGCTAGGCCCATAGCTTTGTCTAGCCCGTGCACCGGAAATGGTGTATATATTTCTTCTATGTGATATCTTTCTGCCTTAACTTTTTTAACAGCAGACATTAGCACATCATCATCCGTATAAATAGCGTGAATTACTTTTGAAGCTTCCATATGCTACTTGTTATTTTTTGTTTCATTAATTGAATCTCCAGATGTTCTTGCATCAGCACCAGTTCCTACTAAACTACCGCCTGCTTCTCTAATCTTTTTATACTTTTCTCCTGAAGATTTTAAAATAGTTTTAACTTCCGCTTGCGCAATTACCGGGAATGTTCTTGAGTACAATAAAAACAATACAAAGAAGAATCCAATAGTTCCTATGAAAATTCCAATATCAACAAATGTTGGTGAAAACATTGTCCAAGAAGATGGTAAATAATCTCTGTGTAATGATGTTACAATGATTACAAAACGCTCAAACCACATTCCTATATTTACAATGATGGATATAAAGAATGAAAACATGATGCTTGTTCTTAATTTCTTAAACCACATAAATTGAGGTGAGAATACGTTACATGTCATCATTGACCAATATGCCCACCAGTAAGGACCAGTTGCTCTGTTTAAAAAGGCGTATTGTTCATATTCAACACCAGAATACCAAGCGATAAACAACTCTGTAATATAAGCCACACCTACAATAGAACCTGTAATCATGATTACGATGTTCATTAATTCGATGTGTTGAACAGTAATATAATCTTCTAAATTGCACACTTTTCTCATAATAATAAGAAGTGTGTTTACCATGGCGAATCCTGAGAATACCGCTCCAGCAACAAAGTAAGGAGGGAAAATAGTGGTATGCCAACCAGGAATCACCGATGTAGCAAAGTCAAAGGATACAATGGTATGCACAGAAAGTACTAAAGGTGTTGCCAAACCAGCAAGTACTAAAGATACTTCCTCAAAACGTTGCCAATCTTTTGCTCTTCCAGACCATCCAAAACTTAGTAATGAATAAATTTTCTTTTGAAAAGGTTTTACGGCTCTATCACGTATCATCGCGAAGTCAGGCAATAAACCAGTCCACCAAAATACTAAAGACACGGATAAATAGGTTGAGATGGCGAACACGTCCCAAAGTAATGGTGAGTTAAAGTTTACCCAAAGTGATCCAAATTGATTCGGAATTGGTAATACCCAATATCCTAACCATGGGCGACCCATGTGAATGATTGGAAACAAACCTGCTTGAACAACAGAGAAAATGGTCATCGCTTCTGCAGAACGGTTAATCGCCATTCTCCATTTTTGACGGAATAATAATAGTACCGCAGAAATCAGTGTCCCTGCGTGACCAATACCAACCCACCAAACGAAGTTAGTAATATCCCAGGCCCATCCAACGGTTTTGTTCAAACCCCAAGTTCCAATACCTGTAGATATGGTATAAATAATACATCCAATTCCCCAAAGAAAAGCGGCTAGTGCAATAGAAAAAACTATCCACCACTGTTTATTGGCTTGTCCTTCTATAGGCCTAGCTACATCCACGGTAACATCGTGATATGATTTTTCGCCTGTAACTAAAGGTCTTCTAATAGGTGCTTCGTAATGAGACGCCATAATCCTTTTATAAGTGTTTCTTAATTAATTTATGCTTCTGTTGTATTTCTCACTTTTGTTTGATAAATCACATTTGGTTTTGTTCCAACGTGTTCTAACAAGTGATACATACGATTATCTTCTTTCAATTTCGCCACTTTACTGCTCTTATCATTAATATCGCCAAAAACCATAGCGCCACTACTACAAGCTGCTGAACAAGCTGTATGAAGTTCTCCATCTTTAATTTCTCGTCCGTCACGTTTTGCATCAAGAATTGTTTTTTGTGTTATTTGAATACACATAGAACATTTTTCCATAACTCCACGAGAACGTACTACCACATCTGGATTTAAAACCATACGTCCTAAATCATCATTCATATGATAATCAAACTCATCATTACCAGCATATAAGAACCAGTTAAAACGACGCACTTTATATGGACAGTTATTTGCACAATATCTAGTACCAACGCAACGGTTGTAAGCCATATGATTTTGACCTTGACGACCATGAGATGTTGCTGCAACTGGGCAAACAGTTTCACATGGTGCATGGTTACAATGTTGGCACATGATTGGTTGGAATGCTACTTGAGGGTTTTCAGAAGCATTTTCCATTTCACCAAATTCGCTTAATGAACTTCCTAAACCAGAAATATTTTCTTTCTTCTCATTATCACCTTCAAAAGATGTTTCAGAAGAATAATATCTATCAATACGTAACCAATGCATATCACGGCTACGACGTACTTCTGATTTACCAACAACTGGCACATTGTTTTCAGCGTGACAAGCAATAACGCAAGCGCCACAACCTGTACAAGCATTTAAATCGATTGATAAGTTGAAATGATGCCCGATAGAACGATCAAATTCATCCCATAAATCTACATCTGGTGATGTTACTGGCGTTTCTTTATGGTCTAAAGATACTTTAGGAACTTTATTCCAGCCATGCTCTTCATCTTCTTTGTCATATGTGCTGAAAATTAATAAAGACGTTTCTTTAATAATATCACCGCGACCCATTAATGTATTATGTAACTGTACCGAAGCAAACTCATGTTCGCCAACAGCTTTTTCAATAGTTACATTTTGTACGCTATTAAAATTATGATATAATGCATAGGCGTTAACACCTGTTTGCATTTCTTCCTTTAAACCTTTTGTCTTACCATAACCAAACGATAAACCAACAGAACCTTTTGCTTGCCCTGGTTGAATCATTACAGGTGCAATTACAGACGTTCCATTAACGGTCACTTTAGCATAGCTACCATTTAACGCGCCATTTGCAACGTGGTAGTTTTTCAATCCTAAAGCATCAGCATCAGCTTTAGAAATGGTTAAATAATTATCCCAGGATGTTCTTGTGATGGGATCTGGAAACTCTTGTAACCAGGGGTTATTGGCTTGTTGCCCATCACCCATACCAACTTTGGTATAAAGTGTTAATTCTAAACCATTACTCTTAGCCGAAGCAGCTAATGAATTAGCAGCATTTCCTGAAGGTGTTAAAACAGTTTTCTCTTCTACTGTAACAACAGGTGACGTTGTATCAACTGTTTCTGTAGCAATACTTCCAACAAAAATACCATCGTGTATAGCTTGATTGAAAGAACTTCCTCCTAAAATAGTAGAACCCCAAGCGTCTTTAATATAATCATGATATGACATATCATTGCCATTCCATTTTAACAAAGCTTCTTGAAATTGTCTGGTGTTGAATAGCGGACGAATGGTTGGCTGCGTTAACGCATAATGTCCTTTTTTAATTTCCACATCTCCCCAAGATTCTAAATAGTGAGGTGCAGCTGCAATATATTGTGTTTCTGATGCGGTCTCATCTGCTTTAAGAGAAAACGCAATAGATAGTTCTGTTTTTTTCAATCCTTCAGCAAAATCTGAAGCATTTGGTAAGGTATATAATGGATTCACACCACTCATGATGATAGCTCCAACCTTGCCTGATTTCATATCAGCAATTAAAGCCTTCACGTCATTATCATTCCCTTGTCTGGTTTTAATTGGCGTGGAAGCATCAAATGCTTTACTGTTTAAAAACGCATTGATTTCTAAAGCGACTGTTTGTGCATTCACATCTTGAATCCCTGTAACCACAACGGCATCACTACCAGCTTTTTTCAATTGGTTAGCAGCACTTTTAACTGCTTTGTCAATACCTTCTGGCAAACTTCCAGACACTGAGCCACCAACTACATAACTATATAATTTAGCCAAAGCTAATTTTTGTTGACTTGGTGTTAAAGGCACGCGTTTATCAGCATTAGCACCAGTTAAAGACATGTTAGACTCAAACTGTATGTGACGTGACATCTTGCCGTTCTGTGGAATTCGGTTTTTCGAATATCCAGAATCAAAACCGCCACCTTGCCAATCTCCTAAGAAATCTGCACCTATGGATACAATAGTCATGACTTTAGAGAAATCGTAATTAGCTAATCCGCGTTCTCCATATTTAGCTTGGTATGCATCTAACGCAGCAGATTCTGAAACAGCATCATAAACTACGTGACGAACATTGCCATATTTTTCTCTAAATTCTGAAATTAACTTACTTGTAGATGGACTAGCAAATGTTTGTGTTAATAATACAATTTGTTTTCCAGCAACTTTTAAATCCGTTAATTTTTGATTGGTTTCTTTATCAAAAGCACCCCAAGTAATAGATTCTCCACCTTTAGTTGGTCCTTGAACTCTTAAACTGTCATACAATCCTAAAACCGAAGCATGTACTCTAGCATTGGCACTACCATTTGTAGCCGCCATGGTATTGTTTTCTATTTTAATGGGGCGGCCCTCACGAGTTTTCACCAAAACACTAGCAAAATCAAATCCGTCAGCTATAGTAGTTGCATAATAATTAGCTACACCTGGGATAATTTCTTCCGGTTGAACTACATAAGGAATCGATTTAACCACAGGGCCTTCACAAGCAGCAAGTGATGCTGCAGCAGTACTAAAACCTACAAATTTTAAGAAATCGCGACGTGTTGTAGATGTTGCATCCAATAAATTTTTATCGCCTAAAAATTCGTCCGTAGGTATTGGTTCTACAAACTCGTTTTGTTTTAGCGTCTCAACAATAGAGCTATTTTCGTTTAGCTCTTCAACACTTTTCCAGTATTTCTTGTTTGATGACATATTTATAAAATAGTTATTAGTTGTTAGTTATTAGTTGTTAGAATTTCTCTAAAGCTAAAAACTGTTTTTTTAAATTTAATAATGACATTTACCACATTCCAAACCACCCATTTCGGCAGCTGTCCACTCTTTTACTCCATGCTTTTTAGATAACTCTTCATGTATTTTAGTATAATAAGCATTATCCATTGTATTTACATTAGTTGTTCTGTGGCAATCAATACACCAGCCCATGGTTAATGGTGAAAATTGTTCTACAACTTCCATGGTTTCAATTGGGCCGTGACATGTTTGGCATTGTACTCCTGCAACAGAAACGTGTTGTGAGTGATTGAAATAAACAAAATCTGGTAAATTATGAATGCGAACCCATTTAACTGGTTGCGACTTTCCAGTATATTTTTGCGCAGTATCATCCCATCCAACAGCAGCATATAATTTTTTGATTTCCGCATTATAATCCACTCCAATTGCAGCACCTTCAGCCAAAGTTTCAGGAGCTACTTCATAAATAGATTTATGGCAGTTCATACACACATTTAGTGAAGGAATACCAGAATGTTTACTAGTTCTTGCAGATGAATGACAATATTTACAGTCAATACCATTATCTCCAGCATGTATTCTATGGGAATAATGAATTGGTTGCACAGGTTGATAGCCCTGATCTACCCCAACCTGCATAAAATATCCATAAACAAAATAAGCACTTGTTAACAAAAAGAATATGGCAACTACCAACATTAAAAATTGGTTTTTAACAAACGCTTTCCATAAAGGCGTTCTTTTAGTTTGTTCTGGTAATTCTATATTTTGAGCCACCGCAAAACGACGTAATGTTTTGTTCACTACATATAATCCAGCAGCCAATAATATAAATAAGATGGCTAAAGCTCCTAAAATAATTTCATTTGAAATACCACCAGTTGTTGTAGTACCAGAGGCAACTTGACCACCTACATCACCAGGTGTTGTAGGCGCTTCAGTTTTAACCTCTGCTGTATAAGCTAATATATCACTAATATCTTGGTCTGATAACTGCGGAAATGCAGTCATAGTTACTTTATTGTACTCGTCAAAAATTTGATTAGCATAAGCATCGCCAGATTTAATTAAGCCAGAGCTATTGTGAATCCAATCAGTTATCCATTTTCTGTCTAAACCTTGTTCATCTGCCAAACGTGCTTCTAGATTACGAAGCGCTGGCCCTGTCATTTTCTTATCTAAACTGTGACAAGCGGCGCAATTCGTATTAAACAATGTTTTTCCTTTTGCTGGATCTCCTTCTTGAGCAGAAAGTGATGTTGTAAACGCTAATAAAATAATTAAGCCTAAACGAAGAATGCTTTTACTTAATTTCTGGTGAATCACCTGTTCCATATTATAGGTTAAATTAACTTCTAAACTTTGGTATGATTTTTTCTTGCGATATAGAAAAAACACAGTTATAAAATCTCAGGCAAAAGTAATATTAAAAGTCGATTTTAAAAACGCAACCGAAGCGTTAATTGATAATTTAGAGGGATTCTAAATAATAAAATGAGCCAAAATTTAGTTTGCAACGTATACATTTGTATTAATATATTTGAAAATGAAAACATTGAATTTGAAATTACCTTTATTTGCCATTATTTGTTTTGTTTTGGCATCTAACTTTTGTGGTGCTCAACAAGGTTCAGTTTCTGTAAATCAGGATAAAAAGATAGCTGCTTTATTGGATTTAAGAAAGGATATGAACCTGAATGAAAAGGATTCCGACCGTTATAAAATCCAAATTTATTCGGGAAGTAGAGTTACAGCCGAAAATTATAGAGCAGATTTTAATTCAAAATTTGATGAATGGAATTCAGCCATTGAATTTGAAACACCTAACTACAAAATTTGGGTTGGAAATTTTAGAACGAAAATTGAGGCCGACAGGGCTTTTAAAGAAATAAAGCAAAAATTTCCCAATGCACTTCTTCTGAAGCCAAAAAGATAGAAATCATAAAAAAAGGGACTCAAATGAGTCCCTTTTTTTATGCGAATTTTTAGTGATTATTTAAGTTTCTTTTTGACCTCAACTTCATGGAATGCTTCAATAATATCACCTTCATTGATATCATTGTAGTTTTTAATTTGCATACCACAGTCAAATCCTTTAGTCACTTCTTTGGCATCATCTTTAAATCGTTTTAATGATGACAACTCACCTGTGTGAACAACAACTCCATCTCTAATTAAACGAATACTTGAGTTTCTATATATTTTACCATTGGTAACCATACATCCTGCAATGCTACCAATTTTGGTTACTTTAAATATCTCTCTAATTTCTGCAGTACCAGTAATTTCCTCTTTTAGCTCTGGAGATAACATGCCTTCCATAGCATCTTTAAGATCATTTATGGCATCATAAATAATTGAATACGTTCTTATATCTATTTCTTCCTTATCGGCTATCGATCTTGCATTTCCAACAGGACGCACATTAAAACCAACTATAATAGCATCAGATGCGGATGCCAATAATACATCACTTTCTGTAATAGCTCCGACACCTTTGTGTAAAATATTAATTTGTATTTCTTCAGTAGACAATTTTTGGAATGAATCTGTTAATGCCTCTACAGAACCATCAACGTCACCTTTGAGGATGATATTCAATTCTTGGAAATCTCCTAAAGCAATACGACGACCAATTTCATCAAGTGTAATATGTCTTTGCGTTCTAACAGATTGCTCACGTTGTAATTGAGCACGTTTGGAAGCTATTTGTTTCGCCTCACGTTCATCATCAAATACATTAAACTTATCACCAGCTTGTGGTGCGCCATCCAATCCTAAAATTGATACAGGCGTTGATGGTCCAGCGGCAATAACATCATTTCCACGCTCATCGTGCATGGCTTTTACCTTTCCACTATTTTTTCCTGCCAACACATAATCGCCAACACGTAAAGTCCCAGCTTGCACCAATATGGTTGATACATAACCACGTCCTTTATCAAGAAACGCTTCTACAACAGTTCCGGTGGCATTTTTATTCGGATTTGCTCTAAGTTCTAATAATTCGGCTTCAAGTAATACTTTTTCCAATAATTCTTTAACTCCAGTTCCTTTTTTAGCTGAAATATCATGTGATTGGATTTTTCCTCCCCAATCTTCAACCAATAAGTTCATTTGAGCCAATCCTTCTTTAATTTTTTCAGGATTTGCATCTTGCTTGTCTATTTTATTAATAGCAAAAACAATAGGTACACCCGCAGCTTGTGCATGCGCAATGGCCTCTTTGGTTTGTGGCATAATATCATCGTCAGCCGCTACAACAATAATTGCTAAATCTGTTACTTGAGCACCACGTGCACGCATCGCGGTAAACGCTTCGTGACCTGGTGTATCAAGGAAAGCTATTTTTTGTCCACCTTCTAGCACTACACCGTAAGCCCCAATATGTTGAGTAATACCTCCAGATTCTCCTGCAATAACATTTTCCTGACGGATATAATCCAGCAAAGATGTTTTACCATGATCTACGTGACCCATTACGGTTACAATAGGCGCTCTAGGCAATAAATCTTCTTCTGAATCAACTGTTACTTCTATGGATTCTTCAATATCAGCAGTAACAAATTCTACTTTATAACCAAACTCATCAGCTACAATAGATAAAGTTTCAGCGTCTAAACGTTGATTCATAGTAACCATCATTCCAAGCGACATACATGCAGAAATAATTTGGGTTACTGGCACATCCATCATGGTAGCGACTTCACTAGCAGTAACAAACTCGGTAACTTTAAGTATTTTACTTTCTGCAGCCTCTAGCTCAAGATTCCTTTCATTTTGGTCTCTATGATAGTCTCTTTTCTCTCTTCTATATTTAGCTCCTTTTCCTTTAGAACCTTTACCTTGTAATTTTTCAAGTGTTTCTCTTACTTGTTTTTTTACATCTTCATCACTTGGCTCTTCTTTAAGGATAGGACGTCTAGCTTGACCAGGCTTACTATTATTAGTATTACCTTTAAATCTGTCGTTTCTATCATTTGGGCCTGAGCTTGGTCTTGGTGAACCATCTGCTGGTCTTGCTGGATTATTGTTACCCGTTTGAGGCCCTCCCACTTTACTAATTCTACGACGCTTTTTCTTATTGGCAGCATTCGCATCGTTAGCATTAGGTTTGGTTTCAGGTTTTTTATCTTCCTTCTTCTTTTTTGGTTTATTAAACTGACTTAAATCAATTTTATCTCCAGATATTTTAGGCCCTGTAAGTTTTTGGTATTTTGTTACTAATGTCTCTTCTTCGGCAACTACCTCTTCGCCTTCCGTTACAGCTTCTGGTTTCTTAACTTCAGGTTTAGCAATATCATTTTTTGGAGTAACAGTTTCTGGCTTTTTAACCTCTGGTTCAACCACATCAACTTTTACCTCTTTAACTTCTTTGACCTCTTCCTTAATAGGATCTGGTTGCTTAACAATTTCTTGTTGAATAACCTCCTCTTTTTCAGGTTCTGGTTTAATTTCTTTCTTTTGGGGTTCTAAATCAATTTTTCCAACTTGTTTAGGTCCAGAAAGTGTTCTTGTTGCTTTGAAAATTTCTTCTCTTTTTGCGGCTTCTTTTTGTCTTTCTTCAATTTCACGCTCACGTTGCTCGCGCAAAACTTCTTTTTCTTTAAGTTTTGCCTCACTCACTTCTATAGACGCCACTTTTTTGTTTGCATCTATTTGAAATTCATTAGAAAGAAGCGTGTGAATTTCCTCTGATATTTTTGTATTCGGGCTCTTCTCTATATCTACGCCTTTGTCCTTTAAAAACTCCGTTGCGCGATCAATAGAAATATTGAGTTCCCTTAATACTTTATTTAATCTTACTGTTTCAGCCATAAATTGCCTTTAAAATACTCAAATATATGTTATTCTTCAAATTCTTCTCTAAGAATTCTAATAACGTCATTAATTGTTTCTTCTTCTAAATCTGTTCTTTTTACTAAATCTTGAACATCTTGTTCAAGAATACTTTTAGCAGTATCAAGTCCAGCTTTACTAAATTCTTTAATAATCCATGCTTCAATTTCATCAGAGAACTCAGATAATTCTACATCTTCTTCAGCACCTTCTCTAAATACATCAATCTCATAGCCAGTTAATTGACCGGCTAAACGAATGTTATGACCGCCTCTACCAATAGCTTTGCTTACTTCTTCCGGTTTTAAAATCACCTCAGCACGTTTTGTTTCTTCGTTTATTTTAATGGAAGTCACTCTTGCTGGGCTTAAAGCTCTGGTAATATAAAGTTGTAAATTATTTGTATAATTGATAACATCGATATTTTCATTTCCTAATTCGCGAACAATGCCGTGAATCCTAGAGCCTTTCATACCCACACATGCACCAACAGGATCAATTCTATCATCATAAGAATCAACCGCTACTTTTGCTTTTTCGCCTGGAATTCTTACTACATTTTTAATAGTTATAAGTCCGTCAAAAACCTCTGGGATTTCTTGTTCAAACAATTTTTCTAAAAATGCTGGGGAACTTCTGGACATGATAATAGTCGGTTTTGCACCTTTAAGCTCCACGCTGTCTATAACACCTTTTACGTTATCTCCTTTTCTAAAAAAGTCTGAAGGGATTTGTTTTTCCTTTGGCAATACTATTTCATTTCCTTCATCATCCAATAAAATAACAGCTCTGTGACGTATGTGATGTACCTCGGCCGTATAAATTTCACCAATTAAATCTTTAAATTGTTTATAGACTATGGTATTGTCGTGTTCGTGAATTTTAGAAATTAAATTTTGGCGCAATGCTAAAATAGCTCTTCTGCCTAAATCTACCAACTTTACTTCTTCAGATACATCTTCACCAACTTCAAAATCTGGTTCAATTTTACGTGCTTCAGATAATGAAATTTCTTGGTTAGGTTCTTGAACCTCCCCATCTGCAACCACAACTCTATTTCTCCAAATTTCTAAATCTCCTTTATCTGGGTTTACAATAATATCAAAATTGTCATCATCTCCAAATTTCTTCTTTAGTGCGTTTCTAAAAACATCCTCTAAAATAGCCATTAACGTTACACGATCAATTAACTTGTCGTCTTTAAATTCTGAAAAAGATTCAATTAACGCAATATTTTCCATACTCCTTTTTGAATTAAAATTTAATCATCACTTTTGCTTCTACAATATCTTGATAAGCGATATTCGCTTGTTTTTTCACTACTACTTTTCCTTTGCCTACTGGTTTAGGTTCTTTAGCTTTCCATTCTAAGGTAATTTCGTTTTCGGTGGCATCTACCAAAACACCTTCAATGACTTCTGTAGCGGTTTTAACTTTAAGTTCCCTTGTTTTGTTTTTAGCATATTGCCTTTTATTAACTAAAGGAGATGTGGCTCCTGCCGACATCACTTCCAAAGAAAAGTCCACTTCCTCTCTATCAAGGTTATGCTCGATAGCACGGCTTACAAACATACAGTCCTCTACAGAAACCCCTTGGTCGCCATCAATAACAATGTTGATGTGATTGTCTCCTTTTATAGAAAAATCTATGAGAAATAAATCGCTTCTTTCTATAAGGGCACTTTCCAATAAATTTTCAACCTTACTTTTGAACATTTTTATTATAAAAAGAGGGGACTTCTTGTCCCCTCATATTTCTGTTTTTCTTAACAACGGCGCAAATATATAACATTATAATTGATTTTTAAAGTAATAATTTATAAATTTATACGAATCTTACCTCCATTTATCATGAAAAAAATACTCGTCCCAACTGATTTTTCAACACAAGCCGAAAACGCATTAAAAGTAGCAGCTCAATTAGCAAAAAAGTATCAGTGCGCCATTCATTTACTTCATATTATTGAATTACCACTTCAAAAAGTTGACCCCATCATTGCAAACAACGATTTGCCTGAAGCCATTTTCTTTATGAAATTGGCAAGAAAACATTTTGAAACATTACTTAAAAACGACTATTTGAAAGGCATAACCATTCATGAACATGTGGAGTTTAATGATATATTTAAAAGTGTTTTTCATGTTTGCGAAAAATATAACATCGATTTAATAATTATGGGTTCGAAAGGAAGTAGCGGACTTACGGAAATGCTCATCGGTTCTAACACAGAGAAAGTGGTTCGTACTTCTGAAGTGCCTGTTTTAGTCATTAAAAAAGAACATGATACTTTTGATATAAACAATTTTGTGTTCGCATCCGATTTTAATGATGAAAGTAAAACACCTTATAAAAAAGCGACTGACTTTGCTAAACTTTTTAAGGCTAAAATCCATTTGTTATTAGTGAACACTCCTAACAATTTCATGACAACTTTGGAAGCTGAAGAACGCATGTTAAACTTCACTAAGAATACCGATTTTAAAAATTTTACCATCAACATATATAATGATGAAACCATTGAAAATGGCATTATGAATTATGCTAAATCCATCAATGCAGATTTAATAGGTATGAGTACGCATGGCAGACAAGGTATTTCACATTTCTTTAATGGCAGCATTAGTGAAGATTTAGTTAACCACGCTAAAAGACCAGTTATTACGTTTAAAATTTGAGTTTTTTGCAGGGAAAGAAAAAATCCTAACCTCTTTCAAGATTAGGATTTACAATTATGTTGGCTTACTAGGGCTCGAACCTAGACTCTTCTGGACCAAAACCAGACGTGTTGCCAGTTACACCATAAGCCAATGTGTAATTGAGGGTGCAAATTTAGCACAAAGTTTTATTTGAACAAGCATTTTATTAAAAATAATCTTGAATACTTAACGTTTACATAAAAGCATTATGCTATTGCATAATTATTACTAAATTCGCCGTAGTAAAAAACAATCATATTCATGACA
>Ga0307414_10000260_pt1 | contig 33225 bp, 30 predicted proteins | sample DK1Ometagenome_FD_203804 | JGI IMG/M metagenome (GOLD analysis project Ga0307414, IMG submission 203804) | Maize rhizosphere microbial communities from greenhouse at UC Davis, California, United States - DK15-O-3 | ecosystem: Host-associated > Plants > Roots > Rhizosphere > Soil | place: USA... | reverse complement strand
GACCGACGATGTCATGGTCTATGCCGGTTACAGCCAGGGCTATAAGGGCGGCGGCTTCGGCGCCCGTTCGGCGACGCCGTCGACCGCGGGCCCGACCGAGGATAATACGTCGGAGCTGTTCGAGGCCGGTTTCAAGGGCGATTTCTTCGACAATCTGCTGCGCCTCAACCTCACCGGCTTTGTCACCAAGTTCAAGCAGCTGGAATTCGGCGTCTTCTATCCCAATCCCAATGTCGCATCGGGACAGGAAACGGCGCAGCTGAACATCGGTTCGGCAACGAGCAAGGGTATCGAACTCGAAGCGACGCTGAAGCCGACGCAGAACTTCCGCCTGTCGGCCAATATCGGCTATCTCGACGCGAAATATACCGACTTCTGCGCCGACCTTAATGGCCCCGCGGCTTCGCCGACCCTGCCGGTTTCCACTTGCGGCGCCGTCACCACTTTGCCGAATGGCACTTATCTGGTCGATGAGGATCACACGGACCTGAGGCTGGTGCGCGCGCCCAAATGGCAAACGCAGGGGTCGGCCGAATATACGGTGCCGCTGGGCACTGCCGGCAACCTGTCGTTCCGCGCCTCGGCACTCTATCGCAGCGTCTTTTATTCGTCGGTTTCCAACGAGGCTGGCGGACGCACCGGCGATTTCGTGCTGGTCGATGGCTCGATCGGCTGGGAAAGCGAAGATGCGCGTTTCCGGGCGATGCTGTGGGGCAAGAATCTGACCAACAAAACCTATGTGTCGGCCTTCACCCCGACCGCGCAATTCTTCAACCAGCGCTTCTATGGCGCGCCGCGGACCTTCGGTCTGACGCTGGGCGCCAGCTTCTGATTTTCGGCCGCCGGGTCGAACGCCCGGGCGCTGAAAACAGGCGAAAAACAATCCCTCCTGTCCGGCTGGACAGGGGGGATTTTTTTGATCATCGTAAAGCGGATTGACAGATACCCTTAAATATCTAAGTATTTTTTCAACAACAAGAATCGCTGATTTTGGGGAGTGCTATGACTGAGGCCACCGTCCTCGCAGGACCTGCCGCATCGTCGGATCGAGACCTTGCGCTGCGGCGCAATCTCGCGCTCGGCATGCTCTTCGTCGTCGGCACGATCAACTTCGTCGATCGCCAGCTTTTGTCGATCCTGGTCGAACCGATCCGCGCCGACATGCAGTTCAGCGACACCCAGTTCGGGCTTCTGACCGGCCTCGCCTTCGCGCTTTTCTATGCCGCGATGGGAATCCCCATGGCGATGATCGCCGACCGCTGGAACCGGATCAAGCTGATCGGAATCGCCTGCATCGTGTGGAGCGGTTTTACCGCCGCGTGCGGCATGGTCTCGAACTTCTGGCAGCTCGCGGCGATGCGCTTTGGCGTCGGCGCGGGCGAAGCGGGCGGCACCGCCCCGTCGCTGTCGGTGCTCGCCGACTATTATCCGGCGGAACAGCGCCCGCTGGTGATCGGCCTGTTCACGCTCAATGGTCCCTTCGGCGTCTTCGTCGGCGCGGCCTTCGGCGCCTGGGCGGCGGCGCATATCGGCTGGCGCGGCGCCTTCCTGGTGATCGGCGCCGTCGGCATCATCGTCGCGCCGCTGCTGATCTGGCTGGTGCGCGAACCCGCCCGGGGCCAAATGGACAAGCGGACAGAAGAGGACGCGCCGTTACCGATCGGACAGACGCTGGCGATGTTCGCGCAGCGCCGCTCGCTGCGCATGGTGATGATCGGCAGCGGAATGGCGGCGTTCGTCAGCTATGGCATGCTCAACTGGATCCCGGCCTTTTTGATGCGCGTGCAGGGGATGCCGTTGTCGGCCATGTCGACCTGGTTCGCGCCCGCCGCTGGCATCACCTTTGGCGTTGGCATTTTGGGGGGCGGCTGGCTGGTCAGCCGTGCGGCGCGCACATCGCCCCGCGCCTATGGCACCATCCCGGCCATCGCGGCCGCCGTGCTCGTCCCGACTTTCATCGCCGCGCTGCTTGTCGACAGCTGGCAGCTGTCGCTCGCGCTGATGCTGATCCCGATGGCGGCGTGCATCGTCTATGTCGCCCCGGCGCTGGCACTGGTCCAAAATCTTACCGCGCCGCGCTCACGCGCCACCGCTTCGGCCGTCCTGATGCTGATGTTCAACATCGTCGGCCTTGGCCTTGGTCCGCTGTTCGTCGGCATGATCAGCGACGCGCTGAAGCCCGAATATGGCGATGAAAGCCTGCGCTGGGCGCTGATGGCGATCATCCCCTTCGCCGTCGCCGCCGGTCTCGCCCAATATGCGATGACGCGGCATCTGGATAAGGATTTCGCCGAGTAAGCGCGGAAACGAGAGGAGAAGATGATGGACAGCGAAGAGGAGATCGCCGCGATGGCGACACGCTTTTTCGACGCGATCGAAGCGGGCGATATCGAAACCATGCGCGCCACCTTCACCCCCGATGCCGAAATCTGGCATAACACCGACGAAGTGATCGGCACCCGCGACCAGACGGCGGTGACGCTGACCGCCATGGTCGCGCGGATCAAGAACCGCGAATATGCCGACCGGCGGCTGACCGCCTTTCCCGGCGGCTTCGTCCAGCAGCATGTGCTGAAGGGCCGCCGCGTCCATGATGATGGTGAAGTGCGCCTGCCCTGCGCGATCATCTGCAAGGTCGAGGGCGGCCAGATCACCCGGCTCGACGAATATTTCGATTCGGCGCACGTCGCCGAGTTCCGCAAATTTGCTGCCACTTAAGGAGAAACCCATGCCCGTCCTGCGTCAGGTTCCCCGTTCGGAAGTCACCGACGAAACCGTCCTTGCCTATTACAACCGCCTGTTCGGCGATCGCGATCCCGTCGCCGAACCCGGCACCGCAACGGGCACCCCGGGCGACTGGTGGACGGTTTTCGCGCTCGCGCCCGACATCTTCAAACATGCCGTCGACGGCTTTGCCGTCTATCGCCACCCGGCGCGCAAAATCGACCCGGCGCTGCGCGAGCTCGGCCAGACCCGCGCCGGCTGGGTTAAGGGCAGCCAGTTCGTCTTCTCGCAGCATTGCAAGTCGCTGCGCGGCTTGGGCGCCAGCGAAGAGAAAATCGCCGCCATCGCCCACTGGACGGTCGCCGACTGCTATAATGATCAGGAACGCGCCGTACTCGCCTATGCCGACTGCCTGTCGCAGGGCGGCGGGCGCGTGCCGATGGAAGTCTTCGAGAAGCTCAGGACCTTCTGGGACGACGAACAGATTTTCGAATTCACGTACATCACCTGCCTTTACGACATGCACGCGGTGATCACCCGCGCGCTGCGGATGGAATTTGATGCACGCGAAGATCCGATCGTCGAGGTCGCCGCACCCGAAGGCTTCAACGCCGCCGACTTCCTGAGCGCCCCGCGGCCGAAACCCGAATGAGCTGCGGCATAACCGTCAACCTAGTTGACGATTATGCTCAGGGATGGTAAAAGTGAAAGCGAGAGGATGGCCATGAAGCTTTATACCAGCGTCGGCCCTAACCCTCGCGTCGTGACGATGTTCATGGCGGAGAAGGGCATCACCCTGCCGCAGGTCGAGATCGACTTGCGCGGCGGTGAGAATCGGCGCGCCCCCTATAATGAGAGCATCAACCCGGCGGGGCAGACTCCGGCGCTCGAACTCGACGACGGATCGATGCTGACCGAGATTCTGGCGATCTGCGAGTATCTCGACGAAGTCTATCCCGAAGTATCGCTGATCGGCACCACGCCCGAGGAACGCGCGAATACCCGCATGTGGGCGCGCCGCATCGACCTCAAGATTTGCGAGCCGCTGACCAATGGCTTCCGCTACGCCGAGGGCCTGCCGCTGTTCGCGCCGCGGATGCGCTGCCTGCCCGATGCCGCGCCGGGGCTGAAAGCGATCGCGCAGGACGGGCTGCAATGGCTCGACCCGCTGATCGCCGGGCGCGACTTTATCGCCGGCGACCGGCTGACGCTCGCCGACATCCTGCTTTTTGCCTTCCTCGATTTCGGGGCGAATGTCGGCCAGCCGATCGACCCCGCCCTCTCCCATATTACCCGCTGGTACGACCGGATCAAAAGCCGGCCCAGCGCCAACCCCGATTGAACCAGAACAGGAGACGGATCATGGCTTCGACAAACACCGAATTTGAATTTTGCGGCGTCAACCACCTTGCGCTGGTGTGCAAGGATATGGCGCGGACGGTTGAATTCTACCGCGACATCCTCGGCATGCCACTTCTCAAGACGCTCGACCTGCCCGGCGGGCGCGGTCAGCATTTCTTCTTCGACATCGGCAATGGCGACAGCCTCGCCTTTTTCTGGTTCCCGAATGCGCCCGAAGCCGCCCCCGGCGTCTCGGCGCCCGAAGCCCTGCCGACGCGCGGCAATTTCATGTCCGCGCACGGGTCGATGAACCACCTCGCGATCAATGTTCGCGCTGACAAATTCGACGAATATTACCAGCGGCTGATCGAGAAGGGGGTCGAGGTCACCCCGATCCTGAATCATGACAATTCGGAAACCCAGTCATCGGCCGAGATGCATGACGATGTCTATGTCCGCTCGGTCTATTTCTTCGACCCCGACGGCGTGTGCCTCGAATTTGCGGCATGGACCAAGGTTTTCGACGAGGACGATATCGCGCACGATCCGGTACGCGCCGACGGCAGCAAGGCCGAAGGCATGATCACCGGACGGGCGGCCGTCCCCGCCGAATAGGTTTTTCTCCCCAGGAACACTCCTCGGGCCCGGCGTTCGCGTCGGGCCCTTTTTTTGTCCGCCGGACCGGCTGTTGCGGGCGGGGGAGCGCTCCCGCCGTTCCGTGCCGCTATCCCACCGCGCGGTCACGGCCTTCCCAATAGGGTGCGCGCAATTCGCGCCGCAACACCTTGCCCGACGGGTTGCGCGGCAGCGCGTCGACGAACTCGACGCTCTTGGGCAGCTTATAGGCCGCGATCCGCGCCCGGACCCATGCGATGACATCGGCGGGATCGGGCTGTTCGCCCGCCGCCGCGACGACCAGCGCCTTTACCGCTTCGCCCCATTTGTCGTCGGGGACGCCGATCACCGCGACGTCGGCGACGCCGGGACAGCCCATGATCGCGCTTTCGACCTCGGCCGGATAGACATTCTCGCCGCCCGACACGATCATGTCCTTGATGCGGTCGTGGACATAATAGAAGCCGTCGGCATCGCGATATCCGACGTCGCCGGTGTGCAGCCAGCCGCCCGCCAGCGCCTCTTCGGTTGCCGTCGCGCGGTTCCAATATTCCTTCATAACGATGCCGCCGCGGATCGCGATCTCGCCGATCTCGCCGTCGCCAAGCGCATGCCCCTCGCCATCGAGGATCGCCATGTCGGTGCCCGGCCAAGGTTTGCCGCACGACGTCAGCTTGCCCGGCAAATCATGCGCGCCGGGCGACAGATAGGAGCCGCCGCCAGCGGATTCGGTCATGCCATAAAATTGCACGAAATCGCAGCCGAACGTCGCGCGCGCGCGGCGCAGCACATCCTCGGCGATCGGCGACGCGCCATAGGCGATCGACTTGAGCGCGGGATAAGCGCCTTCGTTCGCGGCGGGCTGAAGCAGCATCATCTGGATCATTGCCGGCGCCAGAAAGGCGTGCGCGACATTCTCTTCGCGCATCATGCGGATGGCGTCGGCCGCGGCGAAATCCTTGACGAGGACCAGCCGCCCGCCCTGCGCCAGTCCCGAGAAACTGACGTTCGTGCCCGCAACATGGAACAGCGGCATCACGATCATCACCGTCTCGTCCTCGCCATAGGCGAAGCCATCGACCTCGGTCGCGGCTTCGAGGAAGGTGCGGTAATTGGCGTTGGTGAGCACGACGCCCTTGGGCAGGCCGGTCGTGCCGCTGGTATAGAGCTGGAGCACATCGTCGGTGAGCTGCGGCGTGTCGGCGGTCGGCAGGTCGGATGCCCCGCCCAGCCATGCGTCGAACGGTTCGAACGCGGGGTGCGCGCCATAGAGCGCGATGAGGCGCGGCGGCGACGCAAGGCCGGCGATTGCGGTAAGCGCGCAGTCGAAGAAATCTTCGCCCACAAACAACAGCTTCGGCCCGGCATCACCGAGGATAAAGCCGATCTCTGCGGGCGCAAGGCGACAGTTGATGGGCGCAAAGCAAGTGCGCGCGCGCGCGGTGCCGAAAAAGAGCGGATACCAACCGTCGTGGTTCTTGGTCAGCGCCGAAACACGGTCGCCCGGCACGATCCCCGACGCGATCATCGCATTCGCGACGCGGTTCGACCGCGCATCGAGTTCGGCAAAGCTCGTCTCACGATCTCCGAACTTCACCGCAACGGCATCGCCGCGCGCGCGCGCCTGCGCCGCCGGAATATCGGCCAGCGTCCGGATGGCTTCCAGATCGATCATTTCGCTCTCCCAGCTTCGTTTTCAACTTGAATTAGATAGAATACTAAGCAAATGTTTGGCCAGCCCAAAAATCGAGAGGACAAGCCTTGCTGAAGCATCCGATCCTGCCAACGACGATCGTCGGAAGCTACCCCCAACCCGACTGGCTGATCGACCGCGAACGGTTGAAGGCCAGTCTGCCGCCACGGGTACGCGCCGAGACCTTGTGGCGCATCCCCGCGCCATGGCTTGCCGACGCGCAGGAAGCCGCGACGCTGATGGCGATCCGCGATCAGGAGGAACTGGGCATCGACATCGTCGGCGACGGCGAAATGCGCCGCGAAAGCTATTCGAACCGGCTCGCGACCGCGCTTTCGGGAATCGATCCCGACAAGCATGGCAGCGCTGTCGATCGCACCGGAAAATCGAATCCGGTGCCGCTGGTATCGGGACCGATCCGCCGCATCGCGCCGATCGAGGCGCAGGACGCCGCCTTCCTGCGTCGTCATTCGACCAAGCCGGTGAAACTGACGCTGCCTGGGCCATTTACGATGACCCAGCAGGCCGAGAATGGATATTATCCCGACGCGAAATCACTCGCGATGGATTATGCCGACGCGGTGAATGCCGAGGTGAAGGATTTGTTCGCCGCCGGGGTCGATGTCGTCCAGCTCGACGAACCCTATTTGCAGGCGCGCGCCGACGAAGCCGAATATTATGCCATCGAGGCGATCAATCGCGCGCTCGACGGCGTCGATGGCACGACCGCGCTCCACATCTGCTTCGGCTATGCGATGGTCCATCACGGCGCGGGTTCGACCAAGCCGAAGCCCAAGGCCTATGACTTCCTTGCCGAACTCGAAGCCTCGGCGATCGACGTGATCTCGATCGAGGCGGCGCAGCCCGGGCTCGACCCCGCGATCCTTGCCGAACTGCCGACCAAGACGATCATGTACGGCGTGCTCGACCTGTCGATCCCCGAGGTCGAAACCCCCGAAGTCGTCGCGGGCCGCATCCGCGAGGCGTTGCGCTATATCGACGCCGAACGTCTGTGGATCGCCCCCGACTGCGGGATGAAGTACCACAGCCGCGAACATTCGCAGGCCAAGCTGAAGACGATGGTCGACGGCGCGGCAATGGTGCGCGCCGAACTCAAATAGCTTTGTGATTCCCGCGAAGGCGGGAATCCGGCTCATTTCTTCTTCGTGCCTTTGCGCCTTTGCGTGAGATTTTTCTGATTTCACGCGAAGGCGCGAAGGCGCAAAGAAAAGGAAGAACAAAGCTTGGGTTCCCGCTTTCGCGGGAATGACGCGTGTTATTGATCGACGAATTCCGTCAGCAACGCCGCCACCGCCTCGGGCACCTCGACCGTCGGCAAATGCCCGGCGCCCGGCACGACCTCCAGCCGCGCACCGGGGATCGCTTCCAAAATCTCGTCATGATGCGCGCGGCTGGTGATGCCGTCCTGCTCGCCCCAGATCAGCAGGGTCGGCACCGCAATCTCGCCGAGCCGCGGCCGGCTGTCGATCCGCGCCATGATCGCGCGCTGCTGCGCGAGGAAGGTTTCGGCGCCGGTATCGGCCGCCATCTGGCGCGCGATGCCGAGCAGACGCGCGTCGCTGCGCTTATGCTCGGGGAAGAGGATCGGGATACGCTCCTCGACCACCTGATCGAACTGTCCGCTGGTCACGAGATCGATATAGCCCTGCCGCCGCGCGGTCTGCGCCGGGCCGTCGGCCGAAGCGAGGGTCGAGATGAGCGCGAGCTTTGCAACGCGTTCGGGCGCGCGGCGCATCACTTCGAAGGCGATAAAGCCACCCAATGCATGGCCGACCAGCACGAACTTCGACGGCGCATTGTCGAGCAGGCGCTGCGCGAAACCCTCGATCGTGTCGTCGCTCCGGTTGTCGGCAATGATCACTTCGCGGTCGGGCCACGCATCGAGCAGCGGTTGCCACACCGCGTCGGTCAAAAGCTGGCCGGTGATGAGAACGATGGGAAGCGACATTAGACCACCTGATGCAAAAGCGCCTCGCCCGCGGCGAGACGGCGACAATTTTCCTGCGCGACCGTCAGGCTGCGCGTGAGCGTTTCGGGGGTAAGCCACGCGATATGGGGTGCGAGCACCGCATTGGGTTGGGCGAGCAGCGGATGCCCCGGCGGCAAAGGTTCTGCGGCGAAGACGTCGAGCCCGGCGCCGCGCAAATGCCCCGACGCCAGCGCATCGACCAGTCGTGCCTCGTCGACCAGCTCGCCGCGTGCGGTGTTCACCAGCACCGCGCCGGGCTTCATCGCGAAGGGGTCGATGGTCCCGCGCGTCTCGTCGGTGAGCGGGATGTGCAGCGAGACGATATCGGCCTCGGCAACCAGCCGATCGAGCGGCCAATATTCATAAGGCACGTCGCGCGGATTGCGCGCGGTGTAGACGACCCTCGCGCCCAGCGCCGCGAGCACGGGAGCGAGAAGCTGGGCCGAATGGCCGAAACCGACGAGGCCGACGGTGCGTCCGGCGACTTCGCCGACATGATCGAGTTCGGACGGATCGGCGGTCCAGCCTTCACCGGCGCGGGTGCGCGCGTCGAAGAAACAGGTGCGGCGCAGCACCGCCATCATCAGCGACAGCGCCATTTCGGCGACCGCCTGGCTGTTGGTTCCGGGCATATTGCACACCGCGACGCCATGCGTCCGCGCCGCATCGAGCGCGATGGTGTTCACGCCGACGCCCAGCTTCTGAATCAGTTTGAGCTTCGGCGCCGACGCGATGAAATCCGCCGTCACCGGGGTCAGCACATGGAGCAAAGCGGTGATCTCGCCCGCAACGTCATCGAGCGGGGCCGCCTCATCGACATGGGTTACGACGCCGGGGCCGAAGATCGTATCGACCGCGGCGCGAAAACCGGGGCTCGGGCGCGCATGGAGGACGATCATCCCAGCGTCGCCGCAATCGGCGCTGCGAAGGCGGAGGCCCCGGCATATTCGGCGTCGGCGCCCAGCGCTTCTTCGATCCGCAACATCTCGTTCCACTTCGCCATGCGTTCGGAGCGCGTAAAGCTGCCGACTTTCAATTGCCCGGCGTTCCAGCCGGTCGCGAGATGCGCGATCGTGACATCCTCGCTCTCGCCCGAGCGTGCCGAAACGATCGCGCCCCAGCCGCGCGCGACGGCCGCATCGAGCGCGGCCTTCGCCTCGGTGACGGTACCGACCTGATTGACCTTGATCAACGCGGCGTTGCACGCGCCCGCGTCGGCCGCATCGGCGACGCGCTGCGCATTGGTGACAAGCACATCGTCGCCGATGATCTGGACCCGGTCGCCGATCGCCGCGGTCACCGCCGCCATCGCGGTCCAGTCGTCCTGCCCCGCCGGGTCCTCGATCGACAATATCGGATAACGCTTCGCCCATTCGACGATCCGCGCGGCCATCTCCTCGCTCGTGAGGCGGCCGTCGTCGAGCGCGAGGCTGTAGCCCGACGCGTCGCCCAGTTCGTTCGCAGCAATGTCGAGCGAGATATGGACTTCGTCGCCCGCACGGTGGCCACTCGCCTCGATCGCGCGGGTGAGCGTATCGAGCGCATCCTCGTTCGAGGCGAAATTCGGCCACCAGCCGCCTTCGTCGGCGACCCCGGTGAGCGGCCCCTTCGCCTCCATCAGCTTGCCCGCGGCGCGATAGACATCGTCGGTGATCTCGAGCGCGCGGCGGAAGCTTCCCGCCTTTGGGCACATGACCATGAAATCCTGCACATCGGTGCGTCGCCCGGCGTGTGCGCCGCCGCCGAAAATCTGAATCTCTGGGAGCGGGATGCGCACTTTCGCGCCGTCCGCGAGATAGCGCCACAAAGGCTCGCGCGCATGTGCTGCGGCGGCGTGCAGCACCGCCATCGATACGGCAACGACGGCATTGGCACCGAGCCGCGCCTTGTTCGGCGTCCCGTCGAGCGCGCACAGCGCAGCGTCGATCGCCGCCTGATCGCGCGCGTCCATCCCGGTCAGCGCGGGCGCGATCTCGGCACCGATGCCTGCGACCGCGCCATTGACGCCGAAGCCGCCGAACGCCGGACCGCCGTCGCGGAGGTCGATCGCCTCATGCGCGCCGCGCGAGGCCCCGGCGGGCGCGATGGCACGTCCGATGGCGCCCGATTCGAGAATAACCTCGGCCTCGACCGTCGGCCGCCCGCGCGAATCCCAAAGCTGGCGGCCGGTGACGCTGGCGATACGCGAAGTCATGCAATGATCCTTTTCCAATGGGTAACGAGCGCGTCGACCGGCGACGGCGCAGCAATCAGCGCGCGCGCCTGTTCGCGCACGGTGCGTTTATGTTCGGGGTCGGTGAGATAGGGGGCAGGCGACTTGCCCTCGACGCGCGCGAGCAGCAGCGCGGCGGTGAGTTGCCCTGCGCGCAGCAGCAGGTCGGCTGGGTCTTCCCAGTCGATTCCGCCGCGATAGGCATCAACGAGCGCCGTCGCGGCCTCCGTCAGGCGCGCGTCATTCAGCCATACCGCCTTCAGCAGCAGATGGGTGGTGCAGAAAGCGAGGTCGAACGCCGGGTCGCCGTACACCGCGCATTCGGCGTCGAGGATGACCGGGCCGTCGGCGCTGACGAGAATGTTCTTTGGGCTGACGTCACCATGGACGAGCGCGATCTTGCGCCCCGCCAGATCGGCCGCCAGTGCGCTGAGGTGCGGCGCGAGTTCGGCATCATGTTCTGCCACATAAAGCAGAAAGGGATCGATGCGCAGCGCGCGGAACATGTCGTCGTTGGGAAAGGCGTCGCGGTCGGCATCATTATGTGCCGTCGCGGCGTGCACCGCCGCGATCCCGCGCCCTACCGCCGCAGCAAAATCCGCGTCGACGCGCCCCGCGACCAGTTCATCCTTCCACACCGGGCAGCCGGGCAGGAAACGCATCGCAAAGGCGTGACCGGTCGGCAGTTCGGCGAGCACCTCCGGCGCGAGCCGTGCGTCGACGCCGCGCGCGCGTTTGAGCCAGCGCACCTCGCTCTGGCCGCGCTCGACGGGGGCATGCCATTCGGCCGCGACGCGCAATTGCGCCAGCGGCCGTTTGACGACGATCGGCCCCGTGGGCGTCTCGACCTTCCACACGTCGCACGAGACGCCGCCGGTCAGCGGTTCGAGGGCGACAGCGCCCTCGCCGATCAGGCCGGCGCCCCGCAATTCCGCGATGATATCGGCGTCGGCCTCACCCATTTACAGCTTCTCCCGGATCCAGTTTCCGACCAGATCGGCGGCGTTCTGGCGCTCTTCGATCGAGTCCTCGAAATAATGCGCACCGGGGATGAGTTCGAGTTTTTTGTCCGAAGTACCAAGAAAGTCGAAGATCTTGCGCGCATCGCTGGGGAAAACGCCGGTGTCGGCGGTGCCCTGTACGACCAGCGCCGGAGTGTTCTGTTTGGCGAGGTGCGGCGCGCCCTGACACGGCGAGGTTTCGAGGCTCCACATGTTGAGCCAGGTCTTGATCGTGTTGGCACGGCCGATGCTGGGCGTGCGATTGGCGATCGCCGGGTCGCCGCGATAGCACCAGTTGGGCTTGCGGTCCGACGGGTCGATTGCGGGGTCGACGCAGCGAATGTCGCCCCAGCAACGGAACATCGGAAAGATGCGGTCGGGAATGCCCGCATCGTTCAAACGCTTCAGTTCGGCCTTCGCCCAGTCGGTGATGCGCTGGTTGCGCGCGCGCTGTGCGGCGCGATATTTGGTGATGAAGGCATCCGAATAGGGCGGGCCGTTGTCGGGGTTGAACGGATCGAGTTCGGGGTCGGTCAGGGTCGGATCATTTTCGTCGATCACCGACGGGTCCATCCAGTCGGTCAGCACTTCGGGGCGGCCCTGATGCGCGTTAAAGCTGATGTAGAGGTCGCCCTTGATCAGCTGCGCCAGCGCATCCTGGCCGACAGAGGGCAGCCGGTCGGTCAGGGTCGGTGCGATCGCTTCGGCCTGATAGGCGCCCATCAACGAACCGCCGCCCGAATTGCCGAGGATCACGATCTGTTCGACCCCGGCGACTTCCTTCAGCCATTTCATGCCCACGCCGATGTCGAGCACGGCATGTTCGAGCAGGAACTGGTCCTCGACGCCGCGATAGCGCGTGTTCCAGCCGAGGAAGCCCAAGCCCTGCCGCGCGAAATAGGGGGCGATATAATGTTCGGAGAAATCGACATTATAATGGGTCGCGATGATCGCGACCTTTGGCCGCGTGCCCGATTTCGTCCAGTAAATGCCCTGACACGGATGGCCGCCCGCCTGAATACGCGGCGCGGTCGGCGATACGAGGCCCACAAATTGCGCGTCCAGTCCTTCGTTCCCGTTGGGATCCATCATCGTCTCTCCTGATTATCGATTGTCGTGAAATAATTGGTTCAGCGGCTGACCTCGAACGGCAGCGCATATCCGTCGAGCCCGGCGCGGATCGCGCGCTTGTCGATCTTGCCCGTCGGCCCCAGCGGGATTTCGTCGACGAACAGCACATCGTCGGGCATCCACCATTTGGCGATCTTGCCGTCGAGATAGGCGATGAGGTCGGCCGCGACCGCGGTCGCACCGGGTTTGAGCTGACAGAGCAGGATCGGGCGCTCGTCCCATTTGGGATGCGCAACGCCGACGACCGCGGCGACCGCGACGGCATCATAGCCGAGCGCGATATTTTCGATCTCGATCGAACTGATCCACTCGCCGCCCGATTTGATGACATCCTTGGCGCGGTCGGTGATCTGCATATAGCCCTGCGCGTCGATCGTGCTGACGTCGCCGGTGTCGAAAAATCCCTCGGCATCGAGGACGTCGCCGCCGTCGCCGCCATAATAGCCGCCGGCGATCGTCGGCCCCTTGACCATCAGGCGCCCCGGGGTCTTGCCGTCGTGCGGCAGGCGGTTTCCGGCGTCATCGACGAGCTTCATCTCGAGCCCGCAGAGCAGGCGGCCCTGTTTCAGCTTATACGCCATTTGTTCGGTATCGGGCAGCGCCGCGACCGCGGCATTGGGAACCGACACCGTGCCGAGCGGTGAGGTTTCGGTCATTCCCCAGCCCTGAATGACGTCGACGCCATAATCGTCGCGGAAGGTGCGGATAATCGATTCGGGACATGCCGCGCCGCCGATCGTCACCCGCTCGAGCGTCGTGAAGCGTTTACCGTTATCCTGCATATATTGGAGCAGCATCTGCCAGACCGTCGGCACCGCAGCCGAGTAGGTGACGCCTTCTTGCTCGATCAGATTATAGATGGATTCGCCGTCCATCCGCTGGCCGGGCAGGACGAGCTTCGCGCCGACCGCAGGCGCCGAATAGACGACGCCCCACGCATTGGCGTGATACATTGGCACCACCAGCAACACCGTGTCGCGCGCCGACAGGCCCAGCGCGTCGCGCTGGAGCGTCATCAGTGCGTGGATATAGTTTGAGCGGTGCGAATAGAGCACGCCCTTTGGGTTTCCGGTGGTTCCCGACGTGTAGCAAAGCCCGCACGCGCTATTCTCGTCAAAGCCGCCCCACAGATATTCGGCGGGCTGCCCCGCGATCCAGTCGTCGAACGCCGTCGCGGCAAAGCTGGTTTCAGGCAGCGAGGCGCGGTCGCAAAAGAAGATCACCTTCTCGATCGACGGCACCTGCGGCAGCAATTGTTCGACCAGATCGGCAATCGCCGGGTCGGCGATCAGGAGCCGGTCGCCGGCATGATTGGCGATATAGGCGATTTGTTCGAGGAACAGCCGCGGGTTGAGGGTGTGGAGAACCACGCCCATTCCCGCCGCGCCATACCAGGCGGCGAGATGGCGGCCGCTGTTCCAGCCCATCGTCGCGACGCGGTCGCCCGGCGCAATCCCTTCGGCGGCAAGCGCGTTCGACACCCGCTTCGCATCGGAATGAATTTCGGCCCAGGTCGAACGAGTGACGCGCCCCTCGGCATCGCGCGACACAATCTCGCGCGCGCCATGCCAATTCGCCGCATGATCGATAATCCGATCCACCGTCAGCGGCACATTTTGCATCAACCCGTTCATGCGCTCCGTCTCTCCCCCGGATGTCCTGCCAAGAAAGGTAGTATACTAAGCATTTTATCTTTGCAACGCCACTCTGCCTTGCCTCGCCCTCCCCCTTCTTCTAGCCTGATGCCGTCGGCGCTTCGTCGGCAAATGGGGAAAATCGCGTCCACTCATGCGTACCAACCAACTGATCATTGCCCTTTTTCAACGTTTTTGCTGGCTCGACGAAGGGCTGCAGTCGCGGCTTCACGACCATGGATGGCCCGACGTCAGTCGGTCGCAGTCGATGGTGATGACCAATATTGTCAGCGGCATCGTGCGCCCGTCGGACATCGCCCGCAACATCGGCGTGTCGCGGCAAGCGATCCACAGCACGATCGGGCAGATGGTGACGCTGGGGATCGTCCGGCTTGAGCCCGATCCCGGCGACCGCCGTCACATGATCGTGTCGCTGACCGATCTCGGCACCCGGATGCGCAGCGACGCCCAGCGCGCGATGGACGCGATGACCGCGCAGATCGCGGCGCGACTGGGGCAGGAGCAATTCGACGTGCTGCTGGCGGCGCTCGACGCCGATTGGGGCGACAATATCGAACATGCCGCCCCGATCACGCGGCGGCGCAGCGCCTAAGCCGCCAGCGCCTTCGCGACCGCGATCAGCCGCGCCGTCGTCATATCGACCAGCGACGCAGGCAACGCATCCTTCAGCGCACCCTGTTCGTCGAACGCGGCATAGGCGGCGGGAATGGCAACCTGTTCGGGGATCACCAGCATCTGGATCGTCGACAATATCTGGCGCAGATGCATGAGCGCCCGCAGACCGCCGAACGGGCTGAGCGATGCCGACATGATCGCGGCAACCTTGCCCCGATAGGCAGTCAGCGCGACCAGACCTTCGTCCCCGGTGGGGCGCGAAGCCCAGTCGATCGCATTTTTGAGCAGCGGGGGCAGCGAACCGTTATATTCGGGCGACACATAAATATGCCCGTCCTGCGCGGCGAGAATGTCCTTGAGCCGCAGCGCGTCCGCTGGGAAGGCGCCTGCCTCGAGCGCGGCCGAATAGAGCGGCAGATCGAAGGTCGAAAGATCGACCCGGGTGACGTCGGCCCCCTGCGCCACAAGGCTCAGGGCGGCGAGTTCACCCAGCATCTTGTTGAACGAACCGTCGCGCGTGCTGCCGACGACTACCGCTATCTTGGTCATTTTCCCTCCCGGACAAAAATAATTAGCATGCTAACCTATTTTTCGTCCGGTCGGCAATCCCCTCCACGCGCTCGCCGCCGTGAAATCAGGCCTTGATGTCCGACAATACCGACAGCTTGCGCGTTTCGTCGGACAGATTGTCGATCACCCGGCGGAGCAGCATCTGCAATTGCTCGACCTCTGCGTCCGTCATGCCCTGGGTCGCAATTTCGTGGACCTCGGCATTCATCGGCGCGAGGATCAGTTCCAGCTTCTTCGCGTGCGGGGTCAGATAGATGAAGGTCTTGCGCCGGTCGGAATCGGTCTTTGTCCGCGTGATCAGCCCGGCCTTTTCCAGCCCTTTCAGCGCAACAACCGTCGTCGGTTCGCGCATCCCGACCCGTTCGCTGAGTTCGCGCTGGGTGATCCCGTCCTCACGCCACAACTGGCGCAGAAACCGCCACTGACCAGCCGACACATCCTGCGTCAACGTACCGCGTTCGAGCAGCCGCGAAAACGACCGAAAAACGATACGCGCAAGATAGCCGATACTGTTTTCCAGATCGGTATAATATTCGGCGGGATGCCGATAGGCTTGGTTCTTCTTGGCCAACATCATTCCCCTTCGGCCGTTCCTGTCCACAAACTTGGCCGTCAACTGATCGAACCTTAGGCCGCGACGATTCGGGCGGCAATATAGTTCGACACGGACTACATAATCGGCCGCCCGCCCCACCGGACAATCGACCCGCATACCAACGGCGTTGCAAAAAACCGATAGCAGCCTATGGTTAGCATGCTAAGTTATTGAGGCATAGTCATGGAAAAATTCACCCGGCTGACCGCAGTCGCCGCCCCCCTGCCGCTGGCCAATGTCGATACCGACATGATCATCCCGGCACGTTTCATGAAGGCGCTGACCCGCGACGGGCTGGGCGACCATGTGTTTCAGGAGCTGCGCTTTGCCGCCGATGGCCGCGAGCGGGACGATTTCATTCTGAACCGCGCGAGCTGCCGACACGCGCAGATACTGGTGGCCGACCGCAACTTCGGGTGCGGCTCGTCGCGCGAACATGCGGTGTGGGCACTGGTCGACTTTGGCATTCGCTGCGTCATCGCACCGAGCTTCGGTGACATTTTCTCGAACAATGCCCGCAAGAACGGCCTGCTATTGATCCGCCTTCCCGATGACATTTGCGCACGGCTTCGCGACGAAAGCAGCTTGTCGCAGCATGCGCCGATCACGATCGACCTCGAAGCGCAGCAGATCGCGCTGACGTCGGGGGAGACGATCGCCTTCGCCGTCGATGCCGCCGACCGGCGCATCCTGATCGAGGGGCTCGACGATATCGCCCGGACGCTGCGCCACGAAGCCGCGATTTCACGATTCGAGGACGCCGCCTAATCGAGCATGGAAGGGTCGGCGATGCATCCCGCGATCGCGCTTGCGGCGGCGAGCGCCGGACTCATCAAATGGGTTCGTCCGCCGCGTCCCTGACGATTTTCGAAGTTGCGGTTTGAGGTCGCGGCGCAGCGTTCGCCGGGCGAAAGCCGGTCGGCGTTCATCCCCACGCACATCGAGCATCCCGGTTCGCGCCAGTCGAACCCGGCATCGCGCAGGACGACGTCGATCCCCTCCGCCTCGGCCTGCCGCTTGACCAGCCCCGACCCCGGCACGACCATCGCGCGAATATGCGGCGCGACGCGGCGCCCGCGCACAATATCGGCAACGACACGCAAATCTTCGATCCGGCTGTTGGTGCAGCTGCCTATAAACACCCGGTCGAGCCGCTGACCGGCGATGGCCGCACCGGGCGCCAGATCCATATAGGCCAGCGCGCGCCCGGCGGTGGCCCGGTCGTCATCGTCGGCCATGGCGGCGGGGTCGGGAATAGGCTGGTCAATGCCGATGACCTGTGACGGATTGGTGCCCCAGCTGACCATCGGGACCACATCGGCCGCGTCGATCGCTATCTCGCGGTCGAAATGCGCACCCTCGTCGCTCGCCAACTCGCGCCAGCGCACAACGGCCGCATCCCAATCATCCCCCGCCGGAGCCGAAGGGCGGCCCTTCAGATAGGCAAAGCTGGTGTCATCGGGCGCCACCAGCCCGGCGCGCGCGCCCATTTCGATGCTGAGGTTACACAAGGTCATCCGCGCCTCCATCGACAGCGCACGAATCGCGGGCCCGGCATATTCGATGACATGCCCCGTGGCGCCATCGACGCCGAGCGTGCGCAGAAGGTGCAGCGCGAGATCCTTGGCATGAACATGGAGCGCGAGGTCGCCGCCGACCATCACCCGCATGTTGCGCGAGCGGCGTTGGCGGATCGTCTGGGTCGCAAGCACATGTTCGACCTCCGACGTGCCGATACCGAACGCCAGCGCGCCAAAAGCGCCATGAGTCGAGGTGTGGCTGTCGCCGCAGACGATCGTCATTCCCGGCTGCGAGCGCCCCTGTTCGGGCCCGACCACATGGACGATGCCGCCGCGCGGATCGCCCATCGGGAAATTCTCGATCCCGAAACGCGCCGTATTGGTCGCGAGCATCTCGATCTGCGCGCGCGCCTGATCGTCGGCGACCCCCGCCGGGCCGGCCGCCTGCCCCTCGGTCGGCACATTATGATCGCACAGCGCCAGCGCCCGCGCCGGACGCCGGACCGCCCGCCCCGCGGCAGCAAGCGCGGAAAAGGCCTGCGGCGAGGTCACCTCGTGCAGCAGGTGGAGGTCGATATAGAGCAGCGTTTCACCGTCATCCTCGGCGACCGCATGGGCGTCCCATATCTTGTCGTACAAAGTGCGGGCGGGCGGCGCGTGCCGCAAATTACTTAGCATACTAACTTATATCGTCGGGGCGAACGCGGACGCAAGCCTTTATTGCGCAGCACGGCGGTGCTGCGACATGGCGGCTGCGGGGCACGCAGACGATGTCAGTTGGTGAGGTTGTCCTGCGCCAGATTGGCGGTCATGCGCTCGATCAAATCGAGGAACAGAGCCTGTTCCTTCGCGCTGATACCCGTCGCGGCGATGCCGTTGACCTCTGCCACATAAGGGAAAAGCGCGGCGCGCAGTTCCTTGGCATGCGGGGTCAGCGCGATTCGCCACTTGCGCTTGTCGTCGGCCGCGCGGGTGCGCGTCACCAGTCCGTCCTTCATCATCGCGGTGATCATCGCAGCGGTCGTGTTTTCGGCAACCCCGGTACGGTCGGAGAGCTGTTTCTGGGTCAGCCCGTCCTCGTCCCACAGTGCGCGCAGATAATACCAGTAACCCGTCGCGATGCCGTGCGCCGCGAGCCGCCGCTGCAACGCGCGGTCGAAGGCGCGGTGCGCACGGCGGACGGCGAAGCCGAAGCTATGCTGGCCGGTGTCAGATTTTGAAGGCTTCAAAACATTCCTCGGCAAAAAGCTCTTCGGGTTGCAGTCGCCGCGACGACAGGCCCTGTTCGTGATGATAGCGCAGGAAGGTGTCAATCACCGCGCGATTCGGGCCGAAGCCATAGGGCCACCAGTCGCGTCCGAGCAAGCTCACCGCCTGTTCGACCGCCGCGATCTGCCATGGCAGCATCGTCTTTAGCGATGCGGTGACGAGCAATTCCTCATACACCTTCGCCTGCGCCGCCTCGAACGCCTTTTGCAGCGACCGCGCAATCCAGCGGTTCTTTTCGTAGATTTCGCGGCGGATCGCGACGACGTGCATGATCGGGAAGATGCCGGTGCGGCGGTAATAATCCTGCTCGACCGGAACGAAATCGGTGAACAGGCGGCGCACCTTGTCGGGCTGTGAATAAAAAGTGCTGGGCGTGCGCGCGGTGTGCAGCGCGTCGATTTCGCCATCCGCCAGCATTTGCGACAGCGTCTGGTCGGGTCCGATCGGCTGGAGCTTGAATTTCTCGGGCAGGGTGAGCTTCAGTTTCTCGTCGCGGCCCGGCTGTTCCTCGCCGCCGGTATAATAGGTCACGCTTGCGGGATCGACGCCATATTCGTCGGCCAAAATGCCGCGGATCCAGACCGGTGCGGTCATCTGATATTCGGGGACGCCGATGCGCTTGCCGATCAGATCGGCTGGGGTCTCGATCCCGCTTTTCGCCGAGACGAAGATGCAGCTGTGGCGGAAGAGCCGCGATGGAAAGACCGGGATTGCGATGAACGCCGGGTCGGGGCGCGACAGGGTGACGCAATAGGAGGACATCGACATTTCGGCGGCGTCGAATTCGCGGTGCCGCAGCATGCGAAAGAAGGTCTCCTCGACCTCGAGCGTCTGGAAATTGAGGTCGATGCCGTCGGGCCGGATGCTGCCGTCGGCGAGCGCCTGGGTACGGTCATAATTCCAGCAGGCGAGCGAAATCGGGAGGCGGGTCATGTCTGTCTTTCAGTGCGAGGAAGGAAGAAGGTCGGAGGGCGCAATGTCGCGGCCCTCGCGCGCCGAGCGAAGGATGGCGTGGCAGACGGCCAGGCTGCCCAAGCCCCAGCGCCGGTCGAACACAGGCGGTTCGCCATCGAGGATTGCCCGGACGAAGGCATCGGCGACATCGGCGCGCTGCACCGGCGGCAAGGGCGCCTCGATGCTGCGCATTCCGTCGTCGCCGTGAAAATTCACCCCGTGCGGAGTCAGTTCGAGATCGGCCTTTTCGCATAGCGCGACGAGTGTGCCGAAGCGCTCGTGATGCTGTGGGGGTGCGCCCACGGGACCGCCCGCAGCAAAAGTGCGCGCCGCCTTTGCGGCCTGTTCGTCGGCACCCGCCAGCGCCGCGCGCGCACGACCATGGGCGGCCGGGTCTTTGATCCCGCCCAGCTCGCCCGCCCAGCCCGCCAGCGCGTCGCTGTCGTAGCGCGCATAGCCCGAATAGGTGAGGTTCGCGGCGGCGCCATTCTCGAACGTCAGCAGCGCGGTGAATGCGCCCTCGGCCGCGCGCGCATCCCAGCCGCCGGTCCACGCCCGCACCGATGCGACGGGACTGCCCGCGAGGCGGCGGATCATGTCGATCTGGTGCGTCGCCTGGCTCAGCACCACGCCGCCGCCCTGCGCGGTATCGAGTTCGGCCGGGCGGCGCGGACGATAGAGGAAGTCGGTGAAGTTCGCGGCGTGGATTAGCCGTACCGCGCCCGCCTCGCCCGACTCGATCAGCTCGGCCGCGAGCGCGACCGGCGGGTCATAGCCGTGGCTTGGCCCCACCATCAATATCGTGCCTGCCGCATCCGCCGCGGCGACCATGGCTGCCGCCTCGGCCAGCGTCACCGCCATCGGTTTTTCGACGAGCACATGCTTGCCCGCTTCGGCCGCCATGATCGCTTGGCGCGCATGAAATTCATGCGGCGAGGCGATGTACATGGCGTCGAAATCGGCGCCATGCGCAAACAATTCCTCGGCGCTGGCATAAGCGGGAAGCCCGAACCCTGCGCGCGCATCGGCATGGGGATCGCATCCGGCGACGAGCGTGATTCGCGGATGCGCCGCCAGCGCGGGCACAGTCAGCACCGCGCCGCGCCCCAACCCCAGCACTGCCAATCGCACCGTCATCCGCCGCTCCCGAAAGTCTTGCGCACCCGTCTAACCCCCGCCCCCTTGAAAAGCAAATTACTTCTATATAGAAGTATTTTCAACACAGACATCTGGCGGCTTCGCCACATTCGGGAAAGACCATGACTCCTCAGCAAAACGACCTCCTCTGCCGCGTCGAAGGCGAGGCCCCGATGGGCAAGGTGATGCGCCGCCACTGGATGCCCGTGTGCATGAGCGAGGAAGTCGCCGAGCGCGACGGCCCGCCGCGCCGCGCGCGCCTGTTGGGTGAGAATATGGTCGTGTTCCGCGACACCGAGGGCCGCGTCGGCGTCCTCGACGAGCAATGTCCGCACCGCCGCGCCTCGCTGGTGTTCGGGCGCAACGAGGAATGCGGACTGCGCTGCCTCTATCATGGCTGGAAATTCGACGTGACCGGACAGGCGGTCGACATGTCGTCCGAACCCGTCGACGCCAAGCTGCGCGAATCGATGCGCACCCGCGCTTATCCGGCGCGCGAGGCCGGCGGTTTCGTCTGGGCATGGATGGGCGACCCCGAAAATCCCGCGCCCTTCGACCCGCCGGTGTGGACCAAGGCGCCCGACGACAGGATCGCGATCGTCAAGATGCACGCCGCGTGCAATTGGGCGCAGGTGCTGGAAGGGTCGATCGATTCGGCGCACAGCAGCAGCCTCCATTCGTCGAACATGCCCACCGCAACCGACGTGTCGGGATCGACCGCGACCGACAGCCAGTGGCTGCGCCCGTCGGCCGACAAGTCGCCGCGACTGCAGGTTGAGCGCACCCCCTATGGCTTTCGCTATGCCGCGATCCGCACCCCGATCGCCGACGCAGACAAGCAGGATTATGTCCGCACGACGCTGTTCGCCGCGCCCTTCACCGTGATGATCCCGCCGACCGACCGCTATCGCCTGATCCAGATGCTGGTCCCGATCGACGATGTGAACTGCATGTTTTACTGGATCGCCTGGCACGAGACGAAGGGGATTTCGACCAAAGCCTGGCGGCAATTCTGCGACGCGACCCCCGGGGTCGATATCGATCCCGTCACCTTTCGCAAATATCGCAACGCGGAGAATGATTATCAGCAGGATCGCGCCGCAATGAACGCCGGCGACTTTACCGGGATCAAGGGCATTCCGACGCAGGATATGGCGATGTGGGAATCGATGGGGCCGATCGCCGACCGCAGCCATGACAAGCTGGGATCGAGCGACCGCGCGATCTTCGAATTCCGCAAGATCATGCTCGCGCAGGCCAAAGAGGCGGGCACGGAAGCGCCCGAAAAACACTGGCGCCATGCCGATCTCTTCACCTTCGAAGGCATGGTGAGCCACAGCGACGACTGGCGCGCGGTGTTGCCGCCAGCCTGACGGGGCACGCCCGTTTTGGCCTTGGCCGTTGTCAAGCCAACGGCGTCCCGGTAGGGGCAGGCGCGTGGACAGCAGCATCGAAATCGGAACCGAAGGAGCGGGCAGGGCCGTCCATATCAACGTGCAGGAACTGCTCGCGACGCGCCTGCTCGTCCAGGGCAATTCGGGGTCGGGGAAGTCGCATCTTTTGCGCCGCCTGCTCGAAGAAAGCGCCGAACTGGTCCAGCAGGTCGTGATCGATCCCGAGGGCGATTTCACCACCCTCGCCGACACGTACAGCCATGTCGTCGTCAATGCCGGCGACTATAATGAACGCGAGATTGCAGCGATGGGTGCCCGCATCCGCGAGCATCGCGCCTCCGTCGTCCTCAGCCTCGACACGCTGGATATCGAAGCTCAGATGAGCTGCGCCGCGGTTTTCCTGAACGCGCTGTTCGATGCGCCGCGGGAATATTGGTTCCCCGCGCTCGTGGTCGTCGATGAGGCACAGATGTTCGCGCCCAGCGCATCGGGCGATGTCGCCGACAATGTCCGCCGCGCCAGCCTGAGCGCGATGACCAATTTGATGTGCCGCGGACGCAAGCGCGGACTCGCGGGGGTGATCGCCACCCAGCGGCTCGCCAAGCTCGCGAAGAATGTCGCCGCCGAGGCAAGCAACTTCCTGATGGGGCGTACCTTCCTCGACATCGACATGGCGCGCGCGGCCGACCTGCTCGGGATGGAGCGCCGGCAGGCCGAACAGATCCGCGAGCTCGAGCGCGGATCCTTCCTTGGCCTTGGTCCCGCAATTTCGCGCCGGCCGATCTCGGTCAAGATCGGCGCAACCCGGACGGCGACGCGCATGGGAACCCACGGCCTGATGCCGATGCCCGCCGCCGAGCCACAGGATATGCGCACCATGTTGTTCGCCGAACTGGAAACGCAGGTGAAGCCGCCTCCGCCCCCTGCCCCGCCGCCGGTCGCGCCCGATGAACTGATCCGCCGTTTCGCCGAACAGGCCGCAACGGACCATGACGACGGCAGCGCGAGCGATGGCAGCAGCGCGCCCGAAATCGACATGCCCGACGTCAATGCCGCGATCATCACGGTGCTTGAGGATATGCTCGCCGATCCCGGCAACGCCTTTCACCCCGAATCCTTCCTCTATCAGGATTTCTCGGTGCGCTGCCGGATGCAGCGGCTGGCGCGCGTCCCGCTGGACCTCACCCAGTTTCGCCGCCGCTTCGCCTTTGCCAAGGGCGGCATCTTTGAACCGGCCCAGCCCGAGTGGCAGGAACTGATCGGCGCGGCCGGACAGCTTCCCGACGACATGCTCGCGCCCTTCACCCTGATCGCGCGCGCGGCCATGGAGGGGAGCGCCTGCCCCGACGATGACGCGCTCGCGCGCGCCTATGGCACCAGTTCGTCGGGCCGCGTCCGGCGCCTGCTCGAGTATATGGAAAAGCAGGGCGCGATCGTCGTGCGATCCGATTTCGGCGGCCGACGCTCGATCGGCATTCCCGCATTGGGCGTCAGCACTGAAGCCGAGTGAACCCGGCGACGATACGGGCCATTGCGAGCTATCAGCCTTTTACGACACGCTCGCGCTGTTCAGGCCGGCCCATCGAGAGCAGGACGGGATTTTCTGCCTGCCGTGCCATGAAGTCGGCTTTGCCCGCGATGCCCTGCCAGCCGATGCCGATCAGCGATTGCGCGATTGCGCCGCCCAGCGTGTCGCCGGGGCCGGGCAGGATGATGACGTCGGGGGCATATTCCTTGACCGCGACCTGCACCGACAGCGCAAACTCATAGGGTGCGAGAATCTGGTGGCCGAAGCTGTAATCCCACAGCGCCTCCGGCTCGCTGGACAGGCGGCGCCAGATATGGCCGCGCCCATCGACCAGCGGCAGCGCAGGGCGTCCGAATAGCGAGGGCGGCAATTCTGCCTTCGCCTTGTCCGAACTGCCGAACATCAGCGCTGTGTGGAACGGGCCGTGTCCGGCAAGCCGCAGCGGATCGCGGCCGGGTGTCGGCGGCGCTTCGGCAAGCAGCGCCGCAAGGCCCTCTTCATTGCCCGCGAGCACGAGCATCCCGGCGAGGTCGATCGACAGCGCAAGCGCATGGTCCGGCCGCGCGCCGATAGCGGCGACGAGCGCCAGCAGGGTTTCGCGCAGGCCCGGCACCGGCCGCCAGTCCTCGTCGACGATCTGGAGCAATATTTGCCCACCGGGTCCGTGGGTCTGGCTGTTGAGCCCCATCGCATTGCTGATGCGGAAGCCGTCCTCGACCGACACCGCCCCACCGCAGGCAAGCGCGCTGTACCAGCCCATCGAATTGCCCGCTACGGCAACGATGTCGAATGCCTCGCGGTCGATGCTGAGGAAATCGAGGACCGTTGCGGTGTAGATCAGCGGCGCCGCGACGTCGCCGCGCATATGGGTCGCAACGCTGAAGCGTTCGGCACCGTCGAGCTCGCTGACCGTCGGCTGGCCCCGCTCGCGGCGCTGCGCATCGAAGTTCGCAATGAGGTCGCCGAAGCGCGCGCCGTGCACCCGGGCGATGCTGCCAAGTTCGCCCTTGCCATAGGTGCCGCGCCCGGGGGCGACGACGAGGGCGGTTCTGCGCGCGCTCATGCCAAAAGCTCCTTTGCCGCCGCATAGATGGAATCGCAGCTGGGCAGAGTCAGCGTCGCCGCGCGGCCGAGCGGAATGAAGCTGTCATCGGCGGCGATGCGCGCGAGTTTCTTGCCCGGGGTGCGCTCGACGAAGGTCGCCATCAGCGCTTCGCTCTGCGATCCGGTGATGCGGCATTCGTCGACGATCAGAATGCGCTTGGCGTCGCCGACCGCCGCCACGAGCTTTTCCTCGTCAACCGGGCCGAGCCAGCGAAGGTCGATCACGCGCGCCTTCACGCCATCGGCCGCGAGCAATTTTTCGGCTTGGCGCGAATAATAAGTGCCATTGCCATAGGTGACGATCGCGAGGTCGGTCCCGTCACCGTCCACGCCAACCTCGCCCAGCCGGATCGGCGTATCCGCGCCCGGCGCTTCATAGACGCTGGTCCACAGACCATCGCCCTCTTCGTGAAGGTCGCGGGTCATATAGAGCGCGATCGGTTCGACGAAGACGACGACGCGCTGTTCCTCGCGCGCGAGGCGCACGCATTCGCGCAGCATCGCCACCGCATCGCGGCCATTCGAGGGCACGGCAAGGATAACCCCCGGAATGTCGCGGAAGACCGCAAGGCTGTTGTCGTTGTGAAAATGGCCGCCGAAGCCCTTCTGATAGCCGAGCCCCGCGATGCGAAGCACCATCGGGTTGGTATATTGGCCGTCGGAGAAAAAGCTGAGCGTCGCCGCCTCGCCGCGGATCTGGTCCTCGGCATTGTGGACATAGGCGAGGAACTGGATTTCAGGCATCGGCAGGAAATCATTGTGCGCCATGCCGATCGCGAGCCCGAGAATCGCCTGTTCGTCGAGCAGCGTGTTGACGACGCGCGCCGATCCGAAGCGCTGATGCAGCTTCGCGGTGACATTATAGACCCCGCCCTTCGGCCCGACATCCTCGCCCGCGATGACGATTTCAGGATAGGCAAGCATCAGGTCGGCGAGCGCCCAGCTGAGCAGGCGCGCCATATGCTGCGGCTTGTCCATCGCGCCGGCGTCGCTGCCGAACATCGCCTTGCGATCCTCGGCCGAGGGCGTGTTCGCGCGGACGACCTCGCGCTTCGGCGGAATCAGGCTTTCCATCACATGCGCCGGTGTCGTGATTTTCGGGCGAAGGATCGCCGCTTCGGCCTGTCGTGCGAGCGTTGTGCCAATATCTTCATAGGCTTCGGCGATTTCAGCCGGGGTCATCCAACCCTGTTCGACCATCAGCGCCGCGCCCGCGAGCAACGGGTCGCGCGCCTCGTCGGCCTCGATCAAGGCCTTTGGGAGATAGGCGCCCTGCACGTCCGACCCGGCGTGGCCATAGAGACGTACCGTCGCCATGTGGAGGAACACCGGCTTGCGATAGCGGCGCGCATAATCGGCCGCCTCGCACGCCCCGGCATAGGCCGAGGCAAGGTCGGTGCCGTCGCACTGGATATAATGGAGGCCCGCGCGGTGGCGGAACTGCGCCTCGATCCAGCCGGTCGGGGTGCGGGTCGAAATGCCGATGCCATTGTCTTCGCACAGGAAGATCAGCGGCATCGGCGAGCCCTGGAACGCCGCCCAGCCGGCGGTGTTGAACGCGCCCTGCGCGGTCGAGTGGTTCGCCGACGCGTCGCCGAAGCTGGTGAGTACAACCGCATCGTCGGGGAGCGGCAAACCCGTCCGGCCGAGCCGCCGCGCGATCCCGATCGAGAAGGCCGCGCCGACCGCCTTGGGCAGATGCGAAGCGATGGTCGAGGTTTGCGGCGGGATGTTGAGCGGCTTCGACCCGATCACCTTGTGGCGTCCGCCCGAAATCGGATCCTCGCTCGACGCCGCGAAGCTCAGCAGCATGTCCCACGTCGCCGTCTGCCCCGGTACTTGCCGAGCGCGGTGAAGCTGAAAGGCGTTGGAGCGATAATGAAGAAACGCCATGTCGGTGACGCGCAGCGCCGCGGCGACGGCGGCATTGCCCTCATGCCCCGACGAGCCGATCGTATAAAAACCCTCGCCGCGCGCCTGAAGATGGCGCGACAGCCGGTCCATCTGGCGGCTGGTCAGCTGCGAGAGAAAAATATCGGTCGCGTCACCGCGCGAGAGACCCGCCGTGGCCGGATCGGGCGCATCGCCGCGACCGGGCAGTCTCCCCTGCATCAGTGCCGCAAGGAATTTTTCATGTACCGCCTGCGCCGCGTCCACGCCCGATCTCCTGTTCACCCCGACCAGTTACACTTGTAACCATAGGACCCATTTTTCTGCGCGCTAGAACGGGCCACCGCGACGCGCAAGCATCTCTTGCCTTGGCGCGCTGCGTCGCGCTACCACTTGTTGCGATGACGGAGCGGAACGGGGCCATCTTTTCAATATGATGTCGATGTGGATCGCGCAGACGTCGGCCGCCTCCGCGCCGCCGGGCGAAGGCTGGCTCCTTGACCCCGAATTGATCGATCCGGGCTATGGCCAGACGATGGCGGGCGGCGAGATTCAGACCAGCTTTCCCCCGCCGCCGCCAACGCCTCCCACGCCCGAATGGCTGAAATCGCTACTCCAGGCGATCGGCGATTTTTTCCAGTGGAGTGCCCCGGCCCTGAAACCCCTGCTGTGGATCGGCGCGATCCTGCTGCTGCTTTTCATCCTCTATCATTTCGTTCCGGCCTTTGCGCAGTGGGTCGACGACATCAGATTTCGCCGCCGACAGGGGACGGCCGAGGAAGACATGGCCGGACAGGCGGAGGCCGGCGCGGCACGCGCGCTGCTGGCGGAAGCCGACGCCCTCGCCGCCGAGGGTCGATTTGCCGAGGCCGCTCACCTGCTCCTCTACCGCAGCGTCGAGGACATCGAGGGCCGCCGCCCCGGCCTTGTGCGGCCAGCGATGACCTCTCGCGACCTTGCCGAAACGCACGACCTGCCGACGGTCGCCCGTGATGCGTTCAGCCGCATCGCGCGCGCGGTCGAAATCAGCCTGTTCGGCGGACGGTCGATCGACGCCGCCGCGTGGCAGCAATGCCGCGCCGCCTATGCCGAGCTGACCGTGCCAAAAAATTGGGCGCGTGCATGAGCGCTTCCGCAGCCCATGACGCCGGTTTCAACCCGCGCCTGATCGGCGGCGTGGTGGTTATCGGCATCGTCGCTTTCATCGCGCTCTGGGCGCTGATCGCGCTCGGCCCGCAGCTTTCGAGCGGCAATGACGGCGGCGGCCACGCGCTGTCGAAAGCCGCCCCGGGCTATGCCGGCATCGTCGATCTGCTCGAGCGCGCGGGGGCCGATGTCGAACTGCGCCGACAGGTCGAGACCACGCAATACGAGGATTATGAGCCGATCATCGTCCTGACTCCGACCGAGCGCACGCGGCCCGAAGAGATGAAGGAGTTGATCGAAGCGCAAGGCAGCGCTCCGGTGCTGATCATTCTGCCCAAATGGATTGCCGGCCGCATCCCGGGCGAAGCCGCCAAGCCCGGCTGGGTCAGCGGAGGTGTCGCCAACCCGCCCCCCACGCGGCTGCTTCCGTCCGAATATTTCGGCGAGGTGCGCATCGCGCGCGCGCCGCAGGGCGGCGGGACAGCCCGCGGCCTTGTGGCGGGGCGCGAGCTGACGCTGGCTTTGCCCGCCCAGCTTCACACCGTCGCGGGCGACGAACTCGACACGCTGATTGCCGGACCGGGGGATACAGCGGTTCTGGCCCGTACCAGCAACCGCGACCTCTATATTCTTTCCGACCCCGATCTCGTCAACAACCTCGCCTTTGCCTCACGCGACAAGGCGCGCGCCGCCGCGATGCTGATCGACGCGGTTGCAGAGGATGCCGATGCCGACGGCTTGGCCTTCGACCTGACGCTCAACGGGTTCGGCGGCGGGCGTTCGCTCCTCCGCTTTGCTTTCGTCCCGCCGTTCATCGGCATCACCCTGTGCCTGATCGCGGCCGGCCTGCTCGCATTGTGGCAGGCGTGGATACGCTTTGGCCCATCGCTGAAACCGCAGCGGGCGATCCCGGTGTCGAAGGCGGCGCTGATCGCCAACAGCGCCGACCTGATCAGGCAGGCGCGGCGCGAACTCGATGGCGCCGATGCTTTCGTGCACAGCCAGCGCATCGCCATTGCGCGGCGGCTGCATGCCCCGGCGGGGCTCGACACCGCCGCAACCGATGCATGGATCGACAAGCATCTGCCGCCGGACGGCGGCCTTTTCTCTTCGCTCGCACGGCGCCTGCCGCTCGCGCGCAACACCCATGAGTTTCTGGCAGACGCGCAGGCGCTGCACGCCATCAGGAAGGATTTACTCCGTGACAGCTAATGCAATCGAGAGCGTTCAGGCGCTGGGCGCCGCGATCGAGGGCGAGGTCGCCAAGGTGGTGTTCGGTCAGGGGCCGCTCACCCGCATGGTGACGATCGCGCTGCTCGCGGGCGGTCATGTCCTGCTCGAGGGCCCGCCGGGAACCGCGAAGACCCTGCTCGCGCAGGCCTTTGCGCGCGCGACGGGGCTGGGCTTCGGACGCATCCAGTTCACCCCCGATCTGATGCCCGGCGACATATTGGGATCGAACCTGTTCAACTTCCAGACGTCGAGCTTCACCCTGACCAAGGGGCCGATCTTCACCGAATTGCTGCTCGCCGACGAAATCAACCGCACCCCGCCCAAGACGCAGGCCGCGCTGCTCGAGGCGATGCAGGAACGCCGTGTGACGATCAACGGTGAAGCGCATGTCATGAGCCCGCGCTTCACCGTGCTCGCGACGCAAAATCCGATCGAACAGCAGGGCGTCTATCCGCTGCCCGAAGCGCAGCTCGACCGTTTCCTGTTCAAACTGGTCGTCGATTATCCCGCCGCCGACGAAGAGCGCCGCATCGTCGCCGATCATGGCGGCCGTTTCAAAAGCCCCGCGATCGCCGATTTCGGCGTCACCGAGGTGGCGAATGCCAAGACGATCGAAGCCGCGATCGACACCATTGCGACCGTCCGGCTCGCCGACGAAATCGTCGACTATATCGTCCGGCTGGTCCGTGCGACGCGCGAAAGCGCCGATCTGGAATGCGGCGCATCGCCGCGCGCCGCGACCCTGCTCGCGCGCGCGGCCTGCGCCGCCGCCGCGCTCGACGGGCGCGATTATGTGATCCCCGACGATGTGCAGCGGCTTGCCCCCGGCGTGCTGCGCCATCGCGTCATCCTGTCGGCAGCGGCCGAGATCGAGGGCCGCAATGTCGAACAGGTGGTCGCGGCGCTGCTCGAACATGAGGAAGTCCCGCGATGATCTACCCGACCCGCCGGGCGATTTATCTGCTGCTGGGCGGAGCGCCGGTGGCGCTCGCGCTCGGGCTGATCCGGCCCGAGTTGTGGCTGGTCGCGCCCGGCTGGATCGCCCTGATCCTCGCCTGCCTGCTGCTCGACGCGGTTGCGGGCGCGAACCCGCGCCACCTCGCGATCGATGCGCGCTTTCCGCATCAGGTCGGGGTCGGCGACCCGTTCGACATGACACTCTCTGCAACCGGCCGCGCGGTCCCGCACCGCGCCGAAATCGCCCTTGCGCTCGACGAGCGGATCGCGCCGGGGGGGCGGCTGGCGGCCGACATGACGGCCGCGGGCGGAGCCGACACGCTGGTTCGCACGCTGTCGCTTTCGGCATCGCGGCGCGGTCAGGCTATGATCGAAGCGCTTTGGGTCCGCTGGGCCGGGCCGCTCGGCCTCGTCTGGAAACAGCGGCGCTTCGCGATCGATCGCGCCATCGGCGTCGTCCCCAGCCTGCGCGCGGTAACCGAGGAAGGCAGCCGCCTGTTCCAGCGCAACAGCTGGTTTGGCCTCCGCCAGCAACAGCTGCGCGGCGAAGGCAGCGAGTTTGAAGCACTCGCCGAATATCAGCCGGGGATGGACCGCCGCGCGATCGACTGGAACGCTTCGGCCCGCCACGTCAAACTGCTCGCCAAGGAATATCGGGTCGAGCGCGACAATCGCGTCGTGCTGGCGATCGACGGCGGCCGGACGATGGCCGAACCCGTCGGCGGCATGCCGCGCGTCGACCGCGCGGTGTCGGCGGCACTGCTGCTCGCCTATGTCGGGTTGAAGCTGGGCGACCGGATTAGCCTGTTTTCCTTTGCAGCCAAACCGCAGGCGCTCACCCCCGCCTATATGCACACGCAAGATTTTCCGGCGCTGCAACGCGCCGCGAGCCTGATCGATTATGCCCATGTCGAAAGCAATTTCACCCTCGCGCTGACGACGCTGTCGACGCAGCTCACGCGCCGCTCGCTGATCATATTGTTCACCGAGTTCACCGATGCGACGAGCGCCGACCTGATGATCCGCGCCGCCGGACGGCTGGTGAAAAAGCATCGCCTGCTGTTCGTCGTGATCAAGGATGAGGAAGTCGAAAGCGAAGAGCGCCGCCGCCCCGAAAGCGCCGCCGACGTCACGCGGTCGAATGTCGCCGCCGCGATGCTGCGCGACCGGCAACTGGTGATTGCACGGCTGCAGCGTTTGGGCGCCGACGTGATCGAAGTGCCCGCCGATGCGATGGGCGCGGGCGCGGTCGAGGCCTATCTGGGCGTCAAGCGGGCGGGCAGCCTGTGATTCCCGCCGCCCCCACCCCGCGCGCGATCGATGCGCCGAGCTTTTCGACCAGCCGCTTTCGCGCCGAGCGCGAGGCCGACTGGATCGCGTTCGAAACGCTGCTGACCCGGCTTGAAAAACGCGGCGCCAAGGCGCTGACCAGCGACGAGCTGTTGCAGCTTCCCCTGCTCTATCGCGCCACCCTGTCGTCGCTGTCGATCGCGCGCGCGACCAGCCTCGACAAGGCGTTGCTCGACCATCTCGAGGCCTTGTCGATCCGCGGCTATTTCCTCGTCTATGGCGTGCGCGAAACGCGGCTCAGTCGCCTGCGCCGCTTCTTCCTCTATGACTGGCCGGCCGCGGTGCGGTCGGTGTGGAAGGAAACGATCATCATCGCGCTGATCATCCTGCTCGGCGCGCTGACCAGCCATTCGCTCGTCGCCAGCGACCCCCAATGGTATTTCAATTTCGTCGATGAGGAGATGGCGGGCGGACGCGATCCGCGCGCGACGGCCGAATATCTTCAATCGACATTGGGGCACGGCACAGCGGCCAGCGAGCAGAAGGACGGGCTCCACGTTTTTGCGACCTATTTGTTCACCCATAACAGCCGGGTATCGATCATGTCCTTTGCGCTGGGCTTTGCCTTTGGCGTGCCGACGATGATGCTGGAATTTTATCAGGGCATCGGCCTCGGCGCGATGCTGGCGCTGTTTTCGTCAAAGGGGCTCGGCTTCGACTTCGGCGGCTGGCTGTTCATTCATGGCACGACCGAACTGTTCGCCGCCGCCCTGTCGGGCGCAGCCGGCCTGCGCATCGGCGCCGCAGTCGTCTTTCCCGGCGCGCGCGGACGATTGCAGGCGGCGTCGGACGCGGGGCGAACCGCGGGCAAGGTGATGGTCGGCGTCATCCTGATGTTGCTCGTTGCGGGCCTCCTCGAGGGTTTTGGACGCCAGCTGATCACCGACACGATGCTGCGTTACGGCATCGGTACGCTGATGCTGCTGTTCTGGTTGGCCTATTACTACATCCCGCGCCGCGAGGACGTCGCATGACCGCTGCACTCGCCAACGCCCGGCGCCGCACGGCCGAGAGCCGGAAGATCCGGCAATTCATCACGCCGGAGGGCGTCGATCTGGAACTCAAGATCGCGAGTTCGGGGCTTCGGCTGGGCGCGCTGCTGATCGACATCGTGCTGATCCTGATCATTTTGACCCTCTTCTCGCTGGCGATGATCTGGGCCGGAATGGCATCGGGGTCCGACATCATGGTCGTCGTGTGGATGCTGGGCGCCTTTATTCTGCGTACTTTCTGGTTCATCGGTTTCGAACTGGGACAGCGCGCCGCGACGCCGGGCAAGCGACTGGTGGGCATCCGCGTCGTCGCGCGCGACGGCGGGCGCCTGACCGCCGATGCGGTGGTCGCACGCAATCTGATCCGTGAGCTTGAACTTTTCCTGCCGCTGATGATGCTGGGAGTCGGCGCGGCGGAGGATATGGTTTCGGGCTGGACGATCCTCGCCGGAGTTGCCTGGTCGCTGACGCTCAGCCTGTTTTTGCTGTTCAATCGCGACCGGATGCGGATGGGCGACCTGATCGCCGGGACATGGGTGGTGATGGCACAGCGCGCCAAACTTGACGCTGACATCGCAGCGGGAAGCGAACAGGACAATGCGATCCGCT
>Ga0307414_10000258_pt1 | contig 33456 bp, 25 predicted proteins | sample DK1Ometagenome_FD_203804 | JGI IMG/M metagenome (GOLD analysis project Ga0307414, IMG submission 203804) | Maize rhizosphere microbial communities from greenhouse at UC Davis, California, United States - DK15-O-3 | ecosystem: Host-associated > Plants > Roots > Rhizosphere > Soil | place: USA... | reverse complement strand
TTCCCGGGTTCCACTCCAGCATCGGGCTACTGCCTTGGAAGGAGAAGTGACGGTTCGGCTGTCCCGGGGATTGGCGCCCGACGCGATTGGAGTGCCCATCATATGAGTAACGATAGGTTCCGTTTTCAGTTCCTGCCGCGGTGTTGATCGTCAGTTCCGTCAGTCGGTTGAAACCATCGTAGTCATAGACATCGCTGAGGCTGCCGCGGGTCCTTTGACGCCGGTTTCCGTTATCGTCATACTCAAAGGAGGTTTCCTCCGTTGGGCCTGCAGTCCCGTCAACCGTGGTTTGCTCTTCAATGCCAACCAGTTGATTGCTGCTATAAAGATTGGAGAGGCTTCCGAACTCGGCGGTCCGGGTCACTGTCGCCGCCGATTGGCCGATGCCGGTGGTCTTTCGACTCCAGAACTTGTTTCCCGCATGGTTGTAACGATGCTGCTCCGTCCGATCGCTCATACCGCCCCCCGACTGGTGCTCTGTCGAGAGACGGCCCAACTCGTCGTAACTCATGGAGACGACCCGGTCCGGCAGGTCGAATGGCTTGGTGGTTTCCAGTAGCCCGACGACATTGGACGTCAGATCATACTTGTAGTCGCTACGGCAAATCACGCTGCGCGCGGAGCTGCGCAAGCGCTTGCTAGTCACACGTCCCATTGGATCGTGGTCGGAAACTTGCTCCAGCCCATTGGCCATCTGTTCAACCGCGAGATTGCCGCCCAAATCATATCCGAAAGTGGTAACAGCAGACAGCCCATCGCACAGATCCTGCACCTGAGTTGTACGTCCCAAGGCATCATGCTGCATGGTCAGTTCCCGGCCGCTGGCATCGTTCGCGACTTTGGTGAGATTTCCCTCAAGGTCATAGCTTTTAGAAAAAGTAACTCCATTGGAAGTCTCTGAAGAGAGGCGTCCCAACTCGTCATAACCATAGGCAGTATTCCGATCGCCCAAGCCGTTCGAAGGAATCGATATGGAACTCACCCTGCCCAGATCGTCGCGGCCAATGCTAATGGTTTCGCTGCTCTCACCTGCAATTGCCACCCCTTCAAGCTTGAACTGATCGTCGTAGCTGTAATCGGTTTGTAGATTGGCCGCGTCTATCTTGGCGACTGCCAGGATAGCATCATAAACCATGGTCTCGGTTTTGGCCCGCGGATCGTCGGGATCCCAAGTCTTGGAAGTCGGCCGTCCCAGACCATCGTAGGTGAAGCTGGTGATCTGCTGCATTCCATCCTCCACGCGGATGACTCTTCCCAAGGGATCGCGACCAGTCCTTTCTATTACCTCGGAAGTTGTTATCTGCCCCAACTCGTCCGTGTCGGTGACTGGCTTTCGCGTTTGCTTCAATAGTCCATTGGCATCGTAGGCGACAAAAGTTGAATTCCCCTCTGCATCGACTATTTCGTCTTCCCCCGAGAGACTGGGGATATAGCGAGTGATAGCACGACGGGGCAGACCTTCGCCGTCATCGTCGATCCAAGGGGACAGTGTGCTCCTCAATCGGCCAACGGCATCCCACTCATACTCCCACACTTGAGAAAGGGCATCGATCTTCTTCAAGAGCCTACCCGCGCTGTCATAGTGAAAATGCACAATCGGCTCGCGCCAAGCTCCGCTCCGTGCATCCCGTACCTTCGGCTTCTTCACATACACGACATTTCCGCGGATGTCGTAACCAAAGGTGGTTGCATTGGCATAGGAGTCGACCATCTGACCAAGATGACCGGCTGAGTCGTAGAAGACACCCACCGATGGGCGAAGCCTCGTCCCTGTCCTGCCGTCCGTTACTTCTGGATATATTTTCTTCTTCAGCCTCCCGAATGAGTCGAATTCGCTCTCGATTTCTAGCCAGCGATTCTGAGAGATGTCGTCTCTGATCCCGCTGCGCCAGGGAATGCCAGTCGAGGTGTAGGCTGTCCGCTGGTGGATCTCCTTGTCCGAACCGGCTGCCCCCTTGATCAGTTGAGGCCGCCCGAGAAGATCAAACTCAACCTTTGAGACGATTTTTCTGGGCGGAGTACCGCTGATTGGGCTCCCCTCTGCATCCAGAGGATCGCGAAATAACGTCACCTCATCCTTCTGCCCATAGTCATCAAACCCAATTTCGATGCCTTTGTAGCGAGCTGGCGTTGAAGCTTTATCATATTGCTTCAGGATGCGAATCAAGCGACCCGAATCATAAGAATAAATCGACTCATAACCCATTGCATCCACAATGCGACTCGGACCTTTGGTGGATTTGAGTAGATCATACTCAAATGACCAAACGACATCGTCGGATTCAGTAGGGAGATACGCCGGGGCGCGATCCCACCGGGGCGTAATGGATTTGGTGGTCCGCCCGAGCGCATCCCTTTTGGTAATGCGGACGAATCCCTTTTCATCAATCCGCCTCACCTCGCCGTCTTCTTCATACTGCGTGTGGGTTATGATATCCAGTTCGGGATCCACGCCGGCAAAGGCAGACGTTGCCCGATTATAGGCGAGATTTCCATTAATGTCTGCGATGCGCTGGATGACGCGACCAACTGGATCGTAGGATATGCCCTGTGCCTGACCCAAGGAGTTCTTCATAAGCACCGGCCGACCAGCCTTGTCGCGTTCGATCATGGCAAATGATCCATCTTCAAGGTAGGCAGTCTGGAGATCGCCATCTGAATTATACAAGAACGAGCGGCTTCCCCCGTTGTTCACGCTGCGCTCCAGAATGCGGCCCGCGGCATTGAACTTTCTCACGGAGAATAGGTCGGCGTCACCATCCAGCTGGCCGTCACCATCGCCGTCATTTCCCGTCCGCTCGGGCCAGCCGATCCCGGCTGCATCAATTTGGGTGATTGATACCAGATCCTCGACCCAGTCGGGATCGCTTGCGGCCAGGAAACCGATTGCCTTGCGACGAACTTCAATTGGAAGTCCCTTGAGCGTTGGATGATATCCAATCACCACTTCGGAAAGAAGATTCTCTAGATTCCCTTCGTTCTCCTTCTCCCACCTCTTGATAGTAGCAGCGCGACCATCTTCGTCGTATGTGACTTCGGTCACACGACCACGAGGATCCGTGATCGACCTCACCCGTCGATTCGATTCTGTATAGGTATAGACGGTGCTAAGGCCCTGGGGGTCGGTTGTCCATGAGGGGGAGGTGGCCTTCGAATGTACCGGCGTGGGGCCCATTCCAAGAACCTCGATAACGGGAGCTTGATAGATGTCGCTGGGCACATTGCCGGCAGCGACGCGAAAGGCTGCGTTCCATTCGCGATTTCCAGGCTCGCTAATATGCTGGGTCGCAAAGCCGGCGGTTTCGTTATACCACCACTGAATTTCACTATCCGGAATTGCAAGACACTCCCTACTTAACGAAGGATAAAACAATGATTCGGCAGTTGGGATATATTGACCAAGAGTCCCAATCTCCTCTCTCACAGTCCATTTCAGGATGCGGGGTGTGCCCCAAACATACCTCCACTCGTGTCCCCAGATGTCGGTGACCTCGGTTTCAACCTCCATTTGCGCGGGCTGTCCGTCTGCCGCGGGTTTGAAAAGCCTGGTGCCCCCAAAGGCCACGTCACGGGAGATTCCGGGGAGATCTATGGAGGTAACGATCATCGGATCTCCCGCCACGCTGAAGAACTCGTCGGCCGTTGCCGAGTAGGCCTTCCGCCCCTGCGATAATTCGTAGGATATTTCCGTGCTGTTCTGCTCTCCATCCGTAATCCTGTTGACCGCAAGGTGATACATCGGAATCCGATACTTGCCGGTGCCCCCCACGATTGGCGTCAGAATCTCGTCAGGTCTGGGATCCTGCTCAGTTTTTAGCTCATATCCATAAGTCGTGGAACGAGCTCCCAATTGGACTCCCGACAGAACGCGGGGGCCCGACGTCCCTGCGACCACTCCGTAGTTAAAGGTGTGCTTCACTCCAGCTGGATCCCAAAAGGCTACGAGGCGACCTCTTTCGGTATCTGAACCTTGCTGGAATCGGAGTTGCAGAGATTCGCGCCCCTCAACGTAAATCCTCTCTGGGAGGATTTCCTGATCTCCATTGTAAACCCATTTCAGAACCACGCCAAAGCGGTCAGTGACGGACTTCAATCGGTAGTAACTCTGTAGCGTTTTTCCGGAAATCTCTGGCATGTCCCGGTTGCCGGGCACAATCAAATTGAAAGCGGATGTCTCAAACCGGTGGGTAATTCCCACAAGGGGTTGCTCCATGACCAGGTCACTCCCTTCACGCTTGAGACTTATCTTCGTGCTCTCGCGATCAGGCAACAAAGTCGGATCAGGAATGAACTTTGTATCGTTTCCGCTAGGAACCTCCACAAACTTAAAAGTTCGGCCAGTATAGTCCGTTACCGCCACCTTGCTCTTCAAATAGCTTGGCGCAGGTAACATCACACCCTCAAACTCCTGGAGGTTTTTCACCATCACCGTGGAGGCGGACAGATTGCTGTGCCAGCCCGGTCCAAAGGGAAGCAAGGGATCTTCATCGGAGCGCAAACCGGCGGCGTTGTTCCAGATTGTTTCGCTCGCGGACCGGGTTACGCCGAGGGTAAGGTCCGAGCCTGGAATCCGCAGGGAGAAATCCTCCTCCTCGTGCTGGAAGCTTCTGGTGAGAGCGTCTACAAAACTCGAAGCTCCCGCGGCAGGACGTCCGTGGAGACCGATCTGCCTCTCTGGTTCCAGTGTTTGTAACTCTTGCCCCCCTTTGAATTCCGTGGTGAGGGGTGCCGATGCATCGTTCTCGCCCCCCAGATATCCTCCCAATTGCCCGATTTGCTGAACGGAAGCGCCTGTTGGATCTGACTCCGAAGACGCTTCGATATCAAAAAGGGGAACGTCAAATTGCCCCAAATCGAATGCAGTCCATGATGGATAACTCGGATTGCCGCTTGGCACATTCAGCTTCGCTTGGACTCGCAGTATAATAGGCGCGGATCTTGGTTCGGTGGAAACGCCTTCTTTATTTCTAAAGTGGACAAGTGCCAGCGCTGAGAATCTCTCCTTTTCAACCGACGTGCCCCAGTCGGAAAAATAGCCATCGGTTTCCACACGTATTTCACATTTGTCTTGCCCTTCGATGATTGATGCCATCCATGTGATCTTGTTGTCCATGTGGACATCGAGGTTGTCCGAACTTTTCAACGCGGTACTCGTTATATACCCCAGTGGGAGTTCGAAGCCGATCTTCACTGCGCCCATGTCATCAAAGAAGAAGGCACCTCCTTCCACAACGCTCTTGGGAACATATGCAGGGACGGGGCCCAGGACTAGATATCGGGTCCCAAAATATTGACCTGAATTGTAGGGGTAGGATGATACACCCAGCTCGGTTATTTGATTATTACTCAGAGCGATGTAGCTTTCACTATTGGGTTCGCGCGTGATAGTTGGGGCGAGATTTGAGCCATATCGATCCCACTTCTTATCGATGATATTAACTTTGGTTGAAAATGCACCTTGCGAATCCAGCCCAAAGTCGGGAGTTAGGGTGACATTGAAACCGGCGGTGACTTGGGTTTGGGTATCGGGGTCGTATGCTACATGACCAATCGGCTGATTGTAGAGAAACGTATCTGTCTTTGTGCTAAATCCTCTGGTTTCTTCGCCTACCTTTCTGGACACGGTGAAGGGTTCCGCAGTAGGAGAACACTGGACGGTTTGGATGAAGGGATGCTGGGTGTTGTCGCTTAACGTCCACGAATGGTTCTGGTAGGAAAGGAAATCGGCCAACCTATACACGGGCATTTCTTGCTCAACCTCGTCTCCATCTTCTTCTTCTCCTCCACTTCCACCTTGGCCGGGACTGGCAGCAAAGTTTGGCTTAGGGCCGCCGACGCCCGTCCCGTTGGCAAGTATTGGATTGAGGATAGCCGGCGAGAGGCCTTCTCCTCCCGGGGTCGGAACTCCGTCCACCACCTGATTCCCTTCCTGCCTAGGTAGATATATGGATTGCCCCGGGCTTCCCTTTAAAGAGCCGACCAGCCGATCGCCAGCTGCAAGCGAGCCGTGATCGGCTTCGTAAATTCCGGCGACATTGGTGACTCCTTCCTGGAAGACGATCTCCGCCGGTTGAGGGGCTCCCGCCGGCCAGAGCCGGAACTCCAAGGTGACTCCCGACTTCGCAACTCCATCTTGGGAAAGAGCCTTAATCGCCCACTCGCTGGCGACCATGAGCAGCGGGGGCTCCCCGTTGAATCGATCTTCCGGATAGAGATCCACCCCGTCAGAAATCCCGTCGCCGTCATCGTCAACGGCTGCAAGCGCCTCTTCCCTTAGATCTGAAAAACCATCCCCGTCCCCGTCCCAACTAAAATCCAAGGCAAAGACCGCCTTCAACTGCCCGATATTTGCAACTTCGCGATTCACCGCTAGCGGCGTCGCCTCGTCCCACGGATACTTGGTTGAGCCCGAATTCAGCGTGCCGTTGCGCTGCTTGGTCTGATAGCTCCAAATATACGCGCCGCAGAAATCAAGCTCATCGTAGAACGGCTGGGCCAGATTTTTCAATTGCCCCAAAAGTAAGGGTGCCTTCTGGGCTTCCCGTTCTGCATCGGTAGCCGGTGGATTCGGATTGATAATCCCCGGAATGGCAGGGGTGCCCCCGCTCGCCGGGACACCGAAAAGACGGTCTCTCACTCGATCCGCCGAATCAGGAAGTTCCTTCTCCAGTTCTTCCAGAGCACGGATCGCCATCCACTTTGCCTGCCCCACATTGGCAACCGCCTTGTTCTCTTTCTCAAGATCGGGGTTGATGACCTGTTTCGCCGCTTCCTCGTGATACCACCAAGGCGGTCCACCGGCGGGATCCGCCACAACGGTCGCAGTAAACGCGAGCAGAGTGAAGAAGGAGGTGAGGCGGACGAAAATCGAAGGCACGTGATCGCGCAGAAGCGACTTTTTCATCGGGCAGCGGGGATCCAGACAGTGGGCTATGCTCAGGCGATCGGGAATGTGCCGTCGACTTATTGAAAGATTCCCATGGAAATGTCCCCTTGGGCCTTCTCAATAGTGACCTTGCCCTTGAGACTGGTGTGACCTTCCACGGTCAATGCCCTACCTTCGCTGTCGGATGTGTCGGCTGGGTCCTCCAATGCAACACCCGGGTTCGTCGGATTTGCTGAAACGGCGGCCTTCCATGCCTTGTTCGTCAAGGTCGTACTGCCATTCTTAAGGGTTCTTATCGCGTTGCTTCGCGCGCTGTGGTCTGCACTCCACCAGCCATTCCCCACGGTAAAAACCGGATCCAAGGCGTACCACCCCGACCTGTTCTCTCCTGCCCCAGGCAACAAGGGGAAGCCGCCAAGCGAGACGGAATTGAACGCTCGCGCATAAGTGCCGTTGCCCGCAGCGAAAGTATTGACCCCATCTGCGGTTCCGCCGGATACGGCGGTTGCGCCGACACCATTGGCGGAGGCATATCCTTGACTCGTCGCAAACGAAAGAGGGGCACCCGCGTAGCTCCATCCCATGGCAACGGCACCGGCCTGGGCGGCAATTGAATTTAGCCCCAATGCGACTGACTGGTCTCCGGTGGCTTGCGCATTCTGGCCAGACGCCAAGGAATACAGTCCCGTCGCCTGTCCTCCTCCTAAGGCTACTGCTCCATCTTTAGACGCAAGCGGGGAGTTCTGCCCGATTGCAACTGCACCAGAATGGGAGGCGGTGCCATTTCCGATGTCGATCTTCCCGCTAAGACCTTCGAGATACGTAGACAATGTACCTTGGGTGACAACAGGGCTCTCTTCCACCTTCAGCGTGCCGCCGCTGATGGAGACGTTCAAGCCGTTGAACGTCGCGGTATTGTCAGTGCTTGAGACTTTGAAGATGGATTCTGCGGACACACCTTGATAGTCAGCCCTCTTCCAAATTCTGAAGACGCCTTGGTTCTTGTCAGTTGCATCCTCTGTTGCCAAGACAATGTCGATGGGATTGCCCCAGAGCGTTACTCCCCCATCGTACGTTCCGCGGTTCACACCACCTGTACCGGAGGCAATTCCAATGTGCCCCCCCGGAGCGTTGAGATCGAAGCCGTGTCGAACAACCGGCGGCGTAAGATCTCGTGGCCATATGCCAGTGCTGGAGTCAGGTCCGACCGACAGGCCACCGTCAAAGTCACCAACCTGACCTGAAGAGGCATTGGGGATCAACAGCGCAAGCAACAAAGAGGAGGCGAAAGTTTTCATGAATTTGCTGGGTATGGAATCCACCCTCTCTCGCCTGAAGCGGGATGAAGGGATTGAGGAAAACGGCGCCCGCCGAGATATGATAGGGCTACCCGGATGGCAGGACGTTAGTGCCAAGGCGGCACATGTTTGATCAAGCAAATTGATGAATGTCCGAAATTGGGAACCGAATGCCGGAATTGGGGTGCACAGTTCTACGAAAAGTACACCTTATGATCGCCAATTGCGGTGAGTTGAAGGGTCTCCTGCTCCACCTGTTCAGTTACCAAGGCGGCCTTTGCCTCTGGCCAATTTCCCAGACGACACCCTCGGCTTTTTAAATGCATCAAGTCTGCGCCGTTCTTCCGATTTGTTGGGCAGAAGACGCGTAACTGACTGGAAACGCTGGAGGCGGAGGAGGGAATCGAACCCTCGAATAGATTTCAAGCCTTATGGCGCTGGTAGTGAACGTTTTTTTAGGGATTGCGGACGATATTGGACTGGATTGACAGCATTTCCTATGCACACTTTCAGCACACTATTCGGTGGACCCGGTTCGTCACAATGGCCTCAGTTTACAAGAGAAACGGAAGCAGCATCTGGCAAGCGTCATACCTCGTCCCCTCGTCGGACGGAGGACCGCCTCGCCAGATTCGCCGCAGTACGGGCAAGAAGAACGAGCGCGAGGCGAAGGCGGTTGCAGCGGAGTTCGAGCGCGATGCCCTGAAGGAAGCGGGGCTCACCGACGACCGTTGTCGGAAGATCCAGGCGATTCTCGTCCGGGCGGGCGAGGACGCCGCCAAGATGACCCTCAATGCGACCAAGGCCCGTGGCTACCTCGCCCAGATCCTCTCGGTATCCACCGGTGAGGATATGCCGGCGTTCACCGTCAGAACGTGGACGGCCGAGTGGCAGGCGAGGAAGCTGCCGAACGTCGCCCAAGCAACGAAGGCCCGGTATAAGGGAAGCCTCAAGACCTTTCTGGAATGGCTCGGTGACCGGGCGGACCTTCCACTCGAAAGCGTTCCCGTCTCCCAGATTAGGGAGTTCCGGGACTTCTTGGAAGAAGGCGGTCGCGGAGCCCGCACGTGCCAGTTCTACGTGGCCGATGTTGGATCCGTGTTCCGGGCCGCCGTCCGTGAGGGGCTGATCACATACAATCCGGTTTCTGCGCTTGAACCGCGGTCCAACGCGCCGGAGGTAAAGCGGTTGCCCTTCAGTGTCCAAGAGGTTCAAAGGCTCCTGGGTGCCGCGCCATCCATCGAGTGGAAGGGGGTGATTCTTGTGGGTGCCTTTACCGGATTGCGACTCGGAGATGCCTCGTCCCTGCAATGGGAGGCGATCGATCTAACGAGAGGGATCATCACAACCGTGCCGGCGAAAACGAAGCGTAAGGGGCGTGTCTTGACGATTCCGATGCACCCGGAGGTGCGGGCTTATTTCGCAAAAGCCAAGTCGAAAGGGCGCACGGACGGGCCAGTATTTCCGGATCTAGCGAAGATTTTCGTGAAGGGACGTAACGGTCTTTCCAGACAGTTCAAAGAAATCATGGAGGCGGCGAAAGTGGCTCAGAATGTCTCCAAGCCTAAGCCCTCCGGTCCCGCCGACACCCCGAGTTCGAAGCGCCGGCACAAGCTCCCCGAACGAAGTTTCCACTCTCTCCGGCACACATTCACCTCTTGGCTGGCTAACGCTGATGTGGCTCCTGAACTGCGCATGAAGCTCACGGGCCACACCACCGCTGACATTCACGCCGGATACACGCACCACGAGCTTGCCACACTCGCGGACGCGGTTACCAAACTTCCCAAGCTGTCCCACGGCTAGGAATACCAACTGCCACGATGGTGGCGAAAATCGCGGCAGTTAATGGTAGCGGTCCATCTGGTTCTTGTTGTCCTTCACGAGCTGCCCGAATTGAGGCCACGTGACCTTAGGCATGAACTCCGGCCACAGCCGATGTTCGAACTCGATCAAGTCTCCGTCGCTATGGGGGCGCTTGGCCCTCAGCCAAGTTAGGATTTTTTTCGCAGTGGGGGGGCATCGTTCCGCTTGCTGGTATTCCTCAATAATCCGCTTCATGGCTTTGCTCACCTCGCCGGCCCTCTTCCCGGCAGGCGCGATTGCCATTTTTCTAAGAGCTTTCGCAGCCTTATTCTCATCTAGGATTCGCCGACGCTCCATCGATTCCCCAAGGGCGATCGCTGTCTCGAGCAGCTTCCAAAACCGCTTTCCGCCCAGTCCGAGTTTGAGCCATTTCAGGCCTTCCCTCGAACCGTGCTCGCGAAATCCTGGGTCCAACAGCATCCGTAACCGATGAGCTGAATAACCGAAATCCGCAAGACGAACATCTTCTTCTGCGCAATCCGGTACGACATCTCCAAGATAGTATAAATCACCGTGATCTAACCCTAATTCCTCTTCGATTAAGAAAACCTTATCGAAGATTCTCGAGATCCTAGCTTTTTCATCCTCGTCATGGAGCCTGTAAATTACGCCGTTTTGAGGCGAGCAGCCCAGAAGGCTCCAGTTAATGTCCTCTTCAACCACAAAACTTGCGTGCCGGAGTACCAAGAGGACAGGGACCGAAGTCGCCGGGCTCTTCGAGGCTAAGGAGCTAATGACGGGCGTGTTCGAATTGGGTCTCAGGGTCATCCACGCCATTCGAACCAGTTTTTGGGCTTCTTCCTGTGACATGCCCGTCGACGCGAGGCGGGCCAATTCGAAGTTTTTACGGGTGTCGAGGTATTCGGCCCAGCGTAGCCGCTCTTCTTCTGTCCAATCGCCCTTCAAATATTTGTGCGGGAAGCCGGTCTTCCGCGGCCGACCACGTTTGGTGTGCTTGGCAGCATTCTCGCCGTCTGGGGGCTGAGTTTCATCTGATGACTGGCTGTTCATGGGGATATTTTATGAGCTGAAGATCCTCAAATTCCGGGGACCTGATCAACCCGATTTCATCTCCTTGGTCGCCGACGCACTGCCCACGTAGCAGTGGGTTTCTCGTGCCTCGAGTCTTCGCGGGTTGTACCAAGAGGCGGGCTTTGCAAGCCCAAAGTAGGGGGGCTTTGCAAGCCCCCCCAACAGCGGGTTTTCCAACCAATGGCGTCCATACGATACGGTGGGACACCATGAAATCCGCACCCCGCCCTGAATGGCTGCGCCCGAAAGAAGTTCCGATGCATTTCGGGATCGGACGCAGCAAGACCTACGAGCTGATCGCCACCGGCAAGGTGAAGTCCGTGTCGCTGCGGAAGCGCGGCCAGAAGCATGGGACCCGTCTGGTGTCGTACGACAGCTTGTCCGCTTACCTAGAATCGATTGCTGAAGGAGGCGAAACTGTCGAGCCGTGCTCGTCCGACGAGGACGCTAATGCCGGACCTAATGCGCAAGATGGTCATCCAACCCATCCCGAAAAGTCTTAGCCGAAAACTCCGAGTGGAGGTTCGGCTAACAAAACAACCTTCCGGAACCAAGAAACATGAATACTAACACCACCTGTCCCGCTGGGGACGAAGACGAACGCCATCAGCTTGGCGGAGAAAAGAAAGACGGCACCGAGCTAACGGTGCCGTTTGTGGAAGGGCACCCCGTCGACGAAAACGAGCCCGCTTCCGCAAGTCATGTTAGCAACGTCATCGAAAACGTCACGCCGATTCGGGGCGATATTTTTGATGACCTTGCCGCCCTCGCTCGCCCGATCGATGAAATCGTGCCGTCCGAGAAGGTCCTAACCTCTCTGCCGGTGCGTAAGCCGAAGCGCGAAGAGTGGGTTCGGGTTCACCCCGAGATTTACGCGCGAGCCTACGTGTACGAGGCACGCGACGAACAGTCGTGGTTCATCGTGACGCCGGACGTGGTTGAAGCGTTGATCGACGTAGTCCGCTACGTCCAACTGAGTTTCGCGGTCAACTATGGCGGCACCGCCTTCGTGTGGCCGTTACCCGTCCCGACGGAACGTAAATCCCACCGGGCTCACGTCACTGCCTTCGCGGGCGCCGAGCAAGCCATGCGCGAGTGGACTCGCATTTCATGGCGAGAAAATGAATATGAAATCTACCGTCGTTCGTCCGCCCGGGTTGAGCCGTTTTGGCCGAGGGAAGTTCGGAGCGCCAGCGAGATGCTCCGCCTCGCCTCGAAGGCCCGTGGCTTCGAGGTCATCGATTCGGTAGATCACCCTGTGGTGAAGAAGCTCCAGGGTCGCGACTAACAAGACATCCGGCTGGTCCGCCTCTTCGGGGGCGGACCATTCACTTCCCTTACAATGGATACTTACATTGTTGATTTTGAGTTTTCCCACCGCGCCGGCTGCAATCCACGTCCCTGGTGTGTTGCGTTCCATTGTGTGGAAAGCGGAGAGGAGGTCTCCCTCTGGTTGGACGGCTTGAATATCCCCAGCCCGTTTCCGGACCACTTTCGCATGGTTGCGCATTACGCTCCCGCTGAACTCGGCTGCTTCCTTCAGTTGGGCTGGAAGCCTCCCACGGAGGTAATCGACACCCTTCCTGAGGCGAGGACGAGCCAGGGCCAGGTAATGCCTTCCGATGGCTCTTGGGCTCTGCTGTCGCTGGCGCGCTCATGCGGCGTCCACACGATGACCTCTGAGCACAAAAGCACGATGCGGGAGCTGGCGATGGGGGATGACGTTCCCGCCGACCAGCGGGAGCCGTTGATGAATTACTGCCTCGAGGACGTCCGGGCATGCCTCGCCGTGTGGCGGGCGGTGGAATCCAAGACGGACTCCTCAACTGCCATCCTACGGGGTCGGTATTTGAAGGCCCTCGCTCGGGTCGAGCGTCGAGGGATTCCCGGCGACGTCGATCTGATCGGACGCCTACGAGATCGGATGCCCGATGTCCTTGATGCGGCATGGAATCAGGCGAGGAAGAATCACCCCCAGGTCATCGCTGCCGACGGGCGTTTCTCTTCCAAGGAGTGGCTGGAGTGGTGCACGCGAGCAGGCATTCCGTGGCCCCGCCTCAAGAGCGGAGCTGCCGCACTCGACGCCGACACCTTCAAGACGATGGCTGACCGCTTTCCTGAGATTCGAACAATGGCCTACGCCCGAAAGCTTAGGGGTCAGGGTCGGAAGTTCGACTTCCCCGTCGGAACCGACGGACGGTTGCGGTGCATGCTCTCCCCTTACTCTTCGGACACGGGGCGGAACCAGCCGTCGAACAGCAGCTTCATTTTCGGTGCCAGTGCATGGATGCGCTCGGTGATCGTTGCGCCCGCAGACAAGGTTCTCGCATACGTGGACTACTCGTCGCAAGAGGTAGGCCTCGCCGCGGTCCTCTCTGGAGACAGCGCTCTTCTTGAAGACTACCGAAGCGGTGACCCCTACATGGCTTATGCCATGCGCGCCGGGGCCGCTCCCGAAGGAGCGACAAAGAAAAGTCACCCCGCGGAGAGGGCCATATACAAGGTAGCCGCGCTGTCGATCCAGTACGGGATTGGCGACGAGGCGTTGGCCCAGAATTTGGGGATTCCCGTTCCTGCCGCACGTCGACTGATCAATGCGCACCAGGAGGCCTATCCCGCCTATTGGCGGTGGCGGGGCGCGGTCGTGGACGAGGTGATGTGTGGCGGCGTTGTTTCGACCCGTTATGGGTGGCAGCGCAAGGCGAAGCCAAAGGACTCGGCCAATTCCATCGCCAATTTTCCCGTGCAGGCGGCAGGCGGTGAGATTCTTCGAGTTGCCGTTATCGCCTTGGAGGAGGCGGGTCATCAGGTGGTCGCCCCGGTCCACGACGCCCTTCTTGTTGAGATGGACGAAGTGGGGTGGCAGGAGGAGTTGGGGGAGATCCGCCGGTTAATGTCGCTGGCGGCCGAGGTCGTAACCGGGGGCCTAAGCGTTCCGACTGACGCCGAGCTCGTCTTCCCGGGGGAGAACTACCTCGACGACCGTGGCACCCAGTTCTGGGAGATCGCAGCGCCGGTGCTGGGTCGCGGGCCTTTCCGCCTGTCGGAGGCCGATCGTCGCGGGATGTTGGAATCTCGGATCTGACCATTCAGAATCGCAGATCTGCATATTCCTATTCTCTTCTTCTATTTGTACCACCATGGAGAACCCCGGCTCCCGGTCGTTAGCCCGATCCCCATCATGGTCGGCACCCAAGTCCCCATCTTGGATTGTCGAGCGGGATTCTCTCCGCCTTTGGGGGGACCGCAAAGCGCGCGCCATTCTTGCCATTTTTCATGCTCGTCGCTGCGCTCGTAAGGAAGAGTTCTTCGTCCACCCCGACATTGCCAAGCGGAACGGTCTTACCCCGTCCGACTTGAACTGGGCGCTGAACAAACTCGAGGGCAAGTTGTTGGAAACGGTGAAGAGCCAAAACGGGATGTACCGGGTGATCCGCCTTTTGCCGCAGTTTGAAGCGGTAGAAGACGGGCCGGGCGAGCAGAGCCGGCAAAGTGGGCCGAGAGCCTCCTATGCCGTCCCCGAAGAGGAACGTGTGCAGTTCAGCGACGAGGACATTCTTGCCCGGGTTCACTCCGGGAAGGCAGGCTATTTGCCCGAGGTTGTAGCGGTTCTCCAAGAACTCGCAGCTGCCGAACCGCGTGGAGGCTGAGGACAACGCATGGTTCGTTACAGGGCGAATCTTCATCGGGCTGCGGGCCTTGTCGGTGAGAGGAAGGCTGCGCCGCTTAGGGGGATCGGGGCCGAGTGCTGCGCGCCATGGCGGACAGGAATTGGATGCTCTAGGTCACAGATTTGAGTCCCAGCCCTCGCGCTTTCCGTAAAGTTTCGGTGCTTAGTTGATTGGGTTTCTTGGGCTTGTGCCGCCTTAGTGGTTTGGTTCAGCGCGTCCGCCAGGTTGACTTGCTCCTACGCTGCTGTTAGGCGGAGGCATGCCCGCGTTTCCGGTGATGCCTCTGTTCAGTCGCGAGGATCCCGAGCAGTCGAGTGAGGGCGGGCTCGATCCTTTGGGGATGGCAACGTTGTCGGAATCCCTCGCCGGGCGGCTGGTGCCGGGTGTGCGCGAACGCATGAGCCGGGCGAGATTTCTTACAGCGGTGGCGGTTTCCCGGGAGGTTTGTCGCGACTCTGATACAGAGGCTCCGGGGCTGGAGCCGTGGCTGGCGTTCGAGCTGTATCTGGTCGAGGCGCTGGTGCGCGGTTCGCGCGGCGTGGATGCTGGCCAGCTTCTCGGTCTGCCCGGCTCACAGAAGGCGGCGTCCGCAGCGGAATCGGGTCTTCCGCTGGCAACCCGCCGCTATCTGAAAACGCCCTCAATCTTCGGGGTGCACGGGGTCTATAAAACGCTGGCCACTGCCCTGGGCCACGAGCGCGACGAAATGCCCGCCGCGCGCGGAGCCGAGCTCGTGGAAATCTGGGCGCGTGAGCAGGGGCTAGCAGGATTCACCGGCGGGAGGGGGCCGGGCTCAGACTTCCGGCGCTTGCTCACCGATGCGGTAAATGAAACGCGCTTGGCAATGGAGACCAAGCGTGGAACAGGATGGCGCGGCTGGAAGTGCTTCAACGACCATCTGCATCCTAGCCAGCCAGGCTCACGTGAAGCTGCCTTTTTGCGCGACGATTTGTTGCACGACGGACGGGGCTTTCGCGCAGAGGTGTGGAGCTTTCTCCAATCGTCCCGCGGCTGGGAGGTGACGGGAACTTTGTTCCGCGATGGAAAGCGGCAGTTGAATGAGCGTGAGTTCCACCAAGCGCTGGCGGAGAAAGCCAGCACTGGATTGAGGACGTGGCTGGACATGATCACGGCTTTCGAGAGTTTCGCGCGTCTAATCATGAATGCTTGGCTGAGGCTTCTCGGTGATCTCGCGCGGGAAAGCGCACCGCGCGATGCCGCGTGGCTCGGGCGGTCGACGTACTTGGGAACCATCGCTCGACGGCTCCCTGAAGCATGGAGAAAATGCGAGGACCGGTGGCGTGACGAGGTGACATTCGGGGTCTGGCGGCAGCGCTTCCACCCCTTCAGCGAGCCCGGTGGTGGTGCTGAACTCGTCGAGCGACTAGTAGCGCACCACCGCACCATCCAACGCGCGAAGCTCCCAGCAGGCAAGCGCCCTTGGGTGGACGATGGTGGAGGTGGACGTCTCTCAGCCCGGCAGCTTTACAGCGATCTGGAAGAACCCGCCGAGGCAACCCGCTACGTCCACGCCTATCGCCTGCGCCCGCTGTACTCCTTCGCGACCGATCTCCATGCCCGCTAAACGCAAAGCCACCGAAGGCACTGGCTACTTGCTAGAGGCGTGGCGTCCGCCAGATGATGCCGGCGCGCCGCTCGCGTGCTTAGCCACCACCTTCACGTTCGACGGTGCGGTCTTTGAAGAGGAATGTCTCGCGCGGTTCCTCGACATCCAGGGATCGCCGGAAGAAAGCGGCGTGGCCTACCTCATTGAGCGGGAGGAGAAAATGGCCGTCGTCACCGCGGCTGTCCTCGCGGATGCCCAGCACGCTCGTGGCTCGCGCTATCTGAGGTGGGATTTGCTAGCCGCCCGTCTACCCCGCTCGGGTGCGGCGTGCCCCATCCTGCACTCGAAAGTGTGGCTACTCGTGTGGGAGAATGCGGTGCGGCTCGTTGTTGGGTCGGCCAACCTGACCCGACAGGGGCTGCGGCTGAATCATGAGCTCTTCGGCGTATTGGACTACCGCGAAAAGCAACATGGGCCGGCCAAGGCTCTTGCGACGCTACTCGGGTTCTTGCGCACCGCGGCTGGATGGGTTGCCGTAGGTCCCGCGCGGCAACGATGGCTGGATGCAGTGAATATTGCCGAAGGAAAAGCGGGGCGATGGTCCACGGATCGCCCTTTCGACGAGATCAGCATTCATGCACTAGTGACCGGCCCGGGCAGCGAGAGTTTGCTGTCGCAACTACGGGAATTGTCGCCCGGAGCGGCACCCGACTACGCGGAAGTGCTCAGCCCGTTCTTCGATCCTCCCGCCGCTGAGAACGCGCCCGCCCGCGAGCTTTGGAAGATCATGGCGCGCGATGCCGAGGTTTGCTTCTGGCTTACCACTGACAAGGCGCGAAGTTCGGCGGGCCTCGTCTTTCTCATGGCTCCGGAGGCGCTCGTCGTTTTGCCGCCTGGCCGCAACCGCGGAGGCTCCGAAGCCAGCCGCTGTCTTGCGGTGCTGGAGGACAATCGCCCGCTCCATGCCAAGTCCCTGTGGCTGGAACGCGTAGGGCGTTGGGTCATGTACGTTATAGGCTCGCACAATTTCACATCGCCCGGCATCGGCCTCGGCGCGATGCGTAATTCCGAGGTGTCGCTTGCCTACGTTGCGAAGGACCCGGGGGCACGGAAGCGGCTTTCGCATCGCGTCATGGCGCACGAAGATATTATCGGCGAAGTCCGCTGGCTGGAAACCGAGATCGGGAGTCCGGAAGACGAAGCTACCGCCCACATGCCCCCGCTCCCACCCGAATTCGGGGCGGCGGTGTTTCATTGCGATGATTCTGGGCGGCATCTTGTAATGCACTTCATGACCCCGCGCGGTGTCTGGAGCGTGAGTGCTGCGGAAGAGCACGGCGGAGTGGCTCTCTATGATGATGCGGAGTCCCGAGCGGTCTTTGACGCGCATCCCGAACTGCGGGACGGCACGGTGCTGATCGTTCCAAGCGTTCGAAGCCTGACTTGGGAGCCGAATTACCGGGCTTCCGTCCACTTCTTCGCCACCGCTCCCGGCCGGATCGAGATCGATCGCATTGAGATCACCAGCAGAGGGCGTCCGAGCCCGGCAGTTCTGAAAGTGGAATACACGGCCCAGCTTTCAAAGGTCCCGAATCAAAAAGGGCTTTTCGAAGGCGGAGTGGCGGCGCATTTCAAGGAAGCGGAGGGAGCCGCTGAGGTGCTGGCAAAGTCGCCGGTCGAAATGGTGATGTTCTATCGTCACGCCGGCTCGGGGCCGTGGCTGCAGAAGCGCTTCGTCCTGAAGAGAAGCATCAAGATCGGGCAAACGATTTTCGACATCCTTGCCGCAGCTTGATCACGGTATGCGGGACGAATCTCTGCAAGACCGATCCGTGATGGAGACGATGACCGTCCTTCTCCGACCCAAACCCTTTTACCGCTCCCGCCTGTTCTGGCTCGGGCTGCCGGGTCTGATGTTCCTGCTGTGGTTCTGGCTGATTTTTTCGCCCAAGGGGATCTTCATCAATGCCGGACTCAGGAGCGGCAGCATTTTATCGTTCCAATCCGCGATTGAATTTACCTTTTCGGACGAGGAGCGCCGCCTGTGGGAAGTCGAGGTGTTGCCACTCGAAGAGGCGGATCGGATCGATCACACCGACCCCGTGTTCAAGCAGGACTCCGAGAGTTGGACCGGAGAAAGCGTGGTCGGAGGGCGGCCCCGGCTGGCATTCTTTCGGATGGATTATTTGAGCATGCGGCCTTGGTGGCCAAGTGCCGCTTACCTCGTGGTTTGGCTGGGCCTGCTCTGGGGCTGGCAGCACCGAAAAACCCGGATGCTCCTCAACCTCCGGTCCCCGCGGTGAGCCACCTGTAGGCATTCCCAACCAGCTTATTCTACGGGCGCTTTGGCCCTTCTTGGCCGACGCCGGCGTCCATTTCTGCCGCTGCGTGGCGGCTCTAATTGCCATACGATTCGACCGCATGAAAGTGACCAGTGACCTCAATCCGGCTGGCCTGACCTCAGGCACAGCCATAAAGTCTGCTCCAAAGAATGAAGAGCCGATACGCGATTATTTCCAGTCTGGTTCTAGCGGGATGCACCGGTCTTCCCCAGCCGCTTCGTGACGACGATAGCGGAATGAAGTTGGCTCGTCTCACGAACAAGGCACACGCCGATCCGTTGACTGACGAGGACGTCCATCAGGTGTTTTTCGCGGCCTATTCACGAGCACGCGACCCGATGATGGGGGGCGAGGATCTCGAGATGATTCACGGGAACCTGATCCATTTGCGACAGCGTCTCGGCGACCAGAGGTTTTCCGACGCGCTCCAACGCGAAGACCCGGCGGTGACATCGGCTGTAGGGTGGCACCTCGCCCCCGATTCCGGGTCGGCTGATTTCCCCTTGAGCTCGCGAACACTGGCCGATGCTCCTAGGAAGACCTTTGAGCTCGAAGCCGCCTATGCAAAGCAATAGGCACAACCCCGAGGACGGATTCGTTCAAACTCTTGGTGGGCGAAGCGGGATTCCGCGTTGCGGGGGGGTCTGCGGCAGCTAGCTTTCCGGAGTCGTGAAAACCCGTGTCTTGCATCCCCTTGTCGTCATCGCGCTTTCCGTTTCGTGCCTGGGATGTGCGAGGAATCCGCCGCCTGAGAGGCTCCCTGCCGGGGAGGCCCGGCGAAGTGAGGCAGAGATCGTGAATCTTGCTCGCCGCGCGGCGAAGCGCGAAGGCATCGACCTCCGCGAATACCACGAACCGGGATCCCGCCGCGGCAAGGACGGGAAGTGGATCGTGTTTTTTTGGGGTAAAGTTGCCATGCCCGGGAATCACTTTTCCGTCGAAGTGATGGAAGGAACCGGAGAGACCCAAGTGAGGCGGGGGAAATAGAGACGCGATCCATTGTCGATGCTCCTTCAGTAAGCCATCGAAATTGTGAAAGTCCGCGAGCCACTCTCCGCAAATGCTTCCACTCCGTCATCGTGATGCGGATAGTGGCCGTCACTCCGTATCGCGCCTCCTGAAAGCTCACCACATTCCGATGCGCGCGTGTTCCAAAAGCATCATGAACCAGCGAAGGCGGAGCCCGGGCGGGAGCTCTCGGGAGAAGCTGTCCGCTTGGCTCGTCCTTGCGACGTGCCTCGGGGCCGTTGTCATGGTGGTGATTTTCACAACCGGTAGCCGGAGAGCCACATCGTTGGTTTTCGGATTCCTGATTGGTGCTGGCTGGATGGTTTCCGTGGCCCGCTCCCGGAAGCTCGGCACGCTGGCGGCCGCCCGCCCGGGCGAATCGATCTGCCAGTTCTCCCGCTCGTTCGATCTCCGCCATTTCGACACTGTGCTGATTCGCGCGGTTTACGAAACGGTCCGGGAGCAGGTGGGTCGTTCCCTTGGTGCCGCTTCGTGCAGACGACCGTTTGGTCGAGGATTTGGAATTGGACGATGACGACCTTGAAGAGATCCTCGTGGAAGCGTCACGGCTTGCAGGTCGCTCGCTTGAGGGGACCGTGCGCAACCCGCTGCATGGACGCATTTTGACGGTGCGGGATGTGGTGGAGTTCCTTCATCAACAAGCCCCGGATGAAGCCTATTGAAATGCCGGTGGAAGCCGGCAACATGCGTTTGTGAAAAAGAGACTTAGGTTGCCGCCGATGACAGGCATGTTCCTCGCCTTCGTTCTTTCCGGCTGTGGCTACCACCCGCCGACCGCCGATTCCCGCGCCGATGTTCACCGGCTGGATCAGTCCCACGTGGCCCTGCGAGTCCGCGGCATGCCGGATGAAGACCTTCCGTCGCTCGAATCGCGCACGGATCTCCGCATGCTGTTCTTTTCCGACGGATACGCGGGGATGGAGGCGAAGATCACCGATCGCGGCTTGCGGGAACTTTCCCGGCTGCGATTGCCGGATCTCCATCTGCTGGACCTTGGCTACTGCGACAAGATCACCGACGCCGGTCTCATCCATGTCAGCCGGATGTCCACCGTCACGCGCCTGAGTTTGATGGCGTGCCCGGGCGTGACGGATGAGGGGCTGCGGAATCTCCAGGGAATGGAAAATCTCAAGCAGCTCGACCTAAGGGGCTCTCTGCGGATCACGGACCGGGGGCTGGGTCATCTGGCGGCGTTGAAGAACCTGCAATGGGTTCAGCTCGGCGGCGGCTCGAAGGTATCACCCTCCGGCGTGGCGCGGCTGCAAGCCCTTCTTCCGAGCGCCAACGTGGAAAAGGATGAGAAGGAGTGGCAGCACCATCCCGAAGGCGGCGCTTTGCCGATGAGTGATTGAAGAACCCGCAAGCGGTTCCAGCCGCGCTCGCCCCGATCGAGCATCAGGATCGCCAAGGCCAAAAACACCGGCCGCATGGCAAAGCACGCGGCACCGATGCCAATCCAAAGGGGGCTGTCTGTGGGAATGGGCAGGTTCATTACTGATGGGGCGGTGTCAAAAATGGTGATGGAAGAGGCGCGGCCAGCCGACCTTTCCGAGTGATCCCCTCATTCTGGCATGCCCACTTAGCGGCCGTAACGGGCGCAACCTCCGGATTCGCGGCGCTCGCGGAACAGATCCGTGTCAACTGCGTCGAGTGGTCTCACACCGGGGATTTCCTCTCATCTCCGAGCGCTCGGTCTGCCGCGCTTGTTGCACCGCCCATCGGGGCATGAAAAAACCGGGAACCCGCGAGGGTTCCCGGCGGTCCCCGGATCAGTAATTCATGGGCAACAGGATGGAGGTCGAGGACCTGTCGGCCTCGGTGATGATCCAGAGTTTCACGCCTCTCCGGTCGCGGTAGACCGAGAAGATTCACTCGCTGGTCGTGGCAGCCACCCGGGTTAACAGTGCCCGGATCAGCCACCTGAGCGCCCTGGCTTTTCACGGGCTGACGACCCAGAACCCGCGCGAGGTGTGGGTCACGATTCCGCGGACGGTTCGCAAGCCGGAGACCGACGCGCTGCCGCTGCGGGTGGTGCGTTGCCAGACCGACATGCTGGACGAGGGGCTGGAATGGCACGAGATCGAGGCCGCCAAGGTTCCGGTCTATTCCGTGGCCCGTACGCTGGTTGATCGCTTCCGCCAGCGGAACAAGCTTGGCATCGACGTGGCCATTGAGGCGCTGCGGGAGGCGTGGCGAGGGAAGCGGTTTCAGCTCAAGGAACTCAACCGGCTCGCTACCCGCTTCCGCATGGCCCGGGTCACGAAGCCCTACCTGGAGAGCCTGCTTGCATTGACCCGATCGATCCCATGGTTTGCACGAGCCGCAGGCCGAACCGGCTCATTCATCCTTCACGGTCGTGGCCTTGATCCAACAATCTCCGCTCGTGTAGTGATTCAGCGCGCGTCCATTGTAGTCGCCGCCGTTGATCCCGACCTTCCTGCTGTGCTGCAGAAGGATGGCGTGTGAACTGCAATCGCGGATCGCCACCCGCTCCACCACGATATTCTCGCAGTTGCTTACCGTGAAAAACCCGCGACCGCATTCAGTGGCTACCAAACTCTCGACCGTGATGTCGCGGCAGTTATTGGCAAAACGGAGGCCGGCATATCCACCTCCGAAGCAACAGCGATGGGCCGTCACCGTGCCGATGGTGACGTTTCGCCCCTTGTTGACCAAGACCCCGCAATCCCGGCAATTCCTCGCGGTGATGCCGTCCATTTGTATATTTTCAACTCCATAGGTTTCGATTCCATGGCTGCCGCAGCCCTCGAAGAAACAATCCTTCACGCTCAAATTCCGTACCCAGCGCCTTTCTTCCCAAGGTCGGCTTGGGTGGCTTTCGACCCGGATGCCGATACCGCCTCCTGTGATGCGAACGTTCCCGAAAACGATGTCGCTGGTTCGGGAGAGGTGGAATCCCCATCCTGTGCCGCCGGTTAGATTTAGATGGTAGATTCCAATGCCCCCGGAACCTTCCCGATGGAATCCGGTGCTGTCATGGCTTCTCTCGAAGGTGTTGCCATGGCCATGCAGCTTGATGCCGCCTTTGAGCCGAATCGTGCGGGAGAGCTTGCCGCCAACCAACAGATGAACTTCACGATCACCCTCGCCGATTGCATTCTGGATAGCTTCAGCGAGGTCCTGGGTTTGGCCCTTTACCTCTTTATTGACCTTCCAGCTAAAACCGCCATCCCGGAGAAACACCGTGTTTCCGAAGGCCTCCACGTCCACCGTTGAGAGGTAAAGCCGATCCTCTTCGGACAACGAATCCGTGACCACGCTGATGTTTTGCCCATCCTCCCGCACCAAACGCACCCGCTCGCCGTCCCTCTCCATAAAGCGGGCCTTCACCGAGAACTTTCCATTGTGACTCGACCATGTCCGCATGGGTTCGGCTCCGAGGGCAGCGTGAATCAGGAATAGTGCCAAGCAGAAGCAGGGAGCAAGGCCGCGGAAGCTGAGCGAACCAGCTTGGTGCCTTTGGACAAACCGCGAAAAAGATGAGTGGGCAGGCATTTTGGAAAAGAGCAACGCAGTAAAAAAAGCGGCTGGGTGGATTCGCGGACTCTTTGGAGAGTTTCACATCTCGAAGAAGCTGTCGCGGGAATTGATCCACGCGGGTGCTCACACCGTTCACGGCGTGAAGCAGACAGGTACTTCAAGGTCGAGTCCGCCGCGGCCCCTGCAAACCCATAGCAGGAACCGCGGCGAACAATGCTCTCCCGGCCCAAGGGACCCTGAACCCAACAGGGCCCTTCCGCCGGAAGGCATTTGACCTCTAGGAGGATCACATCCTTGCCAATCAAGGAAATAACAAGACGCCAATGTGACGCATAAAGGAGGCCGCCGATGAATTCGACATGGGGTAGCGCGTAAACCTGCTCGTAGTCGCACATCTTGTTAGTCGGTTTCACTCGACCACCACCCGGAAGAAACAGCGGGTCGAGCCTTGGTAGCTGCCTTGGAGTATCAAGGGCACGGGCGAACCTCCTGTGCCCAGCCCGTTGACCGGGGTTCCTGTGTCCTCCCAATCGTTGGGACCGAGTGTGGCGGAGGATTGCAGCCTGTAGCCGTGCCCGGCGTGTGAATCAATGGTGACCGCCGCCGTGCCGGCGTTGAAGTCGAAGTCCCGTATAATAAGGCCCTCGCCGGGAAAGAGGACGCTGCCGTGGTTGGTGAAGACGGGAAGCTCGCCGGTGTAGGTGAGCAGGTCGAGGAAGCCATTGTTGGTGAAGGTGCCTTCAAACAAGGGCGCAGTGCTTCCCTTCACGATCAAGGTGCCGTCGTTGACGATGTCGCCGTAGGGGGTGTCATCGTCCGTCATGCTGGTGGATTCACCGGGAGCGACGCGCAGGTTGGGCAGCACGCGGGCGACGCCGATACCGTCATAGGCGACGGAGGATGGCGCGTCGTCGATGAAGACCTCGATCGCCGAGCCACCCGCGACGACCTTGCGGCCGACGTAGGCGCGGTAGAGCGCGGTGCCCTTGGTAGCCCACAGCGTCTCCACCGCACCATCGAAATGCGTGGCTTCGGCCTGCTGGGACGACGCGCGGCGAAAGTTGAGCGTGCCGTTCTCCGTGGAGCCCGCGGCGATCCGCCAGTCACCGGCCGCGGGTGGCGAGACGAAGTAGGCGAAGACATCGTAGGTGCCGTCGGCAAGTCCGGTGATGCGGGTCTTTAGCGCCGGGGCGTTTTCGGCGGGTGTCAGTTCGGTCGAGGAAAAGTTGGCGACATAGACGCTGCCGCCGTTTCCGCCGATGCCCGTGCTTTCATGCCACTGGTGATCAGTGTTGCTGCCGGTGGTCGCATCGGGACCGGACGAGGTCATCGGGGAACCATTGGCCAAGGTGGTGTTAAACGGCGTGGCATCGTGGTAAGCGATGCTGCCGACCTTGAAATCCGGATCAACGATCATGCCGACGACGCTGAGGTCGTAGTCGCGTTGCCACGGATAATCGCCGCGCCACCACAGCAAGGCGGTGTGGTCGGCATCCCAGCTCGGGATGATGGGCCGGCCGTTGTCCACGGTGGAGTCGAAGGTGAGCTGGGTCCATGCCCACGAGACTCCCTGATCGGCGGTCTTTCCTTGGAAAATCTCGCGCTTCTTCGAGGCGAACGCCGCGCCGGTGGCCGGGTGGATGTAGGTGGAGATGTAGATCGTGTCCGCCTTGTCCGGATGGATACTGCCGATGCCGGTGTAATCCTGTTCGCCGGCGTGGAAGAGCTCGCCGTTCTTACCGAGCTCGGTAGTGACCCACGCGGCGCCGTTGAAGCGGCCGTGGAAGATCCGGTGATCGTTCGCGCCGGCGTGGCCGTCGGTCACGGTGTTGCCATAGCGGGTGGTGAAGAGGATGACCGGACGGCCGTCGGAATCGAGTTCGAGTTCGGAAGTCCATCCGTGGTGGTAGCTCGTGGCGGTGACACCTTGGCTGGCCCAGACTTTCGTGAACGACTGCGGCGTCGGGGCGGTGTCGTCGAAAATGTTGCCGTCGATCACCACGCCGAGCGAGTTGTAGCTTTTCCCGCCCTGGATGTAGCCGTGGTAGATGCTGGTGTCGACGTCGCGCGGGTGGGCCTCGGTGCAGATGAAATCGATGCGGTTGGTGCCGTTGCTCTTGTATTTAAAGTAGCCGTTCGAGTAGCCGAGGCTGGACGGCTGGGTGGAAAGCCGGCCGCCGTAAGCCCAGGTGTTGCCTTGGTCGTCCGAGTAGCTCAGATGCGGATCGCGGTTCTGCTCGCGGGCAATGTTGTAGAGGCGTCCCTGGCCGCTGCCTTCGTTGGCGAGGAAAAGCAGGTTCGAGTAGGTGACGCTGCGGGCGTTGGTGCCGGGCGCGGCGCTCCAGTTGAAGGTGAATTGCGGATTCCACGCGCTGTTGTCGCCGGGGTTGGTGGAAATGCGCATGCGGGTGTTGCGCGTGGTGTCGTTGTGGTTGCACCAGGTCGCGAGGTAGCGGCCGTCGGCGCGCCGCCACAGCGCGCCGATGTTGTGGTCGTCGCCGCTCGACGGGCTGGTGAAGGGCAGGTTGCCGAGGATGAAACGCTGCCGCGCGCCGGTCGCGGGGTCGAAGGAGACGGTGTCGATGTCGCCGTCGCGCGGCTCGCCGCCGTAGCCGAGATGATTGGCGGCGGAGGTGAAGAGAATTTTCCCATTGGTCGGGTCGTGAAGGACCCGTTCGTCTTGGTACCAGCTCCAGCCGCCGTTGTCGTTGAGCAGGATCAGGTTTCCCGAAACGCGGTCGGCGACCGTTGCTGCGGGCAATGGTTCGTCGGGCAAGGTCCCGCCCGCGGTCACCGAGACGGCATCGACGCTCATCGCACCGCTGCCGGTCACGCTTTGGGTCGAGAAGCTGAGCCAGGGATTGGCAATGGTGGAGCTACGACGGAAGCCGAGCCGTGGCGAGTGATAAGCGGGCGAGGCGTCGGCGAGGTCGTCGAGCACCACCGCGTAGGCCAGCTCGGCAGGCGAAACGATGACTTCGAAGCGATAGACGCGGCCGGCGATCAGGGGCGCTCCGGAATTCACGAGGATGCTGTTGAAATTTCCCGAGCCGTTGCCGTCGTGGAATCCCCAGGTGGGCTGGCTGCCATTGCCGAGGCCGAAGTTCGGGGTGCCGAAAATCATCCAGCTCATCAGGGTGCTGGTGTTGGTGGCGTTGGACGAACTTTCGGTGATGCCGAGTCGTCCGTTCACCGTTCCGAAGTCGGGCAGCGCATCGACGCGCACATCGAAGCGGACGGTGTAGGCCGCAGTCGAGGAAACCGCTGCCGAACTCCACTGGCGAACCGAGCCGGACGAACCGGTGAGGGCCGTGAGCGAAAGGTAATTCCCGCCGGAGTCAAGCGGCGCGCTGTTGGTGACGGTCCCGGTGCTCCACGATCCCAGCCAGCCGCTGCCGCCGGAAAGATTGCCCGACGAGAAGTCATCGTCGATCGCCGCAACGCGCGACGGCAACAACGAAACAAGGGCGAGCAGCGGGCATAGGAAGCGGACGGGTGATCTCATGCGACGGTCAGTGCGAAAGGCGAAAAACCTGCCGGGCTCCCGGACGCGCGTCCGAAAGCCCCGCAGGTGAGGGAGGGAACGGATGCGTTAATTGCGGCGGCGCTTGAGCAGCAGCAGCGGGGCGATGGCGGCGAGCAATGCTGCCGACGGCTCGGGCACGACGCTGACCGCGAAGCCGTAGTCATGGCCGCTGCCGGCCGGCGCGAAGCCGCTGCCATTGATCACGGAGCCACCGAGGTATTCGTCGGTCTCCCCCACCTGGTCGTTGAAGTGATAGCGCGGGGCGAAGATGAAGTTGCTGTCGCTGGCCACCTCGCTGACGGCGCGGATGAAGAAAGCGGCCTGCTGTCCGCTAGTCAACGCGACCGATTCGGCGGTGAAGTCGAGCCGCATCCAGTAGCCGGGGCCGGTATTGGTGTCGGTGCTCAAGCCGGAGAGACCGTTGGGACTGGGCGTGAAGTCGGCTAGGTTGATCGTGAACGCCGCGCCGGCCGACGTGGCGTCGGCGATGATCTCGGTGCTGCCGCCGCCGGAGTAGGCGTTGTCGATGAACACTTGGAATGTGCCCATGCCACCGGCATTGTAGGCCATGTGAAGGTATTCCAGGGTGCCGGTAGTCGCGGTGGTGAACGACTGGCCGTGGGAGTCCGACGGGCCGTCGAAGCTGTAGCGGTTGTCGAGGGTGCCGAGGTGGCCGGTGGTGTAAACCGCGGGCGCGGTGGTGCCCATGTCGGCTAGGGTCACGGCGGCTTCCGCCGCGCCCTGGGCGGCCAGGAGGGAAGCGAGGATGATGGGAGCTCTGTTCATTGGTTTTTGGTTTCGGAGGAGTGGTTAGGGCGCGGTTTCGACGCGGAAGAAGTCGCGGCCGGGGTTCAAGGCGGCGGCGGGGACGGTGAATGTACTAACGCCATCGTAGGTGGCGGACGCTTCCTCGGCGAAGGGAGCGATCAGGTTGTTCGACGACGTGAGGATGAAACCTGCGCCGCCGGGGCTGAAGGTGATCTTCAAGTTGCCACCGTCCAAGAACACCGCGGTGATCACCGGGTCGGCCGGCTGGATGCCAGTGCCGGGATCGATCGGCGCGGTGGAGACGAACAGGTTATCGAGCCGCAGTTCGAAGCCGTTCGTGCTGTCCTGCTGGATGCCAGCGCCGAAGTAGAGCGTGCCGCCCGGCGCCTGGTTTCGGGTGGGCACGGCCGGATTGACTTCGAGGATCACGTCGTCGCCGTTCGACCGGTCGAAGACCTGGATGGTGTAAGTGTTGTTCGGGATGTTGTGGATGAACTGCACCGTGTAGGTGCTTCCGGCCACATGGGTGCCGGCCGGGGCGGCACCGGCTTGGAAGGTTCCACCGTTGAAGTAGCCGATGGATCCGTCCGGCGAGAAGCGGATGCCGCAGTGGGTGTTGGCGCTGGTCTGGACGCCGAGGGTGTTGCTCGAAATCACGTTGAAGCCCTGGCCGTCGAGCGTGCCGGTGTAGCGGACATCGACGGAGTAGTAAGCGACGCTGTTGGGATTGGAGAAGCTGACCATCGCCCCCGCGTTGTTGGTATTCGCGGTGACACGGCCGCTTTCACCGGAGCCGGTGAGCAAAGGGCTGGTGGCATCCGGCGTCACGCCGCCGCCGATCTGGAGCCACGGGAGATTGGTGAAATCGGCACCCGCTGTGACGTTGGTGCTGGAAGGGATGCTGCCCGCGATTTTCGGGTCGGAGCCGTTGAGCAGCTCGACGATGTCGTCGTAGGTGTCGCCGTCGGTGTCACTGCTTGCCGGGTTCGTGCCGAGCGCCACCTCGCTGCCGTCGCGCAGGCTATCGGCGTCGGTGTCGGCAGAGTTGGGGTCGGAGTTCGTGGGCAATACCCCGGCACCGGGGAAGGACGCGAGATCCAGATTCTCCTGTCCGTCCAGCAGGCCGTCGTTGTCGCTGTCGGTATCGGCGGGGTTGGTGCCGGTCAGGCCGGTTCCGCTCCAGCTTCCGGAATGTTCTTCGACGGTGTCGCCAAGGCCGTCGCCGTCGGTATCGGCCTTGTCGGCGCGGGTCTGGACGTTGTTGGTGTAGAAGCCCAGAAACTCGTCGAGATTGGTGAAGGCACTCACGCCGAGCAGCGGATTTCCCGTATCGCTGTCGAGGTTGCCAGCAGCATCGTCGAGGTTCGGGTTGAGGCCGCCGTTGAGGTTGTTGGAGACCTCGTAAAGGTCGTTCATTCCGTCGCTATCGCTGTCGTTGCCGTTTGGGTTGGTCGCGCCGAAGCCGTGGATGACGCTCGCGGCGTCAGTGCCCGCTGTTTCCTGGCCGTCGGTCAGTCCGTCGTCGTCAGAGTCGGCGTCTTCGGGATCGGTTGCGCCGAAGCCGTGAATCACCCCGCTGGCGTTTTCGCCGTCGATCTCGTTGCCGTCGGGCAGCGCATCGTCGTCGCTGTCGGAGTCGGTGGGATCGGTCGTTTCAGTGAACTCGGCGAGGTCGCTCAGCCCGTCGCCGTCGAAGTCGCCCGTACCCGCGCCGGGCCCCGGGCCGGTGAGGATGCCGTTGAGATCGCCGAGACCGGTGACGGCGGGAAAGCCGAGTTCCCAGGTGTCGGGCAAGCTGTCCGAGTCGATGTCGGCGGTGTCGATGCTCACGGCGAAGCCGTAGTCATGACCGCTGCCGGCTGGCGCGAAGCCGCTGCCATTGATGACGGAGCCGCCGACGTACTCGTCTGTCTCGCCAGACACGTCGTTCAAGTGGTAGCGCGGGGCGAAGATGAAGTTGCTGTCGCTAGCCACCTCGCTCACCGCGCGGATCAGGAAAGCGGCCTGTTGGCCGCCGGTCAGCACGACCGACACGGCGGAGAAGTCGAGGCGCATCCAGTAGGCCGGACCGCTGTTGGTATCGGTGCTGAGTCCCGAGAGACCGTTTGGATCGGCGATGAAGTCGGCGATGTTGACCGTGTACAGCGTTCCCGCCGTCGTGGCGTCGCTGATGATCTCAGCACTGCCGCCGCCCGCGTAGCTGGCATCGACCAACACTTGGAAGCTCCCTGTGCCGCCGGCATTGTAGGCGAGGTGAAGGAATTCGAGCGCCCCCGACGCCGTGGGAGTGAAGGACTGCCCGTGAGAGTCCACGGGCGTCGTGGCGGGCGAGACCGGGCCGTCGAAGCTGTAGCGGTTGTCGAGAGTGCCAAGGTGGCCGGTATCGAAGACGGCGGGAACCGTGGTTCCCATGTCGGAGAGGATGACTTGGGCGTGAACGGTGGCGGTCAGGCCGAGTGGAAGCACCGCGCCGCGGAGCAGACGTACGAGTACGGTCATGGGTTTCGTTTCGAGGGTTTGGTCGGAAAGGCCCGGCACCTGCAAAGCTGGGATTCGCAGAACGACCCTTCCAACGGGTCATTTCCGCGGCGCGGCTCCGCGGTTGCGGAAAAGTGGAGTTCCCTCCGTATTCCGCATTTTTCCCGTCATCGCAGAAATCGGGTGCAACTTCCGGCGCGCGAGATGGAAATACCCTTGGGCGGTGATTTTTCCGGTCGCCACCCAGCCCTGCATGAAGGACGGCAAAGCACAGTTCGTGGAAGCGCTGACCGCGTGCCAGGAGGCATTGCGCGGCTACTGCTACGCGAAGGTCGGAGCGTGGGCCGATGCCGAGGACGTGTTGCAGGCGGCCAACATTAAGCTGTGGGAAAAGGAGGAGGAATGGGACCGCGCGCGGCCGTTCCTGCCGTGGGCGCTCGGCGTCGCGCACTTCACGGTGATGTCGCATTTCCGCGACCGCCAGCGCGACCGCTTGGTCTTCGAGGAAGACGTCATGCAGGCCATGGAGATCCACCTGCGCGACGCCGCCGAACGCACGCCCGACGTGGTGCTCGCGCTGCGGCACTGCCTCGGCGGCATGGCCGAGGAACCCCGCGAGATCTTGCGCGCGCACTATGTCGGCGGGTGGAGCCTGGAGGAAGTCTCGCGCTCCACCGGCCGCAGCGTCAGCGGCGTGAAATCGCTGTTGCTGCGCTTGCGCCGCTCGCTTGCCCAATGCGTGAACCGGGAACTGCTATAATACGCCGATGAACGACGACTCCATGGACCTCGAAGATCGCGTGCGCGAACTCGTCCTCGGCGGCGAAGGCTGCCGGCGGGAACTGAACGACTTGCTCCGGGGCAACGTAGCTGCGCGACCCATCGCGGCCCGGCTGTTGGTCGAAGACGCGGCGCTCATTTCCGCGCTGAGAATCGACACTGTCGCGAAATGGGCCGACAACCTTCCTCCGCGGACCATCGGGGAGATCACCGGCAATCGGCACGCCTCCAGGCCCCGTCGCGCCATGGCGATCATTCTCGCTGCGGCGGCTTGCGTGGCGGTCTCCGCGGTGATTTTCGTGAAAACCCGGCAGGCACCCGAGTTTTATGCAGCGCCCGTGGCGAAGACGGGAGAAATGATCGGCGTCATCACCCGGCTCGATGGCGAAGGGCAGGACCCGCCGGCGAGCACGCTGCTAGAAAAAGGAGCTTTCGAACTCAGCTCCGGGCGGGCCCGCATCGACCTCGACAACGGCGTGGTCCTTTCCGTCACCGGCCCGGCGCGGCTCGCCATAGGACTCAACCATTGCCGGCTGTGGGAGGGCCAGGTCGGCGTCGATGTGCCCGAGGACCTCGACACCTACGTGGTGGAGACCGACGACGGTCGCTTCGTCGATCTTGGCACTGCCTTCAGCGTCTCCGTGCAGCCGGGAAAGCGCACCGACATGGCGGTCCAGGAGGGCCTTGTTAGGGCCGAGCAGATCTCCTATGAGGGCGATATCCTCTCGACGCAACTGGTGAAGGAATCGGAAGGCGTGGTCCTCGATAAGAGCGCCCGCCAGATCCGGACCGTGCCGGCTGGCGGCCTTGGTCACGAAGTGCCGATCCCGCACTCCAATGCCGCGCTCATCGTCCCGCAAGCTTACCGAAATGCCGTTCTTGCCTCCGCGCCCTTGATTGCATGGGACTTCGAAAGCCAGCTCGACGACGCCACTTTCCCAAATCGTGCCGGTTCCTCCTTTCCCGCGAAAGTCCACGGTCGGATCCGCCCGAGCGACAACCACGGCGGCAACCGTTTCCTCGTGCTTGGCGAAAGCGAGGAAGGTGGCTGGATCGAATCTGCCGAGCCGTGGAGAAAGGACGACGCCACTCCCTTCACCATCGAACTGTGGGCGCGGCCCGACCGCATTCACTGGGGACACCTCGTCAACCTGCGGGTCGATGATCCCATCGATCGCGTGACCGGGCACGCGCCGATAGGACCGCTGTCGTACTTCTCACTCGAGATTACCCATACCCGGGAATTCCAGCCCCTGCCGCCGGAGCCCTCGGTGCGTACCACCTTCCGCTCGCCGGCCACCGAGCATCCAACCCTTTCCACGCCGGGCGGCGTCAACGCGAACCTCGTCTCCCCGCAACGCTACTTGCCCGGAAAGTGGCATCACCTCGTGGCGCGGGTCGACCGCGGTGAGTTCGCGCTCTTCATCGATGGCAAGCCCGTAAGCCGCCACGCGATCACCGTGCCTCACTTCGGGGATGTCGATCTTGGCCTGCGCGTGGGTGCCCTGCGCCCCCAGAAGGGCATTCACCGGCAATTCGTCGGGGCCCTCGACGAGGTCGCGATCTACGGGCGGGCCTTGAGCGACGATGAAGTCGCCAACCACTTTCGGACGATGGGAGGAGAACCGTGACCAGCATATCGTCTCCGTTCACGGGCGTGCCGCAGCCACCCTCCCTGCCTGATATCGTACGAGACCAATGCTCCTGCGGCCTCGCCATCAGCGGCATGCCCCACGAATTCACTGGTCGCGGAAGTTTGGAAGAGCGAGTGCTCAGCCTCCGAGACGACGAGCTCGGCGTGATTCTCGAGGTTGGGTCTGACCTGCGGGAAGCGGTCCGCGCCGCGGACGCCCGGATGATCCACCTCCGGCTCAGGAAGCTCTTCAACCTGCTTGGCAGGCGTCGGGCCATCCTGCCGCAGAGCCTGCTTGGGAAGGCCGTCCGCTACGCCCTCAACCAACGGCCGAATCTAAGGGTCTACCTCGGCGACGGTCGGGTGGAGATCGACACGAACCTGGTGGAGAACGCGATCCGGCTGACCAAGCTCGGTGCGAAAAACTGGCTCTTCGTTGGCCGGGAAGCAGCCGGGGACAAGACGGCGACCCTCTACACCATCGTCGGAAACTGCCGCCGGCTCGGGATCGATCCGCGCGACTACCTGGAGGACGTGCTGAGCCGCTTGCCCGGGATGAAAGCCGCGGACGTCGCGAGCCTGACACCGGCGAACTGGCTCAAGGCACGGCAGCTTGCCACGCGCCGCGCGGCCTGAGATCGTAGCGGTCGTAGAACCGGTCAGTATGACCGCTACGAAACTGCCGGGGCAACGACAAACGCATGGCGCTTCGCGCCACGCTTACCCCGGAGGAGCGCTTACGGCAAACCGGAACGGAAAGCGGCCTGACGCTTGGAGTCGGCAAGGACAATCGGACGGCGCTATGGACCACGCTTACCGCTGCGGTGCAGCATCTCGCGGAACAACAGCTCGGCTTCCCGCTCTTCGCCTTGCAAGAAGGCCTCTCTCAATCTTTCGTCAAACACGGTGGTTGGTTGGTTTTGGTTTCGCAACCCCACGCTGTCGCGTGGGACCAACCAGCCACCACCCTTCTAACGATTCAGGGGACACTTCCTGTGCAGTGACGGTATTCACCTGACAGTTGGAAGCCGCCGGAGCAGACGGCGGCCATGTCGTTCTGGTAAGGGTTTTGTACCACC